>Ga0209761_1003201_pt1 | contig 10826 bp, 8 predicted proteins | sample GraSoi013_1_40cm_4_FD_185818 | JGI IMG/M metagenome (GOLD analysis project Ga0209761, IMG submission 185818) | Grasslands soil microbial communities from the Angelo Coastal Reserve, California, USA - Sample 09_25_2013_1_40cm (SPAdes) (version 2) | ecosystem: Environmental > Terrestrial > Soil >... | reverse complement strand
CGGCGATCCGGCGACCCTGTACGACCTGGCCCGCTACGGGATCAAGCCCCTGATCTCGCGCGTCCCCGGGGTCGGACGGGTGGAGGTGCAAGGCTCGGACGTTCGGGAGATCGAGGTGGTCGCGGATCCGTCGCGGCTCGCGGCACAGGGGCTGACGTACACCGCTCTCGCGGACGCGATCCGGGATGCCGTAACGGTGCAGGCGGTGGGTCGGGTCGCGCAGGACTACCGACAATATCTGATCGTGACCGATCAGGAGGCCCACACGCCGGAGGACATCGGTGGGGTGGTGTTGGAGAACGGGTTGCGTGTGCGGGACGTCGCGACCGTGCGAGTCGGGACGGAGGACCACGTCCGGATCATCGCGGGAGACGGCAAGCCGGCGGCGCTCATCAATATCACGCGGCAGGTCGGTGGCAACACGCTCCTGCTCGCGGACAGCGTGGCGCGGATCGCCGCGACCCTCGCCGCGAGCCTGCCGCCGGGCGTCCGTCTCAAGCCGGTGTACGACCAGGCGGCGCTGGTGCGCGACGCCGTACGCGCGGTGCGGGACGCGATGCTCGTCGGCGCGGGGCTCGCCGTCCTGGTGCTGCTGCTGTTCTTGCGCCACGGGCGCATCACCGCGATCAGCGCCGCGGCGATCCCCCTGACGCTCGCCGTCACCGTGTTCGTGATGAGCCTCATCGGCCAGACCTTCAACCTGATGACCCTGGGCGCGATGGCGATCGCCATCGGGCTCGTGATCGATGACGCGGTCGTGATCACGGAGAACATCGCCCGCCATCTCGCGCTCACGGACGACCGTTTCCGGGCGATTCGGAACGCGGTCCAGGAGCTCATCTGGCCCGTCACGACCTCCACGATCACCACCGTCGTGGTCTTCCTCCCGCTCGGCCTGTTGCAAGGGGTCGTGGGGCAGTTCTTCGCCGCGCTGGCGACGACCCTCACGGTGGCGGTGTTGGTGTCGCTCGGCCTAGCGCTCACCATCATCCCACTCCTCGCCGAGCAGTTCGTCACAGCGCATGAGGTCGCCGCCGTCACGGGCGGCCCGCTCGTGCGGGTCCAGCGGGCGCTCGACGTGCTGGGGCCGCGCTATGAGCGCGCCCTCGCGGCCGTGCTGCACCATCCCCGGCGGGTCGCCGTTGCCGCGGCGATGCTCGTGCTCGTCGGGATCGGGCTGTGGCGCCTGGTCGGCACGGGGTTCCTGCCCGAGATGGACGAGGGGGCGTTCGTGCTGGACTATTGGACCCCCGGCGGGACGGCCCTCGACGAGACGAACCGCCTCGTGGGCATCGCCGAGCGGATTCTCGCCGCGACGCCGGAGATCTCGGGGACGTCGCGCCGCACCGGTGCCGAGCTGGGGCTCTTCGCCACGGAGCAGAACCGCGGCGACATCGTAGCGCGGCTCGTGCTGCCGAGTCGGCGCTCCCGAGACATTTTCGCGGTGATCGACGAGGCGCGGAGCAAGATCTCAGCCGCTGCCCCGCGCCTACGCATCGAGTTCGTGCAGATCCTCTCGGACGTGATCAACGATCTGGCCGGGGCGGCGCGGCCGGTCGAGATCAAGCTTTTCGGCGAGCGACTCGATACGCTCGAGGCTTATGCGCAGCGCCTCGCTCCGGAGCTCGGACACATCAACGGGCTCGAGGACCTCTACAACGGCGTCAGCGAGCCCTCGGCCGAGCTGCTGATGCGCGTGCACCAGGCCGAGACCGACCGTCTCGGGATGACGCCCGCGGACGTGGGGACCGCGGCGAGCGCGGCGTTGCTCGGCGTGAACGCCGGGGAGATCCGGACCGAAGACCGGCCGGTGGCGGTCCGGGTGCGCGCGCCCGATTCGGTGCGCTTCGATCCGCTGCGGCTGCGTTCCCTGCCGGTCCTCGACGCCCGCACGCGGCGCGCCACGCCGCTCGGCAGCCTCGCCTCGTTCACGCCGGCCGAGTCCCGGGCGGGCCTCGAGCGCGAGAACCAGCAGCAGCTGATCGTGATGACGGCGGACGTCAGCGGCCGCTCGCTCGGCGGGGTGATGGGGGACGTGCGGCGCGTGCTCGCAGCGCATCCCCCGCCGCCCGGGGTGCGGCTGGCTCTCGGCGGCCAGTACGCGGGCCAGCAGGAGGCTTTCCGCGCGCTGCTACTCGTGCTCGGACTCGCGGTGGTGAGCGTGTGCGCCGTGATGGTGGTGCAGTTCGAGTCGTTCGTGGAGCCGCTCGTCGTCTTGGTCGTCGCCCCCGTGTCGTTCGTCGGGGCGCTCGTGCTGCTGCTCGTGACCGGCACGGCGCTGAACGTCTCATCCTTCATGGGGCTCATCCTGCTCGTCGGGCTGATCGTCAAGAACGGCATCATCCTGCTCGACTTCACGCGGCTACGGATGCGGGCCGCCGGCGTCCCGCTCGAGACGGCGATCCGCGAAGCCGCGCGGGTCCGCCTCCGCCCGATCCTGATGACGACGCTGTGCACGTTGTTCGGCCTGCTGCCCCTCGCGCTTGGGCTCGGGGCCGGAAGCGAGCTGCAACGCCCCCTCGCGCTCGCCGTCATCGGTGGCCTGACCCTGTCCACGCCGATCACGCTGTTCGCCGTACCGATCCTGCTCGTCGCCATCCGGGGAGGCAGCTACAAGGCTCGGCCTTGACTTCGGGGGGGGGGGGCACGGAGAAACCGACCGCCGCGTAGTTCGTCGCGAGTCTTACTCCGCCACCGGGAAACTCGCCTTCACTGTTGTCCCCGCACCCGGTGTAGACGTGATGTCGATGCTGGCTCCGTGGGCGTCGGCGATCCACCGGGCGATCGCGAGGCCGAGGCCGGCGCCCTGCGCCTCGTGCCGCGCCGGCTCCCCGCGGTAGAAGCGCTCGAACACCCGCGGCAGCTGGTCGGCCGGGATGCCGACGCCGGTGTCGGTGACCGCGACCGTGGCGCGTCCGTCGGCCGTGGCCACGTCGAGGCGCACGGTGCCCCCCGCGGGCGTGAACTTCACGGCGTTGTCGAGCACGTTGAGCAGCAGCTCCCTCACGAGGGTTGGATCACCGGTGATCTGCGCCTCCTCGAAAGCGCCGACTTCCACTTGCACGCGCTTCTGCTCCGCCAATGCCCGGACCGCGTCCACCGCCTCCGCGGCTACGTCGTCCAGGTACAACGGTACGCGCGCTAACGGCCGCTCGCCGGCGTCGGCCCGCGCGAGCGTCAACAGATCCTCCACGATCTCGCCGAGGCGGGCCGTTTCGCGCTCGACCGCCCGCAGCGTGGCGGTGTCCTGCGCCGACACGCGCTCCTGGCCGAGGGCGACCTCCGCCCGGGTGCGGAGGATGGTGATCGGCGTGCGGAGCTCGTGGGCGGCGTCGGCCATGAACCGGCGCATCTGATCCATCGAGCGCTCCACGGGGGCGGTGGACTGCCGCACCAGCAGGTAGCCTCCCCCCGCCACGAGCAGCAACCCGACGATCGCCGCCGCGGCGAACGCCTCGATGAGCGAGGCGTATTGGTCCTCGAGCTCCAGCCGGTCGGCTGCGACGGCCGCGACGTAGGGCGTCGCGTTCTCGCCTGTGAAGCGTGCGGCGTGGAGCCGGACCTGGTGGTCGCGGGGCGTGTCCATGTCGCGGTCGGCGGTCCCGGCGCGCGACGCGATACGGGCGGCGTCCTCGATCCAGGCGGGCGCCTGCGCCGGCTTGATCGGCCGGCCGGCGCTGTCGAACAGGTACAGAGCGCGGTCGGGGATGTGCAGCTCGTCCACGGCGTCCATGACCGGTCCCGTCGCGTGCGCCCGCTCGACCTCGCGGATGCGCGCCGCGCGCTCCAGGGCGAGCGTGGCGGCCTGGAGGGAGAGGTCGAGCTGACGGGAGATCTGATGTCGGATGGCGAAGAACAACCCACCGCCCAGCAGCGCCAGGATCAGGGTGAACACCCCTCCGTACCACAGGGTGAGACGCAATCGCAGCCGGGAGAGCGGGTTCATGGGCCGAACCGGTACCCGGCGCCACGGAGGGTGGTGATCAGCTTCGGCTCGAAGCCATCGTCGATCTTGCGGCGCAGCCGGCGCACCAGCACGTCGAGTACGTTGGCGAAGGGGTCGTGGTTGTCGTCCCACACGTGCGCCGTGATCGTCGTCCGGTCGAGCGCCCGGCCCTGGTGGAGGACGAACAGCTCGAGCAGCGCGAACTCCTTGGCCGTGAGCAGAATCGGCTTGCCGGCCCGGCGCACCGTGCGGGCCGACAAGTCCACCTCGAGGTCCGTGATGCGGTGCTGCGCCGGCACGACCGCCGGCCGGCGGCGGGCCAGCGCTTTGAGGCGGGCGAGGAGCTCCCGGAAGGCGAAGGGCTTGGTCAGGTAATCGTCCGCCCCCGACTCCAGGCCGGACACGCGGTCGTCCACCGCGTCCAGGGCGGTGAGCATGAGCACCGGCGTGCTGATGCCCGCCCGTCTCAGCTCGCCGCACAGCTCGAAGCCGGAGCCGCCCGGGAGGCGGACGTCCAGAATCACCACGTCGTGCTCGCCGGCCGCCGCGCGCTCCCGGCCGTCGGCGAAGCTCGTCGCCAGGGTGGCGTCGATCCGCTGGGCCCGCAGCCCGTCGCGCACCAGGCCGCCGAGCTCGGGATCGTCCTCGACGATCAGCACGCGCACGACCACCACCGCACAATCATCACCGGCAATAATAACGTTACTTCGGCGCCCCAACCGGTCTCTCTAGGGTAGCGTGCGGCGCCAAGCGTGTCTGTCCCTCTGCTGTATCCTCGCCCCCAGCCTCCTTCCCCGGGCCGGCAGGGGTCAGGAGCTGATTGCGGGATGGGAAGGAGATAGGCTGGGCGGATATGCCTTCGCCAGCACCCTCGTGAGCGTCGGCCTGGGCAGCCACCACGCCCTCGTGCTCGTCGGCAGCGGCAGCTACCTGTACTACAGCTTTCCCGACAGCGGCGGCCTCACCGAGGTCGCTTCACCGGGCGTGTCGGCTGCGGTCGGCTACCGCCTGCACACTCAGCGGATGTCGGCCACCCTGAGCGCGGCGTACGAGGTGCGGCGGACATGGGAGCGTCCGGCCGTGCTGCCGTCGACGCGCCGCACCGGGCCCGGCGTCGCGGCTGAGGGAGAGCTCTGGCTCCAAGCCACGCCGCTCACCGTGGTGGACGCGATCGTGAGCTACAGCGACGCCAACCGCTACCTGTGGGCGCGCAGCGGCCTGCAGCGCCAGCTGACCAACACCCACTTCCAGCGGCCGGTCGCCCTCGGGGTGGGGGTCGAGGGGACGGTGCAGGGCGACCGCGACGTCCGGGCTTACGAGGCTGGAGTGGTCATCGCGCTCGAGTTCGTCCGCACGGACGGGTCGCTCCAGGTCCGCACCGGTTATGCCCGGTTGCAGTACTCCGATCAGACGTCCGAGTCGAAGCCGTATTTCGGCGTCGCCCTTTATCGCGCCTTCTGAGCCAGCAGCGCCTTGAATCGGGGGTGCCCGCGCAGCGAATCGAGGTCGGAGTCGTGCTCGATCCACTGCCAATGACCGAATCCGTTGGCGACCGCCTGCTCGAGGCAGTCGATCGCCGAGTCGGTGAGGCGCAGGATCGCGTAGGCGCAGGCGACGTTGTAGAGCACCGCCGAGTCGTCGGGGTCCATGGCGACCGCGCGCTTGGCCCACTGGCGGGCGCGGGCGCTGTCGCCCAGCGTCGCCAGCGCGCCGGCGGCGAGGTAGAGCGCGCGGGCGTCGTCGGGGTTGCGCTCCAGCTGCTCCTCGGCGAGCTCCAGGGCCTGGCGCTGTAGGGCCCTCGACTCCTCGGTGCGGCCGAGGCTCGTGTACACGCTGGACATGAGCTGCCGGGTGGCGTAGTCCTCCGGGCGCAGCGCGCACGCGCGCTCGAACCAGCGCGCGGCCTCCGTCATAGTGCCCTCGGCGCGGTAGCTTCGTGCCAGGAAGTAGCACGCGTCGAACGAGTCGGGCCGCAGCTCGAGGGCCGTCGCGAATTCCCGATGCGCCTCGTCGAAGCGCTTGGCGAGCGAGCTGGCGAGCCCGCGCGCCACGTGCGTGTCGGCGAGGTCCGGCCCCAGCTCTACCGCCCGCCCGCTCGCGCGGTCGGCGGCCCGCACATTGGCCTCGCTCGAGTCCCAGTACTGGAACATCATCGCGTGACTATTGGCGAGGCCAGCGTGAGCCCGCGCGAAGGCCGCGTCCTGGGCGATGGCTTGCTCGAACAGTATCCGGGCGGAGTCCTGGCTGCGCCGCAGCAGCTGGTGGGTGAGCTGCCGGCCCTGCAGGTAGCTGTCGTAGGCAAGGACGTCCGTCGTCGGCGAACGCGCCATGGCGCGCTGTTCGGCGTCGGTCGGTGACAGCCCCAGCGCGCGAGCGACCTCGGCGGAGATCTCAGCCAAGACGGCGAACACGTCGGCCAGAGGACGGTCGTGGCGCACCGCCCAGCGCTCGGCTCCGTCCGAGACGGCGACCAGCCGGACCGTCACCTGCAGCTGGTCGCCGGCGCGTCGCACTCCCCCCTCGAGCACCGTCTCAACCCCAAGCCGTTTGGCGATCTCCCTCGGCTCGAGCGTGCCGCCCTTGAATACGAGGCCCGAAGCGTGCGCGGCGATACGCAGGGCTCGCAGCGGCGCGAGCGTGTGCGCGACCCCTTCGGCCAGGCCGTCGGTGAAGTAGTCCTTGTCCGGCTCCCCGCTGAGGTTGGCGAAGGGCAGCACCGCGATCGACGGGGCGGTCATGGTCGGCGCTCCGTGGAGTCGGCAGGAGTCCAGGCGACGCCGTAATCGAAGCGGATGGCCTCGCGCAGCCCCAGCCGCGCGGCGAGCGATTCGGGTGGTGCGACCGGATCGAAGTAGCTCTCGAAGCCGAGCACGGCGCCGTGCCGCGCCCGTATCACGTCGGCGAATGCACGCACCGTCTGGGCGTCGAGACCGTCGGGGAGCAGGCGGGCGGGGCGGCCCGTGAGGAAGTACGCTGCCGCCGGATCGTTCGTGAAGAGCTGGTAGCGCTTTCCCCCCTCCTCGCTGCGCAGCCAGCGGGCGAAGTCCGAGGCCTGCCAGTCCGGCGCCTCGTAGCCGTAGCCTTCTTCGCGCTGGGCCCCGATGGCGGCGGCGTCGGCGCGGAGCGCCAGCGCCAGCCATCCCGCGACCATCGCTCCGGTCACCAGCCGGCCTGCCCTGGTCCACGACGGCCCGGACGCGCCCACCGCAACCGCCACGCCGGCGGCGACCAGCACAAACACTGGCGTAAGAATTCGCGCGTCGAATTCAATGTCCCCGCCGACCATCAGGCGCGCGTACACTACGACGCCGACGTAGCACACGGCGACCAGTCCCAAAGCCGCGAGCAGTCGGCGTGACCCGGAGGCTGCCGCGTCGCGGGAGCGGACGGCGCTCCGGCAGAGGGCGAGCAACAAGACAGCGATAACGAGCGCGACGCCGTCTCGCGCGGCCCCCGCCGGCACCGTTGGCACGAGCCACCCGCACACCACGCCGAGTCCGCCGCGCACGGTGCGCCAGAGCCCGCCGTAGAAATCGAAGCTGGTGTGGGGCGTGTCGCCGCCCTCGAGGTCCGTGCGCACCACCCAGAGCGCTTGGAGGGCGATGCCGGGGAGACCGGCGGCCGCGGCACGCCGCAGGCGCGCCCGCCGGTCGCCGGGTTGGGCGAAAGCCCACAGTCCGGCGGCGGCGATCAGGGCGACCCCGGCGTAGCGGACGAGGGCGCCGATGCCTGCCAGCATGCCGTAGCGCCACGCTCGCTCGGGGACCGCAACCATCTGTCGTAAGGTGAGCGCGAGGACGGCGAGGAACAGTGGCTCGCTCATCACGATGGTGTTGACGCCGACGACCGCCGGTGTCGCGAGCACGAGCCCCGTCAGCAGTGCGGCCGCCGCGGCCCCGGCCGCGTCTGCGGCCAGGGCGGCGAACACGCCGATCGCGACGGCGAGGCCGAGCACCATGACCCAGCGGGCGGCCTGCACTCGCGGCGCGCCTGCTGCGAGCGGCACGGCGATGGCAACCGAGAACGCGGGGGGAAAGTCCGAAAGGGGGGAGGTACTGTCAGCTTCCGGCCAGTACGTCCACGGCACTCGCAGCGTCCCATGCCGCACCAGCGACTCGGCGGCGCCCACGTACGACATCGAGTCCGGCTCGAGCCCGGGACCAGGAGTCGCGGTCAGCCAGAAAGCATACAGGCCGGCGAGCAGGCCGAGCGCCAGGGAGGGGGAGCCGGCGCGGACGAACCCGAACACCTCGCTAATCTACGACAGCCCCAGACGCTTCACGAGGTGATCCTTCACCGCCGGCGTGATGATGCCGCGCTTGGCGGCATCGTCGATCGCCGCCGTCACGCGGCCGCGATCGGCATCGAGTCCCCGCTCGCGCAACTCCCCGAGGGCGCGCGCCAGCCGCCGGTCGTACTCGCCGTGGGCGAGCTTGCCGGCGTCCATCTCCGCCTTCAGCGCTTCCAGCTCCTTGACGAACCGTTCGACTGAGACCGGCGCGGCCATGCGGTGTCCTCCAGAGGATCGAAGTCTCGCTGCCTGCTCGCCTAATGATGCCTCGCGGGCTGCCCACGCGCGAACCGCCCTCGCCGTCAGGGCCGCGGTCCCCATGGAACCTCCTGGCCGGTCGGGCGTCTGAAGGGTATCTGTTCCTCTACCTTTCTGCCGGGAGTCCGACCGTGTCGATTCGTGCCCGCTGCCTGCTCATCCTCGTGCTCGTCATTCCCGCCGCCACGGCGCTGCAGGCGCAGTCGTTTACCGAGTTCTGCCGCACGGTCCGGGTGGTGCGGCTCGGGCAGTGGGCGGAATACGACGTGGCCGGCGGGCGGTCGAATGGATCGCATTTGCGCTTCGCCATCGTCGGGTCGGAGCAGCGAGGCGACTCGACCTTCTACTGGTACGAGGTGACGACGACGCGCGGTGCGGACCGTTTCATCGGGCAGCTGCTCGTCGCGGGTCTCTTTACGGCCACGCCCGACGTTCGAGGGCTGGTCACGAAGACCGGCAATGGGCCCCAGATCCGGGTGCCGGACATGCTCATCGCGGTGGCCGGCAGGCAGATCGCGCGCAGTGTCGCCTCCGAGATCGTCCGACACTGTTCGAGCGGAGAGGTCGTCGGCCCGGAATCCGTGAGCGTCCCGGCCGGGAGATTCCGCGCCCTGCACGTCCGCAGCGCCGAGGGCGATGCGTGGGTCTCCGCGGACGTTCCCTTCGGCATCGTGAAGGCCCACCTCACCGACGGCTCGGAGATGTCCCTCACCGGCCGCGGCATGGACGCGAGGTCGTCTCTCACGGAACAGTAGCCCCCGACCCCGACCGCGGCTCAGCAGCTCGTCGAGCCGGTCTTACCGCCGCCGATCTTGCCGTGGCCGTTGCCGCGGCCTACGCTGCCGACAAACGTTTTCTTGAGCCGGCGAAACGGGGAGTTCGGCCCGACGGGCGACACGCCGGAGAAGGCCGTCCCGATCCCCAGCGACAACGCCCATCTTGGAGAGCCGGTGGTGAGACCGGCGCTGCCGTCGAGCGTCACCGTCAGACGCCTGCCGAGACTGTGCGAAGCGCCGAAGCCGAGGTCGCGACTCAGTGCTTGAGTGGAATCCGCGTGGCCGAAATCCCCTGAAATCGACAGGCTCGCCGTCCATCCCTTCGCGAGGTCGACGCTCGCGTCCATGCTGAGCGACGTCGCCTGCGGTGCAGTGAGCGCCGACTGGCTCGAGAGCCCGGACAGGCCCCGGCTGGCACCGAACGACACATGGAGGGGGTCCACGGGGGAGACGCCCGCTCCGAGGTCGAGCCCAACGCCGGTCTCGCCGCTGCCCAGGCCACATTGCGTGCTCCCAGTCGGCAGCGTGACGCTCAAGGAGGCGGCGAAATCCGGCGACCAGGCGCCCGGCAACTCTTGCTCAACGGCGACGCCCAGCGGCAGGTCACCCAACCCGCTGCTGGTGAGGCTCGTGCCATTGGTGTCGTTGGTGGCCCGGATGTACGTCGGGGTGATGGAGAAGGTGAGCCAGGCACGCGGCTGGTAGGCCAGGTCGCCGCTCACTGCCCGCTCGGTTCGCACGGTCGTGATCTTCGCGGCGCCGACGGCGATTCCGGCGAGGAGGCCGGCGCCGGCGCTCGTACTGTCTTGGCCTGCGGCCGGTGCGGCGCCGGCCGCGAGGCCGGTGAGCAGCAGGCAAACGGGGACGATGGACATCCGCATCGGCTAGTCCTCGACAGGGGTGTGTTAGAAGACCATCCGGGCGCGGTCTCGGTCACGCTACCCGGCGCCGACGGTCACCGTGCCCTTGCGGACGAGCTTTCCCCATCCCCGGGCGCGGCCCTGCAGAGCGGCCACCACCGCCTGCACGACCACCCAGTACATCACCTGGCGGTAGGCGAAGCGCTGCAACAGCACGAGCCAGGCCAGGGAGCGCTCTTCGCTTCGCTCCATGAAGAGCGCGATGACCGCCGCGACCCAGTCCACCGCGAGGAAGGCCGTGTAGTACATCACCACCTGGATCAACGTCTGGAGAGCGTACTCGGGCCCGTGTTCGACGTAGTTCATGTACACCCGCAGCACCGACCAGAGGAACAACAGGTCCGCGATGGGGGAGATCAACGGGAACAGCAGCTGGAAGATCCAGATGTTGGGCAAGCCGACCAAGCCGAGGGCGCCGTACCGCGGGTGAAACATCGCTTCACGGTGTTTCCAGGCGCACTGTAACGTGCCGAAGCTCCAGCGGAAGCGTTGGCGGGCCAGGGTGCGCAGCGTGTCGGGGGCCTCAGTGAAGGCGATGGCGTCGTCGGCGTAGGCCACCCGCCAGCCGCGCCGCAGCAGGATGAGGGTCAGGTCCTGGTCCTCGGCCAACGTGCTGCCGCTGAACCCGCCGGCCT
>Ga0209761_1003199_pt1 | contig 10829 bp, 7 predicted proteins | sample GraSoi013_1_40cm_4_FD_185818 | JGI IMG/M metagenome (GOLD analysis project Ga0209761, IMG submission 185818) | Grasslands soil microbial communities from the Angelo Coastal Reserve, California, USA - Sample 09_25_2013_1_40cm (SPAdes) (version 2) | ecosystem: Environmental > Terrestrial > Soil >... | reverse complement strand
CACGCGCTCGATCGGTGGCAGTCCGGCGATCTCGACCGCGACGGGATCGGGGACGAAGAAGTATCGGTTCGCGTCTTTGTCGATCAACTTGCGGTTCGCCGCGTACAGCGTCTCGGCCGGCACCTCGATGTCGTTCAGACTCAGGCCGAAGGAGAGCACGAACTCCCGGAGGGCCGCGGGTCGGATCCCGCGTCGGTGCAAGGACTGCAACGTCCATGTGCGTGGGTCGTCGATCCCGGTCAGGCGGCCCGCCGCGATCTCCGTGCGGTATCGCGACTTCGACAGCTCGAGGTCCTTGAACCGCAAGATCCCGAAGTGCACGAACCGCGGGCGGCGTTCGACCTGGAGGATGTCCCATATCCGGGTCTCCATGAGATCCTCCATCACGAGGTCCTTCCCCCGAAGGACGTGCGTGATTCCGAGCAACGCGTCGTCGACGGCCCACGAGAACTCGAGCATCGGCCACACCCGGTACCGGGTGCCCACCCGCGGGTGCTCCCGCACCGCGACGCGGAACAGGACGCGGTCTCGGAATGCGGGATTCGGATGGGCCATGTCCGTCTTGAGCCGCACGACCGCTTCGCCTTCGCCGTATTCCCCGGCGAGCATCGCCTTCCACATCGCGATCGTCTCGTCGACGTCCTGGATGCGGTGCACGCACGCGCGCATCGCCTCACGGTTCTTCCGGAGCGTTTCGGCATCGCACTCGCACACATACGCCTCGCCGGTCGCGAGGAGCTTCTCGGCCCACTCGTAGTGCAACGGAATCCGGTCGCTCTTGTACAGGACCTCGTTGTACTCGACGCCGGCCCAGTCGAGGCCCTCCTTCACCTGGTCGAACGCCTCGGGGAGGAGCGGCTTGTCCTCGGATCCGATCGTGTCGTCGAAGACGAGCAGCAGCCTCCCATGGTAGCGCTTCGCGTACGCGTCGTTCAAGACGAACGCCCGGGCGTTGCCGATGTGCAGCGGCCCGCTCGGGTACGGCGCGAGACGGAGGACGACCTTCCCATCGAGGGCGTCCGGGAGGGCCGGGAGCTCTTTCGGTCCGACGTCATGTCGGATTTTCTCTAGGAGCTCGGGGGCAATCGCCGTGAGCTCCGCCCGTTGCGTTTCGAGGCCGAGCTCGTTCACGTCCGCGACGATGCGCTCGACGTAGGCCGCGGCTTCCTGCGCCCGCCCTCGGAGGGACGGGTCCTCGGCGAGCATCTTCCCGAGGACGGCCTTCGGGTCCGCCCTGCCTCCGTGCAGGACCGCGTTTTGCAACGCGAATTTTCGGGCGGATTCCAGGGCCATGTCGCAGCGAACTTCCTCGCTCTATTAAGTCTTCTCGAAGGGCCCGCCGGGGCCGGACGCGGCAATCGAGAGCAAAATCTCATGGAGTGGCGAATCCAAGAACCGCTGCCGGACCAGCCGAACGACTCCGCGGTTCCTCCGGTCAACGTTTGATCTTCTTCGTCGCTCCGTAGTGTGTCGAAATCGAATCTCGCGAGCGGGGACGTGGCTGAGGTATCAACATTGATATCGATTTGCTCCGAGAAACGTCGCTCTGGAAACCATTTTGCACGCAGAATCACATCGCGCTCTCGTGGGTCGGAGAGGGGCGAAGGAATCCCTTCGACAGCGGGCGGGTCTGGCGTCCGCGGTGTGGGCGGTTGCGTTCAGCCTCCTTGCGGTGGTGGCCGCGACGCCGACAGGCCCGACCGCGGTGCTCTCGGTCGACGACGTCACGCCGGTCGTCGGCCAGGTCGTTCACTTCGACGCATCGGCCAGCGTCCCGCACGATCAAGGCAATGGACGGATTGTCTCGTATGAGTTCGACTTCGGAGACGGCAACCACACTCGCGAGCAGTCCTCACCCTTTGCCAGCCACGCGTACTCGCTCCCCGGCCCGAAACGAGCGACCGTGGACGTCGAGGACGCGCGCGGGAACGAGGACACCGCGTCGGTCCGGATCGATGTGCAGCTGAAGTCCCCGCCGACCGGCACTCCGGATCTCACGCCCGCGTCGGCGTCCACGATCCCGGCGCAACCCATCGTGGGCCAGATCGCGATCGTCTCGATCACCATCGCGAACCGCGGGAATGCCACCGCGGAAGGCGCAACGATCGACGTGAGGGATCAGCGTCCGAACGGTACCGTCGTTCCCATCGGGACGACATCGCTCGTGGCATCGCTTGAGCCGCAAGTTTCCGTCGTCGTGTACTCTCAGACCTTTGTGGCCATAGAGGTTGGGAATCACTCGTTGCAGATCGTCGTCGGCAACGTGACCCCTGCGGAGACGGACACCGAAGACAACACGCTCACGATCGGAATGACGGTGCTCCCGGTCACGGGGCCGCCACCCGGAGGCGCGCCCGACCTCGCGCCGGAATCCGCGGTCACGATCCCGACCCGACCCGTCGAAGGCGAGAGCGTGAGCCTGTCCATCAAGGTCGTGAACCGAGGCAGTGTCGCGGCCGATGCCGCCATCATCGAGATCCTGGACGTGCGGCCGAACGGGACGATCGTCCCGATCGGGACCTCGGTGCTGTCGAGCCCGTTGGCACCAGGAGACTCCGTCGTCGCAGATTCCCCGTCCTTTGTGGCGGCCGGCGTCGGCGATCATCAGTTGCAGATCGACATTCGGAGCGTCACGCCCGCCGAGACGGATGTGGAAGACAATACCCTAACGATCGGCATGACGGTCCTCCCGGCGATGGGGCCGCCGAATGAAGGGGGCTTCTCCCTGGAGACGGCGCTCCTCGCGGGTGGGTTGGCCGCGGCCGCGGTCGCCGCCGTGCTCGTGGCGACTTGGCTGCTATTGACGCCGCGCGAACCCGGACCCCTCGAGCCCCCACCTCCCGAGCCGCCGGACGACTCGCCGCCGCCAATCCGGCCGCCGTAGTCTCGAGACCGCGCGCCACCCGTTCGTCCTGCGTTCCCGCAACGACTAAGGAGACGTCCCGCCTTCGGTCGCGACGGCGAGATCCATGGCGATTCGCGATTGGCTTGCGGCTTTTTCGAACGACGTCGTCGAAGTGAAGGAGCCCGTGGCCACCGACCTCGAGGCCACCCGGTTCCTGCTCCGTCACCCGCGGCAGCCCGTGCACCTCCGGAACCTCCAAGGGGGCGAGGCGGTCGGAAATCTCTGGTCCACGCGAGACCGTGTCGCGGCCGCCCTTCGGGTTTCGAATGCGAATCTCCTCCCGAAGCTGATGGACGCGCAGACGCATCCGAAGGACGCACGCGTCGTGGCCCGTGCGGACTTCATGCGACACGAGACGACGGACGTCGACCTGAGGGAACTCCCGATCCCGAAGCTCTTTCCGAAGGACGCCGGCCGGTACGTCACCGCCGGTGTCTGGGTCGCCGAGTGGGAGGGCGTGCGGAACCTCTCGTTCCATCGCATCCTCCTCTTGGGCGCGGATCGGGGGGCGTGCCGCATCGTCCCCCGGCACCTGCGTCACATGTACGACGAGGCGACGAAGGCCGGCGGGGAGCTCAAGGTCGCCGTCTGCATCGGGCTCGACCCATGGAATCTCCTCGCGGGCGGGACGTCCGTCGAGTACGGCGTCGATGAAAGTCGGATCGCCTCCGCGCTCACCCAATCGTGCCTCGGCAAGCCCGTCGACATGGTTCGCATCAAGAACGGCCTCACGGTGCCCGCCGAAGCCGAATACGTGCTGGAGGGTCGCCTTATCCACGAGGTGCACGAGGAAGGACCGTTCGTCGATGCCGTCCGTACGTACGACCGCGTTCGGAAGGAACCCGTCCTCGTCGTCGACCGGATCTACCATCGCGACCGGCCGATCTTCCATATCATCGTCGGAGGCCTCGATGAGCACTTCATGTTCATGGGCATGCCGCGCGAACCCGTGATCTACCAGGCGGTCTCCCGTGCCGTGCCGCATGTGAAGGCCGTCCGCCTGACGGAAGGCGGATGCGCCTGGCTCCATGGAGTTGTGTCGATCCGCAAGCAGCACCAGGGCGACGGCAAGAACGCGATCATGGCGGCATTCGGTGCCCACACCTCGATGAAACAGGTCGTCATCGTCGACGAGGACATCGACATCTTCGACGACCGCGACGTGGAGTGGGCGATCGCGACGCGCTTCCAGGCGGACCGCGGTCTCGTCGTCCTGCACGACGTCCGCGGTTCGTCGATCGATCCGTCTGCGAGAGACGGCTTCACCTCGAAGATGGGGATCGACGCCACGAGGCCGCTCGCGGCGGACCCGGCGATGTTCGACAAGGCGACCCTGTAGACGTCTCCTGGCGGACTGAGAATTGCGCCTGAACCTTCAATACCGCCGTTCGCATCGCACGGCCCGATGCGGGCGGCCCTCTCCCTCCTCCTCGCCGCCGTTCTGCTGTCTTCCGCGATCGTGGTGACGGTACGAACTCCGTCGCGGGCGAGTGACCGGTCCGCTGACGCAGGCCCGGACCTGATGCCACCACAACCCGGGGTCCAATCCTGGCCTGGCCCGCGAGCCCCCGCGGGCCCCATCCGATCGCCGGGGCCGACGCAGACGACCGGCACGACGAAAGTGCTCGTGCTCCTCGTCGACTTCACCGGCGTGACCCATGACGCGAGCCACACTCCAGCCTTCATGGACGGCGTCTTCAACGACGTCTCGCCGGGAACTCACTCCCTCCGGGCGTATTACAGCGAGGTCTCCTACGGCGCTCTGACTGTCCAGGCGACGGTCATCGCGGCGTGGTTCCAGAGCGTCCATCCGATGTCCGACTACGGTGCGGACGGATCGAATCCTCCGGATGACGCAAACGGGCCGATCTACCGCCTCGTGACCGAGGCCGTGCGACTCGCCGACCCGAGCGTGGACTTCTCGCAATTCGACGCGAACGGGGACGGGATCGTGGATCACCTGACGGTCGTCCACGCCGGGGCGGGCCAAGAGAGCGGCGGCAGTTCGGACCTCATCTGGTCCCACCGCTGGGCCGTCCTCGATGCGGACCCGGCGGTCCCCGGATCCCAAGCCCTGACCGCGGACGGCGTCCGGATCGACGGGTACACGATGGTGAGCGAGTCCTCTCCGGTCGGCGTCGTCGCGCACGAATTCGGCCACGACCTCGGATTGCCGGACCTGTACGACACCGACGGATCGTCGGACGGGGCCGGCGTCTGGGACCCGATGTCCCTCGGCTCGTGGAACGGAGTCCCCGCGGGCTCGAGCCCCGCGGCCATGAGCGCGTGGTCTCGGATCCGCCTGGGCTGGGTCACGCCCACGGATGTGACGACCACCTTGGTCGGCACGGCGGTCCCCGCCGTCGAGACCTCCGGGAAGGTCTTCCGCCTCGGGGTCGCGGGCACGTTTCCCGCGGAGTATTTCCTGGTCGAGAACCGACAGCTCGTCGGATTCGACGCCGCGTTGCCGGGGAGCGGCCTGTTGATCTGGCACGTCGACGAATCCCAGACCTCGAACGATGTCGACACCCACCGACTCCTGGATCTCGAGGAGGCGGACGAAGCGCTGACCGGCGACCACCCGCGGGATGCCGGCGATCCGTGGCACGACACCGCGACGGGATGGGGACCCGACACGATTCCGGACAGCCGCACATATGCCGGCCAGACGACCGGGTGGCGGCTCCGCGAGATCTCCGCGAGCGGTTCGACGATGACCGCCACGATCGCCCGGGAGATCACGAAGGATCTCGGCGTCGCCGCGATCCGGCTTCCGTTCACCACCGCCGTCCAGGATAGCGTGCCGATCGCGATCGACGTTCGCAACGACGGGATCCAGCCGGCGGACGTCGACCTGACCGTGACGATCTTCCGCGACTTCTTCCAGCCGCCGCTCCTCGTCACGCAGACGCGCTTCACGCTGGCCGGCCTTCCGGCCGAAACGACGCACACGTTCCCGTACTCCTTCGTCGCCTCGACCCCCGGGAGATACGTCGTCCACGCCGACCTCGCCGGAGCGAACGATGAGATCCCTTCGAACGACATGCGCGTGGCCCACGTCCTCGTGAACACGTTCGGGTTTCGAGACGCCGTCGAACTCGGGATCGGAGGATGGACTCGGAACGGCCTGTCGAGCGACGAACACCGGTGGCGTATCGTGAACGACACGGACCCGGATGGCGCAGCGCACAGCCCGAGCCGTGCGTGGCGGTTCGGCTATGTGGCGACCTTGCTGCCGAACCCGTTGCCGCCCCAATGGCATACGCTCACCTCCCCCACGATCCCGGTGTCCCCGGGACCGACCTTCCTGATTTTCTACAGCCGCTACGATCTGACGGGCCGCACGATTCCCGTCCTGCCGATCGGCTCGAACGACACCGACGATGCGTACGTCGAGGTGAGCTACAACGGCGGACCCTGGATTCGATTGGCCCACTACACGGGCCACGACCTGACGTGGCGAGGTGCGACGTTCGACCTCAGCGCGAACATCTCCGGCCCGATGAACCTCCAGGTGCGCTTCAACGCGAGCTCCGATGTCATGCGCAACTCCGGAGGCTGGTGGATCGACGACGTGATGATTGCGTCGACTGGCCTCGGCCACGCGGTCGTCCTGCTCGGCTCCTCCGGTCCATATGAGGCGCCGGCGGGCGGGGCCGTCCGCTTGAACCTGAAGGTGGCGAACGTGGGCGAGCATGAGACCGCGTTCCGGCTCGACACCGTCCTGCCCGCCGGATGGGATTCGTTCCTCGGGGGCGACCCGAAACAGCCGGTGATCGGTCACATCGTCGACCTGGCCCCGGACGGCGACTTCGCGCTTCCGATCACGCTGAGGCTCGCGTCGACCGCGGCGCCGGGTTCCACGTCGATCGCGACGTTCTCCGCGACCGCCCTCCGCACGTCTGGCGTCGATGCCGCGCTGGCCGTCCAAGTCCGCGTCTCGGGCCTCAGCGCCTCGCTCGTGGTCGTCATCGTCGCGGCGCTCCTCATTGCGGCCGTCGTCGTCGCGATCGTGATTCGCCGGCGTCGTCGTCCGCGGATCTAGGAGAAAAGGTTATTCGCACACCCTGGTGTTCGGCGACACGTGTTCGTCACGCACGAGCTCCTCCGTCGCGGGGCCGTGGAGGAGCGCGCGTACCAGGTGAACATCGCCCGCGCATGTCTCGAGCGATCGACGCTCGTGGTCCTGCCGACAGGCATGGGCAAGACCGTCATCGCCGCGATGGTGATCGCGGAGGTCCTGCGCCAGCGCGGCGGTCGGATCCTCTTCCTCGCCCCGACGAAGCCGCTCGTCGAGCAGCATGCCGCCTCGATGCGGAACGTCCTCGTCCTCGACCGCATCACGTTGTTCACCGGCGAGGCGACCGCCCCGGAGGACCGGGAACTCCTCTGGCGGGAGAACAAGATCATCGTCTCGACACCTCAGGTCATCCGGAACGACCTGCGGGCGGAACGCATCTCCCTCGACGACGTCAGCCTGATCGTCTTCGACGAAGCCCATCGTGCGGTCGGCGACTACGCGTACGTCGACGTCGCGGCGGCGTACAAGGACGTCCCAGGTCGGCTGGTCCTGGGGATGACCGCGTCCCCCGGTTCGTCCGCGGAAAAGATCCTCGAGGTGTGCGGAAACCTCGGCATCACCGCGGTCGAGATCCGGACGGAGTACGACCCGGACGTCGTGCCGTACCAGCACGACCTGCAGATCGAGCGGATGCCGGTCGAGGCGCCGGACGTGTCCAAGGAGATCCGGAAGCTCCTGCAGACCGTCGTCGACGAACAAGTCTCGCGTCTGAAGAAGCTCGGATTCCTCGCGGGCAAACCGAAAGCCACCCGCAAGGACCTACTCGCCGTCGGGAACGAAGCCCGCGCGCGCCTCGATTCCGGGGTGAAGGACGGCCGGCTCTACGGCGCGATGACGGCTCAGGCGATCGCGATGAAAGCGGACCACGCGATCGAACTGGCGGAGACCCAAGGGCTCGGCTCCCTCCGATTGTATTTCGGGAACATGGAGAAAGACCCGAAGACCAAGGCCGACGTCCAATTCCTGAAGCATGCGAAGGTGCAGGAGGCAATCCAACTCGCCGAGGCCACGGAGGTCGAGCATCCGAAACTCGCGAAGACCGGCTGGATCGTCCGCAAGCAGTTCATGGAGAAGCCGGACTCCAAGATCATCGTGTTCGCCCACTACCGCCAGACCGCGGACCGGATCACGCAGGACCTCGCGCGCATCCCGAGCGTGCGGCCGATGCGGTTCGTCGGTCAGGCGTCCCGCGGAGAAGACATCGGCCTATCGCAGAAGGAACAAGTCGACATCCTGGAGAAGTTCCGCGCCGGGGAGGTGAACGTCCTCGTCGCCACCTCGATCGGCGAGGAGGGACTCGACATCCCGCAGGTCGACCTCGTCGTGTTCTACGAGCCCGTGCCGTCCGAGATCCGCACGATTCAGCGGCGGGGCCGGACGGGACGGAGCGCCGCGGGCCGTGTGATCATGCTCGTCACGAAGGATACGCGGGATGAGGCCTACCTGTACAGCGCCCGTCGCAAGGAACGAAAGATGCATGTGGAGCTCGATCGCCTTCGGAAGGAGTTGAAGCAGAAGATCTTCGTCGGAGAGCCGGGCGGCGAGTCGTTCGTCGCGGCGGCACCGGAGCGGCGCATCGAGGATTTGCGAGCGCAGTCCCGCGAGCCGCCGCGGCTTCCGGAACCCCGCCCGCGCGCATCGAAGAAAGGACAGACCACGGTCGAGGATTTCTGACCGCGAATCCGTCTTGATTTTATACCCCGGATGTCCGTATCGAGCACCGGGCCATCCGATGATTCATTGCCCCGAGTGCGGGTGGGAAATCGACGCGGACGACGAGATGTGCCCGAACTGCGGGGCGTACCTCGCGGACTACGAGAACCTGGAGCCGTCCGAGGACGGAACGTAATCAGCCTCGGAACATGTCGCGGCCGGCGCCCTTCAGGAACTCGCCGAAGCCGCCGCTCGGCGCGGGGATGTCCCCGCGCACGACCTCTCCGGACGCCGCGTCGAGCAGGATCGTGTACGGCCGGGTTCGGTACTCGTAGGTCGAGAACCAGATCGGGGCGTGCAGGAACTCGGAATCTTTGACGTCGACTTGCGTGCGGGCATCTTCGATCACGTCGACGAGATCCTTCAACAACTCCCGCTGATGGCCGTCGACGTCTTCTCGGGTGAGGCGCTCCGCCTCGTCCTCGTCGACCTCCGCGTTCAGGAAGCGGGAGTCGCGCACCATGCCGCCGGTGTCGAACGGCACCTTGAGTCCGAGCGGCAGCTTGTACTCCCGCGTCGGGAAATCCCCGGAGCGGCGGCCGAGGACCTTCCAGAAATAATCGCGCCGAAGATCCCCGGTCCGTCGTTCGTTCGTCCCGGTGCGGGTGAGGACGCCGGCATAGGCCGTCGTCGCGTCGACCTCGAACACGTAGAACGGCAGATAGACACATTCGAGCGACGTGACCCGCGCGGCCCGGCGGAGGTCGTCCGGTTTCATGACCCCGCCCTCCATCCAACCCTGGATTGCGCGCAAGGCGCCATCGCGGTCCATGCGGGCCGTGAGCATCGAGTGCGTCAAGACGAACGGTTTGTCCCCTCGGATCCGCGAGGCCGTGCCGCAGTACGGGCACGTCACGATCACCTCGCCCGTCGTCAGGTTCAGCGGTCCGCCGCACTTCGGGCAGTTGATCGACGTGACGAGCTCGGGCATGCCGACACAACACTCATGGGGAGGTCGAATATAGAGGCTTCGTGGGAAGTCTTAGCGCCCTGCGACGCGGCAGTCTCCTGACTGTCATCCTGCTGTTCGCCCTCCTGTCCCTCCTGCTGCTCGTGATCCTGGCGATCGCGGACTACGCGCTGCAGACGCAGGCGTTCCCCGGCGCGTTCGCGATCGTCGTCGGCCTGGCGGTCCTCTTCATTTTCTTCCAATGGTTGATCTCGCCCGCGATCGTCCGGTGGGCGATTCGCGATCGTCGTCCGATCACCGCCGAGTCGAATCCGTGGGTCTATCGCACCGTCGAAGAACTCGCGCGGCAGGCCGGCGTCCCGACGCCGAAAATCTGGGAGAGCGGGGACGCTTCACCGAACGCGTTCGTGTTCGGCCGGACGATCTCCTCGGCGGAACTTGTCATCATGCAGGGCCTCCTGGAGCGCCTCAACCAGGACGAGATCCGTGCGGTGCTTGCCCACGAGATCGGCCATCTCCGGCATCGCGACGTGATCATCATGACGCTGATGTCCGCGGTGCCCCTGATCGCGTACGTGATCGCACGCCTGGGCTTCGAGGCGCTTCGCGGGAACGTGCGGATGCGGGGGAAGGGCGCCGGTCAGGCCTACATCATCATCATTGCGTCCGCGATCGTCTCGTACGCGGTGTATCTTGTGGCCCAACTGCTCGTCCTCTACCTGTCGCGCACTCGGGAGTACTATGCCGACGCGTATAGCGGCGCGGCGACCCGGGACCCGCACTTGCTCGCCTCGGCCCTTACGAAGATCGCCTACGGGCTGTCGCTCGCCCGGCCCGACGAGGAGCCCTCGGGTCTCCGGGCGTTCATGATCGGCGACCCGGTGAAGGCCGAAGAGGACTACCAAGAATTGCAGGACCGCATGAGCCGCTACGATTTGGACCGCGACGGCCAGCTCGACGCGTACGAACTGCAGAAGGCGGTCGAGCAGGAGCGAAAGAGCCACTGGCGCCGGGCGAACGAGCTGTTCGGGACCCACCCGCCGACGTACAAGCGTATCCTCGTCCTCGAGGAGATGGAAGAGGAAATCAAGAAGGGCGGGCTCCCGCAGAACATCTACAAGTTCGTGTGACGGACGGCCAGTTCGCCGAATCCGTCGGCTCCGTCAACGCATATCAACTCGCATCTCCTTTCCTTCTCGTGTCCGAGAAGCGGGCGGCGG
>Ga0209761_1003197_pt1 | contig 10833 bp, 10 predicted proteins | sample GraSoi013_1_40cm_4_FD_185818 | JGI IMG/M metagenome (GOLD analysis project Ga0209761, IMG submission 185818) | Grasslands soil microbial communities from the Angelo Coastal Reserve, California, USA - Sample 09_25_2013_1_40cm (SPAdes) (version 2) | ecosystem: Environmental > Terrestrial > Soil >... | reverse complement strand
AAGAAAATGGGCCATATGCTCTCCATAATCGGCATTGTTCCATGAAAAAGGCACGCGCCACTTTGGATCGAGTTCTATCCAAAGCAGGCATCGCTTCGCGCACGACCACGCGCGAATGGATCGAGGAAGGCCGTGTCAAGGTTAACGGCCGCGTGATCCGAAATCCGGATCATTGGGTGGAAACGGTAAAAGATGTTGTTCACCTTGACGGGCTCAAGATTCGCGAAGAGAAAAAAATTTACGTTGCATTGAACAAGCCTGGGGGCGTGGTTACTTCATTCGGCGACAACCGAAATCGCCCGACTGTTTACGATTACATCAAAAAGCTGGATCGCTGGGTATTCCCGGTCGGCCGTCTGGATATGGATACTTCCGGGCTTCTGATTCTGACCAATGACACCCAATACGGCGAGGCCCTGCTTCAACCGGAATCAAAGATACCCAAGACCTACTATGTAAAAGCGGCGAGTGTGTTCGCTGCCGGCGATTATTTCGATCTTGCTTATGGCCTCGATATCGGCCGTGGCGAAACGAGTGGACGAGCCATTGTTCGTGAGGTGCGTGTCAACGACAAATACACCTGGTTTGAGCTAACCATAACTGAAGGGAAGAATCGTCAGGTCCGGCGCATGTGTGACGCCATCGGCCATGCCGTTCTCAAACTGGTCAGGATTCGTATCGGAGATCTTTCGCTTGGGGATTTGCCGGTTGGGCAATTCAAAGTTCTTAACCATGAGGAAGCGCAAAAGGCGCTTCAAAAATAGCAATTATTAAGTGCCGCTGTGTGACGACCACTTACTCGCGTGGAGTCGATGATTATCCGTAGCGGGACTTAGTGAGTTCCGGTAGGATGTGTACCTATGAAATCACTCATTGTTGCTTTGCTTCTGGCGATGCAGGTTCAAGGCGTGGCTCCAAATATCTCCGGTTTTTCGATCCAGGGCACGACGATCAACCTGAATTCGTTTAAAGGCAAAAAGACCGTTCTGGTCGTCTTTTACCGGACCCAGGCTTGAGGGTTCTGCCGCGCGCAGCTCGGTGAGCTGCAAAAAAATTATCAGAAGATTAAAAGCCTCGGGGCGGAGATGGTCGCAGTGAGTGCAGATACCCCAGCCGATGGTCAAAAGGTAGCGACCGAGTTGAGCCTGACGTATCCGATCCTTTCCGATATCTACAAAAATTTCATCCGGCAGTACGGGGTGCTGCATCCGACGGAAGGCATCGCGCGACCTTCAATGTTCATTGTGAACAAGGAAGGCAAAATTGTTTGGAGATACGTTGGAGCAGAAGCCAACGACCGCCCGCCTATCGATACGGTGCTCCAGCAACTAGCTGCGGCGAAATGAAATTCGGGGTGCGTCCCCCGAATTTCCTACACGAGTCTGCCGGGGCTTTTCTTGTAGCGATTCACGATCGCGTCGGCACTCATATAAGCAAGCGCTTGAATGGTCAACGTTGGATTGAAGCCGCTCATCGTTGGAAATGTCGAGCTACCGATGATGAACAGATTCGGAATATCCCAGCTTTGGCCGTAGCGGTTTACGACCGACGTCTTTGGATTATCGCCCATGCGCGTGCCGCCCTCGTGGTGCGCACCGGGAGCTCCGGCGCCCATGGGCGCACGCCAGACTCGTGTCGCACCCATGGCTTTGGCCAACTCTTCTAACTTCACCAGCATGAACTCGATCCGCGCAAGCTCGTTGGGCCGGCGCCAGTCATAGGTCAGGCGCGGCGCGGGCAAACCCCATTGATCGCGCACGTTCGGATCGAGATCGATGGTCTGGTCGGTATAGGGCAGGTTCTCCGTTTGCGCGACCACGGCGGCGTACCGTGTAAAGTATTTCGCGAGGAAGTCGCGGTAGGCAGCGCCCCATCGCGGGATTCCGGGCGGCGGATTGATGCTCATGGCGGCGCCAATCGGACCGGCCTCCAGGTCGGCGGGCGAGACCGAAATCTGGGCTCCGCGGATGAAGTTCAAGCCGCTATGGTCGAAGTTGTCGGCGTTGAAGTCATCGAGGCTATGCTTCTGGGCGCTGGGGCCCATGTAGATGTTGACAAACCGGTCGTCGAACGTGGCAAACACTCTGGGAGTGATGTGAGCCATGAGATGCTTGCCGACTTGGCCGCTCGAGTTCGCCAAACCATTTGGGAATTTCCGGGTCTTTGAAAGCAGCAGCAACCGCGTGTTGTCGTAAATGAAAGGTGCAAGGATAACGAGTTCCGCCTCGATCGTATTGCTGGAACCATCCGGCCCGTAGTACGAAACGCCGGTCACACGCCCGCTGTTGTCACTATTCACTCGGAAGCACATGGTACCGGTCAGCAATTTGAAGTTGCCGGTAGCATCGGCCTCAGGAAGTTTTGTGACGAGAATGCTGGATTTTGCGCCGACGTGGCAGCCGAACGCCTGGCAGAAGCCGCAGTAGGTGCAACTCGCCCGCCCCCCGTACGATTGTGAGAGGATCGCGCGAGGCGTCGAAAACGGATGATAGCCCAGCGTGCGAGCTCCCTCTTCGAAGATCACGCCCGACTGATCCGCCACGAGCGGCGGCAGCGGATATTCGCGGCGGCGCGGCGCTTCGAACATGTTGCCGCCTTCGATCTTGCGTCCCTGAAGGTTTCCAGCTTTGCCGGACACGCCAAGCTCGTATTCGGCACGATCGTAGAAGGTTTCCAGATCGGCGTAAGTCAAGGGCCAGTCGGCGAGCGAGGAATCCTTGGGGATCGCCGGCACTCCGTAACGTTCAATCGTGTGCGACCGCACGCGGAAGTCGTCTTCGTGAAACCGCCACGACACGGCGCCGTAATGCACCGTGCCGCCCCCTGCCTGGTTGCCGTAATTCAGAATCGGCAACGGTTTCGCGGGCATATTCGCGTTCGGCCGCCAGCTCACTGGTTGGCGTTTCGCGTTTGGACGCAGATCTTGCCGCTGGAAGTATCGCAATTCGTCCTGTCCACTGAAATCGGCGGTAGTCAGGCGTGGGCCTCGCTCGAGGCCAATGACTTTCATGCCTGCTTTCCCGAGCTCGGCAGCAAGTATTCCGCCTACGGCGCCCATACCGACAATAACCACATCAGTTTTTTCGATCGCCATAGTTCGTCCCTCCGTCTCTACAGGCCAGTGATTGGCGCACGCTTGAACGCTTGTCTGCTCTCCATGTCGGTCCTGGTGAAAATCGGCTGTGCGCCTGGAAAACCCACCAGTCGCCACCCGGCAAAATCCTTGTTGCCGCCATAGATCGGGTCGGCAAACATGCCTTCCATCGTGTGCGTGCGGATCGTATTGAAGAACTCCTGCGCCGTGGGCCAGGTGAACTCTGCAGCTCGGCCCTGCTCGAGGGCCGTGATCACTCCGTCCTGACGCGCGGCATCCAGGCGAACGAACGTGTCGTTATAGGTCTTGCGGCAATACGCATCCAGCTGTGCAAGACCGCGCCTGTAGAAATCCTGAAGATCGGCATAGGCGCCGGAGAGTGCAAGATCAATGTAATTGACCACTCCGGCATCGTGCGCGCCCGCTTTGCCCGGTGCACCGGGCATCAGCCGCTCAGCGAACGCCGCAACCGTGGCGGCGTCGCTGCGGTTGAAAAACGCACCGTGCCGCTCGGTTTCCGAATGGAGCTGAGCTGGGGCGTTTGTCTCCTTCCGCGCTTCGTTATTCTGGGCCGGCGCGAGTTCCGCGCCCGCCATCGCTCCGGTACCAATGAGTGCGCGCACTAAAAAAGTGCGGCGCCCGGGATTGTGCTCGGTCATCTCCTTCCTCCCTTCCGCCCAGCACCATATTCCAGCTGCCGAACCGGGTCAATGTAAAAGCCGTATGCCTTGCCGGGCGTTGCCAAATACCCTTTTGCGGAATCGACACTACGTTATAATGCCCCGGTTATGGAAACAGTCGGTACGAAGCCGGCGCTACGCGCCACGGATCGTTTGCGTCAAACGGTAGCGGCATTGGCCAAGCTGCTGGATCAGACAATGATTGATATTCAGGCGCTCGATTCCGAATTGCAGGAGCACAACCAGGTTTCGAAGGAATTGGAACAACTGAGACAAGCCGCCGCCGAATGGGGGGTCGAAAGAGCAAAGCTCCTCGCATTGGTCGATCATAGCAGGACTGAAAACGGCCGCGATGTGGCCGAGACCGACGAGGCAGCGGCAATCGCTCTGGATCGGCAGGTCACTAGTGCGGTCGAACGCATCCGCGCCGACATGAGGGCGCAGTTGGACGTGGAGCGGGCGAAGCTTGCGCCCGAGCACCTTCGCGCCGCCGAGGAGGCTGTTCAGGCCGAAGCTGCCCGCGTCGAAGCTTTGATCCAGGAGATCAATAGCGTGATCGACAATCCGGATACCGAGTTGTCGGTTGTTATCCGGAAAAACGCCGAGCGCGGAGAACTCGAATCCTACCTCAAAGGTCTTCGCTTCAGGATTGCAGATCGGTAGGTGTCCATCACTAGAGAGCGCTATTGGCCTAATTTGAGCGCGAACGTGATTTCGGTGTCGACACAGCGGGGGCCGCTGTCGTCGCGGACCGGCGTGAACTTCCATTGTGTGACGGCACCACGTACCGCGCTGTTCAGGAGCGGATTGCCGTCGGTGATTCCGGTGACGGCCACGTCCCCGGCTTCGTTGATTCTTGCTTTCACCCGGACAACAGCCTGCGGATTGATCTTCAGGTAAAGCCGAAGCTCACCGGTGATCGCGGGATCCACTCGGGACCTTAGACGCGTCATCGCAAGCTGCGACTGCATCGTCAGACAGGTGCCGTCGTTGTCGCCTTTCGGCGCGATGTCGATATTAGCGTTCTTCGTTTCGTCGCACGAGACCATTTGAGCGCGGAGGTCTTCTCCGAACGAAGGCTCGGGCAGCAGTTCCGAAATTCGGCCGCGAAGAGCGCTCATGGCCGCCCTATTACCGCCGGCACAGGTCCGGTTCCACTCCTCCACAAGACCAGATAGCGCTTTCCGGTATTCATTCCTTACATAAGCCAGCGCGGTCGTGCTTCCGTTATCCTTTGCTTCGGCGAGGCGGTTATAATCGGCGGCTGCTTCCTTGAAATGTTGGGCGTCGAAAGCGCGTTGCCAATCGATCAGTGATCGATCCTGTCCCACTTGGATTTTGCCCCGGGTAAGGTCAGCGTAATCGCGAGCCAACTCGTGTTCGGGCGAGAGCGCTAACACCATCTCGAAGTTGGACAGCGCCTTGAAAAGGTCACGGTATTTGTACGCGGCGGCACCCATTTTATACGCGATATCCGCCGCCTCGGGTTTCAGGGCTTCCAGCGCGGCGCAGTTTGGTCCCAGCGACCGAAGCAGGGTGAGGAATGATTGGATCTGCCCACCGTCCACGTGCGCGCGGGCCTCTGTTTGAGCCGTGGAACACCGGGCTTTGAATTGTTCCGCTTTTGCATCGGAAGCGACTGCGACGACCTTTGGCGAGAACAGGTCCGCATCGAGCGCATAGGCGGGATTCAAAGCGTACACTTCCATGAAGTATGACTTCGCTTTGGCCGTATCGTTCAGACCAATGTGGGCGAGCGCCAATCGCAGTTTGGTGTCGATCTTTTCCGGTTGCTTGCCGGGCTGTGTTTTGAGCAGATCATCGATGCGTGCCAGCAACGCGATCGAGTCGCTGAACCGTGCAGCATAATAAAGGGCTTCCGCATGAGCCAAAGCATCCTTGACTTCGTCCTGCGGCGCTGGCTGGGCGGCGGCCTGGACCGTCGTCAATAAAACAAAAACAATTCCGAGCATCTGAGACCTCTACGGAAAATTCACCTGGATCGCTGTGTCCTTTTCTGTGATCCGGTGGCTTTTTGCTGGGAAGTTGGGATTCTCGAAGACGAGAACACCTCCAATGGGAACGCTAATGTCGCTTAGCGGTGTCTGTCCGAGTGGACGTCGCTGCGCGCCATCGAGAAATACCTGGGCCCAAGGTTTGGCATTGATCTGTAGGGTTACTGAAAAGGCAACCGTTGCTGTCGCCGTTTCGTCGGGCTTGATCTCGTGGCTGACAGCGGTACGAAGATCGCCGTGGCGGTACTCCAGTGTCTGGCGGCCCGCGGGTAACTCCAGAGTCGTGGGGGTTGATCCGATATATCGGTCGCCCGCATAGATTTCAGCTGGTATGGGCGAACTCACGGCCAGCTTTCCCACTGCAGTAAAGGTCGCTATGGGTGGCGGCGCGGGAGCTCTTACCACTAAGACTTGCCTTGCCGGAGTCGGTACCGGTACGGGATCAATGGCCGGTACCGGTACATTTGATGATACGGGTGATGATACGGGCACGGGTTGCGGGGTGAGGGATAAAGCGGGGCGGAAATCCGATTCGCGAGGCCGCGCCTTTAGCGCAGCTTGAGCGGCCAGCGCGTTGGGATTGAGGTGGTGAGACTGGGCGATCCGGAGAATTCCCCCTCCGGCGGCAAGCATTGCGATCAACATGAACGGCAGCTTTAAGCGAAACTTTCTCTTGACGTCTTTTTTGGGAGAACCGGTCCGCGGCGTAACAATGAATGGAACATCCTCTCGGCTTTGCTCGGGCGCCGAAGCGCGAACACTTTGCAACAGAGCCCGTGCTCCGGCGTTTTCCGGATCGAGGTGAAGCGTTTTCAAAAGGATGATCTCGGCTGCCCTACGATATTTCTTCCGTTCATCCTGAGTGCCGGATTGTTCCAGCAGCATACGCGCATCCTGTAAATCCTGCCGGATTTGCGCGGATAGTTCTTGATTGAGCATACGGCGCTGGAAGGCACGCCAGAGACCAAAAAGCGGACCTCGTTGGTTCCAGGAAAGATAGCCTTACTCAGGGTGGATCCCGTCAACAAAGTTTGTGTAAACGACGTATAATCTGGACACCATTTGAACCATCTCGATTGAATTTCGTGGAGCTTAGCGTGCGAAAAGCAGTCCTGTTGATAATCATCAGTTCAATTGTCGCCTGGGCGCAGACATCACCGTTGTCTCCGGAACAGCGAGCGACCTTTCACGGAAGACAGAGTGAAGCGATCGAACCGTTCCATATTGTCGGCAACATCTATTACGTTGGCGCAAGGAACGTCGCGTCATACCTGATCACCACGCCCGAAGGACACATCATGATCGATACGGGAACAAAGGAGATGCATGACGTGGTCCGGGCGAATGTCGCCAAGCTTGGTTTCAAGTTGCAGGAGATCAAGATCCTGCTGTCCGGACACGCCCACTTCGATCACGTGCAGGGACATGCGGCCATGAAGAAAGCAACCGGCGCAAAAGTCATGGCGATTGGTGAGGATGCCCGAGCGCTGTCGGCTGGAGCCGACTTGTCACCCCTTGGCGATGAAGGCTGGGAGCCCGTCAAAGTCGATCGTGTGCTGAAGGACGGCGACACTGTCACGCTCGGTGGAACCACATTGCGAGCAGTCTGGACACCCGGCCACACGCCGGGCTGTACCACGTGGACTACCAGGACCGAGGAAAAGGGCTGGGTCTATTCGATCGTTTTCCAGGCCTGTGGGGGACCCAACGCCGGCGTGAAGTTGATTGGCAACACGAAGTTTCCCAAGCTTGTGGAAGACACACTCCGGACGTTTCAGACTCAGAAGGCGCTGAAGCCGGATATTTATTTGCCGATGCACCCGGAGAGTTACTTTGCAGGCAAGGTCGATAGGATCAAGTCCGGCGAAACACCGCATCCTTTGCTCGATCCGAACGCTTACGCAAAATTGATTGCGGACACGGAAACAAATTTTCAGAAACGCCTCCAAGAAGAACGCGCAAAGGCATCGACCTCCGGAAAATGAAGGAAATAGCGGTAGTATAAGCGTATGGGTGGCACCAACCCCTACGTCAATCAGGAGGCGCCGGCTCCGGCGACTCAAAAATTTACGATCACCTTTCTTCCCATGAACGTCACGGTGGAAGTCGATCCGGAAAAGATCCCGTATGGCGTGACGGGCCTTCCAGGCAGCATTCTGGATATTGCTCTCGCGCACGGAATCGCCATCGATCACGCATGCGGTGGCGTCTGTGCCTGCTCGACCTGTCATTGCATTGTCCGCGAAGGTCTCGAAACAATTTCAGAAATCAACGACGCCGAAGACGAAGAACTGTCGTTCGCGCCGGGTCTTACTCCCAACAGCCGGCTCAGCTGCCAAAGCGTTCCGAATGGCGAACGAAGTCTCGTGGTGGAAATTCCGAATTGGAACCGGAATGTGGTACGCGAGGGGCACTAAGGCCGGCTAGAAAATCCTCTTAGTGCCTCACCCAACCTGGGTATAAAATGGGTCCGTATCCCTGACACTGGTACAAAATGAACAGGCGTGCGACAACAATGCCGCCGAAGAGTGAGCTGACGATGAACGCACGAAATTACGTTTGGGTTTTCACTATTGTTCTTCTATGCGTCTTGTGTGCCGGAGTTGTATCCATTGCCGCACACCCCCAGCAGAATCCGCCTCAGGAGAATACGCAGGCGCCACCTCCGCCAACCGATCCCCAGGATCCTCGATTCAAGCTGAATGTCGAGGTCGAGTTGGTGAACATTACAGCCACAGTACTCGATGAGCAAGGCAAGTACATGGACGGGCTGAAGCTCGAGGACTTTCAGGTCTTCGAGGATGGGGAAGAGCAAAAGATTTCCTTCTTCTCACACGACCTGCGCGTGCCGATCAGCGTCGGTGTTCTGATCGACAATAGCGGTAGTATGCGGCACAAATTGCAGCAAGCGTTGCAGACCGTGCGAGAAATCGCAACTGCCCTGGGTCCACAAGACGAAATGTTCGTGATTTCTTTCAATTCCGATGTGGATGTCCGCCACCACTTCACAACAAACATGCAGGAGATTCAACGTAGCTTCAGAGATCTCAAGGCGGGCGGCGAAACCGCGGCGTACGACGCAATCGAGCTGGCCGTGAACGAGGAAATGAAGAAGGCAAAGCACAACAAGAAAGTTTTGCTTCTGGTCACGGATGGTTTCGATACCAAGAGCCACATCAATTCGACGCAGGTTGAAGACGTCTTGAAACGCGCTCAAATTCTCGTGTATGCCATCGGAATCGATGATGACGACGACGATCCGCTCGTGTTAAGACGGACACGCTACCACATCTATCACTATATGCTCGGCCGCCTCACCAGCATAAGCGGTGGACGCGCCTTCCGGCTCTTTACGGGCAGAAACTACGCTCTGAACAGTCTGGCTCAGGTGCTTCTGGAAGAACTGCATCAGCAGTACACGCTCAGCTATTATCCGGCATCGGGACGGGATAAGACTGCCTGGCGTCAAGTCGAGGTGAAGGTCAAGAAGGCGGGTTCGCAAATCCGGCATCGCACCGGATATTACGTCAACCAGTCCAATAAGGCTTCAAATTAGAGCTTTTCATTTGCAGTCTTGTTCCTGAACGTTGCTTTCATAGCAGGACAACCAATCCTTGGCGAGGATCGCCTGACGGTGCTTTCACGTTATACCGCTGTCTGGATGGTAGATTGAGTACTCCCTCTTTCTCTCTGTTGGAACGTCTGACCGCGCATCGAACGCTCAGTGCCGCGCCCCAAGAGCAGATCGCATGGCTTGGGGCGCACGGTGTACTCCGTCATCTGGATTCGGGCGCCGTGTTGACTTCGATGAAGGGGCAAGTCGAAGGACTGCATGTTGTACTTTCAGGACACCTGAGCATTCACGTCGATCGAGGGGCCGGGCGCCGGAAGATCATGGAATGGCGCGGTGGGGACGTTACGGGTCTGATGCCGTATTCGCGGCTGGTTGCTCCGCCCGGAGATGTGGTGGCCGAAGAGCCGACCGAGGTGGTCACGGTATATCGCGAAGACATACCAGAAATGATTCGAGAATGCCAAGAACTCACCGCGATATTTGTCCACATCATGGTTGACCGTGCGCGTCACTTTACGTCCAGCTATCTCCACGACGAAAAACTGGTTTCTCTCGGTAAGCTGTCGGCTGGACTGGCGCATGAACTGAACAATCCGGCATCGGCGTTGGCCCGAAGCGCCAACGCGTTGCCGGAGAGCCTGAGGGGAGCCGATCTGGCAGCCTGGAATTTGGGCGCCGCCGGACTCCGCAAAGAGCAGATCGCGGCTGTCGAAAAAGTGCGCGGGGCGTGCCTCGCCTGCGGCATCCCTTCGGTGCTCTCCCCTCTGGAACAGGAACAACGCGAGGAGTCGATCGCCGGCTGGTTGGCCAGCCATGGAGCAGAAACCGCGTTCGCCGAGGCGCTCGCCAGTACTGAGATTACGTTCGAAATGTTGAATGAACTCGCGGGACTGATGGATGGGCAGTTGCTCAACACCGCCGTAGAGTGGATTGCAGCGGGTTCTACCACACGCCGTCTGGCCTCCGAAATTCATGAGGCCGCCTCACGGATACACGACCTGGTTGGCGCCATCAAGGAGTTCACTCAAATGGACCGCGCTGCCGTCCCCGAGCCCGTCAACGTGGAGAGAGGTTTGGCCAGCACGCTCGTTGTTTTGAGGGCCAAGGCAAAGAGCAAGTCGGTCCGTTTGAGTCTCAACATCGAGAACGATCTGCCCCCGGTCAACGGATTCGGTGGTGAACTCAACCAGGTATGGGCAAACCTGATCGACAACGCTATTGACGCTGTGAGCGAGGGTGGGCGGGTTGAATTGTTCGCCAACCGTCGGGACAGCGATGTCGTGATCCGTGTAATCGACGATGGACCGGGCGTTTCAACCGACATTCGCGATCGCATCTTTGATCCGTTTTTCACAACAAAACCCGTAGGCCAGGGTACAGGACTTGGACTGGACATCGTGAGGCGGCTGGTCCAGAGGCACAACGGACAGATTGAACTCGACTCCAATCCGGGACGCACCGAGTTTCGCG
>Ga0209761_1003196_pt1 | contig 10835 bp, 6 predicted proteins | sample GraSoi013_1_40cm_4_FD_185818 | JGI IMG/M metagenome (GOLD analysis project Ga0209761, IMG submission 185818) | Grasslands soil microbial communities from the Angelo Coastal Reserve, California, USA - Sample 09_25_2013_1_40cm (SPAdes) (version 2) | ecosystem: Environmental > Terrestrial > Soil >... | reverse complement strand
AAAGATGAGGTCCGCGGCCGGGGTCCCCGCCTGGACGTGCTCCCCCCGGAGACCGTCCCGAGCGGCCGGTCCCCCGGCCCGCAAGGAGGTTAGGTGTAAATCAGGTGAATGTCAAGAGGGGGCCGGTCCAATCCGCGGGAACCAGTCCACAGCACCCGACGTAATATCCGGCAGTCGCCCTGACCGCGCGCGGAGGACCCAGCCATGACCCCTGAGCTCGTCGTCGACAACGTCACGAAGACCTACCCCAACGGCGTGCGGGCGCTCAAGGGCGTCTCGCTGCGCATCCCCGCCGGCATGTTCGGGCTTCTGGGGCCGAACGGCGCCGGCAAGTCGACCCTGATGCGCACCATCGCCACCCTGCAGGAGCCGAACGGCGGCTCGATTAAGTTCGGCGACATCGATGTCCTGAAACAGAAAGATGCGGTGCGGCGCGTCCTCGGCTACCTGCCGCAGGAGTTCGGGCTCTACCCGAAGGTCTCGGCGCTGGAGCTGCTCGACCACTTCGCCGTGTTGAAGGGGTTCGTCGACAAGCGCCAGCGCGCCGAGATCGTCAATTCGGTCCTGCACCGCACGAATCTCTGGGCCGTGCGCAGGCAGCGGCTCGGTACTTTCTCGGGCGGGATGAAGCAGCGGTTCGGGATCGCGCAGGCGCTTCTGGGCAGCCCACGCCTGATGATCGTGGACGAGCCGACCGCCGGTCTCGATCCGGCAGAACGGCTGCGGTTCCACAACATGTTGAGCGAGATCGGCGAGAACGTGGTGGTCATCCTCTCCACGCACATCGTCGAGGACGTGAGCGATCTGTGCAGCCGGATGGCGATCATCGCCTCGGGCCGGGTGCTCCTGAGCGGCGACCCGCAGTCGGCCATCAACACGCTGCGCGGTCGCATCTGGAAGAAGTTCGTCGCGCGCGACGAGCTTGCCTCGTACGAGCGCGACCTGGCGGTGATCTCGACGCACCTGGTCGCGGGCAGAACCGCCGTCCACGTGATGGCGCCGTCGCGCCCCGACCCGTCGTTCGAGGAGGTCCCGGCCGATCTCGAGGACGTGTACTTCTCCACCCTGCACGCCGCCGATCAGAAGGCGGCCTGACGCCGATGCTCGGCCGCATCTTCGCCTTCGAGGTCCGCTACCAGCTGCGCCAGCCGCTGTTCTGGTTCGCCGCGGCGTTTTTCTTCCTTTTGACCTTCGGCGCCGTGACCACCGACGTCGTCTCGATCGGCGGATCGATCGGCAGCGTCAACCGGAACGCCCCCTTCGTCCTGATGCAGATTCTTCTGGTCATGACGGTCATCGGGACTTTTCTGACCACCGCGTTCGCCGCCAACAGCGTCTATCGCGACTTCGAGAGCCAGGCGGACGCCATCTTCTTCTCGCTGCCGCTGCGCAAGGGCGATTATCTGTTCGGACGCCTGTTCGGCTCCCTCGCAGTGTCGTGGCTGGTGTACATCGCGGTCCTGCTCGCGGTTGGGATCGGCGGGCTCATGCCCTGGCTCGAGCCCGAGCGCGTGGGGCCGTTCCAGCTCGCGCCCTACGTCTTCTCGATGCTGGCCTTCGTGCTCCCGAACGTCATCATCACCGGTGCGATCTTCTTCGCGCTGGCGACTTTAACCCGGAGTCTTCTCTATACCTACGCCGGTGTCGTGGTGTTCTTCGTCGCCTACGCCATTTCCGGCATCTTCCTGGGCGACCTGGAAAATCGCACCCTCGCCGCCATCGTCGATCCCTACGGCTTTGGGGCGTTCGAGCTGGTGACGCGCTACTGGACGGTGGCCGAGAAGAACACCGGGCCGATGCCGTTGCGGGGGATCCTCCTCGAGAACCGGCTCCTGTGGCTGGGAGTGGCCGCGGCGGTGATGCTGTTCACGTGGGTTCGCTTCAAGTTCACGACCGCCGCCGGCGGCACGGGCCGCCGAAGGCGCCGGGAGCTGGCCCGCCGTCGCCCCGCGATTCGGCGCGTCCACGACCTGGACGCAGCTGCTGCGCCAGACGCGCATCGAGACGACCGATGCCCTGCGCGGCGTGCCGTTTGTGATCATGTTGTTCGCCGGGCTCGTGAACGTCTTCGGTTCGACCTACTCCATGGATGATCTTTACGGCACGAAGATCTATCCCGTCACGAACCTCATGCTGCGTGCGGTGATCAGCTCCTTCGCGCTGTTCGTGTTCCTCATCCTCACCTTCTACAGCGGCGAGATGGTGTGGCGCGAGCGCACTCTGCGCATGTCGGAAATGCTCGACGCCCTGCCGGTCCGGACGTGGGTGGCCTGGGCCTCGAAGCTGGGAGCGCTGGTCGCGGTTCTCGCGACGATGCTCGTGGTGGTCATGCTGGCGTGCATGGGAATCCAGGCGTCGTCGGGTTACACGCACTTCGAGATCCCGCTCTATCTGAAGGGCCTGTTCCTCGTCGACATGCCCACCTTCCTGTTCTTCGCCGCGCTCTGTCTCTTCGTGCAGGTGCTGCTCGACAACAAATTCCTGGGGTGGCTGGTGTCGAGCCTGTTCTACATCGCAGGGTTCGTCCTGCCCGCCCTCCGGCTCGAGCACCACCTGTATCGCTTCGGGACCGCGCCCGAGGCGCCCTATTCCGACATGAACGGGTACGGGCACTTCGTGCAGCCGCTCGCCTGGTTCTACCTCTACTGGGGCCTGGTGTGCGCGGCGCTCGTGGTCGTGGCGCACCTGTTCTGGGTGCGCGGGGCGCACACTTCGTTCGCGCTCCGCGCGCGACTGGCGCGCAGGCGTCTGACCCGGCCGGCGGCCACGGCCCTTCTGACCGCCATGGCCGGAGCCGTCCTCGCCGGCGGCTTCATCTACTACAACACCAACGTCCTCAACCGGTACCTTCCCACCAAGGCGCGCTATGACCGCCAGGCCGCGTACGAGAAGAAGTACCGGCAATACCTCGGCCTGCCGCAACCGCGCATCACCGATGTTGACGCCGATGTCGATATCTATCCCGAGACCCGCCTGGTCAAGATTCGTGGCCGCTACACTCTGCAGAACAAGACGGGCGGCCCGATCGATCGTCTGCATCTTTATTTGAACCCCGAGGTGACCGTTCATTCCCTCCGGCCGGCGGGCGGCGCGCTCGAGGTGCAGGATGAAGACCTCGGCTATCGCATCTACCGTCTCGAGCCGCCCCTTCCGCCGGGGGCGGAGATGCAGGTGACCTACGATCTGGCGATCGAGAACCGCGGCTTCGTGAATAATGGAAGCCGCAACGAGATCGTCTCCAACGGCACTTTCTTCGACAACATCGTTTTCTTCCCCCACGTGGGTTACGTCAAACGCGCCGAGCTGGACGATCCGAACGAGCGCCGGCGCCGCGACCTTCCGCCGGTGCAGCGCTTCCCCAAGATCGGCGACACCGCCGCGCGCGCCGACAACTATCTCTCCAGCGAGGCCGATTGGCTGCGCTTCGCCACCACGGTCAGCACCAGCCCCGACCAGATCGCCATCGCCCCGGGGTATCTTTCGCGCGAGTGGACCGAGAACGGCCGGCGCTATTTTCGCTATGAGATGGACTCCCCCATCTTCGACTTCTTCGGATACCTGTCGGCGCGATACGCCGTCAAGCGCGACCGGTGGAAGGATGTCGACATCGAGATCGATTACCACCCGGATCATGCCTACAACGTCGACCGGATGATCGACGCCGTGAAGAAATCTCTGGATTACTTCACCGCCAACTTTGGTCCCTACCAGCATCACCAGGTGCGCATCGTCGAGTTCCCGCGCTACGCCCGCTTCGCCTCATCGATGCCGAACACCATCCCGTTCTCGGAGAGCATCGGCTTCATCGCCCGGCTCGACGACCGTCCGGACGCCATCGACTACGTCTCCTACGTCACGGCGCACGAAGTGGCGCACCAGTGGTGGGGGCATCAAGTCGTGGGCGGCAACGTGCAGGGGGCGACGCTTTTGTCCGAGACGCTCTCCCAGTACTCCGCCTTCATGGTCATGGAGCGCGAGTACGGGCGTGACAAGATGCGGCGCTTCCTGAAGTACGAGCTGGACCGCTACCTGCAGGGCCGCGGCGGGGAGCGGATCGAGGAGCTGCCGATCTACCTCGTCGAGGACCAGCCCTACATCCATTACCGCAAGGGCAGCCTGGTGATGTACGCGCTCAAGGACTACGTCGGTGAAGAGGCCCTCAATCACGCGCTTTCGGAGTACGTCCGCGCGATGGCATTCCAGAAGCCGCCGTACACCGACTCGCTGGAATTCCTCGACTTCGTCAAGAAGGCCGTGCCGCCCGATCGGCAGGCGATCCTCGACGACCTGTTCCGCAACATCACGCTGTACGCGAACAAGACGACGAAGGCGACCTGGTCGAAGCGCGAGGATGGCAGGTACGTCGTGCGCATCGAAGTCGAAGCGGCGAAGTACCGGGCCGACGGCAAGGGGAAGGAGACGCCCGACGCGCTCGACGACTGGATCGATATCGGTGTGTTCGGCGAGCGCGATCCGAAGGGCCCTTCCGAAGGCCGCCTCCTGGCCATGGAAAAGCGCCACGTCGACAGCGCCAGCGCGACCTTCGAGATGGTGGTGGATCAGGCGCCGAAGAAGGCCGGCGTCGATCCGTTCAACAAGCTGATCGATCGCGACCCCGACGACAATCTCGTGACGGTCGTGGCGGGAGCCCCTCCCGAGCGCCTCGCCGGGAACTGACTCCGTCGATGCTTACGGCCGTCCCCGGGGCGGCCCCTCCCCCGGCGGGACCAGCGGCGGGACGTCGCCGGGAGATGGCGCGCCGCGGGGCGGCGCGCCCGGGAAGGCGTCGGGCGGCGGCATCGGCTGGCCGGTCTCGTCCTTCCAGAGCGTGAAGGTGTAGAAGATGACCTTGTCGGGATCGAGCCAGGCGTCGGCGATCTGGGTCGCGTCGCCGAGCGGGTAGCGCATGATCAGGTAGCGCAGCGTCTCGGCGAAGGGGCGGGCGTACTCGATGACGAGCGTCGCGCTCGTGGGCATCTTGATGATGCCGTCGAGATCGAGCGTCGAGGGGTCGCTGACCAGGGAGACGTTGGGACGGTTCCCGATCAGGTACCTCAGCGTGTCGACCCGCAGAGTGTGCAGGACGTAGACCACCCGGTCCGACGGCAGGGTGCGCACGAACATTCCCATGATCGTCTGCGGGGCGCCGAAGTGCTGCATCGCCTGCTCGGACCTGCCGGCGCGCAGGAAATAATTCGTGTACCCCTGCGCCGCGCTCCAGGCGACGAGGGGGGCGACCAGAAGTGCCCCGAGCCAGACGGTCAGAGGCGGACGCAGGGCCGCCACGTCCTCGAGCAGGCGTCTCGCGATGAGCGCCCCGAACAGGCACAGCCACGGGACGTTCACGAGCATGCGCGTCAGACTCGGCCCGGCGACGCCGACGGTGAACACGAGCGCCAGGAAGCACAGGACGAGAAGACCGCAGGCGGCGTCCCGTCTTCGCAAGGCGCGCCACGCCGCGTAGACGATCCCGAGCGCCGACAGCGCCGCCACGACCGTGGTCTCCGGCGCCAGGCCGATGAGGCCGTAGACGGCGCTCATCCCGTCGCTGATGAACCCCTCGCTCTGGATGACGGCGTAGCGCGACGGGACGTAGTGCGCCATGACGCCCGAGGCCAGGATATTCAGAGGGAAGTTCGCCTTCGGCACGATCAGGGTGGCATACGCGCCGCGCGTCAGGAACGCGACGGGACCGAGGCCGGAGAACACCATCAGCAGGCCCAGGACCGCTGCCGCGACGCCTGCGGCGATGAGGAGGGCGCGGCGGGCGCGCGCCTGGGCGCCGGTTCCCGCGACCCAGCCGAGCGGCCGGCGCAGGAACGCGAAGGCGACCATCGCGACGGGGATGGCGCGGAACGAGGTGTAGCTCCAGAGACCCAGCCCCAGGCAGACGCCCCAGGCGACGTGATCGGGCGTCCGTCCCTTCTCCAGGGCCCTCAGGAAGAAGCCGATGGCCGCGATGGCGAACAGCGGCGCCAGGACCGCGCGCTCGCCGACCCGGCTGTACAGCAGGTGCCAGGGGGACACGGCCAGGAACGCCGTCGCCAGGAGGGCGACGAGCCAGCCGAACCGATCGCGGGCGAACAAGTAGAGCGCCAGCAGGGTCAGCGTCCCCGCGGCGATCGCCACGCTGCGCAGGGGGAAGATCATGGCCATCAGGGGATCGTTCACGAGCTTCTGGGTCAGCCCGAACACGGCCGGCATGGCTTTGAGGAGATTGATCTCGATCTCCCCGCTTCCGAACGCGAACGCCCCGAGGTAGTGGAACATGGTCTCGCGGTTCAGACCGCGCTGGGTCAGGGTCGCGAACGGGCGGCCGTCCATGATGTCCTTGATCTCGAGGGCGTTGATCGCCTCGTCGTTGTTCAGGCCCCACGGCACGGAGTCGATCCGGTGCAGGCGAAGGTAGAGTCCGCCTAGGACGAGAAGCGCGACGAGCGTCCATTCCAGACCCGGCGGGAGATCGCGCAGGCCGGGGGCCGTCCGCTTCCAGCCCATCGGCTCCTCCGCGTCTTCGAAGCGCCGGCGCGCCAGGACGAAAATGAGGAGCGCCAGGGCCAGCGCCAGGAGCGCCGCTCCCGGCAGCAGGCTCCTGGAGTACCCTCCGGGCCGCGACAGCACGACCTGGCCCATGAGCGCCAGCGCGGCCGCGAGAGGGATCGCGGCCATCCGCAGAAAGACGCCGAGCGGTCCGCCTGGATGATCGGCCGTCCCTTGTGCCGCCACTCGCATGCTCCTCCGCCGCGCGCCGCCGCCTCAGTTGACGTAGCCGAGGGATCTTAGTTGTTCCCGGATCTCGTCGTCCAGGACGACGCCCTGGTCCGGCCCGGCCGGACGTAGACGCCAGATGAAGTATCCGAGGTCACGGCCGTCGGCGCGGGGCGGTTTCGTGAAAGCGGCGTCGACCGTCGGCCGTCCCTCCAGCGGGAACGGCAAGGCACGCGGGTTGTGCTCATTGCCGCCCAGGAAGACGCGTTCCGGCAGCGGCCTGCCGTCGATCAGAAGATAGAACTCCGCGCCGGCGTCCTCCGGTGCGGTCGTGAACGACAGGCCGCTGGCGCCCGTCTGGTCCACGTCCGAGAAATTCAGGATGCCCGGCGACTCCAACACATACTTGCCGCGCTCCCGGAACAGCGGCACGACCGTGCGGAAGATCCCCTTCGTGCGGATCTGCCCCTGGAAGCGGTGCTTGCTTCCGTCGCTGCTCCAGCGGACGTTCCAGCCACCGGAGAGGAAATCGACCTGCGAGAACAGGGCCCGCGCCAGGGCCCGCCTTTCGTCCGGCCGCCGCTCCGACAGGTCGTCGCCTTCACGCGGATCGGTGTCGAGGTCGTACATCTCGGTGCGATTCTCGTCCATCGACTGGATCAGCTTCAAAGGTCCCCGGCGGACCGCCTTGAGGTGAGCGTTCAGCCGGATCGTCTCGCACACCAGCGGCCGGTCGGCGGCAGGCAAGGCGCCCGCCTCGTCAAGGAGCGGCGCCAGGCTCCTTCCCTGCGCGCCCGCCGGCGCCCCGACGCCGGCGAGCCCGGCGATCGTGGGGAGGAGATCGATGCCGCTGACCGGCACGCGCACGCGGTCCGGGGCCGCGGCGCCGGTCGGCGACACGCGGCCCACGATCAAGGGGACGCGGACCACCTCCTCGTAGAGCCGGCGGCCGTGCCCCATCGAGCCATGGTCCTTGAACTCTTCGCCGTGGTCGGCCGTGACCACGACCCAGGCGCGCGACCCGCGCCCCAAGGCGACGAGACCATCCAGGAGACGGCCGATCTGCTCATCCACGAAGCGGATCTCGCCGTCATACCGGTCGAGCAGGAAGCGGCGGTAGTCGTCCGGCAACGGCCTCCGGGGGTCCTGGAACTTGGAGATCGAGTCGTATGTCGCGTCGAACGGACCTCGGTAATCGTCCGGGTACAGCGCCCGAAACCTCTCGGGCGGGTCGTACGGCCAGTGCGGATCGAAGTAGTGTACGAACAGGAAGACGGGCCTGCGCGCCTGGCGCCCGAGCCAGGCCAGGGCCGCGTCGGTGACGCGGTCGGCCCTCGGCTCCATGCCGGCCTCGAGCCGATAGCCCGGTTTCGACACGCCGAAGTCCTCGAAGGTCCCGAAGCCGCGCGCCAGGCCGAACGGTGCGGCGACGTACACGTGCGACACGAAGCCGCCGGTGGCGTAGCCGGCCCGCCCGAGCGTCTCGGCGAGAGTCGGGACCTCGGCTCCGAGCTTCAGACCGTCGTTCTCGACCCTGTGGCTCGACGGATAGCGGGACGTCATCATCGAGGTCACCGAAGGCAGCGTCCAGGGCGCGGTCGACCAGGCCGCATCGAACACGGTCGCCCGCCGTGCCAGCCCGTCGACGCGCGGTGACGTGCCGCGGTCGTACCCGTAGACGCCCAGGTGGTCCGCGCGCAGCGTGTCCACGACGATCAGGATGACGTCTTGGTGCGCGGGATCGAAGCGGCCGGCGCAGCCCATGACCGGGACAAGCGCCGTCAGAACACCCAGGCCGAGGAGACGGGCGGGGCGTGGCCCGGGGCCGGGCTTTCGCCTGTGGTGTGCCGCGACCCGCTCGACGATCATCGACTCAGCGGGTCGCGGCGGGCTGCAGCTCGTGGACGACACGGCCGCCCACCACGGTGGCGACCGGCCAGCCGCTCAGTGAGAAGCCGTGGAACGGGCAGTTGCGCGACTTCGACTGGAACTGCGACACGTCCACCTTGCGCACCAGGCCTGGATCGATGACCGTGACGTCGGCGTCGGCCCCGACCTCCAGGGTCCCTTTCTTGATCCCCAGGATGCGGGCCGGGCCGAGCGACAAAAGCTCCACGAAGCGGGCCGGCGTGAGAACGCCCGCACGCACACAGCGATCCATGATCAGCGGCACCGTGGTCTCCAGCCCGATGACCCCGAACGGCGCGTCGTCGAACTCCACCAGCTTCTCGTCCGCGTGGTGCGGAGCGTGGTCCGATGCGATGGCGTCGATCGTGCCGTCCCTGAGCCCCTCGAGGAGGGCCTGCCGGTCGTCCTCGCCGCGGAGCGGCGGATTCATCTTGGTGTTCGGGTCGTAGTCGGCGTCCGCGACCGCCTGGTCGGTGAGGACCAGGTGATGCGGCGTCGCCTCGCAGGTGACCACAACACCGTCCTCCTTCGCGCGCCGCACCTTCTCGAGGCTTCCCCTCGTGCTCAGGTGCGCCAGGTGCAGCCGACCCTTGGTCATCGCGGCGACGGCCAGATCCCTGGCCACGGCGATCTCCTCCGACGCCGCCGGGATCCCCTCGAGACCGAGGACCGTCGAGACGTACCCCTCGTGCATCACGCCCGTGGCGCTCAGAGTCCTGTCTTCGCAATGGTCGATGACCGGGATACCGAAGATCTTCGTGTACTCCAGCGCCATGCGCAGAAGGTAGCTGTTGCCGACCGGCCGACCGTCGTCCGACACCGCCACCGTCCCCGAATGCACCATGTCGCCGATCTCCGCCAGCTCCTCGCCCCGGCCGCCCTTGCTGACGCTGCCGATCGGGTGGACGTTGACGACCCCCTTACGGCGCGCTTCGGCCACGATGTACTCCGTGACCGACAGGGAGTCGTTCCAGGGATCGGTGTTCGGCATGCATGCGATGGAGGTGAAGCCGCCCGCCGCCGCGGCGCGCGTCCCGCTCTCGATCGTCTCCTTGTGCTCCTGTCCCGGCTCGCGCAGGTGCACGTGCATGTCCACGAGACCGGGGCAGACCCAGAGGCCCGCCGCGTCCAGGACCCGCGCGCCCGCGGGCGCACCGCCGCGTCCCTTCTCGGGCGGCCGTCTCTCGGCGATCCGGCCGTCGGTGATCAGCAGGTCCATGACGGCGTCGGTCTTCGTCGCCGGGTCGATGACCCGGCCTCCTCTAATCAGCAAGCCCGCCAGGGGTCCCTCCCGCGAGAAGATACAGGACCGCCATCCTCACGGCCACGCCGTTCGTGACCTGCTCGAGGATGACCGAGTACGGCCCGTCCGCCACGGCGCTGTCGATCTCGACGCCGCGGTTCATCGGGCCCGGGTGCAAGATGATGACGTCCGGCTTGGCGCGCCGGGCGCGCTCGACGGTCAGGCCGAACAGGTTATAGTACTCGCGCGTCGTGGGAAAGGCCCCGCCCTTCTGTCGCTCCCGCTGGATGCGCAGCATCATGATCACGTCGGCCCCTTCGACCGCTTCGTCGATCCGGAAGGTCACCTGCACACCCAGGCGCTCCAGCTCGACCGGCGTGAGCGTCGGCGGGCCGCAGACCACGACGTCCGCCCCCATCGTCTTCAGCAGGAAGATGTTGCTGCGCAGGACGCGGCTGTGCATCAGGTCGCCGATGATCGCCACGCGCAGCCCCTTGAGGCGCCCCTTCTTGCCGCGGATGGTGAAGGCGTCCAGAAGGGCCTGCGTCGGGTGCTCGTGCCAGCCGTCCCCGGCGTTGATGATGTTCGATCGGCAGTGCCGCGCCAGGAAGTGCGGCGCTCCCGAGGCCTTGTGGCGGATGACGATCATGTCGGGCGCCATCGCCTCGAGGTTGCGCGCCGTGTCCAGGAGGCTCTCTCCCTTCACGACGCTGGACTGGGACAGCGAGAAGTTGAGCGTGTCGGCCGACAGCCGCTTCTCGGCGATCTCGAACGAGGAGCGCGTGCGCGTCGACGGCTCCATGAAGAAATTGACCACGGTCTTGCCGCGCAGGGTCGGGACCTTCTTCACCGTGCGCGTCGAGACCTCGGCGAACGAGCGCGCCGTGTCGAGGATGACCTCGATTTCCTCGGAGCTCAACCCCTGCATCCCGAGAAGGTGCCTGTGCTTCAGGGCGACCAGCGGCGTTTCCGCCCC
>Ga0209761_1003193_pt1 | contig 10837 bp, 9 predicted proteins | sample GraSoi013_1_40cm_4_FD_185818 | JGI IMG/M metagenome (GOLD analysis project Ga0209761, IMG submission 185818) | Grasslands soil microbial communities from the Angelo Coastal Reserve, California, USA - Sample 09_25_2013_1_40cm (SPAdes) (version 2) | ecosystem: Environmental > Terrestrial > Soil >... | reverse complement strand
AATGGCCGCCACAACCGGCGGCCACGGCAGCGGTTCGCGATTGGGCCGCAGCCGTCCGAGGCAGCAAGAGCCCCTCTCTACGCGAGGGGCTCTTTTTTTTTGCGGGAGCGGAAGGGGCGCCCGGCGACTAGAAGCTCTGCTCGCCGAGAGAGAAGCCGTTGAAGGACTCCGACACCACCACGTCCTTGGGGAGCTCCAGCCGGAACCGGCTGGCGGCGACGGCGACGTTCGTGCGGACGTCCTCGAAGGTCAGGAGTGTCGAGTCCCCGTCGGATTCGACGTACTGGAGCTGCCTGGGCAGGTAGGTCTGCGCGTCGACCCAGATCTTCATCTCGGCCACCCGCTCCGCCAGCTTCTTTTTGCGCGGAACCAGGACCAGGAGGTGTGTGTCCTTGATGTCGCTCTGCGCGGCGAGTCTGAACTCGTAATACTTCCCAAGCTCATCGATCGACTGGCCCACCCCCAGGAAGCGGAACAGGCGTTTTCCGACGAACTTCTTGATCGGCACCTCCTCCGCCCTCTTGAGCGCCGGGTAGTAGGCGATATACATGTCCTCCGTGATCACGAACACCTTGCGGTCGGGTTCGACGTACTCCCAGCGCACCTGGTTGGGCCGGTTGTAGTAGAACTCGCCCCGCGATAGCACGGGTCGTGCGAGGAGCTTGAGCTCCTTCTTCTCGGTGAACCCGGCGACCAGCGAAGTGGTCTCACGCTGCGCCTTGTCGAATGCCTGCAGGATCCGCGCGAGGATCGGTTCGGCCGCGGCGTCGGCGGCGGCCTCGATCGGGACGGCCCCGTTCTTCGAAGGGCCGCTCGGCGGCGCGCCCGCAAGAGCGATCGTGAGCGCGGCGGACAAGGCGATGGTTGGCACTGCGGCGGCCATTTGCATGCGGATCACAGGGTGGAACCCCCCGAGGATGAGGACCACGTCAATCTAACAGAGGGAGATCGCTCCGTCAAGCAACGCTCCTCAACGTCGTCCGCGGGAGCGCCGCCGGCGCCGCGCCGGTTGACACAAGGACCCCTCTCCCGCGATGATCCGCCGACGGAGACGGAACATTGAGAACCTCGCGACGCGTCATCGGATTCCTGGTCCTCCTCGTTGCGGCCGGGTCGGTCTGGGCCAACGATGTCGTGCTCGGCCGGGTGCGCCCCGGGACCATCCTGTCGATTTCCGAAGAGTGGCGGAAAAACCACGACGCCTACGAACCGTCCGCGACGGACGTCCAGCGCATCGCTTCGCTTCAGGTGCCCGCCACCCTGGACGTCTATTTCGGGAGCTGGTGCTCCGATAGCCGCCGGGAGGTCCCCCGCTTCCTCAAGATCCTGGACCTGGCCTCCCCTTCCCGTCTTAAGCTGCGGTTTTTTGGACTGGACCGCACGAAGAAGGAGCCGGCGCGACTCGTCAAAAAGGGCGCCATCGAAAAGGTGCCCACATTCATCCTGAAGATTGACGGCCGCGAAGTCGGGCGCATCGTCGAGACGCCGGAGACCTCCCTGGAACACGATTTCGCCGTCCTCGTCGAGCGCGCGGCCTCCCCGGCTCCCTGAACCCTCTGCGGGGTCCCACGCCCCGATCGTCTAGAAGCGCATCTGGCTGCGGACCAGCACGTCCTGCATGACCCTGCGGTGGATCTTGGCCCATTCCCCGTCAGGGATCTCCAGGAAGGCCTTCACCACTTCCGGATCGAACTGAGCCCCGCTGAACTTGAGGATCTCTGCCCGTGCAGCCTCGTACGGCAGGGCCTTGCGGTACGGTCTATCGGAGGTCATGGCGTCCAGCGTGTCGACCACGGCGAAAATGCGCGCTCCCAGCGGGATATCCTTCCCCTTCAGGCCGCGAGGGTAGCCCGACCCGTCGTATGTCTCCTGATGGCTAAGGACGATCTCCCGCGCCGCCTCCAGGAAGTTGATCCCGTGCAGGATGCGGTAGCCGATCTCGGGGTGCCTTCGCATCTCCACCCACTCCTCGGGCGTCAGTTTCCCCGGCTTCCTGAGGATCGCATCCGGGATGCCGATCTTCCCGACGTCGTGCAGCAGCGCACCACGGTAGATGTCAGTCAGATCCGGCTCCCGCACGCCCATCCGGCGCGCCACCGCCACGGTATAAGCCGCGACGCGCAGGGAATGGCCGAGAGTTTCCGTGTCACGGGTGTCGAGGGCCGTCGCCAGCGCCTCCAGCGTCGTCTGGTAGGAGGTCTGCAGCCGCCTGAACAGCTCCTCCACTTCCCGGTTCTTCCGGCTGAGTTCGGCGGTGCGTTCCGCGACCTTCATCTCGAGCGTCTTCTGGTACTCGCGGTTCTCACGGAGCAGGCGCTGCTTCTCCAGGGCCCTTTCCACCGTGATCCGCACTTCGGCCAGGTTGAAGGGCTTGGTCAGATAATCGCACGCCCCGAGCCGCATCGATTGGATTGCGATTTCGACATCCACCACGCCCGTCAGCATGATGATCTCGGTGTCAGGCCGGATCTTCTTGATCTCCTGCAGAAGATTCACGCCGTCCATCTCGGGCATGTCGATGTCGCTCACCACGAGCTGGAACCCGTTCGTCCGCACCTTCTTGAGGCCCTCGACGCCGTCGCATGCCGTGTCGCACCGATAGCCGCTGTCGGACAGGCCCTCCAGCAGGAGGTCCCGTATGGCCTGGTCGTCATCGACAATCAGAATGTGGGTCGGTTCGGGCATTCGCTCGATCCGGTGGTTTCGGCGCCGACACGCCACCGGCGCAACGGCAATGTAGGTTACAGAAGGGGGAGGCGCAACGGACCACGGCCGGGGCCGCGGGCGTCGATTTCAATCTTTGGATTCGAGCTTCGACATCTCCAGCCAGTTCGGGCCGAGCTTCAGATCGGCGACCAGCGGGACACGCAGCGCGTAGACTCCCTCCATCACCTCCCGGACGATCCGTGCCACGCTCGATACCTCCTCCCGGGGCACCTCGAGGACCAGCTCGTCATGCACCTGCAGCGTCATGCGCGCCGCGCTTCCCGCTTCTTTGAGGCGGCGGGAGAGCCCCACCATGGCCAGCTTGATGAGGTCGGCGGCCGAACCCTGGATGGTGGTGTTCACGGCGGCCCGGAGCGCCTGCTGGCGCGCGTTGCGATCGGTCCCCTTGACCTCCGGAAAGTAACGGATGCGGTTGAGCAGTGTCTGCACCCGCCCCTCCGACTCCACGACGGCGATGGTCGTATCGATGTACTCCTTCACCTTCGGGAGCCGGGAGAAGTATGCCTGGATGAAGCCTTCCGCCTCCTTCACGGGAATCCCCTGCTCGCGCGCCAGGCGCTGGGACCCCATGCCATAGATGATCCCGAAGTTCACCACCTTGGCGCGCCGACGCATTTCGTCGCTCACCAGATCGGGCATGACGCCGAACACCTCCGCGGCGGTGCGACGATGGATGTCCTCTCCGCGCCGGAAGGCGTCCACCAGGGCGGCGTCTCCGCACAGGTGGGCTAGAACGCGCAGCTCAATCTGCGAGTAGTCGGCCGACAGCAGGACGAAGCCGGGGTCCGTGACGAAGGCCCTGCGAATCAGCCGCCCCTGCTCGGTTCGGATCGGAATGTTCTGGAGATTGGGATCGCTGCTGCTGAGTCGGCCGGTCGCCGCCACCGCCTGGTTGAATGACGTGTGCACGCGGCCGGTCGCCGGGTTGATGAGGCCGGGCAGACTGTCCACGTAGGTGGACTTGAGCTTCTGCAGGGTCCTGTACTCGAGGATCTTCCGGGGCAGGTCGTGCTCGTCCGCCAGCTCCTCGAGGGTCTCCACGCCCGTGGAGTACGAGCGGGTCTTCTGGGTCTTCCGGCCCGGCGTGAGCTTCAGCACATCGAACAATATCTCTCCCAGCTGGCGCGGAGAGTTGATGTTGAATTCCTTCCCGGCCAGGCCATGGATCTCGGTGGTCAGCCGGGCGAGCTGGGCCTCCCAATCGCGCGACAGTCTGGCAAGAAACTCCGTGTCGAGGCGCACGCCGGCGGACTCCATTTCGGCGAGGACGTAGGCCAGCGGTAACTCCAGGTCGCGGAACAGTGGCATCAAATTGTCAGATGTAAGGCCCTCCTCCAGGCGATGGCGAATGGCCAGGACGCCCGCAACGCGGGCGCACGCCAGGGCCGCGGCTCGCTCCACATCGAGATCGGCCAGGGGGACGCTCCTCGCGCCCGACCCGAGGACCGACTCGTAGCCCGGAATCGCGAGCCCCGCGACGTCCTGCGCGACTGCCTCGAGCGCGTGGCTGCGACGCGAGGCGTTCAGGAGATAGCTTGCGAGCATGGTGTCGAATTCAACCGATGGGGGATCCCATCCGAGACGCCGCAGGAGGACCAGGTCGCTCTTGACGTTGTGGCCAGAGCGCCGCAACTCTTCGCCCTCGAACAAGGGTTGCAGGAGGCGCAGGACTGTCGCGCGATCGATCTGGGGCTGCGCGCCGAGGGAGCGGTGCGCGATGGGCACATAAAAGCCTTCGTCGTCCTCACCGGCCAATGCGACTCCGACCAGCCCCGCCCGCATCGGCTCGGCGTGGTCACGCTCGAAATTGAAGGCGAACCGCCCGCATTTGCGCAGACGCTCGACGACACCTTCCAGGGTCGCGGCGTCCCGGACGACCGTGTGCCTCACCTGTGCCGGTGCGATGGGAGCCACGTACTCGCGCACGAGCGCGCCGAACTCGAGCTCCTCGAACAGCCGGCGCGCCGCCTCCTGATCGGCATCGCCGACGCGGAAGCGCTCGGGATCGAACGGCACCGGCACGTCGTAGCGCAGCGTGGCCAGTTCGCGGCTCAAACGGGCCGTCTCGGCGTGCGCCAGCAGGCCCTCGCGGGCCCTCTTGTTCCTGATGCTGCCTGCCGCGCGAATGACCGATTCGACATCTCCGTACTCGCGGATCAGATCCTTCGCTCCCTTCTCGCCAATCCCGGGGACGCCCGGAATGTTGTCGGAGGCGTCGCCGCTCAGCGCCAGAACGTCCCGCACCTGGGCGGGCTTCACGCCGAACACCCGCTCCACGCCATCGGAGTCGAGGAATTCGTCCCTCACCGGGTGATAGATCAGGACGCCGTCTCCCACGAGCTGCAGCAGGTCCTTGTCGGTGGCCACGACGACGACATGGAAGCCGGCCTTCCGGGCCCGCTCGGCCAGGGTCGCGATGATGTCATCGGCCTCGAATCCGGGAAGCTCCAGCGCGGGGACTCCGAGAACGTCGCACACTTTTTTGACGTAGGGTACCTGGACGACGAGGTCGGGCGGTGTTTCGGGGCGGTTCGCCTTGTACTCCGCAAACACCTTGTGGCGGAACGTGGGCTCCGCGAGGTCGAAGGCAACTCCCAGATAACGCGGCGCGTGCTCCCGCAGGAGCTTCCTGAGCATCGAGGTGAACCCGTAGACGGCATTGGTGGGCAGACCCTTGCTCGTGCTCAGGCCGCGAATCGCGTAGAAGGCGCGGTACAGGTTGTTGCTGCCGTCGACGAGATAGACGGTGTTTGCCGGGTCAGGACGCTCCGACATCTGGTGCCTTTCTCTTCGACATGGGTCCGGTTTCCCGGGGGCCGGCCCGCCGGGCCGCGCGCTTCCGTCCCGCCACCCTGCCCCGGCGGATGATCGCCCAACGCACCCCGACCAGATCCAGAAGAATCGGGAGGCGCACGGGAACCCGGAGGCGGAGCGTCAGGACGGGCGGCCCGGCGGCGCGTCCAGCGACACCGGGGGGCGCGGCAGCCAGGTGTAAATCGGAAAGGCGCGGCAGAGGGCCGCCACGCGCTCTCGCAGGGCCGCGATGCGGCGCGTGTCAGGTTCCTGCTCCAGGGCGTCCAGGATCAGACGGGCGATCTCATCCATCTGGTCCGCACCCATACCCCGCGTGGTGACGGCGGGCGTGCCGACGCGCACGCCGCTCGCGATCATCGGTTTCTCCGGATCGAATGGGATGGTGTTTTTGTTCAGGGCGATGCCGACTCTCTCGAGTCTCTGCTCCGCCGCCCGGCCGGTCAGCCTCTTGGGACGAAGATCGACGAGAAACAGGTGCGTATCGGTGCCGCCCGAGACAATGCGCAGCCCGCCCTCGTTCAGGCGCGCCGCCAGGCGCGCCGCGTTGTCCACGGTGCGCTTCTGGTCCCGCCGGAAGTCCTCCGTCATCGCCTCCTTGAAAGCCACGGCCTTGGCGGCGATCATGTGGACCAGAGGTCCGCCCTGTGTCCCAGGAAAGACGGCGCTGTCCACCTCTTTGGCAAAACGCTCGCGACAGAGGATGATCGCACCGCGCGGGCCGCGCAGCGTTTTGTGGGTCGTGGTCGTGACGAAATCGGCATACGTCACGGGATTCGGATGCACCCCGCCCGCGATCAGCCCCGCCACATGGGCGATATCGGCCATCAGCAGGGCGCCCACCTCGTCGGCGATACGGCGGATGCGGGCGTAGTCGATGGTGCGCGAGTAGGCGCTCGCCCCTGCGACGATCATGCGCGGCCGATGCTCGCGCGCCAGGCGCTCCAGCTGATCGTAGTCGAGCAGCTCTGAGTCGCGGGTGACGCCATACCGGACAATCTTGAAATAGCGCCCCGAGAAATTCAGCGGATGGCCATGTGTCAGATGGCCCCCGTGCGAGAGGTCCATTCCCAGGATGGTGTCCCCCGGCTTGAGCGCCGCGATGTAGACGGCCATGTTCGCCTGCGATCCTGAGTGCGGCTGGACATTGGCGTGCTCCGCCCCGAAGATTGCCTTGGCCCGGTCGATGGCCAGCCGCTCGACAGTGTCGGAATTCTCGCAGCCGCCGTAGTACCTCCGGCCGGGATATCCCTCGGCATACTTGTTGGTGAAGACGGATCCCATCGCCTCCAGCACCGCGCGCGAGGCGAAGTTCTCCGAGGCGATGAGGACGAGGGTGTCTGCCTGCCGTGCGACCTCGGCGGCCAGCGCCGCAGCCACTTCCGGATCGGTCATCTGCAGGGGTTCCAGCACGGATCCTCCCTCCCGATGGCGTCCTGCGGCACCTCGTGCCCTGGACGCTGAGCGTCGGACCGCCGTCACCGGAGGAATGAGTCAGGAGGTCCTGCGCGGAACGGTTCGCTCGAAGCGCGGTTGATCATAGGACACGCGCCTTTCGGAGATCAAGGCGGGCCGCTTGGCAGCGCCGTGCTATGATCCTCCGCCCGCGCGGTCCTACGCGCCGACGCGAGTTGCGTGCCATGAGACCGCCGAACGCCCTCCATTACGTCGAGACCGGCAATCCCCGGGGACCTATCCTGCTATTCCTCCACGGCATCACGGGCTCCAGGCGTTACTGGCAGAAGAAGGTCCGCCCGCTCGAATCCGATCATCGCATCATCATTCCCGATCTGCTCGGGTTCGGCCTGTCCCCAAAACCTCACCTGGAGTACACCATCGAAGTGTTTCGCGACAGCGTGAGGGGTTTCGTGGAGGAGTTTGATCTTGTCGCCCGTCCTCTGACGATCGTCGGCCACTCTCTCGGCGGCCTCATCGCCCTGGAGTACGCCGCCCGTTACGGGTCGCACGTGCGGCGGATGATCCTCCTGAGCCTGCCGCGCTTCAGCGACCCGGCGACCGCGCACGCGCTGTTCTGGCGAGGCTCGCCACACTACCGCCGGCTCCTCAATGAGCATTCGCTCGGAGAGACGATGTCCCAGCTGAAGCGCAGCGGCCTGGAGATCACCCTGCGCTATCTGTTGCGTTTTCCCTGGACGGTCCTGGTTGATAGCCACAAATTCACCTTCAAGTCGCTGACCTCGACCCTGGAGCACTGCCTCCTGAATTACCAGGTCGACCGGATTCTGCCGTCAGTTCCTCCCGTTCCGACACTCCTCATCCATGGGGAGCAGGACTCCGTGGCGCCGCTCGACCACGTGCGCCCCATCCCGGAGCTTTACGCGCACATGCGCCTCCGAACGGTGCGCGGGACTGGCCATCACCTTTTCCTGACGCACACTCGCCTGTGCCTGGACTTGTTCAGGGAGTTCCTGAACGAAGGAACCCAGGAACAGGGGACACAATCTCCTGTCCGAGTCAGCCAGCCTGAACCAAACGCCGATTGACCGTCGGCGCTCCAGTCCACCACGTTGCGGCGCATCAGAGAGTCCATCCGACCAGAGTCAATCCAATAAGCCGCTGTAACGAAATAACTTGTATAGAGATACGGTGTACTTGACAATAATACACTCAATGTTTATACTAGCTCGCGCATTAATAAAGAACGACCGCTCGACCCGGCCGGGCGGTCGTTCTTTATTAATGCGCGAGCTAGTATAAACATTGCGGGATCTGTGGACGCTGCAGGATCGCGTCAACCGACTCTTCCAGGAAGGTATGGCCCGGCGCTCGGGACAGGAGGAAGATCTGCAGGCCGGTCAATGGGCGCCGGCCGTCGACATCTTCGAGGGCGCGGAGACGATCGTCCTACGCGCCGATCTCCCCGGGGTCGAGCAGGACGACATCGAGCTTAGGCTGGAGGACAGTACCCTCATCCTCAGGGGGCAACGGAAGCGTCCCGGAGATGTGCGGCCGGAGGACCTGCACCGCGCAGAGCGTCCCCACGGTACCTTCGTGCGGTCGTTCAGCCTGCCATCGAACGTCGATCAGTCGGGGATACGCGCCTCGCAGAAGAACGGCGTCCTGGAAGTCATCCTGCCCAAAAAGCAGGAATCGAGGGCCAAGGCGATCCGCATCGAAGTGAAATGACGCGCCGCCCACCCGTGGCCCGACCTGGAGGAAGCGGCCCCGGCGCGCATGGGCCCCGGAGCCGCGGCGGAGTAGAATCCATCCCCGCAGCGCGGGCGGACGGCGCGTGAACGACTAAGGAGACAAAACCAAAATGAACGCATTGAAGACGGCTTTTTTTCTCGGACTCCTTTCGGCCCTCATCGTGGCCATGGGCGGCCTGTTCGGGGGCCCGAACGGGATGTATGTGGCCCTGGGAGTGGCGGCGGTCATGAATTTCTTCGCATACTGGTTCTCCGACCGCATCGTTCTGGCAATGCACCGCGCGCAGCCGATCGCCCGCGAGCAGGCGCCCCAGCTCTACGAGATCCTGGACCGCCTCACGGCCCGAGCCGGGATCCCCATGCCTCGGGTGTACGTGCTGCCCGAGGAGGCCCCGAACGCCTTCGCCACCGGGCGCGATCCGCAGCACGCTGCGGTCGCGGTCACGCACGGCATTCTGCGAATCCTGAACGCCGAAGAGCTCGAGGGGGTCCTGGCGCACGAGCTGTCCCACGTCAAGAACCGCGATATTCTGATCAGTTCGATCGCAGCGACCCTGGCGGCGGCCGTCATGGTGCTCGCCAACATGGCCCGGTTCGCCGCGATTTTCGGCGGCGGGAACCGCGACGACCGCGGTGGGACGAACCCGATCGCCCTGTTGGCGGGAATCATCCTGGCACCCATCGCGGCGACCCTGATCCAGCTGTCCGTGTCGCGCGCGCGCGAGTACCAGGCGGATGCGAGCGGCGCTGACCTCACGCATAACCCCTACGGCCTCGCCAACGCCCTGCAGAAGCTGGAGGACGCGAGCCGCCGGATCCCGATGCAGACCGCGGGGCCGGCCTCGAGCCACCTGTTCATCGTCAAGCCGTTCACGGGCGAGGCACTCGCGAGCCTGTTCAGCACGCACCCGCCGATCCGTGAGCGCATCCGGCGCCTCACGGGGCGCTGATGTCCGGCTGCGCGGCGGCCGGTTCGAGGCAACATGAACGAAAAGAGCAAAGCAGGCGCGAAGAAGGGAAACGGTCAGGAGCCGGCCTTTTCGGTGGTCGATCGGCGTCCTGCGCTGCATGATGACGCCGCGGCGGCGACCGAGCCACGCTACCCGACAGTCGTCGAAGAGTTCAAGGCGCGCGCGGAGGAAGCGGAGCGGCGCGCCCGGGAGATTTCCGCCGCGTACCGCAAGATCGATGAGGAGCGCGACGCCTTCCGGGAGCGCCTGGCGCGCGACCTCGAGCGTCGCGTCGAAATCGCCCGAGTTGGAATGATGCGCAAGGTCCTGGACGTCCTGGACGACCTTGACCGCGCGATCGCCGCCGGTGCAAACACCTCCGAAACCGCCCCGCTCCTGTCCGGCGTGAACCTGATCCGCGATCACCTTCTGCGGATCCTGGCGTCCGAAGGTGCACAGGCGCTGGATCTGGTGGGACAGCGGTTCGACCCGGCGGTCGCGGAGGCGGTTTCGATCGAAGAAACCGGCGAGCCTGAGCGCGACAATCTGATTCTGGCGGAGAACGGCAGGGGCTACATGCTGGGATCAACACTCCTGCGCCCGGCCAGGGTCAGAGTGGCGCGCTACCGGCCCCAGGCCTCTACGGACCGCCCGGAGGATAGTCAGGAGTCCGGGGTCCCTGAACGGGCCGATCCGCGCGCGGCGGCGGCCTCCGGACCGGAGACCCGGAAGGAGTAGGGCCCCGCTCCGAAGCAGGCCCGCTGTCCGCGCCTGCGAGGAGTTCCTCCGGCGCGCGGCCGTCGATTCCCGGCGGACACTCGATGCCGAGAAGCCGGCAGACGAAAGGCGCGACGTCCACGGCCCGGATGCTGTCGCTCCGCGATCCCCTCCTCACGCCCGCCCCCCAGGCACGGAAGATTCCCTGCATCGATTTTTCCTCCGGGCGATAACCGTGCATGCCCCGGGCCGGCCTTACACCGTCCGGACCGTCGGCGAAGTAGGCTCCCGCGGGAGCGATGGCCACGAGATCTCCGGTGCGTGAGGGCTGCCGGCATCTCAAATCATCCGGGAGGGCTTCTTGCCGGAAGACGCTCACCCCCGTCGTTCTCCGGAGTGCTGACTCGGCGCCGTCACATGAGGGGGCGTCGGGACAGTAAATGTTGGAGACGGCTCCCGAGG
>Ga0209761_1003189_pt1 | contig 10844 bp, 10 predicted proteins | sample GraSoi013_1_40cm_4_FD_185818 | JGI IMG/M metagenome (GOLD analysis project Ga0209761, IMG submission 185818) | Grasslands soil microbial communities from the Angelo Coastal Reserve, California, USA - Sample 09_25_2013_1_40cm (SPAdes) (version 2) | ecosystem: Environmental > Terrestrial > Soil >... | reverse complement strand
TATGTCGCGGTGATGCATGAGTAATCCTCAAGAATGCATAGCTCAACGCGCCTTTGCGCGGGTTTGACCTATTAAAATCTGTGTTTGAATGAACCCAATGCGTATATAAGCGATCGGGGACCCTTGTGGGTAAGGAACTTGCGGGACATCAAGGTAATTCGGGATCCTAAGGCTATGGATCTCCTTGCCGACCCTACGCGTAGGAAAATAATCGACCTCCTGCGGGCGAAAGAGATGGCTGTCATTCAAATTGCCGAGCATCTTGACAAGACACCCCAGGCAATCTACCACCACATGGGGAAAATGCTCGAGACGGGGCTAATCGAAGTGGCGAAGGAAGAACGAATCGACCATTTCATAGAAACATATTACCGCGCTACGGCGGAATTCTTCATGTTCACTCAAGGCGAGGAGAAGGATGAGGAGGGCGGCAGGCTCCAAGAGGCACGGACGAGAGAGGCGGTCCAAGCACTACCCAGATTGGGCCTCGGACCAGGAATAGACGACAAAACTGTCGCAAAGATAGTCGCTCTAGCCCGGAAAATGGACCAGGCTTGGAAAGGAAAACTGGCACAGGAGGTGTCCGAGAAGGTTGCCGAGATGGAGGACATCGACTACTTCACAAAACAGTTCGTCATTGAATACGCCCAAGTCGCCTCAATGAGCAGCAAGCAGTTCGACGACATGCTACGCCAGCAAAAAGAACTACGTGAATTGCTGGTTACCGGGCTCAAGCGTAAGCCAGAACTCGCGAAACAAAGAGTCCCGTAACTGTCTCTTATCTCCTAACCTCTTCTAGAGGCGGAAGTATCCGCGTTATAGAGAAGAATGACAGGGCTTCAAGAAATGGCGGCATTCTGTGACAGTTCGACGTTAAGTTACGATAATTTCGTTTTTCTGCTTCTATTAGACCAGTGGACTTGATGTCCTCGTTGACTATTCTCTTTCCATCAAACCAGATGAGGTCGGGTTTTTGATGCCCCTTGAGGTCGACATAGACAACTTGAACTCTCTTCGATAAAAGCTCCTTCATTCTCAAGGCAACTTTCGCGTTTTGTTCAGGTACCGTCTTTGAATTCAGCCATACAACGGTCTTCTTAGCCGCAGCGATCTGTCGAGCCCTTGATTCTAGCGACATTGGTCTTCGATATGGCAAGGACCGAAGAATTCCTTCTCTAATCTTCGCTCTGCTCATCAACCCGAGTCTCCATCTCGCTGTCATCTGCCTCCGCCTTATCTCTATGAGTTCGGGATTTTCCGCATAGGCTCGCCTCATTGCCTCGGACTGGCCTGGTCTCTTCATTCCCGGAGGTTTGACCTTATGGTAGCAGGTCTCTGGGTTTTTGCAGGCGTGGCCCTTAATGCCCTTGTTCTAGGGTACTCTTTTGGTTCCTTGCAATGGATTCGTTTTTCGTACCTTTGCCAGCTACTTCGCTGGCAGCTAGATGGTTCGACAGAGATTCTACATAAGTGCAGATGAGGGGAGCGAACCTGTTGCAGGTAGAGCGGAAGGCTAGGTGAAGACAATAGCCTGACCGGATCTAGACCTGGCCTGGCAGTAAAGAACCTAACTCAATTCGACTCGACTCGAGTCAACTGACGCCAAGTCATGACGTATGAATCGCTAGTCCGCCTAGCCCCTGGCATTGTAGACCAAAATGACATTTTTTCCCTGGAATTTGTAGACAGGGTCGACCCAGGCTTTGTGCCGTCCATACCTTTTCAAGGTGGATGCGGTGTGCGTCTTGTCCCCGTCCAGCCTGTAGCCTGTCCAAGTTCCGTCTTGGCTAGAATATTCCGGCGGCAGGTCTGCGCAGTTGTGGACTATGAATGATAGAAGGTAGTTGTTCGACGGAGTCTCCATGTTGCAGACAGTTCCCGAGAAGCTTTCTCGTCGAATCTTCCCCACTCGGACCCAGAACCCATCCTTTGTTCGGATTGCATGGCTGGTCTTATTCGAGTACTTACTTCCATCCATGTGGAATCTTACCTCATACTCTGGCTTGGCGTTGACTCTTCGCCCTTGGATAACTCGCCTTTCCGGCCTGTCGCTTTCGTAGATAGCCGGTAGAACGCCCAGTCGGGAACCGATGAGGAGGGCTTGGTATGCGGCCATCTTTGATGAGGTTGAAAGTCTCCAAGTATTCCCTCTCTTGAGTCCGTCACCTTTCAGCCACCCCTCGAGGAAGGGCCTGGGGTCACGTTGTTCCAGAATCCACGGTGGGATCTTCTTGTTGAAGGCCCTGCTGCCGAACTCTTTTCTCATGAAATTTGCCAACGCCTCCTTAGAGAACCGGACGAGTAGCCCCGTCGGATGATGGTTTATTGTTCCCTTAACCCCCCAGTGTCTTGCTGCCAAATCGATAATGTGCTGGGCAAGTCCTTCTTCAGCGTGACCTAACGCAAAATAGACTTGATTCCCAATGGGATATCCTTCTGCCATGTAAAGGCCCATGAGATAGAGTAGTTCCGGGTCTCCCTCTCTTCTACCTTCGAATCGCGGAAAGAAAACCCAATCCTTTACTGTCAGCTCTCCAGCGGGCTTCCAAACCACCTTGAGAGACGGTCTGGTCTGGGGATCATACCATTTTGATCTCTGACGGACTGAGCCACAAGCTAGCACCGGGTGCTCAGGAGTCAGTCGAGTCTCGGGAAGCAGGAAAGGCTTCACGACAACAAGCTCGCCAGAATAATCCCTCTCAAAGTACCTCGTAGGAATCTCATAATTTCCATTTGCAGAGACAACCGAATCTAGCTGCTCGCCTATGGTTCCTAGACCAGGGTTCGTGAACACTGGATCTCCCTTCGGAACGCACCAAAAGGTGACGCCTTTGTTCTTGTACTTCTCGTAGACTTCCTTGAAGGTTCCGTAGTCCGGAGTGTTGATCCACCGGTAGTAGTGGTATTTGTACCTGACGCGGATCTTGAACTTGCTATTCTGAGCTCTCTTTGACCGTCTTTTTCTTTTCTTTCTTGACTCCAATTGTGTTTGCTGGCTCATGATGGCTCACCAATGTTTTTTCCCATTCGTGGGCGAGGCGAACGAACACGTCCTTGCTGGCGCACTTCAACCGTTTACTGTGGTACTGGACGAAGCGGAGGAAGCTTTCAATGTCTACATCGTCCTCGAAATCAACTGTTAGGATGTACCTCACGTGAAACCCTCGACTTGGCCTATCCGTCTCGCCGTTTCGGCCATTCTTCCAATGGATGATTAAGCGAATCGAAACCCGACTAGGCTGTCCATAGTACCATCACATTGCCTGTTAATTGGAACACCCTTCGTGGAAAATTCTCGAAGAAAAACCTGAAGGGCCCCTCCCTGTCACGGCGAGGCTTCTAGTCGTGCTAGCTTTCCGACAATTTTTTCTATGTGGCTGGTTTTTCATGTCTGAGGGGCCCAAGTATCTACAAACATTTCTGGATGAACGTCCAGCCTATCTCGAAGAGCGTTTATATTCGCATCATTCGCGAGCTCGACTCTGTGAGTTTGTAGGGAGGAAAAAGGGCATGGAGCATCGCTTCGGGAATGGACTGGTGACGAGCTAGTTGTATGAAAGGTTCCACATCGGCACGAAACCTTCTCCCCTCGCTTACACTCTGCCGGCTAAGTTCGACGTTCAAGCCCGTAAGCTCCGACTCGCGGCCATGCTTGTTCACGAGGCTTTCGAGTTCCGTTTCAAGAAAGATGTTGTCCTAAGTCGGCCGTGCATCTATGGAGTCTTCGGCGGAAGATTTGGGGGCTTCAAACCGATCAAGGAAAAGTGCGTTGGCTGCATGAGATGCGTGCAGGAATACCCACACATAATGACCGTGAAACTCTCAGAACCGTACAAACGACTCGGTGACTCGTACTGGACACCTGACTCAATATTCACAATCCTCTACGAAGCATCTACTGGCAAGATACCGGTTAAGGGAATGGGCTACAAGGGATCGTTCGGGGGCGAAGGGTTCGATGATATGTGGACTGACATGTCGGAAATTGTTCGGCCGACACGTGATGGAGTCTACGGAAGAGAGTACATTTCTACCGTGGTGGACATTGGGCGGAAGCCGCAATCTCTTGAATTCGGAAGAGATAACGTGCTTGGGGCCGTCGAGACGGTTCCGGTCCCGATTCCGATAATCTTTGACCTTCCACTCGGCTCCAACGAACAAGTCCTCAGGGCGGCCTCATCAGCTGCTGCAGAGCTGAAAACATTCTCCGTCGCCCCTCTAGGAGACTCATCGGGCGAACCCTCAACAAACAACGTTCCGTTTATCAGTGGAAAAAATGATGCAGAGGGTCGCGCTGAATTTCTAAAGAAATCTCGAATCATCGAGTACGACCCGGACAAGCCCGGCCTGCGGAACAAGCTTAGGGAAAAAACACGTTCGGTGATCTTTGCCGCCCGGCTTCCCCTTGATGATGAAGTCGAAGACGTGGCCTTGCAGCTTGTGAGAGAAGGCGTCGAGGCGTTGCATGTTTATGCTGATTATCACGGGATGGACTACTCTCGAAGCCCCCGCCACATCGCCAGAGCACTGAAGACACTCCATGGACGTTTGGTGAAGGAGACGGTCCGGGACCAGGTGACAATCATCGCCAGCGGTGGGATAACACTGGCAGAGCATGTTCCAAAGGCGGTCATCTGCGGGGCAGACTTGGTCGCAGTGGACACGAGTCTCCTCGTCGCTTTGCAGGCCGAGTTTCAGGGCGAAACCCGGAGCAGGACGGATTGCAAGCTCAACCCGAGAGCTATCGACCCAGCCTGGGGCTCCCAGAGAATCGTCAACCTGATGGCTTCATGGCACGACCAGCTGGTCGAGATTCTCAGCGCGATGGGAATACGAGACGTGCGCCGGCTTCGAGGAGATGTTGGACGGTCGATGCTGGACTCTGAGCTGAGAGAACAAGCATTCGAGGGAATGCCATGGGCAACAGTATAGAGCTGGTGGTGGAGAAGCACACCAAACGCATCCGCCATGGGCTTGAGGTTCTCCCCACCCTACGTCACGGCGTGCCTCCTGCGCTGGGAAACAAGCGGTGGACCGGCGAATTGATTCTATCCACATACGAGCAGGCCTTGACGGGAGAGTTGCCGAAGAACGGTTTGGAATATTGCGTCGGCAGCTCAGGAGGAGGATTCGACATTCTAGGATGGAGCGAGACAGGGGAACACTCAAAGATTGACGAGGAAAGTATCGACCTATCACTCTCCCTCAACAAGAAAGAAGAAGGCGTACGGCTGCGGGTTCCCCTTCCAATCTATGGCGGCGGAATGTCCTTTGGATCGATTAGCCTCAACTTCATGCTCGCCCGGGCACGGGCCGCAAAGCAACTTGGAACGTACACTTGCACGGGCGAAGGCGGCTATCCGGACCAGCTCGTCCCGTACAAAGACAATGTGATCACGCAGGTCGCAACCGGCATGTTCGGGGTCCGCGAGGAGACCATTCAGTACGCGCCGATTGTCGAGTTCAAGTATGCTCAAGGTGCGAAGCCAGGGCTTGGCGGTCATCTTCTAGCCGACAAGGTGACATCTGAGGTGGCAAAGATGCGGGAGTCTACGATGTTCACCAGCCTCTACTCACCCTTCCCCTTCCACAGCGTCTACTCGGTCGAGGACCACAAGAAACACGTAGACTGGATCAAAACGGTCAATCCGAGAGCGCTGGTCTCTGTGAAAGTCTCGACTCCGACAGACGTGGACATGGTTGCCATTGGTAGCTACTATGCTGGCGCGAATATCATCCACATTGACGGAGGCTACGGCGGGACGGGAGCGGCACCGGAGATTGCGAAGAAAAACATCGCTATGCCTGTGGAGTATGCTATTCCCAAGGTGCACAGGTACCTGGTTTCGGAGGGTGTCCGCGACAAGGTTGTCTTGATGGCTAGTGGCGGTATTCGGACGGCTGATGATGTTGCGAAGGCGATCGCACTCGGTGCTGACGGATGTGTCGTCGCCACCGCTGAGGCTGTGGCTGTTGGCTGCACGCACTGCGGGAATTGCGAACGGGGGCGAGGCTGTCAGGTCGGAATAACAACAACCGACCCAGAACTATCGATGTTTATCGACCCGGCTTGGGGAGAGACGAGGCTTGTCAACCTCTTCCACGCTTGGGAAAAACGGCTGCGAAAGGTCCTAGCCCGGTACGGGTTCGGGAGCATTCGAGAGCTGCGGGGGAGAACTGACCTTCTCGTGAGGTACAAGTAGGATTGAGTAGCAAGAACGTCGCCAGGCAAGTGATCGATTCCCGGGCGAGTCTCCCTGTTGTCGATAACTCAGCTGGAAAACTGGAGGCGGAGGGCGGCTGCGGAGTCATCGGCGCCGCCGCAACTGTCCCGTTTGAGGGAAAATATCTCCTCCAGTCACTTGTTCAGATGAAGAACCGGGGAAACGGGAAAGGAGGCGGAATCGCTGCCGTAGGCTTAGACCCCGACCAGTTGGGTGTCTCGAGACACATTCTCGACGAAGACTATCTCATCCAGGTTGCCTACCTAGACCCTTCGGTGCGGAGCCAGGTCGAAGCTGAGTTTATTCATTCCGTTTTCCTTGTTGACAATAGTTCGCGAGTTCCTGCGCTCGCTAACTATCATGACGTTCCCGGGCTTGAAGTAAGTCCCCCTGAGGTGTTCAGATACTTCTGTCGCGTAAGGCCAGATGCGCTAAGCAAGTTCGTCCGTGAGCATCGACTTGAGAGCCTGGACAATGAATCGCTCCACGACGAGTTCGTCTACCAGAACAGCTACCAGCTCAACGTCCGCTTCTACTCCTCTCTCGGCGAGAAGAAAGCATTCGTCCTCTCGCACGGAAAAAACATGATTGTTCTCAAACTTGTCGGATACGGGGACGATGTGGTCCGATACTACAAACTCGAGGATTTCCGGGCCCACATCTGGATCGGGCACCACCGGTACCCGACGAAGGGGCGAGTCTGGCATCCGGGCGGAGCGCACCCGTTTGTCGGGTTGCACGAGGCGCTAGTGCACAATGGTGACTTTGCTAACTATCACTCGATAACTGAGTACTTGGCGCAGCGGAATGTTCGCCCGTTGTTTTTGACGGACACGGAGGTTTCCGTGTTGTTGTTTGACCTGTTGGATCGGGTCTACAGGTATCCCTTGGAGTATCTGATTGAGGCGATGGCGCCGACTACTGAGCGGGATTTCGAGATGCTTCCGGAAGAGAAGAGGAAAATCTACAGAGCGATTCAGTCAACCCACATCCACGGGTCTCCCGATGGGCCCTGGTTCTTCATCGTCGCCCGTAATCAGCCTTCGAAGCGTGCTCTCCAGCTGTTGGGCATCACGGACACTTCGATGCTGAGGCCGCAAGTGTTCGCCTTGCAGGAGGGTGCTGTGAAGATTGGTGTGATAGCTTCTGAGAGACAGGCGATCAATGCCATGCTGGCGAGGTTGGCGAACGATGGGAAGATTCCGGCACGGTACGCGGATGTTTACTGGAATGCCCGGGGTGGAAGCTACACGGACGGCGGGGCTTTCATCTTCTCGCTGGAAGATGGTCCCGCTGGGATAGAGCTTGTTTGCAAGGACAAGTTCGGAACCGAAGTTCACTCGCCGCCCGGGCAGAGTTTTCTCGAGTCCGGAGTCGGCTCCATTGCCCTGAATGCGAGTGTCACCCTCCAGCTAAGGAACCTGCGAAACATGCAGGACCCATCGTTAGTCTACGACTATTTGCGTCCTATTATCCGGGATGGAGGGCAGGGCTTCACCGCCGGGGTTGTGGAGGAACTGGAGGGTCTCGCCCGAGCAGACGGGGAGAATTTCCCGTTTGTCATCGACTCGCTAACACTGCTCTACGATAGAATCTACGATACCGGGTCGAAGAAGCGGAGTGCACTGTTGCACTTGTACACGGACGCGTTGAACAGGACCTTCTCCTCGATTCCCCTGCTGACGAGAGGACTCCCGTTCACTCGGGTCGACTGGGCCTACAAGAACAATCTGACAACGCCGAGCCAACCCGGCCAGGCCCTGGTGGTCGACTCATTGGACTTCCCTGTCGAGGGAGATGATAGCCTGGCGAGATACGTAGCCCGTGCATATGCCCAGAGATGGAAGAGACTCCTTCTCTACAATATTCGCGGGCACCGCTTCATCGCCAACGGCCTGGGCCCGAAGACGAACGATTTGCGAATCGATTGTTACGGAGACGTCGGAGACTACGTTGCGTCCGGTATCGACGGAGCCGAAGTGAACATTCACGGTGCAGCACAGGACCAGGCAGCTCAGATCATGAAGTATGGGAGGCTGGTGGTTCATGGTGATGTCGGCCAGGCGTTCATGTACGCGGCGAAGGGCGGGCACGTCTATGTTCTCGGGAACACGGCTGGGCGGCCCTTGATTAATGCTGTTGGGAAGCCGAAGGTCGTGATAAACGGAACTTGTCTTGACTATCTTGCTGAATCGTTCATGGCTGGGGACCCTTACAATGGTGGAGGGTTTGTGATTGTCAACGGGCTTAGGCCGACTCATGATGGGAGGTTCGTTGAACAGGCGACTCCATACCCGGGAAGCAATCTGTTCTCGCTCGCGTCCGGCGGAGCCATTTTCATTCGGGACCCGCATGAGAGACTGACGAGCGACCAGTTGAACGGGGGACGCTTGGCAGAGTTTACGGAGAGGGACTGGCAGCTCATACTGCCCGAGCTTCAGGAAAACGAGCGACTGTTCGGAATATCCGTAGAGAAAGACCTTCTTACAGTGAAGGGCGAAACCTTACCGTATTCAAGGGTCTACCGAAAAGTAGAACCGATTCTGCTACAAGAATTAACCTGAACACTCTAAAGGATTCTCAACATCTCAGATTCGAATGATTGTAGGAGCCTGACGAGCCACTCATACTCCTTCTTCTTGCCAATCCTGACTTCCACAGTCTCCCCTGAGGCCGATATGATTTTGAGATATCCGGTGCGAAAGGGTGCCTGGAGGCGTTCTTCATACACTCCTGCCCCGACACCAAATCGACCGATCGAAAGCTGAAGGGGACTGTAGGATCCTCCAAGATATCTTTCCTCCTCTTGCATTCCTGTTTAGACGTAGATGTTTGGTTTGCCGGTGAGGTGGTCTACGTCGAAGCCTATTCGTCCAACCAGGTACCTGAACACGTCTCTTCCCACTTCGGTGGCCTTGGAAGGGTCCACCTCGTCCTTTCGGAACTTTGACAAGAGGGTCACTGAGATATCGGTCAAGGCAGCTATCAGCGTAACTACTTCCTCCACCGAGATCTGTTTTCGGTCTTGGAACACGTCTTTCTTGATGAAATCTAGCACCATCGTGGCGTACTTTACCATTCCATCAGACCCCTCCTCCATGTCGTGAAGGACCCTGTCTGAATCTGTCATGGCTGCCTTACCAGTGTTAGGCTTTCTAATAAGACACGCTTTGGCTTGGTGGTGGTATGCGAGAGGCTAGCCGGGTTGCCTGGCTAATCTTAACGTTGAGCCTTTTGCTTGGTAGCTGGATGGTCTTCGATGGGACGAGAAAACTAGTTACTGGCCTCTACACTGGCGAGGACACCGTTGGGATAGGGCCTTGGGCCGGCTTCGTGTCTATTCTAGGAATAGATCCTGCTGACATGGGAATAATCTTCGTCCTGCTCGGGACAGCTTGGATTGTAAATGGGGTGATCGTTGTAATTGGCGGCCCGTGGAGGTACGAACGGGTTATCGCCGCGTCTCTTCTCACATTATTCTACCTCGTGCCCGGGACACTGGTCAGCGTTGCAACCCTCGTATTGGCGGCAAAAGAGCGGCATCGTTCAGCGGTCGGTACGAGTTGACGGAGTGGGAGAAGACTTTGCAACACGGAGACTTGTCCTTGCGAACGATTTTGAGACTTGGCCGCAACGAGCACGTCCTGGCTTTGGTCCTAGCTTCGCTAGCAAACAGTCTGTTGTTGTTCAATCGAGCGTCTTTAGCGTCGAGAGCTGGGTCAAGTGTAGGTGTAGATGTTCTCGCGTCCGCGCTTGTTCAGGAGGGACTGTTGGCGATTCTCGTGTTGGGAATTGTCGTCTCAAGCCTTTCCAAGTTTGGTTGGCGGTGGCAGTATGTTCTCGCCTGCTTCTTGTTCACTGGATACGGTGGCCTTCAGATGGCCGGGACCTTCGTCTCCATGCTTGAGCTAGTTCCTGCCCTCCAATCGAAAGGAATAGGGCCTCAGGACTATCTTGGATCTTCCTACATGATCGCCCTAGGCTCTGCAGTCTGCTATCTTCTCTCAATCTTGCTTCTTAGACGGGCTTATGGAAGACTTCTTAGGGTGAAAACTGCAGCGCAAGCTATCCCTGCGGAATTTCTCTGACGCGCTCTATGCGATTTTCGCGTAAGAGTCGATGATAGCAGCGATGTACTTGACACCGAGTATGAAATCTTCAGTTGTCGTGTACTCGTTGGGGGCGTGGGCGTGTGAGTAGGCGGAGGGCGGTCCGCTTCCCGTCCAGATGGAGTCAAGACCTAGACGTTTTGTGAAGAGATAGTCTGGTCCGGAAGCTGGGTTTCGCGGGAGAATCACCGGTGTCGAGCCATAGGCGATTCTGCTCGCTCTGACAGCTGCTTTCGAGATGGGTGCGCTTGGTGAGGTGCGTGAGGGCTCCAATGATCCTAATGGTTTGACCTGAATATCGTCGAATCCATGAGTGTGCAAGTGTTCCTTCAACAGCTGGAGTTGTTTTCTAGGGTTCTGGTTATAGACAAGTCGGAAGTCTATCTTCGTCATCGCGCTTCCAGGCAGAACGGTCTTGGAGCCGGGTCCTATGTAGCCTGTTTTGAACCCGCAGATTGTGCATGTTGGCTCCATCAAGTACCGTTTGAGTGCTTCGCGGTTGTTGTTGGCT
>Ga0209761_1003187_pt1 | contig 10846 bp, 4 predicted proteins | sample GraSoi013_1_40cm_4_FD_185818 | JGI IMG/M metagenome (GOLD analysis project Ga0209761, IMG submission 185818) | Grasslands soil microbial communities from the Angelo Coastal Reserve, California, USA - Sample 09_25_2013_1_40cm (SPAdes) (version 2) | ecosystem: Environmental > Terrestrial > Soil >... | reverse complement strand
TGAACTGGAACGCCGGCTGGTGCTCGTAGTTCTCGGGCAGATCCGCCGCCATCTGAAGCGGCGAGTAGAGCACGACGTACAGCGCCAGCTGCTTCGCGAGCGTCGTCCGGACGCGGGGCTCGTCCGGCCGCCGCGGTCGCCCGGTACCCCGCTCGATCAGGATATCGAAGATGCCCGGCGTGAAGTCCATCGGACCGTCGAGCATGCGGGTGAAGAAGAGGATCGTCTCGTGCTCGGGCGGATTGCCCCCCTCCGCGCTCCACGCGTTGTATTCCTGCCCCCGCGCACCCTCCCGGCTCATCATGTTGGGGTAGGTGCGACGCTCGCCGGTGTCGTGAATCGGCTCGTGGACGTCCAGCATGATTCCGTACTGGGCGGCCTGTTCGATCACGCGGCGGTGGTGCCGGACCATGTACTGTCCGTAGTGCGAGTGCCCCTCGCCGACGAAGTCCGTCACGTACCCCGACTTGATGGCGTCGAGCCCGAGCGAATGGTACAGCGCGAACGCGCTGTCCATTTGCCGCTCGTAGTTCTCGATCCCGCCCGATGTCTCGTTGTGGACGATCAGCTTGACGCCTTTCTCGTGGGCGTAGCGAGCCAGCTCCGCGAGGTCGTAGTCGGGATAGGGTTTCGTGAACGAGAACGCGTTGCGGTTTTGGATCCAGTCGCCGTCCCAGCCCACGTTCCAGCCTTCGACCAGCACGCCGCCCAACCCGTTGGCGGCCGCGAAGTCGATATAGCGTTTCGTGTTCGCCGTGGTGGCGCCGTGCTTGGGGCCGGAGCTCCATGTCATCGTGCCGATGTGCATGCCCCACCAGATGCCCACGTACTTCATCGGCTTGATCCAGCTCGTGTTCTGGATGACGCTCGGCGGATTGAGGTTCAGGCCGAGCAGGGACGGCGCCAGATCGGTCGCGCGGTCGGCCAGCTGGATGGTGCGCCACGGCGTCACGAACGGCGTCCGCCCCCGGACCTTGATCCCGTCGGCGTAGGGCGCCAGCGCCGCGCGCAGCGTACGAGACTGCATGCGGGGCCCGCTCAGGAACATGCGCGCGTAGTCCACCAAGTTGGCCTCGTGAATCACGATGAACGTGCGGCCGTCCCGCGTCTCCAGGGTGAGCGGCGTCTGCACACTGTCGAGCACGCTCACCGGGGAGGACGAGAACAGCATCTCGGAGCGGTCGAGCCGCGGGCGGTTCGAGGGGATCCACCAGGCGCGGGCGTCATCCGCGAACGTGAACTCCGTGAGCTCGTCGGTGATCGCGAACTCGCCGAGTCCGGGCTGCGCCGGAAACTCGTAGCGGAAGCCGATGCCGTCGTCGAACGCGCGGAACGTCACCACGAACCGCCGGCCCGGTGAGGCTACCTCAGCGACCGAGACCCGCAGCTCGCGATGATGGTCGCGTACCCGGGCCACTTCGCCCCAGGGCTGGGTCCACGTCTCATCGACCGTGCTGCTCGACGTATCGACCACCCGCAGGCTGTCGCGCAGCGGCGGCGCCCCTTGAAAGGTGAAGCCGAGGTGCGACGGCAGGAGCACGGCGCGACCATCCCGGTCGACGCGGTACGTGAGCCCACCGTCGCGGATCTCGACCGTGACTCGGTTCCGGCCGTCGGGGGAGGCCACGCTGGCCCGGTCCTGGGCCGGGGAGACGCGCGCCGCCAGCGCGCACGCGACGGTCAGGGTCAGAGGACGAGCCAAATACCGCAGCCACGTGGTCATTGCGATTCACCGGTTAGGGGGTTAGCCGTGAGCCATTCCAAGTCGTATATTGCAACGTAGCGTGCCATGGGAGGAGTCCCTATGACCTCGTGCTCGATGCGCGCCTTGCTGCCGGTCAGCTTCCTCATCGGACTGGGTTCCGGTTGTTCACATCGGAACAAACCAGTCGAGGCCGCGCCTGCGCCCACCGCATCTCCCAACTCGACCGTGACGTCGGAGGACATCGCCAAGGCGCCCGGGCAATCGATCGAGCAGGTGCTGATGGGCCGCTTCCCCGGAGTGGAGGTGATGCGGACACCAGACGGCGGCTTCGCGGTGCGCATCCGTGGCGGCTCGTCCATCAGGAGCGGCAACACTCCCTTGTACATCCTCGACGGAGTAGCGATCGATCCGGGTCCCAACGGGTACCTCACCGGCATCAATCCCAACGACATCGAGTCCATCGAGGTCCTCAAGGAGCCCGCCGAGACGGCGCTGTACGGCGTGCGCGGCTCCAACGGCGTCATCGTCATCAAGACCAAGCGGCCGGGTTGATCCATGAGTTACAGGAGGTCCTCCATGTCGGCAGCCCACGCCCACCGACTCCTCGGGTTGCTCTTGTGCGGCGTCGCGGCCTGCTCCCATCGCGGGGGCAGATCCGAAGACGTCGCCCCGGCGAGCGCGAACCCCCACTCAGTAATGACCTCAGAGGAGATCGAGCGGGCGCCCGGCCGGTCGATCGGGCAGTTGATCATGGAGCGTTTTCCCGGCGTCACGGTGTCGGAAACGCCCGACGGCGGCCTGAGCTTCCACATCCGCGGGGTCGGCTCCTTCATGGGGAGCAACCAGCCTCTTTGCCTGGTCGACGACGTGCCGGTGGACCTCTCACGCGGCTCCAACGTCAGGGCCATCAATCCGCACGATATCGCGTCGATAGAGGTGGTGCAGGACCCCGCCGGTACGGCGATGTACGGCGTGCGCGGCGGCAATGGCGTGATCGTCATCAAGACCAAGCGACCCGGTCAGTGACTCGCAACGGTCGTTGACCGTCGCGCCGGGTGTGTGGCGCGGAACACCAACGCTCGGTCGTTGTTCCGGGTCACGACGTAGAGGTCACCGCGACGGGTCCGGACCGGCTGGATATCGCGGGCCTGCCCGTGGACTAAGAAGCCGCTCTGCATCGCCGGCACGGGTGTAAACTGCCCTTTGCCATCTCCCCGCAACAAGAGGCCGTAGCTCGCGCTCATCCGCCCGATCGAAGGCTGCACGCCATCGAAGTTCCCCGCGAGCAGCAGGTCGGGCTTGCCGTTCCCATCCAGGTCCTGCGCCAGGATGCCGTAGACCGGGGCGAGCTGCGCCTCGGGCGGCAGCGGGACGAGCGTGAAGGACCCATCCCCGTTGTTGCGCGCCAGGGCCGTGGCGAACGTATGCGCCTGCTTGAAAGTCGCGCCGGCCAGCTCCGCGGGGGTAAAGATGTCGGTGACGGTCTGGCCGGCATAGTCGGCGTAGCGGGGGTAGCGCGGCTTCAGGAAGGGCAGCGCTGAGAGGAGCTCGTCGCGCATTGCGATCGGATAGCTCTTGCCGTGGTTATAGACCGACACGATCTGCTCGCTGACGCCGTTGCCGTCGAAGTCCTTCACGTACATGGTCGCCGGCTCGGCGTCGCTGGCGTGCAAGCGTGTATTCAGGCCCAGGTTGCCGACGATAAAGTCGACGCGACCCTTCCCGGTGAAGTTCCCCGCGACGATGCGGTTCCACCACCCTTCGCTGTGCTCGAGGCCCGGGGTCTTCAGACGGACCAGCTTCCCGCCGCCCGCATTATGGAAGATGGTGATCGGCATCCACTCGCCCACCACGATCAGATCCAGCCGCCCGTCGCCGTCCACGTCGCGCCACACCGCATCCGTAACCATGCCGACGTGCTCGAGGTCGGGAGCGAGCCGCGCGGTCACGTCGGTGAAGTGGCCGTGGCCGTCGTTCTGCAGCAGCATGCTCCGGGGGTCGGCGCCATAGTGCCACGGCACGACCCGCCCGCCCACGAAGAGATCCATGTCTCCGTCGCCGTCGTAATCGGCCGCAACCACGCGCGAGCCGCTGGCATCCTCCTTGGGTAGGGCGCCCGTCGCCTTGCGGAAGCCGCCCCGTCCGTCGTTCAGGTATAGCCGGTCCTGCAGCGCGGGATCACCTTGCGCTCCGAACTCGCTCCCGCCGCTCACGACGTACAGGTCCGGGTGACCGTCTCCGTCGGCATCGAAGAACACGGCCCCCAGGTCCTCCGACATGCGATCCTGCTCGAACAGCCGCTCGTTGGTGCTGACAAACCGGCCGTCGGGCTGCTGGATCAGCAGTTTCCCGGCCTGACCTTTGGCGCCGCCGATGAACAAGTCGTCCAGCCCGTCGCCGTTCACGTCGGCCACCGCGAGCATCGGCCCTTCGGTCGAGAGCAGCTTGGGGATCAGCAGCTCCCGGTCGAAGTCCACGAACTCGTTCTCCCGGTGCACGTACGGGAGGGCAACCTGGTCCGTGACGTCGGTGAGGAGAGGGATGAGGGGTTGGGGGCTAGGGGTTGGGCGGGTCAGAGCCTCCGACTCCCGCACGGCGAGCCGCTGGTTGGTTGCGACTTTGGTGAGGAGGCTCACCCGGCCGTCGCGGCCCGGCCACTCCACTTTCACGGAGTCCAACGTGTCGCGCGCCCCGACCCCGAACGTCAGGACGTAGTCGACGCTCGACTGAAAACCGCGCGTGGGCTCCTCTTCCTGGTATTGCTCCCGTCCGCCGCTCCAGAGCGTCACTTTGGCGCCCACGGCGAAGCGATTCGCGCCCGAACCGTCGAGCTGGACCTGCAGGTAGCGGTTCTGGGTGAGCGACCGGGCGTTGTTGCGGTAGACGAACGCCTCCTGGTTCACGTTGTTCACGACCAGATCGAGCGCGCCGTCGCCGTCCAGGTCCCCGTAGGCCGCGCCGCTCGAGAAGGTCGGCGTGTCCAGGCCCCAGGCGGCGCTCTCGTTCGAGAACGTCAGGTCGCCGCGGTTGTGGAAGGCGTAGTTCGGCAGTTTGGTCGAGGTCATCGCGTCGATCAGCCGCCGAAAGTCCACCCGGCCGCCGCTCGTGGCCTGGACCATGGTCTCCCGGTTCGCCAGGAACGCGATGTAGTCCTGGGAGGTGACGTCCTTGGCGAGCCCGTTCGTCACGTAGATGTCCTTGTAGCCGTCCAGATCGAGATCCGCGATCAACGGGCTCCAGCTCCAGTCCGTCCGCGCCACGCCGGCCATCTGGCCGATGTCCGAAAACGTCCCGTCGCCGTTGTTGAGGTGGAGCATGTTGCGCGTGAACTGATAGTAGAAGTCGTTGCGCAGCTCGCTCTCCAGGCGGTGCCACGTCTCGAACGACGTTGTGGTCTTGAGGCGATGCTCGTCGTCCGGCAGCATGTCGGCCACGTAGATATCGGGCCAGCCGTCGTTGTTGACGTCCGCGATGTCGAGGCCCATCGACGACAGGCTGATGTACGGCAGTTCCTGCTCGAGGCGCTCCACAAAGGTGCCGTCGCCCTTGTTGATGTAGAGGTAGTCGCGCTCGAAGAAGTCGTTCGCCACATAAATGTCGGGCCAACCGTCGCGGTTCACGTCGCTCACACCCACGCCCAGGCCGAGACCGATCTCGCTCCCGTAAATACCGGCCGCCGCGCTCACGTCGACGAAGTGCCCGCCGTCGTTGCGATACAGTTTCGCGCCGCCCAGCGGGTCGCGGATCGCGCGCGTGTTCTTCAGCTCGAAGCTCGCGACCGGCCGCGGCGAGTTGTTGATGACGAACAGATCCAGGTCGCCGTCGCGATCGTAGTCGAGGAACGCGGCCTGGGTCGAATAGCCCGAATCCGCGACGCCGTAGGCGGCCGCCTGCTCGACGAAGGTCGGGATACCCTGCGCGTTCGTCCCCTGGTTGATGTAGAGCTCGTTGGCCCGGAGCCGGCCGTCGCCGAGCCCCGCGTGGCAGACGTAAATGTCGAGCCGTCCGTCACCGTTCACGTCGGCGAGCGTGACGCCCGTGGTCCATCCCTTGCTGTGGAGGCCGGCCGCCGCGGTGACGTCGCGGAAGCGGAACTTCCCCTCGTTCAGGTAGACGTGGGTGCCCCCGAGGTTCGAGGTCAGCACGATCTCCGGCAGCCCATCTCCCGTCAGATCGCCGATGGCGACGCCGCCGCCGTTGTAGTAGTTGCGGTACGTGAAGACGTTGAGCTCGCGGGTGTCGCTGAGGCGATTCTCGAAGCGGACCCCGGTGTAGCTGGACGGCAGGAGGGTGAACAGGCGGCCGCTGGCGGGAGGCAGCGCCCGCTCCGAGGCCGCCGAGCAGCCGGCGAGCAGGCCCAGCAGGGGAATAAAACGATGTAGGGGCGCAGCATGCTGCGCCCCTACCCGTGCCCCTACCCTTCTGCTACGCTCGATGACAGCCCCCGTCAATCAGTACCCGGGGTTCTGCGTGATCAGCGGATTCGCGTCGATCTGAGTCTGTGGAATCGGCATCAGGACGCGGAAGTCCCCCGTCGGCCCAGTCTTGAACTCCCAGGCGAGCGTGTACTTCCCGTGGCGAATCAGATCCTGCCGCCGCTTCCCTTCGCTGTTGAGCTCGAACAGGCGCTCGTTCAGGATCAGGTCCCGCGTGATGGGCCCCGCCAGCGCGGCGGCCACAGGGGCCGTACGGGCCCGTACGCGGTTCAACGTGTCGAGCGCTCCTGCGCTTCCAGGCGTGATCTCGTTGAGCGCCTCCGCCTTGATGAGATACATCTCGGCGAGGCGGAACCAGGCGAAGTCGTTGCCGTTGTTCTGCGCCACGTGCTTCGGATCGATCGGCCACTTGTAGATCCGCGCGCCCTCGCCTTCGGTCGCCGAGGTGACGTTAGCGATCGTCGTCGTGAACACCAACGGGTTGTGCGCCCGATCCTGGGCCGGCAGGCCGGTTTCGAGGTTCACCTGCGGGCCCACCAGGAACATGTTGCGGCGCTTGTCGGCCGGATCGAAGGCATTGTACGTCTGCGCCAGGGTCGCGAACCCGTTCCAGGGCGATGGGTTGAATTGGTTGTAGTGCAATGTCCGCATCACCATGTTGAACCCCAGGCCATCGGCGTCGGCGTATTTGATGACGAAGATGTTCTCGGGTGACGACCCGTTGTCCGAACTGAAGTTCTGCGTGAATGTGTCAGCCAGCTGGTACACGCCCGAGGCGATGATGCTGTCGACTCGGTTGATCGCCGCTTGACAGGCGCCCAGACCGCCGCCGACGGTCATGCCCGAGCATGAATTGTAACCCGTGGCGTTGATGCCGCCCGCCCCGGGGCCTTCGCTTTTGTACACGCGGGCGTTCAGGTACATGTTGGCGAGGAGCGCATCCACCGCGCTCCGCGTGACGCGTCCGACGTTGGCCGCACCGTAGCTCGTCGGCAAATTGGAGCGGATCGCCAACAGCTCTCCTTCGATGAACTTGAAGGTCGAGTCACGCGTCTGGCGCGGCCAGCGCTTGATCTCGGTCGTGGTGGCGATCGGCACCCCGCCGAACAGGTCCAACAGGAGGTAGTAGTAAAACGCGCGCAGGTATCTGGCTTCCCCTTCCAGCTGCGCTTGATTGTTGACGGTCACGCCCCCGAGCGCGGTGACCAGCACGTTGGCCCGCGCAATGCCGGCGTAGGCCGTGTTCCACGCGTTGTTCAAAAAGCTGAGCGTGGACGGGCTGTTCGCCGACCAGGTCTGGCGGTGCAGCTCGAGCCACGTGCCGTTGTCGAACCAGTCCGAGCCGCGGGTCGGCACGACCATCTCGTCGGTCGAGACCTCGCTCACGCCCCAGTATTCCCCTTCACCGGCGGTGTTCCGCAGACCGGCGTACACACCGGCCAGCGCGGCGGTCACTTCCCGCTCAGTATGGAAGAAGTTGCTCGGAGTGATGGAGCTGATGGGCGTCTCGCTCAGGTCCGTGCACCCCTGCAGGGGCACCAAAAGGAGCGTGACGAGGCCCACCGCTCCGATCGACGTCTTCACAAAGAGTCGCTTCATGGATCTGAGCTCCTTAGAACGACACACGGAGGCCACCGGTGAACGTCCGGGGCCGGGGATAGGTCAGATAATCGATGCCCCGCGCCGCCAGCCCCGCGTCGGTGGCGTCGGCGGCGTTCAAGCTCGAGACCTCGGGATCGAGTCCGGAATAGCCCGTCAGCACGAACAGGTTATCGGCCGCCATGTACAGCCGCGCGCTCCGCGCGGAGTTGGTCAGGAACGGCAGGTCCAGCGCGTACTCCACGGTAAGATTCTGGAGGCGGAGGAACGACGCCCTCTCGACAAAGCGGGACGAGAAGATGGCCGGCTCGTGCACATCGGTATTGTCGCTCAGCGCGGGCCGCAGGAAGTTCTTGTCCTGCAGCGCGTTGCTCTTGGTGGAGTACACCAGCGCGGTGTTGTTGAACACATCCTGGCCCACCGACGCCCGCATCAGGAAGCTGATGTTGAACTTCCCCCAGTTCAGCTGGTTGTGCAGCCCGATGGTGAAGTCCGGGTTGGCATCGCCGATCACGTGGTAATCGGCGGCATCCGGCACGCCCCGCGTCGTCGTACGGCCGTTGACGCACCCCGCAGTGGCAGCCGTGCAGGCGAACACCTGGAACCCGGTCACCGGGTCGACGTCGAGGAAGACGGGCCCGTAGAACGTGCCCAGCGCGAACCCGGGCATGATCCGCTCGGCCCACTGGTCGGACTGACCCTGACCGCTCACGATCCCGGACCGGATGAACTGGTGCGGGCCGAGGTCGAGCACCTTGTTGCGCTCGACCGCGAACACGAGCCCGGTCCGCCAGGTCATGCCCGGCCGCGACACGAGCAAGGCATCGAGCGAGAGCTCCACGCCGCGGTTGCGCAGCTTGCCCACGTTCTCGATCCGCGTGGCAGCAGGCTGCGGCGGCGGCACCGGAACCTCGAGCAGCAGGTCGGAGGTGTTCTTGACGTAATACTCGACGCTCCCGGCCAGCCGCTGGCCGAACAGGCCAAAGTCCACTCCCACGTCGTACTGGTTCGTTTGCTCCCACTTCAAGTCCGGGTTGGCGACGCTGGTCGGGATGACGCCCGGCTGCGGCACGTCGCTCCACGGATACGACGCATTGCTGCCACCCTCCAGCTTTTGCAGCGACGTATAGGGTTTGATCCCGGGATTGCCTTGACGCCCCCAGCCGACGCGCAGGCGCAGGTCCGAGAACGGCCCGCGCACAACCCCGCCTTGCGTCAGGTGCCACGAGGCCGACAGGCCCGGGAACAACGCCCACTTGTGCCCTTCAGCGAACTTGGACGATCCGTCGTAGCGGAGCACGCCGGTGACGAAGAACCGGTCCTTGAAGCCGTAGTTGGCCCGCGAGAGGAAGGAAACGAGCTTACTCAGCTCCCCGTAGGACGAATCCTTCAACGTGTTGCCGGAGCCCAGGCTGTTGTACAGCGTCACATCGGTGACGTACCCGATGCCCTGGCCCATGGCGAGCGTCTTTTTGAATTCGCTGTACTCGTACCCGCCCACCATATCGAAGCTGTGGGATTCACCGACCTGCCGGCGGAAGGTCAGCAGCGTCTGCACCGTCTTGGTGTTGTTGTCCTGACTGTAGACCCGCGCCAGCCCACCCCCCAGCGTCCCACCCAGGGGATTGGCATTGGGGAAATAGATCTGCCGGCCGCCGCCGGCGTAGTCCAACCCGACCGTCACCTGACCCGTCAGACCGGGGACGAGATCGATCTCGGCCGTGCCGTTGGCCAGGGTGCGGGTGGTCTGGCCCAGGTCGGTGATCTGGTTTGCCAGCGCCACCGGATTGCGCAGCGACTGCGAGCCCGGCACTTCGTAGTAGTGCGTGCCGAGCGCATCGGTCACGGTCACCGGCTGCGTGGGATTGTAGACGGCGGCGTTCTGGAACACGCCGCCTTCGAAGCCGCCCCGGTTCTCGAACACGATATACTGGTTATTGACGCGCGACGTGGTGACGTTCACGCCGAGGCGCATCCGGTTGTCGAGCGCCTTATGGGTGGCGCTGAGACGTCCCTGAATCCGCTCCAGGCCGTTGGAGATCGTCACGCCCTGTTGCTTCATGTAATTGAGAGAAGCGCGATACCGGGTGTCTTCGCTGCCGCCCGCGAAGGACAGGTCGTGATTGTGCGTCACCGCGGTGCGCGAGATGGCGTCCGCCCAGTCGGTGTTCGCCGTCCCCAGCGCCGTGAGGTGTGAGGGGACCAAACCGGCAAACGCATTCGACGAGTCCGCGAAGTGCTTTGTGAAGATTGTGTCGGTCGGGGGATGTCTCGTACTGAAGCCGGTCGAATCCGCTCGCCAAGAGCCGACCTGCGCCGTCACGAACGTCCGGTATTCCCCAGCGGTCACGAGGTCCAGACGCTTGGCCGGCGACGACGCGGCCACGTAGCTGTCGTACTCGATGGTGGGCCCGCCCGAGACCGCCGCCTTCTTCGTTTCGACCAGGATGACGCCGTTCGCGGCGCGGCTGCCGTAGATCGCGGTCGCCGACGCGTCTTTCAGCACGGTGATGGACTGGATATCCGACGGGTTGAGCAGATTCAGCGGGTTGCGCGGCAGCGGCGGCGTGCCCCCCACGCCGTAGCTCGGCGGCTCAGTCGGCTGGTTGTAGATCGGCACCCCGTCGATCACGTACAGCGGCTCGTTGGTGTTGCTGATGGAGCTGCCGCCGCGGACCAGGATCTGCATGCCCGCGCCGGGCTCGCCGTTGTTGCGCGTGACCTCCACACCCGCGGCGCGGGCCTGGATCATCTGGTCGACGTTCGTGACCACGCCGACGTTGGCCGCGGCGGCGCTCACCGTCGAGACCGAGCCGGTGATGGCCTCACGGCGCTGGGTGCCGTACCCTGTCACGACCACCGGCTCGAGGATCGCGGCCGCCGGCGCGAGGCTCACCTGCGCCGTCGTGGTGCCGCCGGCTGTGACGGTGACTTCCTGGATCTGCGAGCCGTACCCGATGCGGCTGGCGCGCAGGCGGTAGGTCCCCGCGGGAACACCGTTGATCGCGAAGCTGCCGTCGCTGCGGCTCAGCTCGCGGTGCGGAGTCGCCGCAAGTGCGACTTCGACATTGGCGAGTGGCTGTTGCGTCGAGGCGTCCACCACCTT
>Ga0209761_1003185_pt1 | contig 10849 bp, 7 predicted proteins | sample GraSoi013_1_40cm_4_FD_185818 | JGI IMG/M metagenome (GOLD analysis project Ga0209761, IMG submission 185818) | Grasslands soil microbial communities from the Angelo Coastal Reserve, California, USA - Sample 09_25_2013_1_40cm (SPAdes) (version 2) | ecosystem: Environmental > Terrestrial > Soil >... | reverse complement strand
CGGGCCTCTTGGGGATCGCCTTCATCCTCGCACTGGGTGTCGCCTTGTCGCGCAACCGCCGGGCCATCAGCGGGCGGGTGGTCGCGTGGGGCGTGGGGCTCCAGCTCGCGTTCGCGATCTTCGTGCTGCGGGTGCCTTTCGGACAGCAGCTGTTCAGCGCGCTGGGTGACGCAGTGAAGGCGATCTTGAGCTTCTCGTACGTCGGGTCCGAGTTCGTGTTCGGCGAGATCGGCAAGCAGCACTCGAGTCTGGGCATCATCTTCGCGTTCCAGGTGCTTCCCGCCATCATTTTCGTGTCCGCCCTGTTCGCGATCCTCTATTACCTCGGCGTGATGCAGCTCGTGGTGAAGGCGTTCGCGATCGCGATGAATAAGGTGATGGGAGCGAGCGGGGCGGAGAGCCTGAACGTGGCCGCCTCGATTTTCATGGGCCAGACGGAGGCTCCCCTCACGATCCGGCCCTTCCTCCCGGGGATGACGCAATCGGAGCTGATGACGGTGATGACCGCCGGCATGGCGCACGTGTCGGGATCGATCATGGCGGCCTACATCGCCTTCGGGATCGAGGCACGCCACCTGCTCACTGCCGTGATCATGACCGCCCCCGGGACCATCATGATGGCGAAGATCCTCGAGCCCGAGACCGCCACCCCGGAGACGCTCGGTGGGGTGCGGGTCGACATCCCGCGCACCGATGTGAACGTGGTCGACGCGGCCGCGCGCGGCACCACCGACGGGCTGCACCTGATGCTCAACGTGATCGCGATGCTGGTGTCGTTCATCGCGCTGGTGGCCCTCGCTAACGGCGCGTTCGGTTGGGTGCACCGCTACGTCGCGTGGTTCCCCGAGAACATCCAGACGGTGCTCGGGTGGGTCTTCAGCCCCATCGCATGGGTGATGGGGGTGCCGTGGCACGACAGCGGAACCATCGGGAGCCTGCTGGGCACCCGCATGGTACTCAACGAGTTCATCGCCTACGCCCAGCTCGGGCCCATGAAGGCGGCGCTCGATCCCGTCTCGTTTACGATCGCGACGTTTGCGCTGTGCGGCTTTGCCAACATCAGCTCCGTCGGCATTCAGATCGGAGGGATCGGGGCGCTCGTCCCTGACCGCAAGCACGATCTTGCGCGGCTCGGCTTCCGGGCCATGATCGCGGGGACGCTCGCCAACTTCCTGTCGGCGACCCTGGCGGGAATCCTGCTGTGAGCGGGAGAGGGGGAGGGGAAACGGCACAGGGGAAAGGGATGGTCGCGGCGGCCGCGGAAGCCGTCGCGGCTCGGATCGGGTCGCGCCAGCCCCGGGTCGCGATCGTGCTCGGCTCAGGGCTGGGGGACGTGGCAGAGCAGATCCAGAGCGCGGTCCGGGTTCCCTATGGCGAGATCCCTGGCTTCCCCCAGCCCGGCGCCCCGGGACACAAGGGAGAGCTCGTCGCCGGGACGCTCGAGGGCGTGGGGGTGCTCGTTCAGAGTGGCCGTTTTCATCTCTATGAAGGCCATGCGCCGCAGGTGGCGGCATTGCCGGTGCGGGTGTTCGCGCGGCTCGGCGTCCGCACGCTGATCGTCACCAACGCCGCGGGCGGGATCCGCCTCACCTTCCGGCCGCCCACGCTGATGCTGATCGCGGACCACATCAACTTCATGTTCCGAACCCCGCTCGTGGGCGCCGTGCTCGAGGGGGAGGAGCGCTTCCCCGACATGAGCGAGCCGTATGCCCGTGAGCTGCGCGCTGTCGCCCGGGACGTGGCGCTCCGGGAGAGGATCGGGCTGGAGGAGGGGGTGTACGCCGCGCTGCTCGGCCCGTCGTTCGAAACCCCCGCGGAAATCCGGATGCTGCAGCGTCTCGGCGCGGACGCCGTAGGGATGTCGACCGTGCCGGAGGTGATCGTGGCCCGGGCGCGGGGGATCCGCTGTCTCGGTTTTTCGAGCATCACGAACGTGGCGGCCGGGCTGTCCGCCGCGACCTTGTCCCACGAGGAGGTGCTCGCCGCCGGGAAGCAGATCGCCGGCCAGCTCGCGACCCTGATAAGAGGCGTGCTCGTGAAGCTTTAGCCCTTTCCCCTTCCCCGGCCGTTTACCGTTTCCTGACACGTTCGTTGCAACCCTTTCGTACCACGAGCTGTCATAGTTGGCGTCGATCAGCCTGCCTCGGACGCCGTCGCCGGGGATCTCGCACCGACCTCCGTCTCGAGGTGCCTATGTTTCTGGCTGTCCTTTGGCTGGCCGGCTTCGCCGCCGCCCTTGCGCCAACACCCGCGGTCGCCACCGATTCTCCCGCAGTAGCCCCGCAGCAGGTACGCGCCATCCGACTGGTCCGGCCGATCGTGATCGACGGGGTGCTGCGCGACGCCATGTGGGAGGGGGCCGAGCGCGTAGCGGACTTCCTGCAGCGAGACCCCAATGAGGGAGCGGCCCCGACGGAAAGCTCCGTGGTGTACGTCGCCTACGACGATGCGGCGCTCTACATCGGCGCCCGTATGTACGACGCGCATCCCGACTCGATCGTCGCCCGGCTGGGGCGGCGCGACGCGCAGACCAACTCGGACGCCTTCACCGTGTACATCGATCCCTACCACGACCGCCGCAGCGGCTACTACTTTGCCATCAACGCGGCGGGGACGCTCTCCGACGGTACGCTGTACAACGATGAATGGGACGACAACTCGTGGGACGGGGTGTGGGAGGGGAAGGTCACCCGCGATTCGCTCGGCTGGACGGCGGAGCTGCGCATCCCGTACTCCCAGCTCCGTTTCATCCAGAAGCCGCAGTACGTGTGGGGGATCAACTTCCGGCGCGACATCGCGCGCAAAAACGAGCGGGATTACCTCGTCTACACGCCCAAGAACGGCAGCGGCTTCGTGTCGCGATTCGTGGACCTGGTGGGGATCGAGCAGGTCACCCCGCCGCCGCGGCTCGAGGTGTTGCCCTACACGACCGGCAAAGCGGAGCTCTCGTCCCGGACCCCGGGCAATCCGTTCAACGACGGCTCGAAGCTGACGCCCGGCATCGGCGCCGACGCCCGCATCGGGCTAGGGCCCAACCTCACCCTCAACGCCACGGTGAACCCCGACTTCGGCCAGGTCGAGGTGGATCCGGCGGTGGTGAACCTGAGCGACGCCGAGACGTTTTTCCAGGAGAAGCGGCCGTTCTTCATCGAGGGCGCGTCGATCTTCAACTTCGGCCGGGGCGGGGCGCGCAACTACTGGGGGTTCAACTGGGCCGAGCCCCGGTTCTTCTACAGTCGCCGCATCGGCCGCGCCCCGCAGGGAAGCGTGCCGAGTGCCGACTTCAGCGACATGCCGGTGGGGGCGCACATCCTCGGTGCCTTGAAGATGACCGGGAAAGCGGCGGGGAGCTGGAATGTCGGCGCGCTCTCGGCGGTGACGGGCCGGGAGACGGCCCGGCTCGACACGGCCGGGACGCTGTTCAAGAAGGAAGTCGAACCGCTCAGCTATTACGGAGTGTTCCGCGTGCAGAAGGAATTCCCCGACGGCCGCCAGGGGCTAGGTGTCATGAGCACGGTGGCGGCGCGCGGGTTCCAGGATCCCACGCTGCGCGCGGACGTCAACTCGCGCTCGTTGGTCTGGGGCGCTGACGGGTGGACGTTCCTCGATCACGACAAGCGGTGGGTGGTCACCGGGTGGGTCGGCGCGTCACGCATCGACGGGAGCGCCGCTCGTATCACCGCGGTGCAGGAGAACCCGCGGCACTACTTCCAGCAGCCGGACGCCGGGCATGTGCGTGTGGACTCGACCGCCACGTCGCTCACCGGCTGGGCGGCCCGGGTCTACCTGAACAAGCAGAAGGGCAACTGGTTCTCGAACTCGGCGATCGGGGTGATCGCCCCGCAGTTCGACGTGCACGACCTCGGCTTCCTGTGGCGCACCGGAGTGGTCAACATGCACGTGGGCGCCGGCCACGACTGGACCAAGCCCGGCAAAGTGTTCCGCTACGCGGAGCTGGGCGGAGCCGTCTTCCGCAACTACGATTGGGACGGCAACATCAACTGGTCAGGTGTCTTCCAATTCGGCACCCTGCAACTGCTCAACTACCATCAGTTCAACTGGGACCTGGCGTACAACCCCTGGACCGTGAACAACCGGCGCACCCGCGGCGGCCCGCTGACCTTGAATCCCCCCGGTTACCAGGTGGACCTCGGTTGGCAATCGGACAGTCGGAAGGCGTGGGTGATCAACTTCCAGTCCGGGACCTACCAGGCGGAGAGCGACCGGAACTGGTACCTCTCGCCCAGTGTCGATTTTCGGCCAGCGTCCAACGTGCTCTTGAGCGTCGGCCCGAATCTGTTCCGCGAAGTGACGCCGGTACAGTATGTCGGGACGTTCGCGGACCCGGCGGCGACTGCGACGTTCGGGAACCGCTACGTCTTCGGGACGCTGCACCAGACCGAGCTCTCGGCCGGAATCCGTTTGAACTGGACCTACAGCCCGGCGCTGTCGCTGCAGGTGTACGCGCAGCCGCTGATCTCCGCAGGCCGGTACGGCGACTTCAAGGACGTGGCACGTCCCCGCACGTTCGACTTCAACGTGTACGGGCGGGATGCGGGCACGATCACGCGCGCACCCGACGGGAGCTACGTGGTGCACCCGATCACGAGCAACGCGACCGACTCGCTCACGTTCGGCGATCCAAACTTCAACTTCGTCTCGCTGCGCGGGAACGCCGTGCTGCGCTGGGAGTACCTGCCGGGCTCGACGATCTTCTTCGTGTGGACGCAGAGCCGCTCGGACGACGAGAACATCGGGGACTTCCAGTTCCGCCAGTCGATGGATCGGCTGCTGCACGCCAAGGCGAGTAACATCTTCCTGGTGAAAGTCACGTACTGGTGGAATCCATAACGGCGCTCTAGACGTGTGGACGCCGAGGTAGACGCTGAGATGCCGAGACGCTGAGTGGATCCGAATATCCACTCAGCGTCTCGGCATCTGGGCGTCTACCTCAGCGTCTGTCCATCTTGGGCGGATACACCGAGACGTCTGATCCAACCGCGAAGATAGTGGAAACGGGTCTGCTGTGGTTCAAGACTTCCCACTCAGGCCCGTACAGCGCCGCGAAGTCCACGGCATAATCCACGCTCTCGACTCTCCGGACGGCCCAGGGTACGTGCTCCACGCGGAACGCTCGCGGCCGCCCGTGCCGGGCGGTGCGAACGCCGTAGGTGCGCTGTGTGAGGTAGTACTCGAACGTTGCCGCGGCCGGAACGGCGTGGTCGCGCGACCCCGTGACGACGATGCGATGGCGCGGTGCATCGAGCCCGAAGCGGTATTCCGCGCAGACGCTGTCCGTGCCCTCGACGACGCGTGCTGAGATCCGGGCGGCCTGGAACGGCTCCCCGTAGCGGAGGCGCCCGACCGCCGCGATGATGCGGCTGGGGACGAGCTCGCGCACGAACACCACGGCGGGTTGCGCTCCGTGCCTCGCGTAGACCCGGAAGTTCACCTGTGGGTGGGCGGCGAAGCCGGGGATGCGCCAGCCGCGCACCCGCACGTCGTGCATCTCGAGCGCCACCAGACTGGCGTGCGCCTTCCCGTTCCAGCGGTCGGGTTCGATACCGGGGGCGAGCTGCGCCCGCACCAGGTCCTCGGGAGCTGCGAAGGTGAGGAGGACGAGGTTCGACCAGCGGGCGGTGAGGAAGGGGCGGGGCGTCAACGCTCGCCCGCGCCCTTCCAGCGACTCGGATTTAGCAACACATAACGTCGCGCTCGCTGCAGTTCCCGGTCGTCTCGGATGATGCGGTCATAGTAATTGCGTTGCCACACCTACCGTCCTGGCGTGTGTCGCACTTCGTTGATTCGCTGCGTGGCGGCGGATTTGAACCTCGCACAATCGCTCCGAGCGAGCCCCGCGCAGGACCCTGCGGTCCCGCCAGCAGCGCTGACCGTCCTATGCGTTGTAGGGGCGCAGCATGCTGCGCCCATACACCGTTCCGATCCAGGCTATCGGTGATGGTGACGATCCCGTGCAGGTGATCAGGCATCATGACGAAGGCGTCCAAGGTGACATTGGTGAAGTGTTTCGGGATCTCGAGCCAGCACTTTCTGGCAGCCCTGCCGGGCAGCACTGAGGCGGACGCGCTTCGCGATCAATCGTCCGAACATGGGCTTGTCATCTCGCGTGCAGAGCGTGACGAAATAGGTTCCCGGGCGCGAGTAATCATATCCCTGCAGTCTGATCGACCGTCGTGCGTGAGAGACTCGAAGGGGAGCTCGGGAAGCTCGCTCAAGGTCCACGAACCGAACCTAGGAGCGACGACAGGCGTTCACGACATCATTCTGGCGCGCGCTTCATCAATCGCGTGCCCCATCCCCCTACCACCCATCCGTCGGGGGCCGCGGCGGCGCGGGCACGAAATGGTTCAGCGGTCCGTGTCCCTTGCCCAGCCCGGGGGCGGCGGCCATCGCGCGGTGCACGAAGTCGAGCGCATCCTCGACGGCGCGCTCGAGCGGCCGGCCGTGGGCCAGCCCAGCGGTGATCGCCGCCGAGAGGGTGCAGCCGGTGCCGTGGGTCGAGGTCGTGTCGAGCCGCGCGCGGGTGAAGCGTCGTACCGTGCCGTCGCTCACGAGCACGTCGACGATCTCGTCTCCCGCGAGATGGCCGCCCTTCATCAGGGCGGCTGTGGCGCCGAGCTGCACGAGCGCGCGTCCGGCACGCTCCATGTCGGCTGGGTTCCGCACGTCGGTGCCCACGAGAATCGCGGCTTCGGCCAGGTTGGGCGTGACGAGCCGCGCGAGCGGCACGAGACGCCGCGCGATCAGCTGCTCGGCGTCCGCATTCAGCAACCGGTCGCCCGACGTCGCAATCATGACCGGATCGAGCACGTAATTCGGCAGCCGCCGGCCGGCGATCCCCGCCGCCACGGTTTCGACCAGCTCTGCCGAGCCGAGCATGCCGCTTTTCACGGCCGCCGGGGGAAGGTCGTCGGCCAGCGCGTCGATCTGTTGGGTGACGAGCGCGGCCGGAAGCGCCTGCCATGCCCGGACGCCCAGGGTGTTCTGGGCGGTGACGGCGGTGATCACGCTCGTGCCGAACACGCCGAACTGGTGGAACGTTTTCAGATCGGCCTGGACGCCGGCCCCGCCGCCCGAATCGGAACCGGCGATGGTGAGGGCGATCTTCACACGGGCCCCGTCAGGCGCCCGTGTCCGCGGCGACGGAGGGGCAGACTCCGGCGTCGCTTCTTCGCATATTGATGACTCGGAGGCGGGCCCGAACGCGTGAGGAGACCCATTGCCAGTAATCTGCAGTCGACGATCCGCGATCTTCAACGGCGCAAGGCGCGCGGCCGTCGCGGGCTCGCCCTGATCGAGGGGGTGCGCCTCGTGGAGGAAGCGCTCGCGGCGGGCCTGACCTTCCGTGGCGCCCTGGTCGCCCCGGACCTGGCCCGCACGACGCGCGGCCGCGAGCTGGTGGTGGAGCTGGAGCGGCACGCCGTGCCCGTGGAAGAGGGCTCGGCGCGCGCCCTCGCCGAGGTCGCTGACACGGATGCGCCGCAGGGCATCGTCGCGGTGGTCGAACCTCGCACCTGGGCGGCCGACGACATCGCGCTCGGTGGAGTGCGCAGCACGGCGCTGGTCATCGACGGCGTGCAGGACCCGGGGAACGTGGGCACGCTCATCCGCACCGCGCACGCCCTGGGCGCGGCGGGCACCGTCGTCCTGCGCGGCACCGCCGACACGCTCAACCCCAAGGCGCTGCGCGCCGCGATGGGCGCGACCTTCCGCCATCCGGTCGTGCCGCTCGACGATACCGGCTTCATCGCGTGGGCGCGCCGACACGGCGTGACCTTGTGGGCCGCCGCCGCCGACGGCGTGCCGCTGCCGCGGGCGTGGGGGGAAGGCGGACAGGGGAAGTCAGAAGGGCCGATCGCGGTGATCGTCGGCAACGAGGGCGCAGGCATCCGGCCGCAGCTCAACGCGGTGTCCGCGAAGCGTGTGGCGATCCCCCTCGCCCAGGGCGCCGAGTCGCTGAACGTCGCGGTCGCGGCGGGCATTCTCCTCTTCGAGGTGACGCGTGGTCGTTGATCCGATCCTGCTCGTCGGAGCCGCTCTCCTCGGGCTCTGCTTCGGGAGCTTCCTGAACGTCTGCATCCTGCGCCTGGCGAAGGAAGACAAGAAGCAGCGCTCCCTCTTCCACCCCCCCTCCACTTGTCCGAGCTGCCGGCAGCCGATCGCGTGGCGGGACAACATCCCCGTGGTCTCGTGGCTGCTGCTGCGCGGCCGATGCCGCCGGTGCGGACACCCCATCTCGCTGCAATACCCGATCATCGAGGCGGTCGTCGGGGTCGTGTGGATCGCGGCGATGGTGGCCTACGGACCGACCGTTCACTTCCTCGCCGCCGCGCTCCTGGGGACGATCCTGCTCGGCATCGCCGTGACCGACGCCCGCCACTACCTGATCCCCGACGAATACAACTGGGCCGGTCTGATCATCGGACTGGGCGCCTCCCTCACGGCGGGCGTGCCGGGGTTCAAGGAAGCAGTGCTCGGGGCGGCGACGGGCTTCGCGCTACTGTACGCGGTCGGCGTCGCCGGGCGGTGGGTCTTCGGGGAAGAGGCGATGGGGGGCGGTGATATCAAGATGATGGCGATGGTGGGCGCGTTCGTCGGCTGGAAGGGCGTGCTGCTGACCGTGTTCGCGGCGTCGGTGTTCGGCAGCCTGGTGTACGTCCCGCTCCTGCTCCGGGGCAAGAAGCGCCACGTCCCGTTCGGGGTATTCCTCGCCATGGGGGCGGCCGTCGTGTTCGTGTTCCGCGACGCCATCATCGACTGGTACCTGCGGTTCCTGCGGGCGGGGTGACCGGATGGGCGATCCGTTCGAAGGGCTGTTCGACTCGGGGGCGGTGCTCGACCGCGTCGGCGTCGACCTCACCGTGCAGGCGCGACGTGGCGACTTGGAGCCGGTCCGCTGCCGGGACGCGGAGATTGCCCGCGTGGTGGACATCCTGCTGCGGCACAGCAAGAACAACCCGGCGTTGATCGGCAAGGCAGGCGTCGGAAAGACCGCTATCGTCGAGGGGTTGGCGCAGCGCATCGCGGGCGGCGACGTCCCGCCCGCGTTGAAGGACGCGCGGCTCGTCGCCCTGGATCACGTGGCGCTGCTCGCGGGGACGTCGTTCCGCGGCCAGTACGAAGAGCGGATCCGCAAGCTGGTGCGCGAGCTCTCGGCCGACCCCGACCTGATCCTGTTCGTGGACGAGTTGCACAACCTCATCGGCCAAGGCACGGCCCTCGGGGCCGCGATGGACGCGGCCAACATGCTGAAGCCCGCGCTGGTGCGGGGCGACATCCGCATTATCGGCGCGACGACCGGCGGTGAGTACGACAAATGGATCCGGGGCGACCCGGCGCTCGAACGGCGGTTCCAGCCGGTCGTCGTCGAGGAGCTGGACGCCATCCAGACGTGGGAGGTGCTGGTGGCGCGGCGGCCGCGCCTCGAACGGCACCACGCCGTTGCGATCACCGACGACGCCCTCAAGGCTGCGATCGTGCTCACCGACCGCTTCGTCCCCGAGCGCGCCCGCCCGGACAAGGCGATCGACGTGCTGGACGAAGCGTGCGCCCACGCCCAGGCCGCGGCGCAGGTGTCGCCCGCGCTCGACCACCTCATCCGCGAGCGGCGCAAGGTGGACGCGATGATCCGACGGGGGCTGACCCACGAAACCCCGGCAACGGAGCCGGCCGAAGACCTGGTGGCGGAGATATTTCCGATGCTGGAGCGGATCGGGGTGGAGATCGAGAAGATGCTCGGCGGAGAAGGACGGGGAAAGACGGGGAAAGACGGGGAAGGGGGCGTCCGTGTGCAACCTGCCCCGTCTTCCCCCGTCATGCCCCGTCCTTCCCCGACCCTGGCCGACCGGCGCGCCGAACTCGACCAGCTGCTCCGCGAAGAGCTGGAGCACCAGGGGATCGTCGTACGCGGCCAGGATATCGCCCGCGCGGTCGGGGCGTCGGTCGGGAAGAGCATCGAGTGGCAAGAATGAAGCGGCTGCGCGGCGCCGGGGCAGCGCTCGCCGCCGCCGGCGTCGTCCTGGGGTGTCGCGATCGGGCGGAGGCGGTGCAGCGCCAGAGCGCGTTGCGCGAGCTGGTGCACCAACGGATGCCCGCGCTCGAGCAGGTGACCGGGCTCAAGTTCAAACGCGATCCCGCGGTCGCGCCCCGCAGCCGGAATCAGGTGCGCGACTACATCGTCCACAAGTTCAACGAGGATCTCCCGCCCGCGGAGCTCGCCGGGCTGCAGGCGACGCTGCGCCTCTTCGGCTTCGTGCCCGATTCGCTCGACCTGCGTGAATCGTTTGCGGACGTCCTCACCGAGCAGATCGGCGGCTACTTCGATCCCGACTCGAACACCCTCTATGTGCCGACGGACATCGACTCGTTCATTGTGCGAACCAGCGTCACGCACGAGCTCGTGCACGCTCTGCAGGGCCAATACGTCAACCTCGATTCGCTGCTCGAGCTGAAGCACGCGAATGACCGCCGGGGCGCCGCGCAGGCCGTACTCGAAGGCCAGGCCACGCTGGTACAGACGCTCGTGATGATGCCCGAGCAGCGCCTCGAGCAGCTCCCCAGCTTCTGGGAGGCGCGTCTGGCCACGATGGCCCAGCAGCGGCGCATGCCCGCCTTTGCGCACGCGCCCCGCTGGCTGCGCGAGACGCTGATCTTCCCGTACCTGGCGGGCGCCGACTTCGTTCGCTGGTTCGACACGACCCATCCCGGCCGGCAGCCGTACGGGGCGGCGATGCCCGTGTCCACCGAGCAGATCCTGCATCCCGACCGCTATGCCGCGGGCGACACGCCGCTCGAGCTCGCGTTCGTCGCACCGTCGCCCGACACGGTG
>Ga0209761_1003184_pt1 | contig 10849 bp, 10 predicted proteins | sample GraSoi013_1_40cm_4_FD_185818 | JGI IMG/M metagenome (GOLD analysis project Ga0209761, IMG submission 185818) | Grasslands soil microbial communities from the Angelo Coastal Reserve, California, USA - Sample 09_25_2013_1_40cm (SPAdes) (version 2) | ecosystem: Environmental > Terrestrial > Soil >... | reverse complement strand
GAAGATGTGGTCCTTCGAGTCGAACGGGGTCTCGCGGCTCTCCGCGAGCATCGGCTTGATCACGTGCATGTACGGGTCGAACGGCGCCATCCGCTCAGCTGGCCTTCGCGGCCTCGAGGCTCGCCTTCAACGCGGCCATCAGATCCTGCGTCGGCCTCGTCTCGACCTTCGTGACCGACGGCAATTCCTTGCCCTCGACTTTCGCCTGGATGAGCGCCATTAGGGCGTCCCGGTAACGGTCCCGGAACTTTGACGCGTCAAACTCCGTGACGAGCGTCTTGATGAGCTGGAGGGCGAGATCAAGCTCCGCATCGGAGATCACGACGGGCCGGGTCGCGGGAATCTCGGGTGGCGGCTTCACCTCATCTTGGTACATGAGCGTCGTGAGGACCAGACTCCCGTCGAACGGGCTGATCGCGACGAGCTGCTCTTTCTTCCACAGGACCGCGCGGGCGAGCGCGACTTTTCCCGTCCGCATGAGCGCCTGGCGGAACAGCTCGAATGGCTTCAGGCTGATCTCCTCCGGCCCGAGGTAGTAGTTCCGCTCCCGATACAGAGGCGAAATCTCCGCCGCGTCGACGAAGCCCGCGACCTCGAGCGCTTTCGTCGCCTCCAGCGGGATTTTCTCGAAGTCCTCGTCTTTCAGGATGACGTATTGGCCTTTTGCGTACTCGAAGCCTTTCACCATCTCCTTCGAGTCGACGGGGACGTTGTCTTTCGGGCAGATGTACGGCCGCTTCAGGGCGGTCATGCATGTCGCGTGCAGGGTCGTGAAGGAGAGGTCCTTCGTTTCGGTCGCGCCGTACAACTTGACGGGGATGTTCACCAGGCCGAATGCGATCGCGCCACTCCACAAGGCTCGGGCCATTGTCGGTCCTCCAGAGGAATTCAAACGAAGGGCCATGAGGCTCTTAACAATTTGTCCTGCCTCCAGTTAACCTTGTTTAAGGTTGACCTGCGCCCGAGCGCCCGCGAGCTGCCCAGGCATTCCCTATTGGGTAAACGATATTCGGCGGGATGCCCAATGCGTGCATGATGAAGGGACCGTCTCCGGGCCTGTCACCCGGATCGCCGAGCCCGTTTTCGCCCGCGGCGCCTCCGCCGACCGGGCCGCCGTTCTATCCTGGGTTTTATCCGCCCCCGCCTCCCAGGCGGAGCAACATCACGCTGATCATCGTGATCGTGGTGGTCGTGGCCGTCCTGGTCCCTGCGATCTTCGCGGCCGTCCTCTACATCATGGTGTCCGGTCTTCTCCAGGGTCCGAATCCGCCTATAATCGTAAGCTTCGGGCAGGTCGATCAAGCGGGCGGAAACGCGACGATCACCGTACTCTCGAGTTCCCGCGAAATCGCTCCCTCGAGCCTCCAGGTCCGCGTGGCGGCGAATGGATCGGGGAGTTCAACGGGCATGCCTCCGCCCGGCGGGTCGGTCGTCTTGATCGCCGGAGGCTACTCACTCCGTGTGTTCTGGCTCGATGACAACAACGATCAGCTCTTTGGCACGGGCGATGCGTTGAGAGTCACGGGAGATTCCGCCCCGCTGCCGAGTTCGACGAGGTTCAGTCTAGAAATCTCGCTCGTGACCTCGAGCGGAAGCATGGTCTCGGGAGTGACCTGGACCACGGCCTGATCGCACCTCGCCCCACGGCGATTGGCGGCACTCCGAAGCGGACGCCACGTCGATCCGATGAATCAGCGAGCGCTCGGGTATCGCGCCGCGAGAAGGTCTTGAGGAAATCCGAATCCCAGCTTGCCCGTCGTGGCGTATCGGTACAAGGCGGTGACGAGGATGCTCTGAGCGGCGGAGCCGACGAGGCCGAGGATCAGCCAGTAGACGACCGCGATCCCGAGACCCACGATCAGGCCGATCACGCCACCGAGGAGGAATCCAAGGAGGGGCGCGAGAAGCGCCGGGAGCGCGAGCAACACGATGATCCCGCCGAGCGAGAGGTATCCGCCCGCGGCCTCGCCCCATGTCTGGCGCAAGAGAGATCCGCTTCGCTTCACCGCCGCCCACGGCCCAATCTTCTCGAAGATCAGCACCGGGACGACGAGGTACGTGACGATGCCCCACGCCGCGCCTAGCGCTCCTGCGATGATCCGTCCGAGGAAACCGAATCGCTCGGCGATCGCGCGCAAGATGAGACCGATCGTCGCGGTTACCAAAGCCCACCCGGCGATGCGCCGGACGTTCTCCCTTGCGACCTTCAGGCCGTCGGAGATCGTCGGGTCGCCGCCGTTCAATCGAATCATGGCAGCGCCCATCACGGCGGCATTGAAGTAGATCGAGACGAAGAACGTGACGAAGTAAACGATCGCGAGTCCTACATAGAACAGCCAGAATCCGAACACGTCCGAGGGAGCCGTGAGGAAGAAGATTGTGATGAAGAACGCGATCCAGACGGCACCGGTGATCAGGAGCGAGAAGAACGGGAGGAGGATCAGCCCCTTCTCCTTGCGAAGGATGCCGAGGCTGACCTTCGTGAGCTGCCAGCCGATCCGCAGACGCTGGTAGAATCCAGGCTTGCGCGCTGCCGGAGAGTACGGTGCGGACGGGACAGTCGGCGTGGGAGTCCACATGGGAATCGTTCGCCCATGCCACCTCTCCACTTGAACCCTCCGGCGGAATCCCCGCCGGGAGAGCCGTGTCGAGCCCGCGAAGGGGCCCGGAAGATCATCCTCCGGCCGGGCGCGAGGACTGCGTGAGTCCGTCTGCGAGGTCTAGATCGTCCACGTCCCGTCCTGGATCACGGTCTTCCCGCCGATCTCCACGGTCCCGTGCGCGAGGGGCGCCGAGAACCCGTAGCTGCTGTCGTTCTTCCCGCCGGCGCCCCGGTTATCCCCGATGCTGATGCTCACGATACCGGACACGATGCTGTTCTGCATGAATCCCGGCAGCGCTTTCGAGTTCAGCCCGAATGAAACTTCGCCGAAGACGTCCTTCGCGCCCGTGGCTTCGGCCCAGTTCGTCTGGGCGAACGGCAGATTCTTCTTCGCGGTGAAGTCCGTCACCTTCCCGTTCCGGAACGTCCACGAAAGGCCCTCGACGAGCCGGCCGCGTTGCGGGATCGGCACGTCGGCGACGAACGTGCCGCTCGCACTCTCCTCCACCGGGGCGATGCCCACCTCTCCCGTCGGCAAGTCGACGGAGCGGCTGGCGAGGGTCCCCACCGCGAGGTCTTCGTCGCTGATGACCCCGTCGTGGACGTACGGCTTCCGTTCGGGTCCGGCGAGTCGGAATTTCAGCTTCGTGCCGTTCTCCGCGGTCACGCGGACATCGACGGGCCTCGAGACGAGACCGGCGACGAGATTGCCGAGCGACGCGAGCCGCTCGGTGTTCACCACCGTCGCTGCCTCGACCATCGCCTTCCATTTCGGGTAGTTGAGGCCGTACGTCTTCGCCCTCTCCCGCGTGACCTGGCCGATCGCGAGGCTGACGTTCTTCGGCACCTTCGCGAACATCTTGTCGAAGTGCGCCTTTTCCCCCTCGAACATCGCCGCGAACTTTTCGCGCGGGACCGTCGCCATCGGGGCGGGGTTCCGAGGACCGTTCAACCAGACATACGAATTCACGTAATCGAGGAGGCCGACGCAGTGGCCGGAAACCCGATGGAGGCTTTCCACGGAGTAGTTCTTGAAATTGCCGTAGAACAGGGCGTCCGTGTCGAGCCACAACGCGGGATCGGCGCCCGCTTTCTGGCACTCCAATGCGGTCGCCTCTGCGAGCTCGATCGTGTGTGGATACGTCGAGATGAGGACGACCTCGTCGGGTTTCGGTCGAAGGCTTCCCTTCACGATGCTTTTCGCTAGGCTTTGCGAGCTGACCATGGGATCCCCTGGCCCCGTATGCCCGATGGAACATAAACGGATTCCGGGTCGACGTTCTCGGGGTCGGGAGGCAGAGTGAACGCTTATGCGTCGACACGCGTTGCCGCGGCACGAGGGGTTCTCTTGGGGAAGGTTGCATTCGGACTCGGTGCACTGACAGTCGTATTTGTCCTGGCAGGCTTCTCGGTCCTTGGCGCGGTGGCGGGGCCCATCAATTTCACGACGCCAAGTGTCATGGGATATCCGCCTGGCGGGGACGACTGGGAGCCTGCCGTGGCGTCCGACGGCCAGGGAAACGTGTACTACATGACGACTCATCTGAGCGGAGTCCCGGGATGCCCTGCCTGTTCGGTGGACACGATGGTAATTCAGGTGTCCCATGACGGCGGCCGGACGTTCACGGCCCCGTCTCCGCTCACGATTAGTTCCGCGGTGCAGTTTGATCCTCAGGTGAAGGTCAACTCCGCCGGGGTGGTCTTTGTCAGCTATCTCCACGGAAAAGACACGGTCGTCCAACGCTCCGATGACAACGGCGCCACCTGGTCGACCCCGGTGGCGGTCAACGCCGACGTGAAGAACGGCATCACCGACAAGGATGGCTTGGCCGTTCAGGGCGACGACGTCTACGTCGGCTACTCGATCGCGCAGAAGTTGTTCGTTTCCTCGTCCCACGATCGGGGCCGCACGTTCGCGACGGCTCAGATCAACCAGAACACAATCGGATGGCCATTGAACGGCGGAGCGACGGTCGCTCCGGACGGCACGGTCTACATGGTGTGGGAGCTGGTCCACAAGAGCGGCCAGGCCCAGGGTCCCCAAGATGTCGCGGTCACGAAATCGTCCGACAAGGGAGCGAGCTGGACCATCTCGTACGTGGACACCGGCCTTCCGCCAGGTCCCTCGTGCCCGACGACATGTGGATGGGACTACCTGGGAACCGGCGCGTCGATTTCCGCGGACCGAAGTGGCCACTTGTACGTGACCTACAACGCGCCGATCACGGACAACGGTCCTCCGTTCATCTGGTACAAGACGTCCACAGATGGAGGCATGACTTGGTCCTCGCGCATCATGCTCAGTGCCGACGGCACGAGCGCGTTCCATGTGTTCCCCGGGGTGGATGCCGGGGACGCAGGCGATGTGCGGGCTGCGTGGATGGACAACCGCACCGGGGCGTACAATGTCTGGTACCGCAGTTCCTCGGATGGTGGCCAGACTTGGTCCGCCGAGGTGAAGGTCTCCGGATTCCGAAGCGGCTACTCATACGTGACCGCACAGGGCTTCGCCTTTCCGTACGGCGATTACATTACGGTGGCGCTCGACTCGAAGGGCCACGTGCACGTCGCCTGGGGCGAAGGCCCGAATTATGGCGGGCCCGGAAACGTCTTGTACGCCACCTCGTAGCCGAGGCTCGCCGCGGTAGCTGGATTCTTCGCAGAACGGGCCTCGCGATAAATCTGGTTCGCCAACTTGGCGACACCACGTCCGCTCCGGGAAGGGAGACGGGAAACTACTTATTCGGCAGGGGGTTACGCGCCGCCCGGCGACCCGGTGAAACGCTCTTCGCGGGCTTGGAAGAAACGCGGAAAGATGCGCTGGAAGTGGCGCAAGAAGCGGATGCGCCGTCGCAAGCGCGAGCAGAAGATGCGGCAGCGGTGAGCGGTCGATTTCGGCAAAGGTACTTGGCGACTCCGCGTGATACGTCGTGGCATGGGCGGCGAGCGGTTCACTCCCGGCCTCGCCTTCATCTTGGCGGGTCTCGGGATCCTCTTCGTGACCGGGGCGTTCGAAGCCGAGATCGTCTTGACGAGCGGACTGGGTACGCCAGGCTACCTCGGCGCGACAGACCTCGTTCGTCTGTCCGCAGTTCCGTGGGGCCTCGGTCTCTTGTTTTTCGGATACGCAATCGACCATCCCGAGGTCTTGTGGGACCGGGTTCGCGGTCGTCGCATCCTCGCGACGTTCCTCCTCTTTGCGGACGGCGCGATCCACATCGTCGCCATCGGAGAGCACGTTGAATCGATCGTCGTGTCGTTCTTCCTCGTTCTCGCCCCTCTCGAGTTCATCGGCGGCTTCACGATCTTGCGCGCCTCTCGGCCGATCGTATGGGCATGGCTACTGGGTGCGCTCAGCCTGATCGGATTGTACATCGCCTCCCGGCTGGTCGTCTTCCCGTTCATAAGCCAACAGTACGTATTCGGCCCGGTGGGACTCGTTTCGAAAATCATCGAGGGCGTCCTCGCATTTGCACTCGCGCAAGAACTTTGGACCACTTCGGCGGCGCGTCGTCCGCGGGCGGCTCGACCCGCGACGCAAAGTTAGATATCCCCGCCGCTCTTGCGCGACCCACGAGTCCCATGGGGACGTAGTTTAGCCTGGTAGAATTACGGGCTCCAGTCATGGGCTTGATGGCGAACGGGTTTGCTGATTCCGGTGATGACAGACTGGAGCGCTGACCCATGGTTCGCAGAACACGCGTGGGTCGCTCCCCGCGTGGGAGAAACCCGTCGATCAGGGTTCAAATCCCTGCGTCCCCATGCTTTTTCGATACCACCGAGTTGAGACATCGGCTCGCGTTTCCCGAGCCGATTCGTCGCGAGGGTTTAAGGAGGCGGACTTTCTCCCGCCGCGGGGGATTCTGATGCCGATCGACCGCAGGCGACTTCTTCAGGTCGTGGCAATCCTCGGGGCGCTCTTCGCCTACACGACGATTGTCGTCGGCGGCATCGTCCGTGGCATGGACGCGGGGCTTGCGTGCCCGGATTGGCCTCTATGCAACGGGTCGGTGGTGCCGAACCTGGCGGATGCAAGAATCCTTGTGGAGTACATCCACCGCCTCGTCGCGGCGTTGACAGGGCTCTTCATGTTGTCCACCCTCGTCGCCGCCGTGCTCTGGTTTCGCCCCGAGATGCGAATCGTAATACTGTCCGTCATGAGTTTCGCGATCCTCGTCACGCAGGTGGCCGTCGGCGCGCTCACGATCACCTCGGAGAACGACTGGGTCGTGGTCACGATCCATCTCGCCCTTGGGACCGCGACGCTTGCGTCCGCGCTCATCGTTGCGCTCGTCTCTCTCTGGCCCGCGAAGGCCTTGTCCAAGTCCGCCGCGGCGTGAGCCTCACTCGACGAAGAAGTGGACGAGGCTGGTGGCGATGAACCCACGGCCGTCCACCAGGGCCAGCGGGTGCCGCGGTCCGCCGCAGCAATCGGAAGGAAACCGCGGACGAGTAGAAGCAAGCCAAGGGTCGCCTCGATCGCGGCCAAGACCGTCGGGATCGCAACTTGGACGAGGGCGCGAAGCGAACCGCCGTAGGCGGTGAAGACCACGCCCGGAATGTAGGCGGCGGGAACGGATGCGAAGCCCACGAGAAGGACGACCAGCGTGAGTCTCGCCTTCCAACCGCCCCAGATCGCCGGGACGAGGACCAGGCAACCTCCACGAATCGGTGTGCCATGGTCGCGCCGATCGTGAGCCCGTCAATCGGAACGGTGGGCACGACGCCCCCGACGAAGTCTCGGCCAAGGACCAAAACGTCTCCGACGCTGTGCAGGCCAAGGAACGCGACGGCGCTCCAAACGATGCGATTCGGTTCGGTCCGTACAAAAGGGCCCTCGAGCAACAACCATCCGAAGCCCGCGCCGACCAGGAGGCCAACGAAGGCGACCTCGACCGCCAGCGGAGCGTCGCCGAAGAGCGGCTTGTTGACGAGCACGGCGGCCATTGCGTCGCCCACGGCCAAGAACGCGAGGACTCCGCCGAGGAAGCCCCACACTTCCTCTCGGCGTCCAAGCACGAACCTGCTGAGGGAGAACGAGAGGATCGCGGAGAGAGGCTACACGCCGAGTCCCATTGCGAGGACGGCCAGATCGGTCATCGCGGGTCCCTCATCTCGCCCGCTTCGCCGCCCGCACAGCGCGGACGTGATAAACTGCCGCGAAGACAAGGACGATGCCGAGCGCCCCAACCATGATGCCTGTGATCAACGGAATCCCAACGCGCGGGGGAGGCGGCGGTGCCCCTCCGAGGATTAGGATGCTGCCCGTCATCGACGTCGGATGGTATGCGCACTTGTAGACCCAGAAGCCGCTCCCGTCCGCGGTGAAGTTCCAGACGAGCGGCTGGGCCGAATTGAAATCCCCCGAGTGCGGCTCCGCACCGTTGGTCAGGTTGTTGCCGTCGAAGTCGACGAACCATGTGTGGTTGACGGAAATCTGGTCGGTCGAGATGAGCGTGAACGTCACATTCGTCCCCGAAAGGAACACCAAAGGCGGACCCGGATTGGACTGGTTGGCGGCCGCGAAGCCCCAACCTCCGGCTGCGCTCCCGTACAACGTGAGGTTCACGGGCCGAGGGTCGGCGAGCACGACGATCGCCCCGGTCATCGACGTTTGATGGTACGCGCACTTGTATACCCACGAACCGGGCCGGTCGGCGCTGAAGTTCCAGATGAGCGGTTGGGCAGAGGTGAAATCGGTCGAGCTCGGCTCCCCTTCGTTCGTGAGGTTGTTGCCGTCGTAGTCAACGAACCACGTGTGCTTGATCGCGACGGGGTCCGTCGAGATGAGCGTCAAGTTGACGATGTCGCCCCGGAACACCCTGATCGTGGGTCCAGGGTTCGTTTGGGGCGAACTGGCGAACCCCCACCCGCCTCCCGCGCTCCCGTAGAACGTGTAGTTCACCGGCCAGATGCCGGTTCGCGGGGGCAGGTTGTCCGTTCCGACTCCGGGCGCTGCGACCTGCCGCACGTCGATGGCGGAGGACCAGAGCGCAGTGGAGGCGAACACGGTCGCGAGTCCGATTGCGACGGTCTCCGCGCGCAGCCAAGCCATGACGACCTCCGAAATCTCCTCGCACCCTCAGCGGACCACATGCAAAGTCGCAGTCATCGTGTAGTGCTGCAAGCCGCAGAACTCCGCACACCGGATTGGGTAGTCGCCGGGCTGGAGCGATTGGAACCAGTACGTGTTCGTGTGGCCAGGGATGACGTCGATTTTGAACAGGAAATCGGGGAGATAGAACGAGTGGGCGACGTCAAACGACCGGAGGATGAGCTTGACCGTCAGTCCAGCCTTCACGGTGAACGCGCCCGTCGTGTTGAGCGAGGTGAAATTGCCGGTGCTGTTGAGCCACGTCCCGTCCTTGATGTACGTGATGTTGAAGTTCCAGTACCACTGGTGCGCATTGATCTCGATGATCACATCCGGATTCTGCGGGATCGTGTCGGTCGTGATGAGCGTCTGGAACGCCGCGACTCCGACGACGACCAGGATGATCGCCGGGATGATGGTCCATAGTGTCTCGAGGCGGCGGTTGTTCGTCTGCGGGTTCGTCGGTCCCTCCGTGTGGCCCTTGCGCACCCGGAACTTCAGGACCGCGTAGGCCACGAGGCCCATGACCAAGATGCCGATCCCGATTGCCGGCACCAGGACGAGATAGAAGAGTTGGTCCGTCGCCTGCTGACCGGTCGAGATACCCTCGGCCCGTACGTTTGCCCCGAGGAACCCGACGGACAGGACGAGCGCCGAGGCCACCAGGCCGATCCGTCGGAGGCCCGACATCGCCTGGCGAAACTCGCTTTCCTCTAAAGGTTTTGTGGTGGGACGATACGAGTTCTGTAGCGGACACCGCTCGAACGCACGCGGTGGAAAGCCTTATGTCGGATTCCGGGGTACGGGACGCGGCGGCCCGTCGGGAGAGGCCACCATCGCGGAGTCTCAGGGGATGGCGGGCGAAGTCGTCACCGCATACCGTCATCGGAACGCACCGATCGGCGTGTTCCGCTGGCTCACCACGACGAACCACCACGAGATCGGAATCCTGTATCTCGCGAACTCGTTCCTGTTTTTCATCATCGGCGGCGTCCTCGCCCTGTTGATGCGGACGGAGCTCGCCTACCCGGGACCGACGATCGTCGACGCGAACACGTATTCCGAATTGTTCACAATGCACGGGACCACGATGATTTTCCTCGTTTCGATCCCGATCCTCGCGGGCTTCGGGAACCTGATGGTCCCGCCGCTCATCGGCGCCAAGGACATGGCGTTCCCGCGTATCAATGCGCTGAGTTTCTGGCTCATCCCCGTGGCCGGCGTGATCATGTGGCTCGGCGCCGCGAATATCGGGTGGACCGGCTACACGCCGTTGAGCGTGTACGATCGGAGTCCGGGCGTCGACATGTGGATAATCGGGTTGCAGCTCCTCGGGATTTCGTCGACCGCGGGCGCGATTAACTTCCTCGTGACGATCTTGCGGCACCGCGCTCCCGGGATCACGTTCAAGAATCTTTCCCTGTTCGTCTGGTCGATCCTCGTCACGCAAGGGCTCGTCCTCCTGGCGACGCCGGTCCTCGCGGGCGGTTTGTTCATCCTCCTCCTGGACCGCCACGGCATCACCGCGTTCCTCTCGCCCGCCGTCGGCGGCGACCCGATCATGTGGCAGCACCTGTTCTGGTTCTACTCCCATCCGGCGGTGTACATCATGATCCTCCCGGCGATGGGGATCATCTCGGAGGTCATCCCACGGATGAGCCACAAGCCGATCTTCGGCTACAAGGCAATCGCCCTGTCGACGGTCGCGATCGGCTTCCTCTCGTTCGGCGTGTGGGTCCATCACATGTTCACGACCGGCATCTCGATCTCGGCGCGCCTCCCGTTCATGGTCATCACCTTGGCGATCGCGGTGCCGAGTGGCATCAAGATCTTCAACTGGATCGCGACGATGTGGGGCGGGGCGATCGAGCTCAAGGCGCCGATGCTCTTCGCGATCGGCTTTGTGACGATGTTCGTGATCGGCGGGATCAACGGCGTGTTCCAGGCGCCGATCCCGCTCGACTATCCGCTCCAAGACACGTACTGGGTCGTGGCGCACCTGCACTACGTCCTATTCGGCGGCACGATCCTCGGCGTCTTCGCCGGCTTCTACTTCTGGTTCCCGCGCATGTCGCGGCGGATGTACTCCGAACGCCTCGCCCGCTGGCATTTCGCCTTCACGCTGATCGGCATGAACCTCGTCTTCTTCACGA
>Ga0209761_1003180_pt1 | contig 10861 bp, 11 predicted proteins | sample GraSoi013_1_40cm_4_FD_185818 | JGI IMG/M metagenome (GOLD analysis project Ga0209761, IMG submission 185818) | Grasslands soil microbial communities from the Angelo Coastal Reserve, California, USA - Sample 09_25_2013_1_40cm (SPAdes) (version 2) | ecosystem: Environmental > Terrestrial > Soil >... | reverse complement strand
ATGGGATGCTCTAGCAGGCGGGGGATTGCTTGCAGGCTTCACGCCCACCGTAAACCAGTTGGAGAAACTCGCTGAAGCGTTGAGGAAGAGCGGGTTCCTTGTCCTTGAGGCTGTTGAGTTGTTGATGCGGGAGTTCAAGACCGAAGCGGGGAAGGTCCGACCCGAGTCGCGGATGATTGGGCACACCGCTTATGTTACGATAGCTCGAAAGGTCATGGTGAAAGAATAAGCGTTCTTAGCCCCAACTTATCATTCGGCTATCAAGAATTCATTTATTCATACTCACACCTATGTCAATCCATGGATACCTCCAGCCCACTCCCACCCATCCGAAAAAATGAAATCGAAGCCTTCCTACAAGCAAATCCACTCGTTCGCCAATGGCTAACCAAATGGAAACCAATAACACGAAAACCATACGCAATTGACATAATCAAATTCCAGCAACTATCGCACACACAAATCGAACAACTTCTTCTCCGTTTAGAAAATAATCAAATCAAGCCACGCGAAATACGTTCGTTAATCGAAACATCTCTTGCCGACCTCCCCAACTCCGTACAAACAAGAACGGACTCGGCAGTGCGAGGATTCTTCAAACACCACTATGGGAGACTACCTGTTACGAACATAAGATACCAAAAAACCCGCGATTATAGAGCATACCACAAAGACGAACTTCAAACCTTAATCGGCTTTCTCGACAAGCCCCTAGAGCAACTATTCGCGATCATCGCTACAGAGAGCGGATTGAGAGGCGGAACCGTCCTCCAACTCAAATGGAGTCATATCGAACAAGACTTCAACAACCGAGCCGGCCCTATAGCAATCAGACTTGAAAACTCGTTTCACGTAGGTCGCAAGAAATCTGGATTCACCTTCATAGGCGACCGAGCAAGACAGTTAATCAGACGCTCCACAGAAACGAGCAAGTCCGAGAGGGGCTACAGAATATACACTGAATCTGATCGCAACATCTTCCCATACTCATATGACTCAATACTCACAATAGTCAAAACGGCAAAAGACAAAGCTCAGCTACACGATCCGGCTTTAAGCCCGATACACTCATTCCGAAAATTCTTCCGCGAACAACTAACCAACGCTGAAATCCACCCCGACCACATCAAAGTCCTTTTCGGCAGATTCGACGACACCGACGCGAAAGAATACACTTCCAAAGAATTCGAGACCCTCAGACCAGAGTACGAACACGCATACCCATACCTGGACTACATGAACAACGCACCCGACACAACCCGCCAATTATCCACCAAACAGACAGAGCAACAAGATATCATCAACATACTAAGCCAAAGACTCCAAAACCTCGAGACCGCACTCGCACAACGCACAAACGACATGCTCATCCAAACAGTCAACGAATTACTCGACCAAGCGACACCCCAACAAAGATTCCAATTCTACGAAAAAATCATGGCAAGCCTCTCGACAGAACCAACCTACTCAAAAATCATGCAATGGACCAAACCGCCAACAATAACAACATCAGAACAAACAAAGCCGAAGCCTATCGAATGACACCCCTTTGACAACAAAATGGTTTCAAACGTCCGAGCATTTGGCAACTAGAGCCCAAAACGCCGGGAATCGTCACACGTTCATACTAACGCAGTTTCGCCTAACATTTAGCTAAAATCCCAACCTTTTTCTTCGCTAACTCTCCCAGTGAAACTGGAGATTTGGACCGTGACTGGGTGGTTATCCAAGATCTTCAAGGACAAGAAGGGTTACAAGCGCTTTGCTGACTCGGGAACACCTGTACATCGTTACGTCGCCGAAAGGAAGTATGGTCGTAAGTTGAAGAACCGAGAAGTGGTTCATCACAAAAACAGAATCAAGACGGACAACCGAAGGAACAATCTCTCGGTATTTTCCTCGCAGAAGAAGCATCATGCAGTTCACCGCCGCGACAAGAAGCGGTCTGGTAGATGGTGATTGCCCAATCTCCCACGGCTGCTTGGCCAATGACGACAAACAGCAGACGAGCAGAACTTCAATCAGCCCTGGATTCGGAACTTAAAAACACCCAGCTCAAACTCCATCCTCAACAACAGCGGACTTGACGATTCGAGTATTTCCACACGTTCCCGCCTCAACCACGGATTCACGAATTTTACTGTCGCTAGAGAAGTCGAGGGGTTTCTCCGAAGATGAATCAAACCCCGAGGTTTACTATGTTACTTCGAACTTAGTCGATGGTATCCTGCGCATGACGACGTGACAACTCGAGAAAAGATCGATGCTGAAAGACAGTTGCCAAAGGGTGGCATCTTCCCCACTCCGGAAAAATTCCCACTCGAGCATGCTGTATCACAATATCAGCACTAACCATGCGACTTGGATGAGCAAGGTAGCAAGCACGTATAAATTGGTCAAATAGGAGCATATTACTAATACCGCCGACGACCCTTGGCCGAAGCCTAGCGAATATGGCCGTACCGACTCTTCGCAACGATCCTACGATAATAAGCACAATAATCTGCTCGACCGTATCTCGAACGATTGTATCAACCTATGAGACACGCCTCGATATCCAGCTGGACAAGCCCGACCAATGTAGAAATATTCTACACTGTAACTTATGTGTATGCGCCGGCATCTCGATATGGAGAGTCCACATCACTCCATACGTTTTTCAGCGGGAATGCGCCTTACAGGCTTGATCATGACATGAGAGGTCAAAAGAACTTCGACGGTGGGTTAGTGGATCAGCTTTGGGCACGGATAGGCGATCTATCCACCATGGTATTCGTCTTACAGGGATTACAATGGATCTTGCGACATGTTCGTGGACATGTTCGCGGCTTCGTTCATCGAACCTCGTTTTCGATGAGCTCCTGGCGGTTTTTACTCGAAATGGTCGGTTGGATTGCCGCGGGAGCTTTCTCGGTGGGAATCGGTTCCGGATGGGGCATATCCCTACAGAGCGACTGGGGCGCTCTAGGCAATATTCCAATCCTCGCCGTCATGGGTCTTTTCGTCTGGTATGCTTCGGGGAAGTTGAAGCCGAGATCGTCATACGACAAGAACATATCGCCAGAACGTCAAGCGTGCGCAACAGAGGAATACATCAGACAGTTTTAGTCATCCAAAGAATCGTTCCCGTTGAAAAATCTAGATCGGCAACTAGCAGAAGACTTTCGTAGACACTGCTAGAAACTGATGGACGCGACTCGAGCCTCGCTCTGCAGCACTTCAAAGAACTCCCATCCGTTTGCTAAGCGGGCTCGGTTACTACCAGAGTGATTCATCAGAACCTCAGACAGATACATCGCCACCAAAAAGCTGGCGATACCTAAACGCGGAGACCTCTTTAGCCATAACAGATCATCGCTCACGCGCTATAATCCAAGAGACCGGAGAACGGTCTCCGCTGTCACTTCTCAAGCTCGAAGCAAGAACCTAAGCAAAAAGCAAAGCAACATTTCCCTTAGCGATAACCGTATTACCATCATAGAACGCTATAATTCCAGAGGAGACATACGGTTGAAAAAATGTCAGCGTTGCGGAACCATCTCCCAAGACGCAGATGTCGTATGCGGGATCTGCGGCACCAATATCGCGAATACTCCTTCGCTAGAGGGTAGCATCGAAGAAGAAATACTCAAAGACCAAAAGTTGAGGGAAGAAGAAAGCAGACGTATCCGGCAAAAGATTCCCAGAGAATCTACGCGCGAACTTATGCGAAGGCTCTTACCTTCACTTCTCGCTCTTGCAATCGGCTTTACCCTTTTGCTCTACGGATTATCCCAGGCCCTCGCAATGGACTTTGATCGTTATTTTGGACCTTCTACTAGCCAAACGCTGACGCTTTTTATTGACGTCTTCTTGTTCAAAGGTGGCTCCGGATTTATTATTGCTGGGCTCAACTTCGGAATCAAAGGATTAACGTCTGGAGCCTCCCCCGCGGAGAGAGGAAGGGGTGCTGCCAACGCGACGCCTTCCTACGGACTCAGCACGATGAGCAACCTGTCAATGAGAGCGGCCTACAAGGGACAATTTCTTCCCAAAGAACACCAGGACGAGAATGAACAATCTCCAAAGCCTCAAAATTGAGAACTCACAAAACAATACCAACGAGCTAAAGCTCCAACAATCCTGAAGGAAACACGGTCAACCGCTCGTACCCCTCGCTATCAACAGAACAGCACCATCAGACAGAAACCTATCAAAACGCAGAACACAGATAACCGTGCCTCGTACCTCGGCACTCATGACTATAGGATCACCGCTCGGGTACCTCGCTCTCCATAGTCAACCACACAGAAGAAACCAAGAGGAAGCCATTCAGACAGACCAAAAAACGCAGAACGCGCGTCACACACCCGATACCGGATCACCTAGACAAGCACCGCGTCGGAGACAACCGGCGGCGCAATCTGTAATCACTATCAAGAGAAGCCGGGGCGCGGCCCCAGACCCCTCGACAACAACGACGCGCGCGCTCGCGCTCCTTCGTCGCGCTACGCCCACAAGCACCCCACACTGGTTTTCCCGCTGGAACCTTTCCGACGCAACAGAAAACCCAGAGGCAGACTACGACATCTTGCTATCAGCAAACATCAAAAAACAGTTCGAACAACGCCAACCATTACTCACCATACAACACTTAGCCCAGCAAGAATCGCAAATACAGACAGCATCAATACTCACACGACGAAACTTCACCCTACAAACAACACAGAATGCATCATCACCAAGATAACGCCTAACCATAACCAGAAACCTCGATGAGAGATTGAAACAACAAGACACCCTTCCAGGAAGCAAAACCGCCAACATACCCGAACATCTTCAGCAACCGACGAAAAACACGACTCGCACCTACAAAGATCCAATGGCGAGAAGCAGATCCGCGAACGTAACCAGACTGATTACTCATGTACTGAGTAACCAGGTAACGCGAGATATCGCCAATACCGCCCTTCCGATCCTCAACACGAGTAATCCAGACCTCAAACGCACAATGAATCTCATACCAAGCATGGCGAATCCAAGCGATTGGAATGAAGCACCCACGATACAACATGTGAAGCACACCATAACCCTCAGAGGTACGAACACAACAATACTCAAACTTCCCAAACATTCGACGAACACGCTTAACAAGAATCTGCAAAGACTTCTGAACCACTCGTGGAGACCTCGGACTCGAAGTCAGAGTCAAAAAACGCAGATCAGCACCGACACCACGACCAATCGTTAAACCAGACAAAGCGCGACGATAACCACGACGCTGCTTCGCAGACCACCAACCAGCAACAAGGAGAGCGGAAACTGCGCTCACGAATACACGACTGGCATGACTCCACACTACTGACAGAATGCCTACAGAATCGACTTACGGAGACTCGGCAATCATTGCCCCATCAGTCCTCGCTGGTAATATTACTCCTACTTCCAGCGATTTACCTCTAACCCGTTTTCTTATCTGGAACATATCAATCGCATAAGCGTTCATATATGGGAAAGATGCTTGAACCATTCAACACGGGTCCGATCGCAATGAGCGCTGTTCGCTTCGGAGACTCAGATCTGGCGAAGATCCTCCGTGGAGTCCTGGTAATAGTGGCTGCGGCGCTGATGATTCTTCCAGCATATCTCAACTATGAGATCTGGAAGACTGGGTTCAACCCGGTCGTGTCAATGGCGATCAGCCTACAACTCTTCGCTATTGGAATCGTGCTCTTCATTCTCGCAGTGGGCAAAGAGAGACTGGCGCCGAAGTCTCAACCCCAGTAAGCGTATCGTACCCCCTTAGGCCTCAGGGCACCCTGCGACATTTTCGACGGTCTAATCTCGACTAGACGGTGGTCAGGGGCGGGTCAATCTGCTTCTGATGGTCCGATTGAGGTTCTGGCGATGAGACTCTATCCGCCCACTCCTTGACGACCCCGACCAATTGAAGTCTCAAATCTTCTCCCTTGAGCAGGGACCTTCGGATGGTCCTAATGTTATCTGCGAGTTGGATCGAACCGAGCACATCCTTGGTCCACTTCTCAAGATCCCTGCGCCCAATGTGATACTCCAGCGCTTCCAGAGGGACTATCTTGAGAGCGTCGAGGAATTCTTCGATGGAGGATGCGAGTATTCCCGAATATTGTCCGAGACCCGTATCAAAGTAGAATGACTTGTCCCGCGGGACCGCTAAGATCCCGTCTACCGTGTTGCCCTCTTCGACTCTCGTGTTGGGCCAGAGCTTGCTTCCAGGGAGGATCCTAGCTTTGTTTCCGATGTTGCAGCCTTGTCCGATAATGGCTCTGTCTATGGATACGTCATTACCTATTACAGCTCTCTCGCCGATTATTGTTGATTTTATGGAGCAGTTTCGACCGAAGATGGTGTTCTCGAAGGCGACTCCAGCTTCGAAGCTTGTACCGGACATCAGCCTGGAGTTTTCTTTCAGGACCGTGCCAGGCTTAATTTGGACATTCTCGCCCAGAGATGTCTCATTATCGATCCATGCGGGACCGAGCATTTGGCTGCCCCGGCCAATCTTGACGTTTCCTCTAGCAAACACCGGCTCGCTTGGGCTTCCAATCAGCTTTGCATCTTTAGGTGGGACCGCGGCGAAATTTCGAAGGACCCAGTTCACTCCCTTCAGGTAGCCCTTCAACTCTCCAACGTCAACCCAGAAGGAGTCTGATGCGAAGCCGAAAAGATGGTGGCCGAGCCTCATAATGTAGGGAAAGAGATCTTTTGCAAAGTCCCACTTTTCATTCTCAATATAATCGATGACTTCCGGTTCGAGAATGTAGAAGCCTGTGCTGACCAGATTACTTGGAACGGTACCCGGCGCCGGTTTCTCGACAAACCTGACGATCTCATTCTCCTCATCTACAATGGCGACTCCGTAAGACGAGGGATCCTCCACATTGGTCAGCGCGATGGAGACTTCGCCTTGTCTATCTGAATGGAACTTCGCCATGTCTGTCAGCGATATGTCGCTGATCACATCAGCCTGGACTACGAGAAAGGTCTCATCGAGCAGATGCGCGGCCAGCTTCAGACTTCCAGCCGTTCCAAACGTGACGCCTTCCGGCTCAACGACATAGGTTACTCCGACGCCGAAATGCGACCCATCGCCCACATACCCCATCACCTGATCCTTCAGGTATCCCGGGATTATGATGAGATCTTTGAACCCGTTCTGGGACAGATGGGACAGCACGTAATGGATTATCGGGTTCGGACCCAACGGAAGCATTGGCTTGGGCCGGGTAAACGTGAGAGGACGCAGACGCGTTCCCTCCCCACCGGCCAGAACTACAGCCTTCAAAGCTCAGGCGAGATCGAGATCGATGCCTACTCGCGCTCTTCCTCCATCAGAAGTTCGGGTCGGCCATGTATAATATGCCTAGCGGCGGGTTTCAGAGTGCCCACGGGATACCCGCCATCTCTTGCGGGTCTAGAAAATGGTCACGGGGAAAATGAAAAAAGAGATGTTGCATGAGAAGTGCGAAAATCAGTTCTGTTCAAACAGGCGTGTCAACCTGTCCGCTACTTCCTTCAATTTGTCCTTGTACTCGACCATTTTTGAAGCGTTTGACTTCGCTAGGTCCTCGAAGTAAGAGACGAAGTCTCTCATCTCGCTCACCATGGAGTCTACGGAATTCGGTCGCTGGGAGAATGGGAACCCGAAGGGAAACGTTCCCTCGTCTTTGCCTTTGTCGGTGAGTTCGTAGCGACCATCTTCTCTCTTCCTTATGGCGCCCTCTTGGACCATCTGATCCAAGAGCGGATAGATTGAGCCTGGCGATGGACGCCAGCCTCCCCAGCTCATCTTCTCGATCTCGTCGATAATCTCCGCGCCGTTCTTTGGTGATCGTCCTATCATAGAGATAACCCAGGGTCTGAGCCATCCTCGCCTCATTCCACCCCAATGTCTATGTCCCCACATTCGTTATCCGATATCGTTTATTCGATATCGGGTATTAAGCTCTTCGGTCCTCTACTCTTGATCCAGAAAGCGGCAGAAACACCTCCGACCAAGGCAAGTAGGGCCACAATGCCGAATGACACTTCCAAGCCCAGGAATTGGGAGACGTAGCCACTAGCGAGTCCCAGAATCGACGCGCCCACTGTCTGACCTGAGGAGAGAACCCCGAAAGACCGTCCAGATTGTTGACCCACGGAACCCAGGTAGCGGGACAACTCCGTGTACGTCAAAGGGTATGTGGCGGAAATTGAGAATCCGGTAACGAGCAGAGTTATCGATGCAAGGATCGCGTTTCCCGAAAACAGTGTGAAGGCCGCAACGGAACAGGATGCAACGAGGTAGGAGATGGCTAAGAGAACATTCGTTGGGACGAAACGCGTCCAGCCTCCAGTGGCAATCGCTCCTAGTGACGCGAAGGCAATGAAAGCAGAGACTATGAGGTTCGCTTGTGAAACGTCCAAGTGTGCGCGAGTTCCCAGAAAAATATTCGCGAAGTTCAAGATGACCGCATAAGTTCCACCAGAAATGAACGCTGCGAGGACGAAGAAGAGAGGAATAGTGCGCTTTGTTTGCGGCTTAAAGCTGGAGGGAGTTTGAAGATCGTCAGACTTCGCGGAATGCCGACCACTTAGAAAAGTCAGCGTTAGAACTACGTCAGCTAAAGTCCAGGCGGCAAACACAACGAATGTGCCACGCCAGCCCACTGCTAGATAGAGAGGGGCTGAAGTCAAGAACACAAGTAAGACTCCGACGTTGCCGAACGCGCTCTGGAATCCCATAGACTTCTGCAACCTTGGACCGCCATACGATTTCGAGATAGTCGATATTCCAACGGGATGGAAAAAGCTGGAGCCCAATCGTAGAAGAATCACTGAAGCTAATAGACTCAGGAAACCTGTTGCAAAGACGAAGGAGATGACCGAGACGGTGATGACTGATAATCCTATCGCGAGAAGTCTACCAGGATCTCTTCCTTCACTGTAGTGGCCAACCACTGGCTGGAACAGGATATTGACCAAGTAGCCGAGGGCGACGATAATGCCTACCTGGAATACGGAGATGTTGAACAGCGCCAAGACAATCGGAAAAAGGCTGGACAGGAGATAGACTGAACCATCGTTGGTAGCGTGGTTCAGAGAGACTAGATAGAGAATCCTATTCGAAGAGCTAGTCAAGGCGGATTTTTGAGAGGCCAATAGGTGACTAATGATCTTGATAGTTCTTGAACGAAGTCGTGGGTCGATCTGTTTCCTATTCTCCTAGCTTGTTTCCACAACTCTGGCAGAACTTTGAGGTTCCAGATACTTGGGCCCCACACTTGGCGCACAGTCGAGTCGGGGACATCGTTGCTTTCAACTCATCACCCAATTTTGCGAGATAATTCGTTATGCTCCCTCCGATCATGATAACTGCTCCTACGAGAACAATGCTCAATCCTACCGACAGCATCTCTGAATTGGCCAAGAAAACCGTGATGTATTGTGTGCTTCCAGCCGCCGTGCACGCAGACCCCGACGAGCCAATGCACTGAATGTAGCCTACCTCGCCGAAACCGCCGATCAAGGCAAAGACAGCGCCGACAGCTAAAATTATCGCACCGATTTCAAACAAACGATTCTTTTGCAACAAACGATCCCGATCACCACCCGGAATGCTCCTTTATGCGGTTTTTGCCGGGAAGAGCGACCCCTCGATTCGCAGGCGGATTCACAGGTTCCTTGGAACCGATTGCATTGCTTCTTAGAGCAGTTTGTTTGGCTTGGCTTCGATGAGGTCGAACTGACCTTCTTTCCTGAATATCTTGGTCAAGGCGAATCCCGTGGAGTGGAGCAGGTTTCTCCATTCCGACTCGGTTCGTTCTTCGCCACCAGTCATTATCATCATCGTAAGGTCGAGTTGAGATCCTATCTCGTCTCGGTCTGTAAGCACGTTGTCCCGAATTAGAAGGGTGCCGTCCTCCTTGATTGCTTTACGACAGTTTGCTAAGATAGTTGCTGCTTTATCGTCGGGCCAGTCATGGAGAATGCGCGAGAGAACATAGACGTCACCGCCTTCGGGGACAGAATTGAAGAAGGATCCGCGGACAATTTGGCACCGATCAGCTACTCCCTTCGTTTTTAGCTGCGACTGAGCCTCTTCAGTCCCTTGTGGAAGGTCGAAGAGGATTCCTTTCAATCCAGGATTGGCCCGAATGATTGAGGTGATTAGATCTCCTCGCCCTCCGCCCACATCGACTATCAGATGTTTGCCTGAGTAATCGTAGGATTCGAGGGGGTTCTCCAGACGTCTTAACGATTGAGCCATCGCCTTGTTGAAGGTCGAACTTGCATCTGGGTGGTCGGCCATCCATTCAAAGTGGCCTTTGCCATACAGGTGGTTGAATGCTGTCTCTCCTGTTCGGACATTGTGCAACAGATCTCCTGTCGCCTTGTAATTTTCTTCTCCAGCGAAAATTGCGTTGTACCTCATTGATTCAGGATCGTCGTTGCGGAGCAATTCACCTATAGGTGTGAGTCGAAACTTTCTGGACTCGTCCTGTGTGAATATGCCTAGAGCGGCCAAATGTCTCATAAGTCGAAGGAGTGCTTTGGGGTTCGCTCCTACTTCTTTTGCAAGCTCGTCACTCCTCATGGGTCCGCGCGTAAGGTGGTCGGCGATCCCGAGTTTAGCAGCAACGTACAGAGCTTGCGTAGACTTGTATCCTGATATCATTCCAAAGAGTTTCTGTCTTGGCGATTCCATCGATCGCGCATGTTCATCCCTTCTATGATCAAGAACACTTGTCAAGATAGAGCGTCAAGCAACGTCGGCTACCCCGACCATATCTCAAACCTCTGCACTTCTAATGGACGGTGATGGCATCCGTTGGTGATGGGCATCTCTCCCAGGCAGGGTGTC
>Ga0209761_1003178_pt1 | contig 10863 bp, 8 predicted proteins | sample GraSoi013_1_40cm_4_FD_185818 | JGI IMG/M metagenome (GOLD analysis project Ga0209761, IMG submission 185818) | Grasslands soil microbial communities from the Angelo Coastal Reserve, California, USA - Sample 09_25_2013_1_40cm (SPAdes) (version 2) | ecosystem: Environmental > Terrestrial > Soil >... | reverse complement strand
CCCTGCGCTGGCTCCACCCGGCGGGGCTCGACCAGGCGAGCTTCCAGTTCGCGACAGGTCAGCCGATTCTCTTGCCGGCGCCCCACGGCGTCACGACCGTCACGGTGACGACCCCCAGCGGCCGGGCCGTCCAGGGTCGGGTCACCCGCGGCATGGTGAGTTTCACGGAGACCGACGAGACGGGCATCTACACGCTCTCGACGTCGCGCGGCGAGACTCGGGTGGCGGTGAATCTGGCCGACGCCGACGAGTCGAATCTGGTGCCCCACCCTCTGCCGGCGACGAGCGCGCACGGTCCCGTCGCCGCCCCGGTGCCCGTTCAGCGCGAGCTGTGGCCGCTCTTCGTCATCCTGGCGGTCGTGCTCCTCGCCGGCGAGGGATTGCTCTACTGGCGGCGGCAGAGCGCGGGACGGCTGCGCGCGCCGGCCGGTGCGGGCGACCGCTGGGCGCTGGCGCTGCGCGGCGCGCTGGTTGCCTTCCTGTGTCTGGCGCTGCTCCGGCCGACGCTTCCGCGGTGGGTCGACCGCATGAACGTCGTGTTCCTGCTCGACCTTTCGGACAGCGTGAGTCTCGCGGCCCGCGAGCGCGCCTATCGTTTCGTCGCTGAGGCCGGCAAGCACATGAAGAGCGGCGATCGGAACAGCGTGATCGCGTTCGGCGAGCAGGCCGTCGTCGACCAGCCGCTCGCCAGCCGCCCGGCGATCGATCGCCCGAAGGCCCAGGTCGACGGTCGCGGGACCAACATCTTTCAGGCGATCCAGCTCTCGCTCGCGATGCTGCCGCCGGGCCAGGCGAATCGCATCGTCATGCTGACCGACGGCCGCCAGAACGCTGGCAACGCGCTCGCCGGAGCCCAAGCCGCCAAGGACGCCGGAGCGGACATCTACTACGTCCCGGCGCCGCTGACCTTCACCCAGGAGGTCGTCGCCGAAGCGATGGTGCTGCCGCGCGAGGTGAAGTTCGGCGAACCCTTCCAGGCCAAGGTCGTCGTGTGGAGTCACCGTGACACCGAGGGCCGGCTCTCGCTCTTCCGTAACAGCGAGTTCCTCGGCTCGCAAGTGGTCCGACTGACCGCTGGCAAGAACGTCTTCAGCTACCGGCAATCGCTCGACGCCAGCGGGATCCACGTCTACCAGGCGGCGATGGAGGTCGAGGGCGACACGATCGAGGACAACAACCGGGCCGTCGGCGCCGTCGTCGTTCGGGACCGGAGCCACGCACAGTCCCTGGCCGGCGCGCTCCGCTCGCAGAACATCGACGTGACCGTCGTGGAGCCGCCGCAGATTCCGGCCGACCTGGCTGGACTCCAGAAGTACGACGGGGTGGTGCTCTCCAACGTGTCCTCGCTCAAGCTGACGCGGCAGCAGATGGGGTACATCCGCGACTACGTCCGAGACTATGGCGGTGGCCTCGTCATGGTCGGCGGCGAGGAAAGCTTCGGGCTCGGCGGCTACTACCGCACGCCGGTCGAAGAGGCGCTTCCGGTCACGATGGAAGTCAAGCAGAAGGTCGAGATCCCGAGCCTCGCCGTCGTGCTCTCGATCGACCGTTCCGGGTCCATGGCGATGTCCACCGACGAGAAGGTGACCAAGCTCGACCTCGCCAAGGAAGCCTCCCACCTCGTGGTGGACCTGCTCGACGAGCGCAACGAGGTCGGCGTCATGAGCTGGGACACCGAGTTCATCTGGGACGCCTCGGTCCGTCCGGCGAAGGACAAGGCGGCGATCCACCACGCGATCGCGACCATCAAGGCGGGCGGCGGCACCGATGGATACCCGGCGCTGAAGGAGTCGTACCAGGTGCTGTTCGAGCGTCCCGCGCTGCTGAAGCACGTGATCTTTCTCTCCGACGGACAGATGACGCGCGGGGACTTCCAGGGACTGCTGCGGCGGATGGCGAAGGACAAGATCACGGTGTCGACGGTGGCGATCGGCAAGGACGCGGATGTGCAGCTGATGGTGGACGTCGCCAAGTGGGGTCGGGGGCGCTTCTATTACACCGAGGACTCGCAGACGATTCCCCGCATCTTCACGCTCGAGACACAGCTTGCCTCGAAGGCGTCGCTCGTCGAGCAGCCGTTCAAGCCGCAGCTCACGTCACCAGGCCACGAGGCGATCCAGGAGATCGACTGGAAGAACGTGCCGCCCCTCGGCGGGTACGTCGCGAGCACGCTGAAGTCGACAGCGGACCTGGTGCTGATGAGCCACCAGGAAGACCCCGTGCTCGCGACGTGGCGGTACGGTCTCGGACGCTCCGTCGCATTCACGTCGGACGCCAAGGCAAAGTGGGGCGTGCTCTGGCTCCGGTGGCGCGACTTCAATCGGTTCTGGTCGCAGCTGATCCGCTGGACCCTGCGCAGCGGCTCGCGCAGCGACACGGTCGCGATCGTGGAACGCCGGGAGAATATGGGCGAGATCGTCGTTGATGCCGTCGACCCGAAGGGCGAGTTCATCAACTTTCTCGACTCCCAGGTGGGCGTGGTCGCGCCGAATCGCGAGCGGACGGTGATCGACCTCGAGCAGGTCGGGCCCGGGCGCTACCGCGGCCGCTTCCCGGCGGCGCAGGAGGGCGTCTACCTGGTCGGCATGTCCCAGCGCCGGAATGATCGGGTGGTGGGCTCACAGCTCGCAGGGTTGGTGGTACCGTACGCTCAGGAGTTGCGCGACCTGGGGGTGGACGAGACCCTCCTGCGAGAGCTGACGGAGCTGACGGGGGGCGGACCGCTCGCGAAGCCTCAGGACGCGTTCTCGACGGCGCGGCGGCAGTCCCGCATCGCGGTGGACGTGTGGCCGGGGCTCGTCGGCCTGGTCGCGCTGTTGCTGGTCCCGGATATCGCCCTGCGGCGCGTCGGCCCCGGGGCGTTCGCGCGGGTGGCCATGCTCGTCCGTCGGGGTCTCCGGAGGAAGGAGGTTCCATGATGCGTCGACTCGGCCGGCGGTCGCGGATCGTCGCAACCTTGGTGAGTGTCCTGGCGCTGTCCGCTGCGAGCGAGGTACACGCCGATTCGAAGCTCCGGGTCATCGTGATCGTGCCGTTCGATGGGGTTGGGCTCGAGCGCGAGGAACAATGGATGGGCGAAGGAGTCGCCCAGATCCTCGCCCTCGGACTCGCCCAGCATCCGGCGTTTGTCCAGATCGAACGTTCACGGCTGCGCGCCGCGGGTCGACCGGACGCCTGGAGCGACGCGGCGGTCGTCCAGGCCGCGCGCGCGGTGCGCGCCGACGCCGCGCTCTTCGGGCGCATCGAGCGTCGCGGGAGCGACCTCGCCGTCCTGCCCCAGCTGGTGGAGCTGAAGGCGAGTGGAGCCGACACCACCGTGAGCCTCGAGCCCCTGACGGCGTCGCCGGGCGACCTCTTTGCGCGACTCGCCGCGCTGCCGGTCACGTACGTCCGTACGCTCCGCGTCCCGCTGACCGATGCCGAAGCCGCTCGGATCGAGAAAGGGGCGCGCCCGACCCGGGTGCCACGGGCGTTCGAGTTGTTCGCGCGCGGACAGATCGCGGCGCTGCGCGGCGATCAGGAGAGCAACGAGGCCGCGGTGGACCTGTTGGCGCGGGCGATCGAGGCCGACCCGAGCTTCGTCGTCGCGCACTATACGCTCGGCGTCGTGCACTCGGCGCTCGGTAACCGGTGGAAGGCCGCGGCGCAGTTCCGCGCGTCGACGCAGGCCGACGCGTCCTACCCCGAGCCGTACAAGGCGCTCGGCGACCTGTTTCTGTCTCAGCCGCGCCGTCTCTTCGATCAGGCGGTGGAGGCCTACAGCAAGGCGATCGAGCTTCGGCCCTTCTTCGCCGATGCCTACGTCGGCCTCGGCGACGCCAAGGCCGCCAAGAGCGACATCGACGGCGCCATCGTCGCGTATCAAAAGGCGCTCGTCTACAACCCCGTCAACCCCCGGGTGCACATGAGCCTCGGGAAGATCTATTACGGCGAGAAGGGCCTGTACTACGAAGCGGTCACCGCCTACAAGCGAGCCATCGACCTCGATCCGCACTCCGTCGACGCCCGCATGGGGCTCGGCGAGGTGTACGAGGAGAAGGGACTCTACAAGGACGCCGTCGAGGAGTATCGGCGCGTGATCGAGCTCGACGGAAAGCACACGGGCGCCATGTACAATCTCGCGCTCGTCTACGAAAAGGTCGATCCCCGAGCCGCGATCAGCCAGTGGGAGCGTTATATCGAGCTCGCCGCGCCGCTGGCGACCGAGAAAGATTGGGTCGATGTCGCCCGCCAGCACCTGAGAAAGCTCAAGACCCAGGTCAAGGACTAGCCAGCACCGCCGGAGCCGCATGCGTCGCGCGCGCGCTCGGCGTTCTCGAGCGCGCTGACGTCGCGGTACGGCGCGCCCTGAGACGAAGAAACGTCGTTCGCCGAGCGCGGCGGATCCTCCGTCGAGCTCGACTCGGCGGGCACCGCGCGGATCGTCAGCCGTGAATGTATGCGGGGCCGCGCTGCGGCCACGAGTATCATGATCGTGCCGTAACAGGAGGTCGCAGGAGAGCGTGTGGACGAACTGAGAAAAGACCCGACACGAGGACACTGGGTCCTCATCCGTCCGAAGGCGAAGCCTCCGCGGCAAGCGGACTGCGCGTACTGTCCAGGCGCCGAGCACCTCACCGAACCGGAGATCGCCGCGTACCGTCCGCAAGGCTCGACGCCGAACGGCCCGGGATGGACCGTCCGAGTGGTGCCCGAGCCGGATGGGTATTTCCGGATCGAATGGGAGCTCGTCCGCGAGGGCGTCGGCATGTTCGACATGATCAACCCCCGCGGCGCGAGCGAGCTCGTGGTCGAGTCGCCCCGACACGACGACACGCTGGCGACGATGGAGCCCGGCGTGATCGAGGCGGTGCTGTGGATGTACCGCGACCGGCTCGTGGACCTGAAGCGCGACGGCCAGATCCGGGACATCCTCGTGTCGCGCCACCACAAGAAGCCCGGCGTGGCGAGCCACCATCCGTACTCCCGCGTCACGGCGATCCCCATCGTGTTCGACGAGACGCGGCGCGAGCTCCGCGAGGCCCGCGAGTACTATCAGTACAAGCGTCGCTGCCTCTACTGTGACATCCTGCGCCAGGAGATCGGCGCCGAGGAGCGGGTCGTGCGGCTCACCCCGGCATTCGCCGCGGTGGTACCGTACGCGCCGCGGGTGCCGCTGGAAACGTGGATCGTGCCGCGGCAGCATGGCTGCTCGTTCGAGGAGGCGCTCCGGGCTGAGACCGCCGGGGACCTGGCTCGGCTGCTCTCCGAGTACTTCCGCATCCTCGGGCGCCGCTTCGGTGACCCCGGATACGAGATGATGCTGCACACGGCGCCCAACCTACGGTCGCGGATCCTCCAGGGGGATTGGGCGACGATTCGCGACGACTATCACTGGCACATCGAGATCACGCCCGAGCCTGAGCACGCCAATCGAGTCGGCGGCATCTTCGTCAACGAGACACGTCCGGAGGTCTCGGCGGCCGAGCTGCGCCAGGCCTGGCCCGATCAGGGGTAGAGCCCTCCTACCTTGCAGCCCTCCCCCGGGATAGATGCTATATTCCTGACAAATAAAGGTATTCCAGTTTCCAGTGGCATCCGCTGTACGACGATCTACCCCGACTCGAGCCCACATGTCTCAGCCAGCACAGGCCTTTCAGGTTGACGCCAGGCGGAACCGGTGTGAAAATGCGACTGGAAAGGTCGCCGATAGAAAAGGTCGGTAATAGGGAGGCTTGATATTGCACGAGGTTAGCCCGGAGGCGAGGGTCGGCTGACGATGCTCCGCTTTACCAAGCGCGCCGATTATGGGCTGATGGCGATTCACTATATCGCAGTCCACGACGAGCCCGGTGCCGTCAGCGCGAAGCGGATCGCGGAAGAGTTCGGCATCCCGCCCGAGCTGCTCGCGAAGATCCTGCAGCGACTGGCAAAGCGCCGGCTGATCGTCAGCCAGAACGGACCCAAGGGAGGGTACGCCTTAACGCGCCACCCGAGCGACATCTCCGTCGGGGAGGTTGTCCGCGCGCTCGAGGGGCCGATCAGCATCGTGAGTTGCCTCGACCACGGAGGTTGCCCGCAGGAGCTTCGTTGCAACCTGAAGCGGCCCGTCCAGAAGCTGCAGGTGGCGATCAGCCAGCTGCTCGATACCATGAGCCTGGCCGAGCTGAGCAACCAGGGCGTCCCCGAACCACTGGCGATCAAGTGAGACAGAGCCAGCGAGAGATGGAGAGATCGAGATGGCGCTGAAGTTCCCCATTTTCATGGATTCGCAGTCCACCACGCCCGCCGATCCGCGGGTCGTGGAGGCGATGATTCCCTACTTCACCGAGAAGTTCGGCCATCCGGCGAGCCGAAACCACTCCTTCGGCTGGGAGGCCGAGACGGCGGTCGACCGCGCCCGTGAGCAGATCGCCAAGGTCATCGGCGCCCGGGATCCGAAGGAAGTGATCTTCACGTCGGGCGGGACCGAGTCGATCAATCTCGCGGTCAAGGGTGTGGCCGAGATGTACCGCGAGAAGGGCAACCACATCGTCACGACGGCCATCGAGCAGCGGGCGAGCCTGGACGTCTGCAAGCGCCTGGAGCGACATGGCTACGAGGTGACCTACATTCCGGTGCGGCCCGACGGCCTGGTGGACCTCGAGACGCTCCGGCAGGCGATCACGGACAAGACGATCCTCATCTCGATCATGCTCGCGAACAACGAGATCGGCACGATCCAGGACATCGCCGCGATCGGTCGCCTCGCCAAGGAGAAGGGGATCATCCTGCACGCGGACGCCACCCAGGCCGTCGGCAAGATCCCGGTGAACGTGGAGGCGGCGGGGATCGATCTTCTGTCGTGTACCGCCCACCTGATCTACGGCCCGAAAGGCGTCGGCGCCCTCTACGTTCGGCGCAAGGCGCCGCGTGTGCGCATCGCGCCGTTGATCGACGGGGGCGGGCACGAGCGCGGGATGCGGTCCGGGACCCTGCCGGTGCCGCTCATCGTCGGTTTCGGGCGCGCGGCCGAGATCTGCGGCGAGGTCATGCCGGAGGAAGGCCTTCGTCTCGCGGGGCTGCGCGACCGGTTGCAAGACATGATTCTGTCGAACGTCGACGAGGCCTACCTGAACGGACACCCGGAGCGGCGGCTGCCCCACAACCTGAACATCTCGTTCGCGTACGTCGAGGGCGAATCGGTTCTGATGGGGCTCAACAAGGAGAGCGCGCTCTCCTCGGGCTCGGCCTGCACCTCGTCCACGCTCGAGCCGTCCTACGTGATCGGCGCACTCGGAGCGAGCGCCGAGCTGGCCCATTCCTCGATCCGGTTCAGCCTGCACCGGTTCACCACGGCGGAGGAAGTGGAGCACGTCGGCGCCCGGACGATCGAGGTGGTCAAGCGGCTGCGTGAGATGTCGCCCCTCTACGAGCTGGCGAAAGAGGGCGTGGATCTGAAGTCCATCCACTGGAAGGCCGAGTAAAGGGGGTTCGACCATGGCGTATAGCGAGAAAGTCGTCGATCACTACAACAACCCACGCAACGTCGGGTCCTTCGGAAAGGACACGCCGGGGGTGGGGACGGGGCTGGTCGGGGCGCCGGAATGCGGCGACGTGATGAAGCTCCAGATCAAGGTCAACCTCGACACGGGAGTGATCGAGGACGCGAAGTTCAAGACGTTCGGGTGCGGCAGCGCCATTGCGTCGTCGAGCCTGGCCACGGAGTGGCTGAAGGGCAAGACGGTCGACGAGGCGGCGAAGATCAAGAACACGGACATCGTGAACGAGCTGAAGCTGCCGCCCGTAAAGATCCATTGCTCGGTGCTGGCGGAGGACGCGATCAAGGCCGCGCTGGCCGACTACCGGGAAAAGCAGGCGGTCGCGGACGCCCGGGCGTCGTCCACGTAGCGATCGGAGGAAGAGATCTCATGGCGGTCACACTGTCTGAGGCGGCGGCCAAGCAGGTGAAGGAGCTCAAGCGGGCCCAGAACCTGCCCGATACCGTGTTTCTGCGGATGGGCGTGAAGGGGGGCGGCTGCTCCGGGCTCTCGTACGCCCTGGAGTTCGACAGCGAGATCGGGCCGCACGACAAGGAGTTCGAGATCGACGGGATCAAGGTCGTCGTCGACAAGAAGAGCTATCTCTACCTGAATGGCACGACGCTCGACTACGTCCAGCAGGGGCTGACGGGCGGCTTCACGTTCGTCAATCCGCAGGCGAAGTCGAGCTGTGGATGCGGCACGTCCTTCTCGGCGTAGCCGGGTCCGCGACACGCACGGAACGGGCCCGGCGAAGGGCCCGTTCTCATTTTTGAGGGCGGAGAGCATGGATCACTTCGAGGTGTTCGGGTTGCCGCGACGGCTCGGAATCGACATCGCCGAGCTGCAGCGAAAGTTCTACGAGCTCTCGCGGCGCAGTCACCCGGATCTCCACCAGGCGGCGCCGCCAGAGCGGCAGGCGGAGGTGCTGGCGACGTCGGCGCGGCTCAACGCCGCGTACCGGGCCTTACGCGATCCGATCGCGCGGATCGAGTACCTGGTCCACCTCGAGGAGGGCCGCGACACGCGGGAGGGCGCCACCGTGAAGCCGAAGGCGCCGCCCGAGCTCCTGGCAGAGATGCTCGAGATCCAGGAAGCCCTGCAGGAAGCGCGGTCATCGGATCAGCCAGGAGGGCTCGCCACGGAAGCGCGAGAGGCGCTCGTTGTCCAGCGCGAGCGGCTGATGGCGCGCTACCGGCGGGAAGAGGTGCGCTTGGTGGGACCCCTCACCGAGGCGTGGGACCGCGGCGGTGCGGCCGAGCGCGTCGGCGTGATCGCCGCCTTCAAGGAAGCGCTGGCGGTGCGGGCGTACCTGCGCACGGTGATCGACGACCTCGACGAGGCGCTCGGGGAGGCACAGGAGGGCCATGTCTCGCATCGTCGGCATTGACCTCGGGACGACCAACAGCCTCGTCGCCTACGTCGACGAGTCGACCGGTCTGCCGAGGGTCATCCCGGATCACGACGGGCAAGCGCTCCTGCCGTCGATCGTCTCGTTCGCCCGCGAGGGCGTGCTGGTCGGGGCCGCCGCCAAGCGACAGCTCGTCAGGCGTCCGGAGTCGACCGTCTATTCGGTGAAGCGTCTGATGGGGCGTGGCTACGAGGACGTCAAGGAGGAGCTCTGCTACTTCCCCTTCAAGGTGCTGCCGTGCGAGGGGATCGTCAAGATCCAGATCGGGAGCCGCGAGATCACGCCGCCGGAGGTGTCGGCGGTCGTGCTCAAGTCCCTCAAGGAGCGCGCCGAGGCCCACTTCGGCGAGCCGGTCGAGAAGGCCGTCATCACGGTCCCCGCGTACTTCAACGACAGCCAGCGCCAGGCGACCAAGGACGCCGGGCGCATCGCGGGGCTCGACGTCGTCCGCATCGTCAACGAGCCGACGGCCGCGTCGCTCGCCTACGGGCTCCAGCGCATCCGGGAAGGGGTCGTCGCCGTCTACGACCTCGGCGGTGGGACGTTCGACATCTCGATCCTGAGAGTGAAGGACGGGATCTTCGAAGTCCTGGCGACCAACGGAAACACCCATCTGGGCGGTGACGACTTCGACCGCGCCATCGTGGTGTGGCTGCTCGACGACATCCGCGAGAGGCACGAGGTGTACCTCGGACGCGACCTCGAGGCGATGCAGGAGCTTCGGCTGGCCGCCGAGGCGGCCAAGATTCGCCTGTCCTCCGACGAGCGGACGGCGTTGACGATCCCGTTCGACGCGTTCACGTACCACCGCGAGGTCACACGGGCCGAGCTCGAGCGGCTCATCGAGCGGCTCGTGGACTCCACCCTGCTCCCGTGCCGGATGGCCCTCGCCGACGCCGGGCTGGCGCCCTCGGACATCGACGAGGTGGTGCTGGTCGGCGGCTCCACGCGCGTTCCCCTCGTGCGGCGACGGGTGAGGGAACTGTTCGGCAAGACACCGCACAGCCAGCTCAACCCGGACGAGGTCGTCGCGCTGGGCGCGGCGGTGCAGGCGCACATCCTCGCCGGCGGCATCACGGACATGCTGCTGCTCGACGTGACCCCGCTGTCGCTCGGGATCGAGACGCTCGGCGGGATCGTGAGCGTTCTGATATCGAGAAACACGACGATTCCCACGAACGCCCGTGAGATGTTCACGACGTCGGTGGACGGCCAGCAGACCGTCGACATGCACGTCGTCCAGGGCGAGCGGGAGCTCGCCAAGGACTGCCGCTCCCTCGCCCGCTTCGAGCTCTCGGGGATCGCGGCGATGCCGGCCGGGATGCCGAAGATCGAGGTGGGGTTTCTCATCGACGCCAACGGGATCCTCCAGGTGACGGCGAAGGAGCTGCGTACGGAGAAGGCCGCCGCGATCGAGGTGAAGCCGACCTACGGCCTCTCGGAGGTCGACGTCGAGCGGATGGTCGAGGAATCGTTCACCCACGCCGAGGCCGACGTGGAAGCCCGCCTCCTCATCGAGGCCCGGAACGAGGCCGACACGGTCATCACGCACGTCGAGCGCGCCCTCGGCCAGGGCGGCCAGCTGATCGGCGCCGGCGAGCGGGAAGCCGTCGCGACCGCGCTGGAGGCCTTGCGTCGCGCGCGCGCGACGGATGACCGCGCGCTGATTCAGACGACGACCACCGAGCTCAACCGCGCCACCGAGCACCTCGCCGAAGTCATGATGGACGCGGCCCTGAAGGGCGCGCTCGCGAGTCGGCGCGCCGACGAGCTCATGGAGAAGTGATGGCGGTCCACAAGGTGACGTTTTTGCCCCTCAACGTGACCGTCGAGGTCGACGATGAGCAGTATCCTCTCGCCGATCACGGTAAGCCGGGCTCGCTCCTGGACATCGCGCTCGCGAACCACATTCACCTCGAACACAACTGCGGCGGGAGCTGCGCCTGCACGACC
>Ga0209761_1003176_pt1 | contig 10864 bp, 11 predicted proteins | sample GraSoi013_1_40cm_4_FD_185818 | JGI IMG/M metagenome (GOLD analysis project Ga0209761, IMG submission 185818) | Grasslands soil microbial communities from the Angelo Coastal Reserve, California, USA - Sample 09_25_2013_1_40cm (SPAdes) (version 2) | ecosystem: Environmental > Terrestrial > Soil >... | reverse complement strand
GCTTCCCGTGCACACACGCACGGTCTACGACACGTCATGGCATATGGGCAGCGTCCTGGGGCAGCCGGACTGGGACCGCCGCTATGTCGTGTACACCGTGGTGCGCGACTCGCAGGGATCGCTGCGCACCGCGCTGGGCTTCGAAGTCAAGCCGGCCGCCTTGCGCCCGCTCGTCGTGCAGGCGACTGAGAAATTTCCGCTGCTGCCGCGGCCGCTGACCGGTGGAGTCGAGTACGACTCCATGGGCTCGATCATCATCACCGACCGCTACGGCGTCGAGATCTACCGCTCCGCCGTCCAGTACACGTCGCCGTTCACGGCGCGCGACACGATCGGTACCGATATGGGTGATCTCTACGCGCAGGCGACGTTGCGTGGCGCGATTGCCGATCAACTGATCATCGGTGGCTTACCGAAATCGCGTTTGCCGTTGGTACTGGGCCTGCTCGGACTGACTGCCGTGTTGATCGGCACGGCGCTCTTCCAGTTACGGCGCGAATCCCAGCTCACACGGCTCCGCACTGATTTCATCTCCGGCGTCTCGCACGAGCTGCGCACGCCGTTGGCCCAGATCCGGATGTTTTCCGAGACGCTGACGCTGGGTCGCGTGCGCTCCGACGAGGAGCGACGCCGCTCGCTGGCGATCATCGATCAGGAAGCCAGGCGGCTGACGCACCTCGTCGAGAATCTGTTGCACTTCTCACGCTCGGAGCGGCAGACCGCGCACATTACGCCGGAACCGACCGCGCTGGGTCCGCTGGTCGAGGAAGTGATCGACGGGTTCGCCCCGCTCGCCGCAGCCCGCGGGGCGACGCTCTCCGCGGCGGTCCCCGAGGATCTCGTCGTCACAGCCGATCCGGGCGCGGTGCGCCAGATGCTTCTGAATCTGCTCGACAACGCGGTGAAGTACGGGCCCACAGGCCAGGAGGTGCGCATCGGCGCAAGCCGGGACAACGGTGTCGCCAAGTTGTGGGTGGACGACGGCGGACCGGGCATTCCCCGGGCCGACCGCGAGCGGGTGTGGGAGCGGTTCTGGCGGCTGGAACGCGACCGGGAATCGGCAGTCGCGGGCAGCGGCATCGGCCTCGCGGTCGTGCGCGAGCTGGCACTCCTGCACCACGGGCGCGCTTGGATCGATGACATCGGCCCGCCCGTCGGGGGGGGAACCCGGGTCATCGTCGAGCTGCCTGTATGAGCGCGGCTCCTCCGATGGCGCATTCAAAACGGATCCTCGTGATCGAGGACAACCCCGACCTCGCATACGGGCTGCGCAACAACCTCGAGATCGAGGGCTACGATGTTGAAGTCGCCAAGGATGGCGCCCGCGGCCTGACGCGCGCGAAGACCTCCAAGCCGGATCTCGTCGTCCTCGACTTGATGCTCCCCGGGATGGACGGTTTCCGCGTACTGCGCGCGCTCCGCGAAGAAGGCCACGGGATGCCGGTCCTCATCCTGACCGCACGGGGCGAAGAGGCCGACAAAGTTCGCGGTTTGCGGCTCGGCGCGGACGACTACGTCACGAAGCCGTTCGGCGTGCTCGAGCTCCTGGCGCGGATCGAGGCGCTGCTGCGCCGCGTCGTCGAGCCACGCAAGAATGGCGGGCCGCCCGCCCCGCCCTTCGACACGTTCGGGGACGTCGAGGTGCTCACGCCTTCGCGGACGGTGTTGCGGGAAGGCTCGCCCGTCGCGTTGACACCCAAGGAGTACGATCTGCTGCTCGCCTTGATCCGACGCGACGGAGCATGCATCACGCGTTCGGAGCTGCTGATCGAAGTCTGGGGCTACAGCGCCGAAGTGATGAGCCGGACTGTGGACACGCACGTGGCAGAGCTGCGCCGCAAGTTGGAGCGCGATCCCGCCAACCCCAGGCATATTCTCACGGTTCGAAAAACCGGCTATCGTCTGGCGCGGTGAGCGCGACGAAAGCCGAAGTGCTGCGCCGGCTCCATGTCGAGGGGCCGATGCTCGTCCTGCCGAACGCCTGGGACGCCGGCAGTGCTCGGATATTCGTGGAAGCCGGCTTCCCCGCCCTCGCCACGACGAGCGCCGGGATCGCGTTCAGTCTCGGGCTTCCCGATGGCGAGCGGATCAGTCGCGACGAGATGCTCGCGGCCGTATCCCGCATCACGCGCCGGATCGACGTTCCCATCACGGCCGATATGGAAGCGGGCTATGGGACCACACCGCATGCCGTCGCTGAGACGGTTCGTCACCTCGTCGAGGCTGGTGCCGTCGGGATGAATCTCGAGGATCGGATTGAGGGGAAGCAGCTGATCGACTTTCCACTCGCCGTCGAGCGCGTGGGTGCCGCGCGGGCCGCCGCCGATGCCACAGGCGTCAGGCTGGTTCTCAACGCTCGGACTGACGCTTTCGAGGCGCCTGAGCTTCCGCGTGACAAGCGACTCGCCGAGGCGGTGCGCCGCGGTAACGCGTTTCGCGCGGCGGGCGCCGACTCGGTGTTCGTCCCGTTCGTCGGTGATCGCGGCACGATCGAGCAGCTTGTGCAACAGATCCGCGCACCTGTGAACATCCTCGGTACGCCCAACGCTCCGACACTCAAGGAGCTCGCCGCCCTCGGCGTGCGTCGCGTGACCTTTGGCTCTGCGCCAATGCGCGCCACGCTCGGCCTGGTGCGGCGGATGGCCCGCGAGTGGAAAGAAAAGGGGACCTACGGAACCCTGGAGGCGTACGGGATTCCGTTCGCCGAGCTGCAGAAACTGTTCGCCTAGTTCAATTCCACGTGCAGGTGATCGGCGGTGCCGACGTGGCGCCGCGTATCAAATCCCATCAGCCAGAAGTAGAACTGCACGCCGCGATTCTTGATGACGCCGCGACCCGTGGTCCGCAGGTCGACGGCGTGGACCCAGCCGTCAGCCTGCTTGTAGTGGCGGCTGCGATTGTTCGTGCGCAGTCCCATCCGGCCATAATCGTCGGGCACACGGCCGGTATCGGTGATCAGGATGTCCCGATCCACGAGGAAGGCGGTGGACAGCGCAAGACGCAGCAGCGGGTGCACTGACCGGTAATAGTCGCGCACGGGGGCCGACTTGGCGTTCACGCTCGCGAGGTACAGTAAGGAATAGCCGCAATAGAAGACGACCAGCGGCAGCGCTACCCATTTTGCGAGCGGCATCACGAGCGCTCGACCCCCGCGACCACCGCTCCGGGTGAACTTGCGGGCGATCCACACAGCGTAGGCCGTCACCACGCCGCCCGTGAGGATCCCAGCGGTCAGCACCGCCAACCATACCGATCTCGTTCCGTGCTCGTAGATGAACACAGAGCCGCGCACCAAGACGGCGAACGGCAGTGCTATGATCAGCACGATCTTGAGAAGAGCGACTGCCACGTCGCCGGCGAGCGCGCGCCATTCCGCGGACGTAGCCGGCGCTGCCTGCCGCAGTGTCTGCCGCCACTTCCGCCGCCATTCCTTCTGCGCCTCTCGCTTGAGCCGCTCGAATCGGACCGCGACGCTCTCCATACTGAGGAAACTTACGTTTGGCGGGCAAATTGCGATTCCACGAAGGCCTGGTTGCCAGAGGCCGATATTCAGGCGAGGCTTGAGAGGAAAAGGAGGAAGCGATGCCCGATACCATCCGAAAGGTTGACTACTACTACGTCACCGCGCCGGACAAGCCTGGAGAAGGAGCGCGAATCTTCGGCGTGCTGCGCGATGCGGGTGTCAACTTGCTGGCGATCCATGCCTTCCCGAGTGCGCGCAAATCCCAGATCGATGTCGTGCCGGCGGACGCGGTGGCATTTCTCTCGGCAGCCAAAAACGCCGGACTCAAGGTCTCGAAGCCCAAACCCATGTTCCTGATCGAGGGAGACGATCGCGTCGGCGCCCTCGCGCCGATATTGTCGCGACTCGGTGCGGCCGGGATCAATGTCACCGCCACCAGCGCGGTGCGGACCGGCCCGGGACGCTACGGTGCATTGCTGTGGGTTAAGCCTCGCGACGTCAGGAAGGCCGCCGAAACTCTCGGCGCCTGACAGCATATCAATACGCTACCCTTAAGGAGGGACTCGTCATGGCGTCCCGCGCGGAGCGATTTAAGAAGGCAGCAGTCAAAGCAGCCAGGACCGCCAGGAAGTGGGCGCAGACCGCTGCACGCGAAGCTGACCGGTTGCTCAAGGAAGCGCAGAAACGAGCCGCGACGGAGCAGCGACAGATGCGCATCAAGGCCGCGTTGCGCCGCACGGGGAAGGTGCTCAAGGCGGCGGGACGGGCGGCGATCGTGGCCGGAGTCGCGGCCGGCATCGCCTCCGCGCGCGCCAAGAACCGCAGCAAACGCAGGATGCGGGCGAAACGCTAGTCGGAAGCGCCCGCGAGCTGCAGCACCTTTTTCCACTGGGGCGCCGTCACCGGACTCACGGACAGGCGCCCCTGTCGGACAATCGGCAGGTCCACGAACGTCCTGTCCGCCTTGATCTGCGCCAGCGTCACCGCTTGCGGCAGCCGGCGGTGCGCTTTGAGGTCGATCACGACCAGCTTCGCGTCCTTCTGCTTGGGATCCGTGTAGGGCGCGGAGACCACGGTGGCCCACCCGACCACCGCTTTCTCGTCACCGGTGTGATAGACGAGCACCTGGTCGCCCGGGTGCATCGATTTGAGGTTCCTCAGCGCCACGGGATTCTTGACGCCGTCCCATACCGCCGTCTTTTCGCGCTCCAGGTCGTCGTAGCTGTACGTGCTCGGCTCCGTTTTGACCAGCCAGTAGTTCGCCATTTTTAGCTCCGCGGCGCGGCCGCGGGGCTCACTACCCGGGCCGCCCATTGTTGGATCGTTGCGGCGAGTTCGTGCATGACGTCGCTCTCCGTCTTGCCCGTTTGTTTCGGCACCTTGAACGAATGATCGCCTGCTTCGATCAGATGCAGTGTCGCGCGATCGCCAAGTTTGCGCACGACCTCTTGTAGCAAATCGAGCTGTGCGAACTCGTCGCGCGTCCCCTGAAGAAATAGCATCGGCACGTCAACGGACGTCAAATGCTCGGCCCGGGTCGTGCCCGGCCGTCCGGGTGGATGGAGCGGGAAGGCGAGGAACACCAGGCCGCGCACGCCGGGCATCGGCTGGGACGCCTGCGCCTGTGACGTCATTCGCCCACCAAACGATTTCCCACCGGCGATGAGCGGCAATTCCGGTGCCCGATGCGATGCCGCGACGACGGCTGCACGCACGGCAGCCTCAGCGACTCCCGGCGAATCGGGGCGGCTCTTGCCGGCCTGCATGTACGGAAACTCGTAGCGGTAGGTCGCGATGCCGCGCCCCGCGAAGACGTCGGCTGCCTGCGCGAGAAAATGGTGTCGCATTCCCGCCCCGGCCCCATGCGCGAGCACGTACAGCAGGCGGGCATCGTGTGGCCGAACCAGCAAGCCGTCGTCAGTCTTCCCCAAGGCGCTCATTGAGCCGCTCCAGTACGTGCACCAGATCGGGCTTGGTCTCGAGCACTCCCACGACCGGATCGTTGCCGAGTTTCTGCATGCGCTTCAGCGCATTGGCGATCGTGAAGTTGCTGTTCTGCAGCCTGCCGTTGACTTCGTCCCACTCGATCGGCATCGAGACCGGCGCACCGGGGGACGGGCGCACGCTATAGGGTGCGACCATCAACTGGCCGGCGCGGTTCTGGAACGCGTCGACGTAGACTTTGCCCTCCCGCTTGCTGATCGTGCGCGCTGTCGTCGCGATGTCGGGGTGTTGATCGGTGACGAGCCGCGCAAACAGCATCGCGAGCTGCAGACACTGCGCGTATGTCAGCTGCCGGCCGAGCGGCAGCATGATATGCAGGCCCGACTTCCCCGTCGTCTTGATGAACGCCGGCATTTCGACTTCTTCGCACAACGTCCGCATCGTCTTGGCGAGCGTGATGACGTGCGCGAACGACGCGTCTTTGGGGTCGAGATCGATGAGGCACCAGTCGGGTTTGGTGAGATCGGTGATGCGACTCATCCAGATGTGCAGCGGAATCGTGCCGAGGTTTACGAGATAGACGAGCGACTCCACGTCGTTACAGACGAAGTAGTTGATATCGCGCTGCGTGTCCTCGCTCCAGATCGGGATGGTCTGAATCCACTCCGGGACGAACCCTGGCGCGTCTTTCTGATAGAACGATTTGCCGTTGATGCCGTCGGGATAGCGGGTCAGCACGACGGGGCGGTCTTTGAGATACGGCAGAAGCCACGGCGCCATGCTGCGGTAGTACTCGATGAGGTCGCCCTTGGTATACTTCTCGTCGGGCCAGAAGATCTTGTCGAGGTTGGAGAACTTTACTTCCCGGGGAAGGGGGACGGGGGACGAGGGACGGGTAGAAGCGGCCTCGCGTTCACCCATCCCCCGTCCCTCGTCCCCCGTCCCCGGCATCTTAACGTCCTCGGGCTTCTTATCATCCCGAAAGCGCACGAAGACCGATTGGCGGAGCAGCCCGTCTTTCGTGATCTCTTTGTATCGCACATCGCAGACCAGCTTCGGCTCGACCCAGGTGTGCTCCGGACCCTTGGGCAGTGCGCCGTTTTCAGGCGGCTCACACGGTGGTGTCTTGCGAACGAGCGCCGCAAGCTGCGCGCTGATCTCTTCCAGCTGATCGCCGGTGAACCCCGAGCCGGCTCGACCGCAGTAGATGAGCTTCCCGTCCTTGTAGGCGCCGACGTGCAGCGAGCCGAATCCGCCGCGCGATCCCTTGGGCTTCGAGAAGCCGACGACGACGAAGTCGTCGATGCGGTCGGCGCGAATCTTCAGCCAGTCGGCGGACCGGCCGCTGCGATACGGGCTGTCCGCCTTCTTGGCCATGATGCCCTCGAGTCCCAACTTCACGACCTGCTCGTACAACGCCTCACCGTTTTTCTCGAAGTGCTCGGAGTAGCGCAGCGGTCCTGTCTGTGGTAGCACCTTCTGAAGAATTTCCTTGCGCTTGATGAGCGGCAGCTTCCGGAGATCGTAGCCGTCGAACGCAAGGAGATCGAAGACGTAGAGGGTTGCCGGCGACTCGATCGCCGCCCGCTTGGCCTCGCGCACGCCGAGCCTGGCACGCGCCTGCAGCTTGTTGAAGCTTGGACGGCCCGACTCGTCGAGCACGACGAGCTCGCCGTCCAGAATCACACCCTCGAACGGAATCGCTTTGACCGCGCGCGCGATCTCGGGAAAGGACTCGGTGTAGGCGAGCCCCTTGCGCGAGTACAGAATCGCCTCGCCGTCGTGGCAGGCGGCACGCATGCGATAGCCGTCGAGCTTAACCTCGAACAGCCACCCTTCCTTCGTAAAGGCCTCGTCGCGCGTCTCCGCCAGCATCAGCTCGGTGTCTTCGACTCGCAGCGCGCGCTGCGGCGCGCCCAGTTTCTCCAGCTCCTGTTTGATCGGCTCGGCCCGCTGCTTCGCGTTGCGGAGCTCGTCATTCGTCAGGCCGGAAAGAACGGATTCGTTCGAGTACGGCTCGGTGGAGACGTACTCGTCGCGCTCCTTGATGAGCAGCCATTCCTTCTCCGTCTTCTTGAGCTTGATCAGTGTCCAGCGGCCGTGAAGCTTGTAGCCCTTCAGGTTGAACAGCAGTTTCCCCTTTTGAAGCCCCTCGTACGGATCCTCGAGCGGCTCCCAGACGCCGCGGTCCCACACGACGACGGTTCCGGCGCCGTAGTTGCCTTCCGGAATGATGCCCTCGAAGTCGCCGTACTCGAGCGGGTGATCCTCGACTTTGACGGCGAGACGCTTGTCGGCCGGATTCGCGGAGGGTCCCTTGGGAACGGCCCACGACTTGAGCACGCCGTCCAGCTCGAGCCGCAGGTCCCAGTGCAGCCGCGTTGCATCATGCATATGGACGATGAGCAAGCCGCCTTGCTTCGGCCCCGGTCTGGGGACTAACCCCCCGGGCTCGGGGGTCTGATCGAACGCGCGCTTCGCCCGATACGTGCTGAGCGCGTCGCCTTCTTCCGGGCGGGCCTTCCGACGGGTAGGCATGGACGCGTATCATACCCCCATATGGCCGCCCATTCCATCGGTTCCGCCACGGTCTCGTTCGGCCTCGTGTCCGTGCCCGTGCAGCTGTTCGCTGCCGGCGAGTCGAAGGCCGCGATCACGTTCAACTGGCTCCATAAGAAGGATGGAGCGCGCCTCAAGCAGCAGTACGTCTGCTCGAAAGACGGCGAAAAAGTCGAACGCAGCGACATGATGAAGGGCTACGAATTCCAGAAGGGGCAATACGTCACCTTCACGCCGGACGAGCTGAAGGCGCTGGAAGAACGAGCCACCGGAGCCATCGACATCGTCGAATTTCTGCCGGCAGCGCAAGTCGACCGCATCTGGCTCGACCGCACCTACTACCTGGGACCTGACAAGGGCGGCGAGCGCGCGTACAAGCTCCTGGCGGAGGCGCTCGAGAAGACCAAGCGCGTCGCGATTGGCCAATACGCCGCGCGGGGCAAGCAGTACCTGATCATGGTCCGGCCGATGAACGGCGGGCTCGCGATGGAACAGCTGCGCTACGCCGATGAGATCCGCAACATCGCCGAGGTGCCGATCCCCAAGACCGAGGTGAAGAAGCCAGAGCTCGATCTCGCCATGAAGCTGATCGACCAGGCGGCCAGCGACGAGTTCCACCCGGAGAAGTACAAGGACAACGTGCGCGAGCGCATGATGGAGCAGATCGAGCGGAAAGTCGAAGGCAAGCAGATCACCGAGGAGCCGGAAGAGGCGCCGAAGGCCAAGGTGCTCGACCTGATGCAGGCGCTGCGGCAGAGTCTCGAGGCCGAGAAGGCCGAGGAAAAGGAGAAGCCGGCGAAGCGCCGGAAAGTCGCGGGCAAGCGCTAACCGAAGAGCTGCTGGAACTCGGCCGCCAGCTTGGGGCCAACCCCTTGTTCTTCGTGCTTGAAGAAGACGTAGGAATCAGTCCAGGCGCTGCCCAGCGCCTGGATTTTTTGTACCCACTCTTTGAGCCCGTCTCCGGAGTAACCCTCATCGCGTAACCGTACGTAACCGAAGTCGGCGGTCGCGACGAGCGGCGTCGTCCCTTCCTCTGTATCCGCGATGCACAGCGCCGTGTTCGTGCTGCGCAGCAGATCGTAGACGTCGTCTGACCACCATGATGCGTGACGGAACTCACACGCCGCGCGGACATCTGTCGGAAATTGGGTGACTAGATCACTGAGCCGCGCGAGGTCCTTCTTGAAATTAGGGGGTAACTGGAATAATACTGGACCGAGTTTGGCATTAAGCTTGCGAATCGTCTCGAGGAAGAAGCGGAGCGAGTCGTCGATGTTCTTGAGACGCGCGATGTGGGTAATGCGTTGCGGCGCTTTCAGCACGAACGTGAATCCGTCAGGGGTCGCTGCGTCCCAGCCGGCGACCGTTTTGGCGCTGGGCATACGATAAAAGGTGTAATTGATTTCGACCGTGCCCAATTGTTGGGCGTAGTACTCGAGCCACTTCGCGCTCGGCAGCTTAGGCGGATAGAAGCTTCCCTTCCATTCCGGGAAGTTGTAGCCGGACGTACCGACGTGCAGCCGCATACTGGCGGCAAAACTAGTCTCACCATTCTTGATGGGGGAGTCGTCGTATGACGATGCTGAAGTTCACAGCTGCCACGCTGGTGTTCGCCATTGCCGCCTGCGGCACCTCGGCCGAAACCGAACGCAAGCTGGCCGAGCTGGAGCAGGCCAATGCGCAAAAGGATAGTCTGATGCAGGAAGTCGCCATCAGCTCGCGGCTGATCAGCGACGTCAACGTCGAGCTCGGCAAGGCCAGGATCCGCACCAATCGCCTGCACGTCTCCAGCGAAAGCCCGATCACGGCGTCGAACGACACACTGATCGCCAAGCTGCGCTATGTCGTCGCCCGCGTCGGCGAAACCGAGCGTGCGCTCGACGAGAGCCGCCAGCGGATCAAAAACCTCACCTCGCTGTCGGACAGCCTGCGCTCCACGCTCGATTCAACGGTGACGAACCTGCAGGCGGTCATCGGGTCGCAGAAGACGACCATCGACTTGCTGACCGAGCAGGTCAACACGCTGACCACCGAGAACGTGGCGCTCCGGGACAGTCTGTCCACCGGGTATTACGTGATCGGGACGCGGGCTGAGCTGAAGAAGAAGGGGATTCTCACCGAGCAGGGCGGCGGTCGCGTACTCTTCATTCTCTGGCGGACGGGCAAGACGCTGCAGCCCGCGCGTAATCTGGATCCGTCCCTGTTCACGGCGATCGACACCCGCAGGGTGACGTCGATTCCGCTGCCCAGCTCGAGGGCACAATACCGCGTTGCGTCGCTCCAGGATCTGGACTACATCGCCGAGCAGCGCGACCACAACAAGTACGCCGGCGTCTCGAGCCTCACGATTACTTCGCCGGCCGATTTCTGGCGCAGCTCGAAGTTCCTCGTCATTATCCTCGAGGGATCGTCGACTGCGGTCACCGATCGGCCTGCGGCAAGCTCTGAGGAGAAAGTCATCAGCCGCTAAGACAGTTGTTCAGATGCCAACAGGAGAGGCCAGGGAGAAATTCCTGGCCTCTTTCATTCGGTGCTAGCTTTTTGGTATGCAGACACGTTGCCCGTGGCCGTCTGACAACGCCCAGATGATCGCCTACCACGACGTCGAGTGGGGCGTCCCGGTTCACGATGACCGCCAGCTGTTTGGGAAACTCGTGCTGGACGGATTCCAGGCCGGACTGTCGTGGGCGATCATCCTGCGCAAACGCGACGCCTTCCTGAGCGCCTTCGAGCGGTTCAACCCTGAAAAGATGGCGCGCTATGATGCCCGCCGGATCGCGAAGATCCTCAGGGATCCCGGCATCGTGCGCAACCAGCAGAAGGTGAAATCGGCGGTCGGAAACGCGCGCGCGTTCATGAAAATGAAAGACGCGGGGGAATCATTCGATCAGTTTCTCT
>Ga0209761_1003175_pt1 | contig 10868 bp, 10 predicted proteins | sample GraSoi013_1_40cm_4_FD_185818 | JGI IMG/M metagenome (GOLD analysis project Ga0209761, IMG submission 185818) | Grasslands soil microbial communities from the Angelo Coastal Reserve, California, USA - Sample 09_25_2013_1_40cm (SPAdes) (version 2) | ecosystem: Environmental > Terrestrial > Soil >... | reverse complement strand
CCCATGCTGATGTGGCCTCCGGCGGGGATTGCGAGTGCGAGGATTGTGTCTCCGGGGGTTGTGAATGTGGTGTAGGCTACTAGGTTGGCGCAGACTCCTGAGATGGGTCTGACGTCGGCGAAGTCTATTTTGAAGAGTTGTTTTGCGAGGTCGATGCAGATCTGTTCGACTTGGTCGATGTATTTGCAGCCGGCGTAGACTCTTTCTCCTGTCCATCCTTCGGCGTATCTGTTGCCGAAGTCGGAGAGGAGTGCTTCTCGGACTGCTGGGCTGGGGATGTTCTCGCTGGCGATGAGAGGGAGGGAGCTGGCGAACCATTTCTGATGTGTTTCTAATAATTCGAAGACTCTGTTGTAGGATTGTCTGGGCTCCATGACTGTTTGGTTTGTAACTGTCGAGCCTTGTTTAACGTTTGGTGGTCAGATGCTCTCTGACTGTTTCTGGAACTGGTTCCACCATTGAGGATTCCTCCTCGCGTACTCAACGAGCTTTGCGAGGAGTCCGAGGGTTCGGGTGTCGATGTAGTGTTCTAGTCCCTCGGTGTCTTTCTGGGCTCTTGTCTCATCGGCTCCGAGTAGTCTTAGAAAGCTGACTAGCAGGCCATGGCGCTGTCTCATCTCGTCTGCCATGCTGCGGCCCTTCTCGGTTAGGACTATTCCTCCGTATTTCTCGTGGACGATGAATTGTTCTTCTCGCAGCTTGTTGAGCATTCCTGTGACTGTAGGTGGTGTGACGTGGAGGTTTTTTGCAATGTCGACTGGTTTCGCGTATCCTTTTTCGCGGATTAGTTCGTTGATGACTTCGATGTAGTCTTCTTTCCGCGGTGTCTGGGCGCGTGGTGTGGGTCTGTGCGCGTGCGCCAGTTTGGCTAGCTGGCTTTTGCCGGGCGGGGCTTTTGTCATTCCTCTGTTACGCTTTTCGTTTCTCTGCAGTGTTATTCTGTTTATGGTTGTTTTAGAGGTGTATGGGTACACCTAGGTTGTCTCTGAGTTTTCTGAGTATGGGTTCTAGGGGTCCTGTTTCGAGGCTTATGGCGATTATCTGGTTGTTGTGGGGTATGAGTATGAGGTCTATCTTCTCGTACTGTACTGATATGTGGCTTAGTGGTCCGCACTGGGCTTCTAGCTGTGATAGCGTGTCGAGTATTAGCGGGGGGACGCTTCCCATGAATTTTCGGTCGTAGCTTTCTGGTGTGAAGCTTGCTACGCTGGTGCGCATTCTTGATTCTTGGGTCTAGGGCAAATAGGTCGTCTGCTAGACGTGCTTGGGGTCTGCTCAAGCCTGCGGGGTGACGGTTTGTGTATGGTATCTAAAGGAATGCCCTGCGCTTTCCGCAGGTTTCCCAGTCTGCACTCTCGCCTCGCGAGATTAAAATTGCTACCCCCCTTATTCTCCGAGGCCTCTCGCCAGTTGGAACTGGTCCGGGCGTGTCTCACGTTTCAGGGCGTAGAATAGAACTGTCGACTGTTTTTCCAGAGTGGAAATTGGGCGTATAGCTTATCGTGAAAGTCTAAGGATCTAGGAACCCCTGCCCCGATTCCTGATCGGGGCTTGTTCTGCGCCTGTCCTCTTTGAGATGGAACGGTCTGCGGATTTTCCTTCTTCTCCCGCTGCTCTTCGAGGAAAGATTACCTTTTCTTAGTTCCCTCAAGATCGCGAGTTTTGTGTCGCTGGAAAGATTTTTTTTGTAAATTTCTAAGAGGGGTCATTCACTGGCCGAAGCGTTTCTCGGCGAGATTGTGAGTTTTTCGGGCAGAACGAAGTAATCAGCGTTTTTGAAATCGGGGATTTGTGGGATGATGGAGGCGTGAACTCGGTATCATAATGGAAGCCCTGCCCGGATCGTTGATCGGGGTTCGTTCTGGGGCGAGTCTCTGTCTATTGTCCCGACTGCGAACATGGAGGCCTCATTCTGCATGGGGCGTTTTATACCTCGCTACGAGGAGGCTCGGAAACGCTTGATAGTCTGGCTGTTGTTTCTTGGAGTACAAGTGGGTCGTTCTCACCGTCACGACCGTCGGCATTTTCATGGCCACACTGGACTCGAGCATCCTAGTCGTAGGCCTACCGCAGGTAGTGCTCGCCTTGAACACCAACTTGGTTGTCGGTGTCTGGTTCATTACCGTCTACCGGCTCATGATAACCGTTCTTCTAGTAGGAATTGGAAGAATCGCCGACCTGCACGGCCGGGTTCGGTTGTACAATATGGGATTCGCTATCTTCACAATCGGCTCGCTACTCTCCGGCCTCTCCTTGACTGCTGAGGAACTCTTGGCTTTTCGGCTTGTTCAGGGTGTTGGTGCTGCGTTTCTCTTCGTCAATAGTGTCGCTATTGTTACGGATGCTTTCGCTGGTGAAGGACTTGGAAAGGGCATCGGGATAAATCAGGTCGCTATCAACGCTGGTACGATTACAGGCTATACGTTGAGCGGTATTCTGATCCAGCTCTTTACTTGGCGTTCTATTTTTCTGATCAACGTTCCGATCGGAATCTTCGGGACGTACTGGTCGCGTCGGAGACTGAAAGAGATCTCTCAACCGGCCCGCGGGGAAAAGTTCGATCTGGTAGGCGCCCTCAGCTTTTCCAGTTCCATCACCCTGCTCCTTCTCGGCCTGACTATCGGTAGCTTGACAGATGTTCTGAACCTGGTTCTCATCGTGTCGAGCGGGATCCTAATAGTTTTCTTCTTTCTTGTCGAGCGGAGAACAAAGTTTCCAGTCCTGGACCTATCCCTGTTCAGGATCAGACTGTTCACCGCGGGGAACATCGCGAATCTACTCAGTGGACTCGCGTTTGCTGGACTTGCCTTCGTCATGACTCTTTATTTTCAGCTCGTACGAGGATACGATCCTCTTCACGCAGGAATATTTCTGATCCCTCTCGACGCTACCCTCATCCTGGTTGGGCCCATAAGCGGCTCACTCTCAGACAAATGGGGAGCAAGGGGTCTCAGCACTATCGGTCTCGTAGTAGCATCGGTAGGGTTTTTCGTATTGTCGCGCTTCGACCAAGCAACCCCCTATGTCGAGATCGCTGTAGGCCTGGTCCTCGCGGGATTTGGAATCGGACTATTCCGCAGCCCAAACGCGAGTTCCGTTATGGGTTCGGTTCCTGCCTCGAAGAGAGGAATCGCTTCCGGAGTAAGAGCTACCATCATCAATACGAGCATCGTCGCCAGCATACCACTCGTGCTAGCGCTCATGACTGCCGATGTGCCATATCAGAAACTGGCCAACATTATTGGCAACCCAAACCTGATCACCAATGTCCAGACCGCCAGCGTCTCTCTAAGCGGCTTTCTTCTAGGCCTGCAACATGCTCTTCTCGTGTTTTCGGGGATTATCCTTGTTTCCGCAGTCTTCTCCCTACTCCGCGGATCCCGCTGAGACATTGCCAAAAATCGCCCAGAAACAATCGAGCAAGGACACTCTCAAAGAGGCCCTGGGGGGATGTTGCGGGCGAGCGATGCAAGAGTATCTAGTCCCTGCAAAGGCGACGAGGGCAGATTAGAAACCGAGTGAAACGCGGCTAGACAACTTTTCCGGGTGAATGAATTCTATTTCAAGATTCGACTCTGGCTCTTAGAATCCTGCGTGAGTGTAAATCTCACGCGGGAGTGTACTCGACGGTTATCTTCTGGGGATTAATGTTGACAGCGACCACGTCCCAGCTGCCCTGGCTTGTGGGTGCGAATCTTAGCGTGGTCTGAGTCGTCTGCTCACTGAGAATACAGTGATCGAATGAAAATGGGATTCCTCCCTGGGCGCTCGAGTTTGTCAAAGCCCAGGTCAGGTAGTTGGAGTCTGGCATCACGCAGAATGTCGCGATTCCATTGATGACATTGACTCCTATTGCAAAATTATCATTATTTGAGACTCCCTGTAGTAAGACGGAGTAGACTCCGGGATTGTTCTGGCTTCCTCCTCTGATGTCGTGAGTAATAGGAGCCAGGATGGTTCTCGCAGGAGGATGTGGGAGGTAGGGTATACTTGCAAATACGATTCCGACGGAAAGCGCCACGATTATTGAAGCTATGACGAGGGTTCGTCGTCTCAGGAACCTCCGCGCCATCGCTTGAATGTCTCTCCGGACGTTTCTTGGGCGTCCGCATCTAATAAACGACGTGCAGAAAAAGCCACTTTAACGTCTACAATCTGGCGGGGTGTGCCTGATGCATGGAATCTCGAATTGGGAATTGGCTCGGCCGAGTTCAGATGTGTTTGGAGCCCCGGCCGGGGATTGAACCCGGGACCTACAGCTTTCTCGGGTCGGAATACAAGGCTGTCGCTCCACCACTGAGCTACCGGGGCTGTCGCGTGGTGGGTGGAGCTGAGGCTAAGATAAGTTCTACTGAGTACGGGTTCAGTTAGGTTTCTGGTTCCTCATTCTTTCTGCGGCTCTGACGAGTGCATCAACGCCGGGTAGACTCTGTCCTGAGAGAAGTGAGAGCATTGCGCCTCCGGCCGTGCTGACATGTTTGAATCGCTCATCTATTCCGAGGATCGAAGCCAGCCCTACCAAGTGTCCGCCCCCGATGACTGTGTAGCCGTTGCTCTTGGCCATGGCTTCTAGGACCTGTTTTGTGCCGAGGTCGAACCCATCTCTTTCAAACACTCCTAGGGGTCCGTTAGCGACAATAGTGGCAGCTCCCTCCAACGCTTTCGAATATTTTTCGATAGTCTTGGCTCCAATATCAAGGGCCGATTCTTTCAAAGGGACGTCTATGCCTCTGTCAGTTCTCTTTCCACGAGTATCTCCATATGCAAGGTCAACTGGGACTTCGATGCTGTCCTTGTATTTCATCGACAGTGATTTTGCGTTCTTGATATGAGTTTGAAGTCCGGCCATGTCTTTCTCGTCGTCTGCCGAGATTTTCTTGTCCATTGCCTTGAGGAAGAGCTTTGCAGGCACTCCTCCTAGGAGGATCTTGTCTGCTTTGTCGCGAGTCAGAATGTGTTCAATAACCGGGATCTTGTCTTCGACTTTAGCGCCTCCGAGAACGTAGACGCATGGCCGTCGGGGCTCTACGAGAAGTCCTGAGACTGCTTTGAGTTCTTTTTCCATTAGTCGTCCTGCAGCGCTTGGAAGTGCATCTGTCAGTCCCACGATGCTGGGTTGCGATCGATGAGCAGTTGCAAATGCGTCATTGATGTTGAGATCGAAGAGTGGTGAGAGCTGTCTGACGAAATGGGTCTTTAGGAGCTTCTCGGGTTTGTCGTCGATGTTTTCTTCAGCGCAGAATCTTAGGTTGTCGAGGACGAGTACTTGGCCTCGTTCGACCTTTGCTATTCTCTGGCGGGCGTGGGGGCCCATGACATCTTCTACGAACATTACTTCCTGGTTGCAACAGTCTGCTAGCGCTTTCGCGTGTGGTTCCAGATTCGTAAAGTCATCTTTTCCTGGCCTGCTCTGGTGGGACCCAAGGACGACCCTTGCGTCTTCCAGTCTGGCGAGAGTCTCCGAGACTGCTTTGATCCTGGTGTCGTCCAGGATCAGATGTGTGGATGGGTCTAGCGGGACGTTGATGTCGACTCTTAGGAAAATCTTCCTGTTGCTTGTCTCCACGTCATCAAGTGTGAGAAATTTGTGGCTCGACAAGCTAGGGGCCTTTTCTACTTCCTCGTCTAGTTTCGTTTCCGTTTAATCTTTCTTGGGCTAATGCTTTTTAGCAGTAGACCCTGCGCCGGCTTTTTGCCGGGGTGGCTCAGTTTGGTCAGACCCCGAAAGGGGAGCCAAAGCGCCGGACTCATAATCTGGTTTGAGAGATCCGGAGGTCGCGGGTTCGATAGAAGACCTCTTTCGAGAGCCCCGCCCCCGGCACTTTGCCTGAGTGGAGGGACTCTTATCGCGTTAGCTCCTGCGTAGAATGTCGACGCGGCCGTCCTTTCTGCCCACGTATGCAACGTCGCACATTTGCAGGAAAAGACCTGTTTCGATCACGCCGGGGATATTCTTGAGTTTCTCGTGGATTATTTCAGGTCGGCGTAGACTTCTGAAGAATACGTCGGCGATGAGGTTGCCGTTGTCAGTTATCACGGGTCCAACCTTGCCCGCTGCTTCTCTTAGGACTGTTTTTTCAGAGATTTTTCTGATTTTTGCGACCGTTGATCCGTAGCCGAAGGGGACTATCTCGACGGGTATCGGTTGAGGTCCACCCAAGGTCTTGGCTAGTTTCTTCTCGTCGACTATGATGACGAGTTTCTTTGAAGTAGAATCTACAATTTTCTCTCGTAGGAGTGCTGCTCCTCCACCTTTCACCATGTCGAGGGTGCGCCATTGTATCTGGTCTGCACCGTCGAGCGCTAGGTCGGGTTCTGTGTCCTCTTCGAGGTTTGATGTTTTGAGGCCTAGTCTCCTTACGGCCATTTCTGTCTGGTAGGATGTTGGGATGAAGGTGATCTTGAGGTTCTCTTTCTTGACTCGTTCTGCGGCCAGTTCGAGGGCCCGCAGAATGGTGTTGCCGCTTCCGAGTCCGATGGTGGTTTTGTCTCGGATTTCTCTTATTGCTTGTGCAGCAGCGCTTATCCGTGCCTTGTCTGTCCAGGACAGGTTCTTGTTCAGCCTTCTGTTTCGATCTGTTCGAGGCGTTCCATGGCTTTGAGAACTTCTTCTCGAATGGTCTCGAGTCGTTCTTCTGCTTTGTTCTTTGGTTTCTCTTTCGCTGGTCGTTCTTTCGGAGAGTTTGTGATTGGTGGGGTTTGGCTTGTCTCTATCTTGGGAGGTTCGGAGAGCTTGGTTGATGCTTCAGATGCTATAGTCACTGTTGGTCTGATCTGGCTTATCTTCAGGTCTATTTCGAGCATCTTTTCTTGGAAGCTCTTGAGAAGGTCTTCTTTGGCGGATTCGAGTTCGTAGAGGTCTACCGTCTTCTTGTGAGTGTCAATTTCTCCATCTACGCGTTTGAGGTCTGTTTTGTATCGTTGTAGGAGCTGGTTTTTTTCGCTGTCACTGATCTGTCCTCTTGTCTCTGCCTCGTAGATCTTTGTGAGGGCGTCTCCGATGATATCCCTTTCTAGACTCGCCAGGCGGAGTCTGTCACGAGATCTCGAGACATCGTTGCTTGTGATCGTTTTTCTGAGGATATCTGGTATAGCGAATGGTTCTTCTATGATCGGCTCGATTGTGTTCTTGTTCTCACCCTGTTCAGTCTTCTTTCTTCCGAATAGGAGTACGAGTGTGAGTAAAGTGAAAGGTGCCGTTTGGCCCTTTCTCCGCAATAGAAGCATTCCTCTAGCGTTCTTTGTGCGTTGAGGGGTGCCGGATTATTAATGGTTTAGCAGAGTGCGTGCGCTCTTGTTACCGCTTCATGAGGAGGGTAGGTCCAAGTATGGTTATCTAGTGTCCTTGTGATTGTTGGTTTCGGTGGATGCTGTGTCGCTGGCGATGCAGTGTGAGAGTTGTGGTCGGCCGCTGGCTTCGCGCGAGGAACATGGAGCTCAGAATCTCGACAATCCATATTGCATTCATTGTACGGACATGAAGGGTAAGCTGTTGCCTTTTGAGAAATTGTATGAGGATATGGTGAATTCGGCTATGCAGACTCGCTGGATGAACAAGGAGGAGGCTGAGAAGTATGCGTTGGAGGAGATGGGTCGCTGGCCTGCCTGGAAGGATCGGGTTGACAAGATGCTAAAGCGATAGTCCGGATGCTATGATTTTTCCGCTTTCACTTTGCTGATCCGTAATATGTACCTTGGTTTTCTCCAAGGAGTGAGCACGATAAATCAAGCCTGATCATCATGTATCCTCAGATTCGAAAAGCGAGCTTTTTCTGAACGATTTCCCTTTAGTCAGTCTGCGGATTTGTGGTTGAGACTAAGCTCTCTGGTGCGTCTAGTCCGGGCTTTCTTCCTCATCTAGGGTCCGATCTGAAGTGTTCTGTACGAGGTCCAACTCCACCAAAAACAAAACGGGTGCGTGTCTAGGCTATCCAGGTCTTTCAGGCTGTTCCAGTATGTCTATGGGGCAACCGAGAAGGTCCCGCTCTTGGTGGAGGTGCTCGTCTCTGTGAGCGCGCTTGGGTTGAGGCCATATTGGATGGAGGATGTGAAGGCGATTCTGAAACCGATGAGATTCGGACTGAATGAGTACGTCAGCTTCAAGGTGGTTGTCTGGTTCTCTGGCATCATGACGGGGCCCGAGTCTAGTGTGAACGCGGCGGAGCCTCCACCAGTCTCACAGGCTCCGGAGATCCCCAGGCTGATCCAGAGGCTTTGTGATGGGTTGGGGTTGAAGATCTTCGCGATCCATACTTGGATCCCGTTGGTCTTGGTTATGGAGAGGTGATGTGTCCAGAATATTTTTGGCCCTATGAAACTAGGCTGTTGCACCACTGCTGCGGCGATGTTGAGATAAAGCGTCAACGCTTCCTGGGAGGCGGTTATCGTGACAGTGTAGTTGCCGAGGGGTGTAGTTGCTAGTGTTGATAGTGTGAGGGTAATGGAGCTGGTTCCGTGAGCCATGACTGTGACGCTCGACTGGTTGAGCGTGGCGGTTGTGCCGTTGACGATGGAGGGGGATATTGAGGCTGCCAACGTGATGTCAGCTGGTGACTCGTTGAGGTTCGTAATCGACAGCTCGAGGCTGCTGGAGTTTCCTGGTTCTACGATGGCAAAGTTTGTGGAGGCTGAGAGGATGAAGTTGGCGGACTGCGAAGAGAGAAGCGTCAAGAGAACGGACTTGGAAGCGTCAGCGCCGTAGTTATCCCAGATCGTGAGTGTCACAACCTTCTGGTTTGTCCCCTGCGTCACCATTGTGAAAGGATGTGACACTATTGGGCATACGCATGGACCGGTGACGCCTTCGTCTCCCCAAACCCACCTGTAATATAGAATTGTCCCACCAGCGTTCGTCGAGTTGCTGTGTGAAGCGTCAAGTGTCTCGTTGGTGTTCGACCGAACCTCGATGGACCCATCCGTACCGACTCCGGATGGAAAGATGGTAAGGAAGGGGACAGGAGGAGTGCAGAATCCAGAACCACATCTGTCGGTGGTAAAGTATCCGTCGGAAGATATTGGGTTGAGCAGCCGAGATGCCCCGTTCGTCAAAGAAGTCGCGATTTGCCCGATCAAGATGTGGATTTCCGAGAACCCTTCAGCCTGTACTTGGAATGTTAATTTGAAAAGTAGCCCATCGGCGGGCATCGGGCTCGGACAGTATCCTACGAGGCAGACCAGCGCTAGGGTTGTCACTCCGAGAGTGTCGACCCCGGAGCATGCTCCCGCGATAGCATTCCCATCAATGCACTCTTCAATTATGATCGCATTGCTTCCCAGCACGCCGGAAGAATAATCGATTGCCTGCACGTGTAGAATCGTGAAATTGTACAGGAGGCTGACCCAGAATCCGTCGTAGCTAACGGTATCGTTGACGGGAGCATTGGCCACGTAGATTGCAACAGTGAAGGTGTCGCCTATGTTATAGTTTCCAGTGGTTGCAGTCGGGTTCACGCTAACACTCGTCAAAGGTGAATTCTGAGCGTGCACTTGCTGGAAGATTGAGAACATGCCTCCTAGCGCTGTGAATATCAAGAGGAGGAGAAGAACGCAGAGAGTTGATTTCCTCGGTTGGACCATACTCGCTTTACGGTTTGCCTACCATTGCTTTATTGGTTGTGGAGACACCGGGTCTCTCCCCAAATGGCAGGATGGGTTTGTGGAGCCCCGGACGAGATTTGAACTCGTGACCCTTGCCTGTTTGATCGAGTTACCAAGGCAATGCTTTAGGCTGTGAGAGCATCTACCAGGCTGAGCCACCGGGGCACGTGGTGCGAGCCGCTGGCCCTTTGGCTATATGATTTGCTAGGCGTGCCTTCTCAAGGTCTGGCGATTTCTTAGGGCGAAGTGGATTTTGAGTGAGGTGTTGGATTGTGGTCCTGTTTCATTATTCGGATGCTGTCTTTAGCATCCAGAGCTGTCTGAGGACTCCTCATGGTAGCTTGAATCCGACTTTTGTTTGGCCTTGGGAGAAGGTAATACCACAACCGTTAATAGCGTTTCAGCAGATGAGATGCTTGGAAAAATTTTGCAGACAAGAATCTTTCTTCTAGTAACAGTGCTTTCTATTCTGTCTCTCGGACCAATCTTGGTAACGGCTCTGGACAGTGGCACTGATTCCTCTCAATCCCCCGACGGGATCCTCGCAGATTCTGCGATCATCTCTTTGAAGGATCAGCCTCTCTCCAGCTATGACGGTCATATTCCAGGGTACTCTCGAACTATGCCTCAGCCCGGCCAGAAACTCAACCTGAACTCCCCTGCTGCCCAAGCATACTTCACCTATCTGAACAACCAGCACGGTCTGGCTAAGGGTTGGATACAGAGCAACACACCGAAGGTACAGGTTGTTGCTGAGTACTCGGTAACGTTGAATGCGATTGCAGTGAAGCTCAACGGCTTCTATCCGAACGGTCTCCTCAACGCACCCGGAGCCTCTTGGATTGCCAGCGACTATCTCTACCACGTTGAAATGAACAGGTCTCCTACTTTGATCAATGCTCCTGCTCTCTGGGCCGCTGATGGCGGACAGAGCAATGCGGGTGCAGGGATCAAGATAGGGATCATCGACACGGGTATCGACCAGACGCATCCCTTCCTTACCGACAATACTCTTCCAGCTCTCTCTGGATTTCCAAAGTGCGATGCGGTCGACTCATCTGTCGGGATCGCCAACACTCAGTGCATGTTCGTTAGCAACAAGGTCATCGTCGCTAAGGTCTTCCACAGTCCCCTCGACGGTTTCAACGCTGCTCCTGTACAGGATCACGGGTCTCATGTTTCCGGAATCGCTGCGGGAGTCGCTAACACTTGCGCGCCCTTCGTGGGCTGCACTCTTAGCGGAATCGCTCCCAAGGCCTATCTCGGCAACT
>Ga0209761_1003174_pt1 | contig 10870 bp, 7 predicted proteins | sample GraSoi013_1_40cm_4_FD_185818 | JGI IMG/M metagenome (GOLD analysis project Ga0209761, IMG submission 185818) | Grasslands soil microbial communities from the Angelo Coastal Reserve, California, USA - Sample 09_25_2013_1_40cm (SPAdes) (version 2) | ecosystem: Environmental > Terrestrial > Soil >... | reverse complement strand
GCTGCCAGTCGGCGGGAGTCCCGGAGAACTGGAAGGTGTCGGCGACGTTGCCCGTGTTTCGGACGTCGATCGTGTACGTCACCGAGTCTCCCGCGAGGATCTGCCGCCGTTGGGAGGCATCCCAGGTCAGGGCGACGGAACGCGAGACGACCTTCGCCAGCGGGAGGTTCACGAGGGAATCGGCCTGGAGGGCGACCGAGGAGGCGGCCCGATAGGTGACCGCGATTCCGTTCTCCGTCCCGGTCTTCACCGCCGTGAGGGCGTAGCCGTTCGCGGGGAGGAGAGCCTGGTACTGACCGTTCGCATCCGACAGCAGGTCGAGTTGCGCGGAGGATTGGATCGAGATCGACGCGTTCGTCGCGAATCCCTGGGCGTTCATGGTGACGCCGGAGAGGAGGGACGCCGGCGATAAGGGGAGATCCCGGGCCATCGACGGTGCGTGGGGCACGGAAATGCGCGCGAGGAACGCACCGGAGACGAAGGTCCCGGTCGCATACACGTCGTAGGTTCCAGCTTGGAGGGACACGGAGTAGATCCCGTTCGCGTCGGTGGTCGCCTGGACCGTGATCGCCCCGCCGCCGCGGGCCGTGAACGAGATGCGCGCGTCGACAAACTGTCCGGAGAGGGTCGCCGTCCCAGTGACGGTCGTGTTGTCGAGCGTCCTCGATGTGGCCAGATCGTAGGCGAGGATCGACTGACCTGGCGTCACCGTCGCGTTCCCGTCGAAATCGTATCGATAGAATCGCGTCACCCCGCCCTCCGTCGGGCTCGCGACGCCGCTCAGATGGACGGAATAGTTCCCGGGAGCGAGGATTGCGGAATACGCTCCGGCGCTATCCGTCGAGACCGCGACGGATCCGCCCTCCCGCCGGACGAAGGTCACGGACATGGGGCCGGGGACCGCGACGCCCTGGAAGAGGGTATGGCCGGTCGCCCGCGTCGCGTTGGCGAGGGCGAAGGTCAGATTCGAAGCCTGGGGCACCGTCGCCGTCGACACCAACGCGTAGTCTCGGGTTGCGATCGTTTGGTTGGCCATCACCAGGTAGGTGCCCGGGATCAGGTAGACCTCATACCCGCTGCTCGTCGCGTTCGTCATCCGCTTCTCCGGTCCGTCGAACGTCAATCCCGTCGACACGTTCGAGCCGGAGAGCGTGACATTGCCGTGCACGCGGGTTCGTACGACGATCAGGAGATCGTGGGAGAGTCCGCTCTGTCCGATCGTCAACGCGATTTGATCCGACTTGAGGTTCTGATACCGTAGGTCCCGTGACGTCGACACGTTCTCGTCGACCACTAGGTCGTACGTCCCCGGAACGAGGGCCAACGTATACCCGCCGTTCGAGTCCGAGGTGTTCGTCTGGGCGATCGCCCCGTTGCCCAGCGGCACGGCTCGGATCGTCACGGGTCGGTTCACGAGCGCCGATCCGTTCAGCAGGACGGTCCCCTGCACCGGGACCGGCGTTGGGTCCAACGCGATCGGGACGGTTGTCAGCAGGTCGGCCGGATGCGACGCCGGGATCACGCGGGTCGCATACCCCGCCGCGGACACGGAGCCCGCATAGGTGCGGTTGGCGAAGAGAGGGGTCGGGAAATCCCCCGACGATGGCGTCGTGAGGAACAGATGGGCTCCCCGGTCGTCCACCATCTCGACGTGGGCTCCGGCGATGTCCTCTCCCGCGTCGGCCACCCCGTTTCCGTTGAGATCCCGGTACACGCGCCAGGCCACCGTGTCCGAGGTCGCGAGCAGGCCGATGTCCGTCCGGGTGTCGGAGGAGAAGGTCACGGACGCGAAGTACGCGCCCGCCTGACTGAGCGATTCGAGATCGTAGGTCCCGACGGGAAGGAACGCCAGGTATCGCCCGAGTGTGTCGGTGCGGAGCCACAGCTCCCCGGAGGAACTGGAGAAGGCCACGCTTGCCTTGGGGTTCTGGACGCCCGCACTCGGATCCTTCACGGTGCCGTTCACGCGGACGCCATCGAGGAACATCGCGTCGAAATGGGCGGTCGCGCCGGACGCCACATCGACGCGGCCCAGGGTGGCGTAGAGGTGAGTCCCGTCATAGAAACGACCGGTCACGAACCAGGTGCCCGCCGCGAGCCGGATCGAATACTCCGCACCTGCGTTCGACGTCGCCATCCGGATCGTTTGAGGATCCGCGGCGGACCGGAACTCGAGCGTCGCGAAGGGCCTCGCATTTCCGAAGAGGTTCGTCGCTCCAGCGGCGAATCCCGACGGATACAGGGTCAGATTCAACGCGAGGTCCGTCGGCCCCGTGTGCGTCCGTGTGGGGGTGGTCGCCAGGTCCGCCGAGGACGCGGTGACCGTGTAGTTCCCCGCGAGGAGCGGGCCGACTCGATACGAGCCGTCGCTCAGGGTCGTGGTCGCGATGAGGGTGGAATTCGTCTCGTCCCGGAATTCCACGTTCGCGGCCGGGATGGATCCGCCCAGGCTCGAGACGGTCGTGCCGTGGACGATCGAGAAGGGCACGCTCACGTCGCGCGCACTGTCCGCCCCCGTGAGTGTGATGCCGGGCGCGGTGAGGGTCCGTCCTTGGAGCGCGATGGTCACCGAATACGATCCCTCCGGCGCATCGCCGAGCGTGTACGTGCCGTCGAGGGCCGCGGTCGCGGTCCGGTGGAAGGGGAATTCCTTGTTGGTCACGGAGATCATGGCCCCGCTCGCCCGGACGTCTCCCGGTCCGAAGGCCCCGTTGCGGTCGATGTCGAAGAACGCGGTCCCGTGCCAGGCGTGCGGTGTCGCCTGGAGGTCGCGGGTCATGAGCCAATCCGGAATCCCATCGCCGTCCATGTCCGCGGGGGAACGCATCGCCTGATCCACGGTCACGTGGACCTTCGCACTCGCCAGGACGCGGGTACCGATCAGGCTCGTCCTCGTCATCGTCCCGGAGGACGCGGTGATTGTGATGTCACCGAACGGAACGAGGGCGCTGTAGTGTCCGGACGCGTCCGTCGTAGTCACATAGTGCGGCGTTCCGAGTTCGTCCGTGACCGTGATGCGGACGCCCGGCAGCGGCGTGGATCCCGCGCTGACAGTCCCGTTCACCCAGGCGCCATCGTAGTAGCGAAGGAACACCACGCCGTTCGCCACGGTCGTCGCCGTGCCCATGTCGACGACGCCCTTCAGCGTCCCCGCGGTGATGTTAGCCTGGATGCGCTGAGCCTCGTCGTAGTTCATCGCCCGCCAAGCATCCGTGTGGTTCGCAGGATCGGGGAACGGATTGTAATACGAGCTCCGGTACACGACGCGGAAATGCGTGAGGTTCCAGGCCGGCACGGGCGGGTAGGCCTGGAGGGCCTGATCGAATCCCGGGATGCCCGTGTCGTTCGAGCCCAGGTCCGCGGGCGAATATCCGATGTACGACCGATAGAACATCGAGTGGTAGAACGCGGGCTTGTATTGGATTGTCTGGCTTTGGATCGTGTCGCCGGGCGCGATGTCTTGGATCGGGATGTTCGATCCGCGGTTCGTCGTCGCGTAGATCTGGAAGAACTCGAACGGCAGGATCCGGCCGTCCGGGAGCGCGAGGATGCGGTGGTCGGAGAGCTTCACGGGCGCGTAGAAGATCCCGGTGTTTTGCACGCTGATCGGGAACAGGCGCGAGTCTACGGCGAAATATCCGATCTCCCAACCCGTCGCCTCCCGGATTCCGCGGTACAGGGACACGACGCCCTCCGGATCGAGCTGTCGCGTGAGGAGGTGCGTGAGGAACACGTACTCGGCGTTCAGGGGCTGCATGTCCGGAGCCCACGCACCGTAGAGGACCGGATTCGAGAGGACGGGGGAGATGTAGTCCGCGGGGTGGAGGATCGCACTCCGGAAGACGTCGACGGGAAGGCCGGCCCCTGCCAAGGTCGCGCTGACTCCGGGGCTGAAGTTCGGCCGGTTCAGTTTCATATCCCCTTCCAGGAGGCGGACCACGAGGAGGGAGATCGCCTCGGTCTCGTTCTGAGCCGTGATGAACTGGCCGGCGATCGCGTATCCGTTCTGGAAGTTGTCCGCGACCGTCGGATGGACTCCGCGGTCCGTGGCCTCGAACCCGTAGTCCCACCACGACAGGAAGGCGGGTCGTAATTCCGCGGGTTGGTCCTTGTCCTGCGTCGCGAACCAACTCCAAGCCGCCGGGTAGTATTCGGTCGGCTTCGGGATGCTGTATCCGAAGGCCCCGAAGTAGAACGGGCTCGTGCTCGAAGGACTGTACCCGGGCGACCGGAGGAAACTCGGGAGCAGGGCCGCGAGCTGCTTGTCGTATTGCGACTTGAGCTCGAAGGGGATCGACGCGTCCACGGCCCACCACACGTTGGGGAGGAGGACGAGGAAGACGATTCCGAGCACGGCAAGCACATGGCGCACCTTCACGGACTTGCGGAGGGCGTTCCGCCAGCTGCCGCCAGCGAGGGAGCGGTAGGTCCGACGCATTCCGGTGAAGTCCGCGCGCCGGAGCACTTGGTCGACGGCGAAACCCGCGACCACGGCGAACGCGGGCGAGGCGTTGAAGATGAACCGGGCCGCGGTGATCGCCATGAAGATCGCGACGAACGCCCAGATCACGGCGATGTTGTACGCCGGGTCGCGGCGGCGTGGGATCTGCCAGAGCAAGTACGCGACCGCGACGAGGGTGAGTCCGAACGTGAAGAGACCGAAGGACAGGATCATCTGGGACATGCCAGGCGCCTGATCCTCCGCGATGGTCGTGACGACCTTCGACTGGACGAAGTACCCTGCGCCCGTGAAGAAGGCGTTCGTGAGGGCCGGGTTCACCAGGGTCCCAACGGCGAGGCCGATCGCCGCCGCGATCAAGGTGCTCGGGATCACGAGGGTCCACGGGTAATCGCGCGTGACCGTGAACGCGAGTCCGAGGACGAAGGACGCCAGGAACAGGTACACGGGGACGTCGAACCAGACGCGGATCTGGCCCCGGACCAAGTACCACTGGAAGGCGAGCAGGAGGGGGGTCGCAAGGGCGATCGTGAACAGGATCCACGTACCCATCGTGTCCTCGTTGCGGAACCGGCCGAGGAACAGCTCCGCGGCGAACCAGACCATCAGGATCACGGACACGTAGGCCCAGCCCTGCCAGGCGAGGGCGATCACGCAGACACACAGTCCCGCGAGGAGCGCGTACAGCACGCTCGTGCGGTTCTCCTTGGCGAAGGTGCGGAGACCGGTGACGATCGAGTCTTTCTGGAACCAGTTCTCGACCCAGCGCTTGCGGTTCATCATGCGCAGCGCGCGCAGGAAGAAATAGAACGTGGAGACGACGAAGAAGAGGGTGAAGGCGTCATGGTCTGCGTCCGTCGATTGGCTGCGCTGGAGGTTCCCGACGCTGATCGCCAGGAGGAGGGCTCCGATGATTCCCGCCTTCCGTCCGAAGGCCTCCTTGCCCAATGCGTACGTCGGGAAGATGGCGAGGGAGCCGAAGAGGCCCGCGCTGAGCAGGAACGTGAATAGGACGCCCTGCCACGCGGTGCTGAAGAGCGGAGCGATCAACCGGCCGACGAGGAGGGAGAACCACGGGAACAGGGGCGGCCGCGGATTCTGATTCCCGAGGGGGTAGTTCAGCATCGGGTCCAAGCCCAGGTCGCGTCCGGTCTGGAACGAATAACAGATCGCCCGGTCCCAGTAGTACGAGTCCGACCCGCCCGAATACGTGGGCGTGTAGACACTGTCGCAGTTCACGTTCGGGAGCTGGAACGCGAGGCCGTAGACGAAATAGACCCGAAGGAACATCGCGAGTCCGAAGATCAGGACCAAGACCGCGGCGGTCCGCCAGTTCGCGCGGAACCAGCTTTTACCTTCGTCCAAGAGCCTGGAAACCTCCGGGAGGTTGCGCCCATGATGGACCGCCTATATAGGCATTGTCGGCAATCCAACGGAGGGCGCGGCCCTCCTGATGGAAGGCCTTGCCAAGAGTCTTTTGGAACGCGCGTCGGACGGGATCCCGCGATGGTCTTAAGTGACGCGGCGGCCTTCCCGCGATCGATGAAGCGAGACCTCATGGAGATCCTGTGCTGCCCTGTGTGCAAGGGAGACCTGGAGCTCGCCGTCGATGTCGAGAAGGACGAGATCCTCGAAGGCTCGCTGTTTTGCAAGAAGTGCAATCACCGGTACGAGATCAAGGACGGGATTCCGGACCTGCTTCCTCCCGACTTCAAATGAACTCCGACTGTGCGGCCACGACACCCGCGCCGTCTTTTGCCGCGGCATACGCGGCCAGGGGCTCCTCATTGAGGATGAAAAACTGTTCGCCCCAGGCGAACTTGGCCAGCACCGCTCGCGCCGCGTCGGCGCGCCCGAAGATTGAGAGGGCCGCGGCAAGCGCCTCGGCCGATGAGAGGACGAACGGTTTTCCATAGTTCACTGGATTCGCGGCCAAGAGGTATGGCAGCGCCCGTCCGGCCGCCTGAGGAACCGCGGGAAAGGTGTCGCGTTTCCAGGAGACGTCGACGATCGCGAGCCCGCGGCGTTCCGCGCGGGCGGCGTCCGCGGGCGAGAGGGCGCGGGCTGCTTTCGGCGTGAGCAACACCACGCCCCTCGGGATGGAGGAGGGTCGCGGGACGAACGTCATGAGCCCGAACCGCTTAAGCCGAAGGGCGGTGCACTTCTTCGGATCGCACTGTCCCGCATGATACGCGAGAAGCCGAATTTCACCCATCGAGGTCTCCACGCCGCTGTCCGCGTTAAGAGGCGCTTAATCCTGAAGGAATCGAGGGCCGGGCATATAGGTGTCGTCCGGCAAGGGCTTCCTGACCTGCGGCACAAAGCCTATCCTGCACGGTGTGGTTTCTCCGCTGCCACCGTGATGATTGTACCGACGCTGATCCGTGATGAATGATGGGCGATCTGAGTGGCCATTGATTTGTCAAGACGACGGCAGCGCGAGGACGGATGTTTTAATAGCGAGAGACCAATCGTAACCGCGGGATGCGCTCATGGTGAGCGGCTTCGACCTGATCGGTCACAACCGCACGTTCCAGATCCATTGGGTCAAACGGGTCGTTGCTTACTTCATCGACCTGGCCGCCGTCTTTGCCCCGTTGTGGTCCCTCCTGTACATGCAGGACGTCCGAGCTCCTTGGGTGTACGGAATCTTCGGAGGAATCGTCCTCTTCGTGTATTCCACCTTTCTCGAGGCCATCTTCCGCACGACGATTGGAAAGTTCATCGTCGGACTCGAGGTGCGCTCGACACGCGGGCCCATGACGATGTCGAAGGCCATCGTGCGGAACATCCCGAAACTGTTCTGGTTCGCCTTCCCGCTCTTAGATACCCTCGCGGGCCTCGTCGTCGACGGCGATCCACGGCAACGATGGTCCGACAATGTGCTCGGCACCACGGTAGTCCAGTCCCATCTGATCCACGTCCGGGAACATTCCTTCGACGCCCAATCAGCCGACGGTCGATAACCGCCGCGGCATCGTTATATCGTCGGCCTATGATGCGCCTCCAGTGACGCCATGCTCTTCGTGATGCAGCTGAGGGTGATTCCCGGTCAATGGGAGGAGGCCACCCGCTTGTTCAAGCACCCGAAGCTCCCGAACAACGTGATGGTCCACGAGTTTCTGGGATTGCTGGGCAAGCCCGATGCGGTCGTGATCTTCGAAGCGCCGGATGCTTCCACGGCAGCGGACTTCATGGTCCAGTTCAGCCGGGTGACGGAAGCGACGACCTCCCTCGCGCTGCCGATCGAAGAATTCAAATGGACGTGGTGACGACCCTCGTCGAATCGGGGTGCGAGCCACCGGTATGCGATTGCGGCGATGATGATCAGCGCCGCCGCAACCCCGAGCCACGTCAGGCTGCGAATCCGTTTCTCCGGATCAATGCCTGGAAATGCATCCATCCGCGCACCGAATGAGCATGGCGGTCGCGACGTATAGGTTCATCGGGGGACTCCCCGGGACGGAAAAGCGCCGGCGTCGCGTTTGGAGGGAGAGGGTCGACAACGCCGGCGCGTCATTCGTATGGAGGGCGCCTACCTCCTCCCGCGTCTTTTCGAAGGAGCCGGACTATTAACGGGTTATTGTACGCTCGTGAAAAGGAAGCGAGCGAATGGACGGATTCGGGGATGGAGGCCGCCGAATTATAGACGATTCCAACATTAGGAGGGGCGAAGAAGACATTGATTCGACTGGGCCGTGCATTGATGCCGGACGAAAGGGAATGAAAATTGGGAAGAGAGAGGGCCTGAGGCCCTCTGGTTCTTGTTCAGGCCTGCCATTGCTGGCTTTGGACCTGCGATCCGTCCGAGTACAGCAGGTAGAACGTCAGCTGGGTGCTGGTAGCCGGCGCGGATGGAAAGGCGATCGTGATGATGTCGCCGCCCTTCACCGTGCCCGTGCCGCCAAGGTCCGTCCACTTGACGCCGACCGACGCAGGGGTTGCTCCGGTCACGGTCACTGTGACGTTAGCGTTGTTTGCGCCCATGTTCGCCACCGTTCCCGTGTTCGTCCCGATACCGAAGTTCACCTTGTAGTTCGACTGCGCGACGGACGGTTGGGCCGACGCGACGGAGAACGTCCAAGTGACTCCGTTCACCTTCGACACGGGGCTGAACGTCACGAGGGGCTTGTTCCCGCCAACTGGCGTGATCAGGCCCGACACCATGACGTACAACACCGCGGCGAGTACCACCGTAATGGCGACCATCAGGATGGTCGCGATCACGGGAGACACCGCAGCTTCATCCTTTTGGATGACGCTCCTCATGGTATAGTCCTTCCTGGCAGCTTTCGCCGCCATGTCTGGACGGGGGGTCTTTCGCTCTTAAACGTGTCGTGGTTAATGTTCAACTCTGAGAACCACTTCATAAAGGGACCCGCTTCGACGTTCGGGAAACGCCGATTTGAAGTCCGCGACGCGGCGAACGGTCCGTTCTCAGGATCCCGAATATGCCCCAAGCTCGATCGTCTCATCCGACACGAGGACGAGCATGTTCCGGATCTCCTCTGTCTCGTACTCTTGCATGGAAAAGATGACCGTATAGGCGCCCCTCGACCGAAGGTTGTTCACCAGGATGTGGAGGAATTCGCTCAGGATCTTCGTGTTGTTGTGGATCGCGAGGCTGTTGATCGAGTCGAGGACCACGAGGGCGTTCCGGTCCGGTACGCGCCGAAGGAGGAACTCGACCTTCAGCATGATGTTCTCGAGCATCGTCGGGCTCTCGACGATGATCGCGTGCGGATGCCGCTTCTCCTGGGACATCATGATCTGGCTGATGCAGTCGACGAACCAGATGTGTTCCATCGGAATCTCGAGCACCTCCAAGGCGTTGATGATGCTCTGGCTCGGGATCGTCGACGTCACGTAGACGACCTCGAGGTCCTTCTTGATCGCGAACCGGTCGATCATGCCCTGGATCGCGTCGAAGTATTGGTCCGACTTCAGGCGCATCGAAACCGCGGACGATTCGGGCAAGGCGCGGAGCTTCTCCGCGACCTCGGCCGTCACACTGACCTCAACCACCGCCCGCCACACTCCCGCCCTTGAGCAAGGGCACCAGCAGCACCCCGGACGTGGTCAGGTCCAGGACGTACTTCGCGCGGCTGTGGGTCGTGCCGCGCATCTTCACGATTTGCAACGTACGGAGGAGGTCGCCACGGCGTTCCAGGTTTCCCGTCACGATCACGCCGTCCGCGAGGGCCTCTTCGACGCCCCATTGCGAATACCCTTCTTCGGACGAGCGGATCTCGGAGACCAGCAAGGTCGTGCAACCCTTCGCGCTTAGGACGGTCCCCAGGCGGAGCAGGAAGTCTCGGATCCTCTCTTGTTCTCGGATCCGATAGCAGACGGAGGTCACGGAGTCCAGGACGAGGCGTTTGATCTTCTGTTCCTCCACCAGGCTCGCGATCGTGTCCGCGAGGAGCCGCGTCTGGTCGAAGTCGAGGTCCTCCTTGTCGATGCCAAGCTTCTCGTACATCTTCGGCAGGTCGAGGAACTGCAACTTCCCCTGTCGGGCCAGACGGTCGTCGAAGAAGTCGAACGGGATCACGTTCTGGAGGAGCTTGTCCGTGGGCTCGGTGACGCTCAGGTAGAGGCTGTTCTCCCCGTTGATGGCCCCTCGGATCAGGAATTCGATACAGATCGAGGTCTTGCCGGTCCCGACGGAGCCTGAGATGAGGACCGTGTTCCCTCGGGGGATCCCTCCGTTCAGGATGTGGTCGATCGCGTCGATGCCGGTGACGCATCGCTCCCGCTCGCTGTTCGCGTGCTCCTTCGTGGGCATCGATTCGGGCGTGCAAACCGGGTGTGCGCTATTTGAGATGAACGCGCTGAGTATCAGATTGGAAAACAGGGGTGGCAAGGAGGCGGAGACCGCCTCCTGCGTCCCCTAAGGGAGGGTGAATCTCAGCCGTGCACGACCTTGAAGGCGTGGTCCCAGCGGCCAATCTGCGAGCCGACGAGGACCCAGAGTGGCACGGTCGCCTCGAGCCAACGAGCGCCTTCGATCCCGCCAATGTCGATCGTCCCGGGCCATCCGAATTCCTTCAGGATGCCGGCGACCGTCTTCTTGGCGGCCGCGTCGTCGCCGCAGATCATCATCTCGGGATTGCCTCCCGCGAATTTCGGATCGACCATCTGCGTATTCGAGACCGTGTTGAAGCACTTCACGACCTTCGCCTCTGGGACGCGCCGCTGGACGCGTTCGCCGAGCGAATCGTTCGGGCCGATGAACAGGCCGGGGTTCGGTCCTTGGGAGAAGTCCAACGGATTCGTCACGTCGATCAGCACCTTGCCGGCCATGTTCGGGGGACCTGCAAGCCGGAGGACCTCTTCGACCGCGGAACCCAAGGTCGCTAGGACGAGGACCTCTCCGTGCTTCGCCGTCTCCGCAAACGTGCCGGTCGAAGT
>Ga0209761_1003172_pt1 | contig 10873 bp, 11 predicted proteins | sample GraSoi013_1_40cm_4_FD_185818 | JGI IMG/M metagenome (GOLD analysis project Ga0209761, IMG submission 185818) | Grasslands soil microbial communities from the Angelo Coastal Reserve, California, USA - Sample 09_25_2013_1_40cm (SPAdes) (version 2) | ecosystem: Environmental > Terrestrial > Soil >... | reverse complement strand
GTTCCTCACCCTGAGCGACAACCTTGCTCTAAATCGGGAGCTCGAGGCGAACGCTGCCGCCCTTACCAAGGGCCAGGAGCATTTCCGCGCGCTGGTCCAGAACTCGTCGGATGTCATCACTCTGATCGGGCGTGACGGGACAATCCGGTATCAGAGCGCGTCCATCGAGCGGATCCTGGGCTACCGCGACGGCCAGCTCATCGGCAAGCCGTTCGGCGACCTCGTGCATCCAGACGAGCAGACCCAGGTGGTGCGCAAGATCGAGGAGGCGGTCAACATCGTGGGTCCGCCGCTCGCCCTGGAGTGCCGCCTCCGCCGTCAGGACGACTCGTACTGTCCCGCCGAGGTGACGATCACCAACCTGCTCGAGCTCCCGGCCGTTCGAGGCCTCGTCCTGAACATGCGAGACGTGAGCGAGCGCAAGGCCCTGGAGGAGAAGCTGACCCACCAGGCCTTCCACGACTCGCTCACCAACCTGCCGAATCGGGCCGCCTTCCGGATGCACCTGGACCACGCGTTGCACACCGATACCGAACGCCGCATCGCCGTCCTTTTCCTCGACCTGGATGATTTCAAGACGGTCAACGACACCCTTGGCCATGAGATGGGCGACCAGCTGCTGGTGGCGGTCGGAGCCCGGATCGCCTCCACGCTGCGGCCCGGCGACACGGTCGCCCGGCTCGGCGGAGATGAGTTCGCGGTGCTGTTGCGAAACATGGAGGACGAGGAGATCGCTCACCGAGTCGCTGACCGGATCACACGGCAGCTCGGGCCGCCGTTCGCGATCGGCGGCAAGGAAATTGCGATGCATGCCAGCATCGGCATCGCCGGCCTTGTGTCGGGGCAGGAAGCCGCCGACGACTTGATTCGCAATGCCGACGTCGCTATGTATATCGCCAAGTCAAAAGGCAAGGCTCGCTACGTCGAGTACGAAGCCTCCCTTGCCAGCTCGGCCCAGGACCGCATGGAGCTCGAGCACGACATGCAGGCCGGGATCAGCGAGAAACAGTTTGTCCTCCACTACCAGCCGGTCGTGATGCTGGAGAGCGGTGCCATCCATAGCGTCGAGGCGCTGGTGCGGTGGAATCATCCGCAACGCGGAATGCTCTATCCGGCGAGCTTCATCAGCGTCGCCGAGCAGAGCGGCATGATCGTGGACCTGGGACGCTGGGTGCTTCAGCAAGCAGCCCGCGATGGGCGCCGCTGGCAGGTCCGGTATCCAGGCAACCCCGCCATGCAAATCAGTGTCAACATCTCTGGCCGGCAGCTGCAACACCCCAAACTCATCAGGGAGGTGTTGGACGCGATCGATGCCGCCGGGCTCGACCCGCAGTCCTTGATTCTCGAGCTGACCGAGAGTGTGCTGATGGCGGATACGGAGCCGGTTGCCCACACGCTGCAAGAGCTTCGCAGCCGTGGTATTCGACTGGCACTCGACGACTTTGGCACCGGTTACTCGTCTCTGGGCCACCTCCGCGACTTTCCGGTCGACATCTTGAAGATGGATCGGTCGTTTGTCAGCGGCATCGGCAGCGGGCTGGCGGATGGCGCCATCCTGCGGGCCATCATCGGCCTTGCGAACACCCTGGGCCTGATGACAATCGGGGAGGGGATCGAGCGACAGGAACAGCTGGCCGCCCTCAACGCTATGGGCTGCCACGCGGGCCAGGGGTTCTACCTGGCGAAGCCGCTGGACCACGACGCGATGGACGACCTGCTGGCCTCGTCCATTGAGTCCGGTAGCGGCCGCCAGTTGCGGCCGAACTGGCGGATGACCGCCTAGGCTGAACAGCTTTTAGCGATCCTGGATCAGTCTCAGCGGTGGGTCGGGGCGCTCAAGCAATTGTCCGAGCCGCTTCCTTTTCCTCCGCCTCAACGAGCTCGCCTTCAATGTTGATCTGGATTTCATGACTCACGATGAATTTGCCGTCCAGCATCGCGTCGAACTGCATGCCGAAGTCCTTGCGGTTGATCCTGGTTTCGGCGGCGTATCCAATCCGATGACCCATCCGTGGATCGTTGAATTCACCGTACTTCACCAGATTGAGGGTGACGGGATGCGTCACGCCCTTAATGGTCAAATCGCCGGTGAGCGCCCCCCGGTCCGCACCCTTCTGTTCAATCTTCGTGCTCTTGAACGTGATTGTCGGGTACTTCTGGACCTCCAAGAAGGTGGACGAACGCAGGTCATTGTCACGTTGCTCGTTGTGAGTGCGGATGCTCGCCGTGTTGATGGTCACCTCCACACTCGACCGTTCCGGCTGGTCAGGATAGAGCTGACCGGTCGCCATCACCTCGGCAAAATGACCTCGCACGGTCATCATTCCCAGGTGCTTGGCGGAGAACTCGACCTGTGTATGCATCGGGTCAAACTTCCAGGTGCCCATTGGAATGCCTCCTCAAACGTGATCCGACAGCGAACTTAGCACCATCCGCTTACTTTATGCAAGTAGCTGCAGTTAATTACCCGGGCGGGCTACACTGACGGGGTGGCTCGCAAACTCCGCGAGCAAGCACGTGAGTGCGATGAGCGCCTGACTAAGGTCTTCGCCCTGTTGGGGAAGCGTTGGTCGGGCGTGATCCTGGGGCTGCTCCTGCAGGGCCCGGCCCGCTTTGCCGTCCTGGCGCGAACCATCCCAGGCATTAGCGAGCGGATGCTGTCTGGCCGTCTCAACGAACTGACCGAGGCCGGCCTGGTCGATCGCCGGGTCCTCGATGGTCCGCCGCTGGGCGTTGTCTACCAGCTGACCGAGAGCGGCCGCGCCATGGGACCGGGCCTCCTCAAGCTGGGCGAGTGGGCGGAACGCTACATGGCTCCTGCGCCCGAGCGGGGCTCGACGAAGCGGCGTCGTTAGGTCCAGGTGGCTTAGCCTCGCTAAGATTGCTAGCTCATGCGCGCCCGGGGGGCCGCTGCGCTGGCGGTGCTGCTTCCGCTCGCCGGTTGCGACAGTGGCCAGGTCACGGAGCCCAGCCTGCCGCCGCCGCATATCATCAGCGGTCCGCTCATCGTGCCTACCGCCTGCGCTACCCGAGCGCAGTCGCCTGACCATCCAGGCGAGCCATCACTGGCGGTCGATCCAACCAACCCAAGCCAGCTGGTGGCAACCTGGCAGGAGAATCGTTCGCCCGACGAGGTAGGGAACGTTGTTGCAGTCAGCCACGACGGCGGATCAACCTGGACTCGAGCTGCGCTACCCTCGGTGCTGACCTGCACGGGTGGCCCGTACGTCCATGCCACCGATCCCTGGGTATCGATCGGGCGGGATGGCACCGTGTATCTATCAGCCCTTGTTGCGCGACCGCGCAGCTCCACGGGAACGACTCGCGATATCGTCGTCAGCATCTCGCACGATCATGGGGGCAGCTGGGAAGCGCCGGTGGTGCTGCAAAGTCTCACGGCGCCGCCCGCCCAGCCGGACAAGGATGCCATTCTCGCCGATCCGCGCCGTCCTGGTGTCGCCTATGCCGTATGGGTTGAGTACCCGGTCGCGGGAAACGCCCAACCCGTCACGGACGAGGTGGTGTTCGCGCGAACCACAGACGCCGGCCGCACCTGGTCGAAACCGGCGTCAATCTACAGCGGCAATGACGAAGCGCAACAGAACCAGCTGCTGATGACGGCGGGTGGTGTGCTGCTCGATGTCTTCATCGAAGGTGCATCGCTGCCGGGCACACCGCATCCGCCGCCCTTACCGGTAAAGATCCGCGTGATGCGATCGACGAATCAGGGGCAGACCTGGTCGCCACCCATCGATGCCGCGAGCTTCACCTACACGAACGCCGTCGACCCAGGCACCGGCGGACAGCTCCGCTTCTTCGGACAGCAGATTACGGCAGCGGCCGCGGGCAACGCGGTCTACGTGGCGTGGTTCGAGGTCCACAAGGATTTCTCGACGATCCTCGTGGCCCGGTCGGAAGACGCGGGACTCCACTGGCGGGCGCCGCAGGTGGTCGTCCGCGAGAAGCCGCAGGCATTTCTGCCGACGCTGGCAGTGGCCGGCGATGCAACTGTTGGCATGCTCTGGTTCGACGTGCGCCACTTCACGCCCGGCAGCGCGCGGCTCGACACCGATGTCTGGTTCAGCACCTCGCGCAATCGAGGCTCCAGCTGGACCGAGCGGCACGCGGCGGGCCCGTTCGACCTGCGTTCGGCGCCTGGCGGAAGCCTCGGGCCGTTCATCGGCGATTACATGGGATTGGTGGGGCTACCCGACGGCTTCGCCGCCGTCTTCATCCAGGCCCGGCCGCAAAGCCGAAACGGCACCACGGATGTGTTCTTCTCGCGAATCGCGCGGGCGTCTTCAGGCTAAGCGTATAGTCGGCCGTGGCACTACCCAATTAGGGAGACCGGGTTTCGAGGAGGAAGCGATGGCAGGTACCGAGACGAAAGTGACCAGTGAACAGAAGCGGGCCCGACTTCGCAAGAGCTACGACTTGAGCGCTCGGGGTGATTACGAGGGTTCAGTTCAAGAGGGCTGGGCTGACAACGGCGTCTTCCACAGCCAGATGCGGGGTCGTGAATTTCGAGGCAAGGCGGCGATCACGGACGAGGTCAAAAAGCAAAACCAGGAGGTCAAGACCACCTGGCATTTGCACGACGTCCTCGTGAGCGACGATCACGGCGTTGCCCTACTCGAGGCAGAGCAGGAGGGTCGCCGCCGGCGGATTGTCCACGTGCTGCACCTGGACGATACGGGCAGGATCCGGGAGGCCTGGGCGGTCTTCAACCCGACCGACTAGTTCTAACGGTCGCAGCCAGCTCGCGAGTCCGTTAACCCGGCCGGCGGCCGAAGAAGTTGGTCCCCAGCAGGCTCATCACGAGCTGGCCGTCCTGATTCCGCACCTCGCCGCGCCACCGAACGATGCCCATGGTGGGCCGGCTGCTCGACGCGCGAGTTTCCACGACCTCCATCTGTCCGCTCAGCCGGTCTTTAGGCCGGACCGGCAGCGGCCAGCGAAGCTCCTCGACGCCGGGAGAGCCGAGGCTGACCGTTTTGGCCACGAGGTTCTCCACCAGCAGGCGCATGAAGAGTGAAACCGTGTGCCAGCCGCTCGCGATCAGGCCACCGTAGATGGTGCGCCCGGCCGCGTCGGGATCGATGTGCATCGGCTGCGGATCGTACTGCCGCGCAAAGGCGATGATGTCCGCCTCGGTAACCGCCACCGATCCAACATCGATGACCTGCCCCGGATGGAAGTCCTCGAAGTAGCGCATCACTGGCAGTTGAGTGTAAATGGCCAGCCGGGCTGTCAATTGACCCCACATTGAAGGGGGGAGTATCTTTATTGCTGAGCTCAGGAGGGCTTCCATGCGAGATCCCAGCCGGCGGTTGCGGATCCTCCCGGCGCCCGTGGCGCAGATCGAGATACTCGCCTATGCCCCGACAGAGTTCTATCACTGCCAGCACTGCGAGATTGTCTGGGGACACCTTGGGCTGGGCGAGCGGCTTCACCGCGAGCAGCGGGCGTCGGCGCTTCCGGAGGACCTCCAGGCCGAGTACGCTGCCATATCCGATTGGGTCCGCCGGGTCTTCGATCGCTACGGGGACCGGCTGACCGTCAAGGTCATCGATGCCGCCTCGATCGAGGGCCTCATCAAGTCCATCCGCCACCGGGCGCGCCGCTTTCCAGCTTTCATCATCAGCGGCAGCGACCGCATCATCGGCTTTGACCCGGGCCGTCTGGATGCTGCGCTGGCGCAGCGGCTCGCGCGGACGGAAGGAGGTGAGGGCCGGGCACAAGACGGGTAAACCCCCCACCCTGACCCTCCCCCGCAAGGGGGGAGGGAAACGGTGAGCGGCGAGGAGGGAGGGAAATTACGACAAGGGAGGAAGCGATGTGAATAACACGCTGGTCGCGATCATCATCGGCATTGTCGCGATCTTCATCGGTTACAACGTTTACGCGCGCCGGATCGACCGCAATGTCATCCAGGCCAGTGCCAAACGCGCCACGCCGGCCAAGATGTACATGGACGGTGTCGACTTCATGCCCACCAGCCGCAACGTGCTCTACGGCTACCATTTCAAGTCGATCGCCGCGGCGGGCCCGATCGTGGGCGCCATCACGGCGGCCGCCCTCTGGGGCTGGTTGCCAAGCCTGCTCTGGCTGGTCCTGGGCGTGATGTTCATGGGCTGGGCCAGCGATTACAGCGCAATCGCGGTCTCCGTTCGAAACGATGGCAACTCGCTCTCCGCCATCGCCCACAAGTTGATCGCGCCTCGAACCCGCACCGTTCTCTTCGTGTTCATCTTCTTCTACCTACTGCTGGTGGCGGGCGCGTTCGGCACGCTTGTCGCAACGGTCTTGAACACACCGTCCGTTCCGCTGGGGATCATCGCGCTCGCGTTATTTGGATTATTGGCCGGCCAGCTGCTCTACCGGGCGAAACTTGACCTGATCCTCGTCACCGCGATCACCGTCCTCGGTACGCTCGGAGCTGTCCTGCTCAACGCGATTCCGAAGGGGTTCGTGCTGACCGCCTTTACGAACTTCAATCTGTGGCTCAACAGCTTTGCGCCGCCCAAGGGCGCCCTGTTCACGGTGCTCAACCCGACCAACCCGGTCGCCACGCAGAGCGTCCCGATCACGGTCAGCCTGGTCTTCTGGCTGCTCGCGATGTTCGTCTTTTGCTACCTCGGGGCAATCCTGCCGATCTGGCGGTACGCGCAGCCTGTGAACTACATCGGCTTCTGGATCACGGCGTTGACCATCGTCGTCGGCGGCCTGGGGGCGTTCCTCGCGTTCTTCGTCAAGCCGTCCGTCTCGACGTTCACGATCCCGGCGTTTGTTGGATGGGGAGGGCCGACCAAGGTGCTTTCGGCCAGCGGAGCCATCCAGCCCTTGTGGCCGATGTTGTTCGTCACGATCGCCTGCGGCGCGATCTCCGGCTGGCATGCGCTGATCGGTTCCGTGAGCACGGCGCGGCAGATCGAGAGCGAGGAGGACATGCTGCCGGTCGGCGGCGGCGCGATGTTCAGTGAGTTCACGCTTGGGCTCCTGTCGCTGCTGGCCGTCTCGGTAGCCGTGACGGCCGGCGGGACGACCTCGACCGCTGTCGCCATCACTCGCTTTGCCGGCGGCATCGCGGGATTCCTCAACGTGTTTGGGATCCCGATCACCTACGGCTCGGCCATTGCCAGGGCGGCCTTTGTGGTGATCGTTATCACCGTGACGCAGCTGCTGTTCCGGATCATGCGCGTCACGCTGGCCGAGTGGCTCGGCGGACGGGTGCCGATCTTCAAGAACCAGCATGTCGCCACGGTGATCAGCATGGCGGCGACGGCCATACTCGTCGTCAGCGGCACCTGGGTATATATCTGGCAGCTGTTCGGTGCCTCGAACCAGCTGATGGCGGCGCTGAGCCTGCTGGTCGTGACCGTCTGGCTGGTGGCGACCCGGCGCAACGCGCTGTACGCGGGCATCCCGATGGTGTTCATGTACGTGACCACCATGGCGGCGACCCTGGTCACCGGTTACAACCTCTTCAGGACGATCTTCCTCAAGCAAGTCGGGAAGGCCGGACACGAGGTTGCGGTGGCCGGCAGCGTGATCACGATTGCCATCGCGGCGCTGCTGTTCATCGCCGCGATTCTGATCGCCATCGATGGGATTCGCGCCTGGCAGCGTTACCGGCGGCAGCCACTGGAGGTGGCACCGCAACCTGTCACCGCGTAATCGAAAGGCGCCCACCCTCCCCTCCCTCTCGCGGGGAGGGGAGGGGGAGGCCGGGTGAAAGGCCCCCACCCTACCCTCCCCCAGTGGGGGAGGGAGATGTGGGGAGCCGCGGCTCGCCGGGTTCGTGGCTGGCTGCGGACGCTGCGCGAGATCATGTATGGGGCGACCGGCTACGAGTTCGAGCAGCACGCGGCGCGCGCCCGGGCGGACCTGGAGAACCTCTTTACGTTCATGATCATGGGCGACCTGATCGGGGTTCCCGTATTGCCGCCCTATTACGCGCTGCGGTTGGTGCCGTATCTTGTAGATACGGTGCCCGCGTGGCGCCGGCGCGTCCTGCGGGAGCGGCAACCATTCGAGAGCGACGCCTATGACCTTCATGGGGTGTGACGGATGAGCAAGGAGCCATCGCAAGAGGCGACGAAACCAGACGGCGAGGAACCTAAGAAGAAGGGCCTCTTCGGCATCTTCGGGACGGCCAAAGAGGTCATGTACGGGATGGCGACGCACGACATGTCCCGCTCCGCCTTGCGCACGCGGGCGAGCATGGAGCACCTCTTCATCCTGATCACGATGGGCGACCTGCTCGGCGTGCCCATCCTGCCGCCCTACTACAGCCTGCGGCTGATGCCCTACGTGGTGCCGCAGATCAGTACCTGGAAGCGGCGGATGTTGCGCGAGCGCGACATCACCGACGCGCTCGGCTGATCGTCATGGCGACCAAGGTCCCTGTCCAGACCGATCTGCACCGAGTCTTCGAGCAGCATCCGGAGCGGCGCTACATCATGTTCGGCGGCAAGGGCGGCCTGGGGAAGACCACGTTCTCGGCGGCAACCGCCTACTGGCTGGCGCGCCAGGGAAAGCGGGTGCTCGTCTTCTCGGTTGACCCGCAGGCCAGCCTGTCCGACATCTTCCAGCAGGACATCTTCGGCAAGGGCCCTGTGAAGATCATGGAGAATCTCTGGGCTCAGGAGGTCGACGCCGATTCGCACATCAAGGCCTACCAGGACGAGATCCGGAAGAAGATCCTGGACATGTACGGCCTTGACGCCGTGCCCGAGGAGATCGAGAACTACATCCAGGCGGCCAGCGCCGAGCCGGCGATGGAAGAGAGCGCCATCTTCGACGCGGTGGTGGACATCGTCGTCAAGAGCGATTACGACTACTACATCTATGACCTGGTCCCGCTCGGCCACGCGCTCTACTACCTGTCGATGGCCAAGGTGTACGACGAATGGATCAACAAGATCACGCACCTGCGGGAGCAAATGCGCGAGTACGAGCAGGTATCCAATGTGATGAGGCGCAAGAAGACGACCGAAGAAGACCAGATCCTGGCTGAGCTGCAGGACATCAAGCAGCGGATCAACGCCTCCTCTCGGATCCTGACCGATAAGGTCAAGACCGCGTTCTTCTTCGTCGTAGTTCCGGAAGAGATGATCATCCTCGACACCCGCAAGGCGGCCGAGCTGTTTACCAAGTTCGACGTCCCGCTGGCCGGATATGTGGTCAACCGGGTCCTGCCGGAGGATCTCGCCGGCCAGAATGTCCCTGAGTACCTAAAGAAGCGGCTGGCGATGCAGAAGCGCTACGTGGGAGAGATCCAAAAGACCCTGGGGAAGGACGTGCTGGCTTATGTCCCTGAGATGGAGCGCGATGTGACCGGCCTGCCGGCGATCGAGCGGCTGGCCAGCATCATGTACGGGCGATGAGCGTCCAGGCACCGGCGACGCGAGCGGTCACCGATTCGATGGCCGGCTATCTGGATGCCCACCCCGAGCTGAAATACGTGTTCTTCGGCGGCAAGGGCGGCGTCGGTAAGACCGTGATGGCGGGTGCGAGCGCCGTCTGGACGGCGGAGAAGGGCAAGCGCACGCTGCTGGCGTCGACCAACCCGGTGCATAGCCTGTCGGGTCTGCTGGACCAGAACGTCTTCGGCAAACACACGCCGGTGACGGGCGTGCCCAATCTCTTCGCCTACGAGATCGACACTAAGGAGACGATCGAGCGATCCAAACGCGAGATCCGCGAGAAGATCCAGTGGTTCTTGAAGTTCGCGGAGATCAGCACCCGCGCCGACGAGTTCGTCGAGTCGGCCACCATGAACCCCGCCTTCGAAGAGTCAGCCATGTTCGAGAACATGATCGATCTCATGTTCCGCAACGAGTACGACGCCTACGTTTTCGACACCGCGCCAACGGCCAACGCCCGTCGCCTGCTCGGCATGAGCAAGGTGTACTCGTTGTGGGTCAACAAGATGATGAAGAGCCGCGAGGAGGCGCAGAGCCTGCGCGAGATGCTGTCCTTCACCAAGAAGAAGGAGCAGGATCCGCTGATGCAGTATCTGATCGAGTTTCGGGGCCGGATGGAGCACGCCCGTGAGCTGCTTACGGACCCGAGCAAAACGGCCTTCTTCTTCGTGACGTTGCCGGAGGCGCTGCCGATTGCGGTGATCACCCGCTTCATCAACTGGTTCAGTGAGTTCGGAATCCCGGTGGGTGGCGTCCTGGTCAACATGCGCATCGACCGGTCGGTCGTTAAGGAGGACAGCGCCGAGTTCGTCCGCAACCGGCTGGCGATGCAGGACGAGCATATGCAGACGATCTGGGAGAAGTTCGACTCCCAGGTTCGGAGCATTGTCCCCCTCTTTGAGGACGAAGTGCGCGGCGTTCAGATGCTCAAGCGGCTCGCCAACGAGGTCTTCACCTCAAGCGCGCGCTGACGTACTCGACGCCGGTGCGGCCGCCGCTGTTGCCCTTTCACGCGCGGGCTCATAGGTGAAGATCGCGATACCGTCGCCAACCACCTTCGAGTTGGCGAGCCGTAGCGTCTTCTTGTCGCTGGTCTCGCCGAAGAGGCGCTTGCCGCCTCCCAGGACGACCGGGAACATCATCAGCCGGAGTTCATCGACGAGGTCGTGCTCCAGCAGCGTTTGCACGAGCATGGCGCTGCCGTGGACCACGATGTTGCCGTCCTGCTTCTGCTTCAGCTTTGAAACCTGATCCACGACGTCCCCCTTCAGCACAGTGGAGTTATTCCAGGTTGGCTTGGTGAGAGTCGATGACACGACGTACTTCGGCATCGAGTTGAATTTGTCGGCGAATTCACCGTCCCTGGATGGCCAGGCCGCGGCGAATCCCTCGTAGGTCACGCGCCCCAGCAGCAGGGCGGCTGACGAGAGCGTCTCATCCCGGGG
>Ga0209761_1003165_pt1 | contig 10884 bp, 9 predicted proteins | sample GraSoi013_1_40cm_4_FD_185818 | JGI IMG/M metagenome (GOLD analysis project Ga0209761, IMG submission 185818) | Grasslands soil microbial communities from the Angelo Coastal Reserve, California, USA - Sample 09_25_2013_1_40cm (SPAdes) (version 2) | ecosystem: Environmental > Terrestrial > Soil >... | reverse complement strand
CTTCCGCCTCTTCGGCGCCCGGCGCAACCGCAACGCCGTCGGCGCTCGCGTCACGGTCAGCGCCGGCCTACTCCGGCAGACGCGCGAGATCCACGCCGGCTCGTCCCACAACTCCTCGAACGACCCGCGCCTGCTCTTCGGGCTCGGCTCCTCCACCCGCGTGGACCGCGTCGAAATCCGCTGGCCCCTCGGCCGCACGCAGGTCCTGACCGATCTGCCGATCGATCGCTACCACATCGTCCACGAGCCGGACAAAGAGGCGCAGTAGCTCCCGGTTTTCCACCAGGATCGGCATGTCGCTGACTCTTCTCGGAGAGGCTGGAGCGTCTCAAGGGCGATGAGCCGCCGCGCAAGGCGCGGTCGGCTCCATCGCCCGCCTAGGGATTGGGTTGGGATAGAACTTCGGGAGGCGGCGCGACCGGCTTGGGCGGCGGCGTCGGCTTGGCCACGGGTTCGGGGGCGTCGACGAGCGACGGAGGCGCCGGCTTGATCGCACCGGACGGGCTCTTGAGTTCCGGGTGTTTCGAGTAGTAGTAGTCGATCACCCACTGCGGCACGTACCCCTGGTCCCTCCCGTCTTTCTCCGGGACGATCCGGGTCTCGAACTTTCCGTCGCCGTCCGCATCCATGATGCTGTACTCGAACGGCGGCTTGCCGTCGGTGTCGAACTGCACCCCGAAGACCCTCCCCTCGATCTCGTAGGTCATGAAGCGGGTCCCGTCCGCCCTGCGATACCCCTTCAGGATCGTCTCCTTGCCGGGAATCAGCGGCGTCCGGTCCGACACCCGGATCATCTCCTTGGCCGCCGTATAAGTGTTCGGGAATCTCCATCCCTGCGGATTGATTCGGATCTCGGCGCGCACGAGGGATCCCGCGAGCAGCACACCCATCGCCGAGGCGCCGACTCTCAACCTCGAATGTCGCGAACGGCCGTTCACGCCTTCCTCCCGCCTTGGCGCCCGCCGGATCAGCCGCGCGCAGTGCCGTGTCGGCTGCATCCGGCGTCGTTATTCATCATACACGGAGAGGCCCCGGCTACCCACCGCCCCGGCGCCGTCCTTCAGACCTCCACCAGGATGCTGTCGCCCTCGAGGCGCACCGCATGGCAGGGGACGCTGAGCGCCGTGTTGGTCGTGCATCTGCCGCCCTTCACCTCGTACTGGAAGCCGTGCCAGGGGCAGGTGATGACCCCTCCTTCGAGCTCGCCTTCTCCCAAAGGGCCCCCCCGGTGCGCGCAGGTATTGGCGGTGGCGAACACGGTGCCGTCGACGTTGTACAGGGCGACGGCCTTGCCTCCGATCTCCACGGCCTTCGCCGAGCCGGGAGGCAGCTCCCGGAGCGTGGCCACTTTCACGAATTCGGCCATGTCGGTCCTCCTCGCGTCGTGATCAGAATCACTCCTCCAACCTTCCATCGGGAGGGCTGTTGGCCAGGATCGTCTTGTAGTACGGCAACAGCTTCTCGTTGTAGACCTGGATGAGCCGGTCGAGCAGATCCGCCGGGCTGCGGCTGTAGATGATGTGGGCGCCCGTCTCCTTCTCGACCAGCTTGACGATGGTCTCCATGCGGTCGGCGATCCCCCCGGTCCCCTGCAGGATGCCGATCACCTTCCCCTCGTCGTAGGCGATGGCGAACTCTCCCAGCGTGCCGGAGCGCCCGCCCATGAAAACGACGAGGTCGCAGGAGCGGATGTTCTCGATCTCGCGCCCCATCAGACCGCTGCCGGTGTACACCAGCATGTCGTAGCCCTCGTAGGGCGAGTGGTACTTGATGCAGTGCTCCTCGAAGTTCAGGGCCGGCGAGATGCCGACCACGATCCCTCCGGCCGCCTTCGCCCCCTTCACGGCATAGTGCGGCAGACCCGGGCACGCCCCCGTGACCAGCACGCAGCCGCGCGCAGCGATGACCCGTCCCATCTCGGTCGCCATCCCGACCGCGCCTTCGCTCAGGCGCCCTCCGGCCGACCCCATGACGCCCACCGTGATCTTGAGAAGACGGCGCGCTTGATCCTCCATGAAGTTCTCCAAAGATTCCTCCCGCCGGGTCCGAAGACCCAGCGCGGGCGAGTCTAGCACCCTTCCCGGCGACGCGGCGCGCGCGCGGACCCCGGCCGTTTGACCCGACCCCGCCCTGCGCTTATACTGACCGGCCTTTGCAGGAAGGCCCGCGAATTCTCCCAGGACCCGTGAAAGGCATCACCGGGACGCAACCACCTCGCCGTGGCATAGCGCCTCCGAGGGCGCAGGCTCTCGTCCTGTGCGGAGCGCTCCTGCTCGCCGGCTGCGGAGGGACGGAGGGCCCGGCCTCCGTCATCGGGCCCAACCAGGGGCTGTCCCATCCGATGGTCGGTCAGAAGGCGCCCGACTTCGCGGCGCAGGATCCGGCCGGCCCCTGGCTGCCGCTGACAAGCCTGAAGGACAAGCCGGTCGCTCTCCTGTTTTTCCGTCCCGGGGCCGCGTTCGCCACCGACCTGGCGCGGGAGCTCGGCCATTACCGGGACGATCCGTCCTACCGCCCGATCGTGTTCCTGGGAATCGCCCGCGAGTCGACGGACCGCATCCAGGAGTTCATCAAGGTGCACGGCCTCACTCTGCCGATCCTGCGCGACCCCGGCCCGATCGCACGCTCGTACGACATCGGCGACGTCCCGACCGTGGTCCTGATCGACGTGGACGGCGTCATCCGCTTCCGCATGGACGGTTACCCGGGCGGCCAGTTCCGGGCGCGTCTGCAGGCCACGGTGGACGCCCTGCGCAAGCTTCCCACGTTCACGGCCGAGAGGGTTGGCTCTCTGAACCTCGATTACACCACCCACCCCAAGGCGCCGATTTTCAGCGCCAGGGCGATCGACGGGCGCCCATTGGATCTGGCGTCTCTGAAGGGGCGCGTGGTGGTGCTCAACTTCTTCGATCAGGAATGCCCGCACTGCCAGAAGGACCTGCCGCTGCTCGTGCCCGTCCTGAAGGAATTCCGTTCCCGGGGCGTCGTGGCGATCGGCATCTCCTCGCGCGACGCCGACGGGACAATGCGCCAGTACATGCGCGAGCACGGGATCGACTACCCGGTGGTGATCGATCCGGCGCGGTCCATCTTCAACCAGTACGATTCGACGCGCACCCCCGACACGCTGTTCATCGACAGGGACGGCTTCATTCGATTCCGCGAGCAGGGCGACCGCTCCGATCGGGCGGAGCTCACCCGGTTGCAGCTGCGGCTGCTCCTGGGTGAGGACGCGCGGACGCTGGCCGCGTCTCTGCCGAAGGACCGGTATGCGGGGGACGCCGCCTGCCGCGCCTGTCACGAGCGCGAGTACGACGACTGGCTTACAACACCGCACAGCATCGCCTGGGACAGCCTCGAGAAGGGCGAAAAGTGGCGCGACCCCGAGTGCGTCGGCTGCCACGTCACCGGCAAGGACCGTCCGGGCGGGTTCACCGACTCTGAGAAGACGCCTCACAGGGTCAACGTGCAGTGCGAGGTCTGCCACGGACCGGGTGGCGGTCACCCGGCGGGCGCCACCGCCGCATCCAACGACCCGGCCGTCATGAAGAAGGTCTGTATCACCTGCCACACCGGCAAGTTCGTCCTCAACTTCGATCCGGATGAGGCCCTGGTCCTGGTGGCGCACCGGGACGACCCCGACATGGACAAACTGTTCAAATACAGCGACGCGCAGCGCCGGCGCCTGGAGGCGATCAACACGCGGCGCCTGGAAAAGTTCAAGTCGGGTGTGGCCTACGTCGGCGCCGACTCCTGCCGTGATTGCCACCAGGAAGAGTACGACCAGTGGAGCCGCACCGCGCATGCCGGGGCCTTCGCAATTATCCTAAAGACGAGCCGCGGCCGCGACCCGATCTGCACGCCGTGCCACACGACCGGACAGGGGCACAAGGGCGGTTTCGGCGATGCGGCGGCGCCGCAGGGCAACCCGATGACCAACGTGCAGTGCGAGGTCTGCCACGGGCCTGGCGACGACCACGTGAAGGCGCCGGCCGCCCTCAAGAAGGCCACCATCTACGGCATTACCGACCAGTGCTCCTTCTGCATCATCCAGGGCGTCTGCGCCACCTGCCACGACAAGAAGAATGACGCCGATTTCGACATCGAGAAGGCGCTGCCGCTCGTGAAGCATCGCCCGGCGACGGCATCGGCGCGGTCCCGCGCGCGGTGAGCGGCGCCGCGAACCCGGTGAGCGCCGGGCCGGGGCCTGCTGCGGCCGTCGCCCCTGGCGGCGTCGATCCCCTCCCAGGCTACGTCGCCGCCGCTTCCTGCGTCCTCATCTGGGGCGCCAACTATTCGATCGCCAAGCGCGCGCTCCTCGAGATCGACCCGCTGGCGATCGCCTGCACGCGGGCCGCCGCCGGGGTGCTGTTTTTCGGCCTTGTCCTGCTGGCGCGCCGCGACCGGCAGAGGCTCCGCCACGGCCTTTTGCGCTCGGCGCCTCTCGGTCTGCTGGGAGTTTTCGCCAACCAGCTCCTGTTCATGACCGGGCTGAAGCGGACCAGCGCCGCCCATTCCGCGATCCTGATCGGCATGCTGCCGGTCTTCGTTCTCCTGATTTCGGCCGTGGGCCGGCAGGAGCGGGTGAGCGCGCTCAAGCTCGGAGGGATCCTGGTGGCCTTTGCGGGTGTCTGCCTCATCGCTCTCGAGCACGGCGTCGGTCTCGAGCACGCTTCGCTCCAGGGAGATCTCCTGACGCTCGCCGGTGTCCTGTCATTCGCCGGCTACACGGTGCTCGGGAAACCGGTTCTGCGCGAGATCGGTCCGCTCGATGCCACCGCCCTCGCCTTTCTCACGGGTGGGACGGCGATTCTGCTGGTGACGGTGCCGGCGGCCGCGCGCCAGGACTGGCGGTCGGTGTCGGCGGCGGGCCTCGTCTGCCTCGCGGCCGTGGTGCTGCTCTCGACCCTCGCGGCCTACGTCCTCTATTACTTCGCCGTGGCCCGCCTCGACCCGTCCAAGGTCGCCGCCTTCATGTACCTGCAGCCGGTCGTCGCGTCGCTCATCGCGTTCTTCCTCGCGGGCGAGCGCTTCAGCGTCACGTTCTTGTGCGGCGGCGTGCTGGTCCTCGTCGGCGTGATGCTGGCGGAGCGAGGATGAGGCGAACGGCGCGCGTGCTATCATCGCGCCTCGCATGAAGAGGAGACCCGCCGAGGATGCATCGCCTGCTCGCTCACCCGCCGCGTCTCGCGCTCGTGTGCGCGGCCGCCTGCGTCGTCGGGTGCGCGGCCGGCCTCCCGCCTGAGATGACCTCCGACCTGATTCTGACCAACGGCGCCGTCGTCACGGAGGACCCGGCCCGCCCAGGGGCCCGGGCCGTCGCGGTGCGCGGAGACACGATCGCCGCCGTGGGAACCGACGACGACATCGTGAAGCTGGCCGGCCCGAAGACGCGCCGCATCGATCTGCGCGGGGCGATGGTCGTGCCCGGCCTGATCGACGCTCACGGTCACGTGCGATCGTTCGGGGAGGAGCTCGCCAACCTCGACCTGCACGGTGTTGCCAGCATCGAGGAAGTCGCACGCAGAGTGCGTGAGCGCGACGCGGTCCTGCCGCCGGGCGCCTGGATCACCGGCCACGGCTGGGACCAGAACCTCTGGCCGGGGAAGAAATTCCCCGACCATCGCCCCCTGACCGAGGCGGCGCCCGGCCGCCCCGTTTGGCTACGCCGGGTCGACGGCCATGCCTCGTGGGCCAATCGCAAGGCGATGGAGGTCGCCGGCGTGACCCGCCGGACCCCGGAGCCATCGGGGGGCAAGATCGAGCGCGACGCCCGCGGCGACCCCACCGGCGTGTTCGTGGACAACGCCCAGGACCTCGTCAAGAAGGCGCGGCCGGCGCCGACGCGCGAACAGATCAAGGAGTGGCTGCGTCTGTCGCTGCAGCGTCTGGCTGCGGGCGGGCTCACCGAGATCCACGACGCCTCGGTCGATCCGGAGGACGTCGACGCCTACCGCGAGCTGGCCGACGAAGGGAACCTCCCGCTGCGCGTCTACCTGATGTGGAACGGCATCGGCAAGGCCCTCATCGAGCCCCTGGTCGAGCGGCCCATCTTCGTGAACTACAGGAACCGGCTGACGCTGCGGGCCGTCAAGCTGATGGTCGACGGGGCCATGGGTTCGCGCGGTGCCGTCTTCCAGGAGGACTATTCCGACGACAAGGGAAACCGCGGTCTGTTCGTGACCGAGCCGGACGAGCTCGAGAGACGCGCCGAACTGGCGATGCGCAAGGGATACCAGGTCTGCACGCACGCCATCGGCGACCGCGGCATCCGTCTCACCATCGACGTCTACGAAAAAGCGCTCGCCGCCGTGAAGCCGACCGACCCGCGCCCGCGCATCGAGCATCTGCAGTGCGTCACGCCTGAAGACGTGGCCCGTCTGAAGCCCCTCGGCATCATCGCCTCCATGCAGCCGAGCCACGCCACCAGCGACATGTACTGGGCCGAGGACCGCGTCGGCCCCGAGCGCGGCATGGGGCTCTACGCCTGGCGCTGGGTCCTCGACTCGGGCGTGATCATTGCCGCCGGCTCCGACTTCCCCGTCGATCCGGAGAAGCCGCTGATCGGCCTCCACAGCGCCGTCACCCGCCAGGATCTCAAGAACTGGCCCGCGGGCGGCTGGCACCCCGACCAGAAGATGTCGTTCGAGGAGGCCCTGCGCGCCTACACCCGGGGCGCCGCCTACGCCGCTTACGAAGAGGACCACAAGGGACGGATCGCCCCGGGCTACTGGGCCGACCTCACGGTCATCGGTAAAGATTTGAGGGAGATTCCACCCGAGGAGATCCCGAACGCCGGGATCGATTTTACGATCGTGGGCGGATCGGTCGTCTACGAGAGGCGGTAGCGCCGCCCGCTTCCGTTGGCTCCAGGGACAAGAGCTTCTCCACCATGAGACCGTGAAGCGCCGGCACGACGCGGACGGCGCCCGCGCGTTTCAGTACGGCGGCCGAGAACGAGGTCGCCACTCCGACGACCATGAGGCCTGCGGCGCGCGCGGCGCGCACACCGCCGGGCGAGTCCTCGATCGCCACGGAGCCGCGGCCTCCCCTCAGCCCCAGGCGGCGCAGCGCCAGGCGGTATGCGTCCGGCCACGGCTTGGGACGCCTGACGTCCTCGGCCGTCACGACGGCGCCGAACAGCCGCGTGAGCCCGGCCCGCTCCAGCGCGCTTCGGACCTCGGACCGCGCGGCACCCGAGACGACGGCGATGGGGACGCGGCGCGCCATGTCGCGCACCAGGCGGGCGGCGCGCGGGTCGATGCGCAGGCGGCGCGCCAGGCGCGCGTGGGTCCGTCTCTTGCGGCGCAGGAGGCTTTCGAGTTCCGCCCGTGGCAGCCGCGAGTCGCGCAGGATCGCCTCGAGTGCGGTGCGGTCGTCGAACACCAGGTAGCGGGCGTTGTAGCGTGCGCGGCTCAGGGTGACGCCGAAGGGCCGGAGGACCTCCCGGAAGGCGCGCCAGTGGAACGTCTCGTCGTCCAGCAACACCCCGTTGAAGTCGAACAGGATCGCTCGAACGGTCGTCAACGCGCGTCACCCGCCCGCCCGCGGACGCGCCCCGCCGCATCGCCGCCGCAACGGTACCGGTGCCTCCTCCGCCTACTGGCACCCCACCGTCTTGATTGAATCGGATCCTGCGAGCGCTCGTCCGCCGAAGGTCCTCCCCGTGAGGGAGGCCGCAATATCCCCACATTTAATGCCCGAGTCCCCGGCGTTGAATTTGAGGACCAGATCCATGTCCCCGTCCCCATCGACGTCGTCCAGGGCAGACTGCACCGGCGCCGCCTCCGCGCCGGTCGCGCCAAAGCGGATCGTGGTCGGGTCCACGGTGGCGGCATCGAAGGCGTCGGTCGTCAGAACGGCGACACGGAGGCTCCCTTCACTCCTCGGGTTGATGGTGTTCGGGAAGCTGCCGGGCTTGATATCAATCGTGATCAGGTCCGGGCCACACGCGCGAGCGCCGTTGAAGGGTGGCATCTCCCCGGAGTCGTTCGTGAAAAAGCCGCCCGGCGATCCGAAATTGACCGAATCGGGCGCTCGCTCATTGTTGCCGAAACTGCCGCCGAACGCCGATTCGACGGCATAGTTGAAGACGGCATCGACCGAGATCAGAACCAGGGGGAAGACCAGCCGGAGCGTATTGGTGGCCGGGTCGAACCAGACCTGTGAGGTCGCGAGGAAACCCGGAACGTTTCCGGATTGGGAGAAGCTACACGTTGACAAGGCATCCGGGCCGCCGAACATGGTGAACCCCCGGTCGGCACCCAGGAAGGTACTGAAGCCGCAGGCACTTCCCGTCGCCCCGTTCTGATCCGTATCGAGGCACCAGCTGACATAGTGGGTGGCAGTCGTTGGGAATGGACGAGCAGAAAACTGAACGCGAAGGTCAACCAGGCCCGCAGAGACATTGGCGGATCCGGAAACGATGTCCGCACTCGGCAAAGTTACGTCTCCTGCCGGATCCGTCCATGCCCCCGGCGCCGCCTCCACAACCGTGACGAAGCTCAAAGCGGTCAAAAGCACGAGGCAGTCGATCCATCTGACGGACGTGTCAGCCTTCATGGGATTCTCCTTTCGGCGACATTTGACGACGTCAGACAACACGCGTGGTAAGCCGAGGCTGGCACGGCCTCAGCCGAACTGCCCAGTGACCGCGATCACGCCCGCGCCACGCACCGACTCAGGCGCCACGACGTCGGTGACGCGGCTCGGCCGAACATTTACAACCAAACCGCCGACAGCGAAATTACAATCTTGCGTTTGCTGCTGCACGCGGGCAGCGCGCCGGAGCGCAGCCGGCTCTGAGCCCAGCCATTTCACGCTCCGCGAAACTGCGCAAAATTTGATGCAACCGGAGCTTGGAGCACGCATCGGGTTCATGGATGGGGTAACTCGCTCAACGGCAGCGTGCCTCAGGTGTTTCAAAACCTTGCCCGGGTCCGATGAGCGACCCCGGCGGGGATTCCTTCCCACTCCACGACCGGCGGGGGGAGCGTGTTTCCTCCCTCCGCCCGGATTTCCTCGCTTCCGTCGCGCAGCTCGCCGCCCTCCAGGAAGCAGTTGTGGCAGAGCATTCGTCTACCGCGATGTTGAGGCCTGCTTACCCCGGGAGCTGCTTCCTTCCTGTCCCGTGACAGAGCTCGCATTTTCCTGAGCCCCCGCAGGCTCTGCATTCGACGGGACGCGCCAATCTCAGTCCCCGCTTCTGGAAGACACGCATCCCTGTGCCACTGCACTTGTGACAACGGCCGGTGCCCGTGCAGAGGGAGCAGATCTCGGCCTTGTCTTCCATCGTTGTGGTCGAGAGTAGCGACTCGGATCTCAGTGGCTTGTCGGGGGGAATCGCCTGTGGCTGGTCTACTCTCTCCCTCCCATAAGAATTCTACCCCTTCTTGAGCGTGAAGGTCACGGTCGGCGCGGGACACGTGAGCGCTCGAAGCCCGCGAGCGGAGCACGCACCCACCAGCCGCACGCGCCAGCGCCGAGGGCGCCGACAGCCCAGCCGCCGTATGACGGGACCGAAACCACTACTTGTCCTGAGCGACCAGCGGCTTCAGATCCACGTGTGCCCGTAGGGTGAGGGGCGAGTCGGGGCAACAGGATTCGAGCCGGTGAAGCAATGGCTCGGCCTCCTGCCGCTCGCCAGCCGCGAGATGGGCGGCGAACAGGCCGTACACCGTCACGTCGAGCGCGCGATGAGTCGGAACATCCTTCAGACAGCGCTCGAAGGTTTTCTTGGCCGATTTGAAGTTCCCTATCTTGAGACTGTTCCACCCGATGACCGTGAGAACCTCGGCCAGGACCTCCGGCTGGGAGCGCACCTCGCTCCTCGCAAGAGCTTTCTCGAGGAACACCGTGCTCGCTTGAAAGAGCCTCATCCTGTGATATGCAAGCCCGATCTCCCGAAGCGCCTGCGGGTCCCGGCGATTTGCGGCGAGGCGCGCCTGCCACGGCCCGATTTCCGAGAAGTCACCGGGCATCGCCCTGAGGATGCCCAGGTAATCATCGGCGCGGCTGAAGCCTTCCCGCCGCGCTATCTCCGTGCCCCAAGGATCGCTGAGGACAACGGTAGGCAAGGCATCAGCGCGATATCTCTGGGCGATCTCCGGATGGCGATCGACGTCGACCCTCAGACAGACGAACTTGCTCGCCAGCGCCACCACGTCCGTCCTGGACCACAGCTGGACCTCCATTTCCCGGCAGGGTTGGCACCAGGTGGCCCAGAAATCCATGAGGACCGGCTTCCCTTGGTTGCGGGCGACTTCCATCGCCTCGTCCCAGCGCTGCCGCCATTCGATCGCTGGGGCCGTCGGAGAGCGCTCCGCAGACCACGCCAACGTCGTGCACAGCAGCAACGCGGTCGCCCCGAGCCGAGCGAGCCCTTTGAGCCGGATCGTCACGATTATCTTTCTAAATACTGCTCGCGGGCGGGTGTGTCAAGTGGAACCGTTCCATCCTCCGCCGGCGCCTGAACGCCTTCGCGACCAGGAGATGTGGCAGAAGGCGCGGGACCCGAGCTGCTGAGCTCCGACCGCGACAACCCGAAGTCAGGCTCACGGCAGATCTTTGCCCGGGCTCGCCTCGTTCGCGTGAATCTGCTCGACCGGCGGGATGGCGATCGGCGCCAATCCCGCGCCCGTCAGCGCGGTGTTGAGCGCCACGAGCGCCGACTCCCTGGCTCCGCGCCACAACCCGAGCGCATGCTCGAGCCGCTCGTCGCACGCGGACAGCGCCTGACGCTGCGACTCTATCGGTGCGGCGTCGCTGCCATCGAGGTCATTGTGCAGCGTACGAAGCGCATCGGCGATCGAGCTCAGCCGCGGACCCGCGTCACCTTCGCCTTCCGTCAAGGGAGAGATCCGATCCCTCAAGACCGCCACGGCC
>Ga0209761_1003164_pt1 | contig 10885 bp, 7 predicted proteins | sample GraSoi013_1_40cm_4_FD_185818 | JGI IMG/M metagenome (GOLD analysis project Ga0209761, IMG submission 185818) | Grasslands soil microbial communities from the Angelo Coastal Reserve, California, USA - Sample 09_25_2013_1_40cm (SPAdes) (version 2) | ecosystem: Environmental > Terrestrial > Soil >... | reverse complement strand
AGGTGTCGATCTGGCTCGCCCACGGCAGCAGCACGGCTTCGAGATCGGCGTTCACGGGCGAGGCCTTCGTGCTGAGCGCCCGCAGCCAGAACGGATAGGGCACCAGCACCTGGCCGAACTGCGCCGGGATCCCGACCTGCACGTTCGACGCCAGGTCGTACACCATGTTGGAGGCGATCGAGACGCTGTACGGCTTGAGCAGCACGTTCCACCCGACGCGCCGCGACGCCGCGAACGGCGGCCCCTGCTGGGAGAGCTGCAGCTGCATGCCGCCGGCCATCAGGAGCAGACTGCCCCCCCGGTCGAGGAACCCCCGCAGCCGGGTGACCTGGGCGTTGTCGAGCGAATCGGGCGTACCGGCGACGGCGATCACCCGAACGCCCGGTGCGATCGACGTGTCGGTCACACCGAACGGGCGGACATCATAACGGCTCGCGAGCCGCTCGCGCAGCGCCTCGAAGCTGCGTTGGCCGCGCGCCGCCGCCGCATCGCTGATCTCGCCGAAGGCGATCACGGCTTTCTCCGGATGGGTCAGTGCCCGGATGTCGGAGGTGAGCCGGTACTCGAGATCGTTGGACTGCTGCACGAACGGGATGGTCTTCACCCCGTCGGCGTGGCGGATCGCCAGACCCAGGTAGCCCTCCTTCACCTGCAGCTCGGCCTGCCCCAGCACGTTGAACTGGACGGGTGGAATCCCGAGGGTGCGGGCCTCCTTGAATGCGGCGCTGTCGGTCGCCGGGTCCGCGATGACCACTTTCACCTTACCGCGCCCGGCCGCGCGGTAGTCGTTCAGGAGATCGTCGACGTCGCGCTTCAAGAACGCGACTTCGGGCGGCAGCGCCGCCGACGCGAACAGCTTCAGGGTCACGAGGTCCGGGAGGGCGTGGAGCAGCTGTCGCGTGGCGCGGGACAGCGTGAACGAATTCCCCGGCGTCAGATCGAGCCGGCCGCCGATGTGACGCCCGAACAGGTTCACCACGATCGTCGCGACCGCGAGGAACACGGTGCCCAGCCGCAGCCGTCTCAGGGCCTCGCCGTGCGGCGCGACCCTGCGGGACTCGAGCGCGAAATAAGCGAAGACCAGGAACAGCACGGCGAGCGTGACGAAGTAGACCGCATCGCGCAGGTCGATCACGCCGCGGCCTATGCTCGAGAAGTGTGACAACACGCCGAGCGACGCGGCGATCGCCCCCAGCGAGGCCGGGAGACCCACGATCAGGGGATCAAGCCCGACGAGGATCAGCGCGAACATCACCGTCACGGCGAGAATGAAGGCGGTGATCTGGTTGCGCGTGGCGCTCGACGCCCAGAGTCCGACGCCGGCGAGCCCGAGGATCAACAGGGCCGCACCCACATATTGCGCCACCACGATCCCGAGCTGGGGCGCCGTGCCCAGCGCGAGACCGAGCGGGATGGTGAGCGTGATCGTCAGCGCGAGCCAGAGGAAGAGCACCTGGCCGACGTACTTGCCGAGCAGCAGCTCCAGCTCGCTGATCGGCTGTGCCAGCACCACCTCGAGCGTACCGGAGCGGGCGTCTTCGGCGAGGGCGCGCATCGTCACCGCCGGCACGAGCAACAGGAGCACCCAGGGCAGGAAGTCGAACATCGGGCGCAGCGACGCGACGCCGTACAGGTCCAGCTGACGGAAGCAGAGGAAGCCGTTCACGGCGGTGAACACGACCAGCAGGATGTAGGCCGTCGGCTGGTCGAACAGCGCCTTCAGCTCGCGCCGTGCGATGGTCCACACCGGCCGCATCGCTAGGCTCCCTTTTGCGTGAGCTGCTGGAACAGGTCCTCGAGGGTCCCGGCTTGCCGGTGCAGCTCGTACAGCGTCCAGCCGCGGGATTGGGCGAGGGCGAAGATCTCGGGGCGCAGGTCGCGCGACCCGTCGGCGGTGAGCGTGACGGCGACCCGGCCGTCGACCGCGACGGGTGCCGGCGTCACCCGGCGAACGCCGGACAGCTGCCCGAGGGCTTCCGCGACACCCGCCCCGGCCGCCTCGACGGCGATTTCGATCGCCCCCGCCCCTCCCCCCGCCCCCGCCGCCTGTGCGATCAGCCGGTCCACCGGTCCGTCGGCCACGATCTTCCCCCGGCTGATGATCAACAGGCGGGAGCAGGTCTGGTGCACTTCGGAAAGCACGTGGGTCGAGAGGATGACGGTGCGGTCCTTGCCGAGTGCCCCGATCAGGCGACGGATCTCGACGCGCTGGTTGGGGTCGAGCCCCTCCGTCGGCTCGTCGAGCACGAGGAGGTCGGGGCGATGCAGAATCGCCTGCGCCAGGCCCACCCGCTGCCGGAACCCCTTCGACAGCTCCGCGATCGGCCGGTAGTAGACGCTCTCGATGCCGGTCGCCGCGACCGCGGCGTCCATCGCCTGCCCGCGGGGCGGGCCCACGAGCTCGCGCAGGTCCGCGATGAAGGCGAGGTAATCGTGGACCAGCATGTCTTCGTACAGGGGGTTGTTCTCGGCGAGGTACCCGATGCGGCGCTTCGCCGCCCGGCCTGAGTCCGCGAGCGGGACGCCGTCGAGGCTGATCGTGCCGGCGTCCGGCTCGTAAAACTGCGTGATCATGCGCATGGTCGTGGACTTGCCCGCCCCGTTGGGACCGAGGAAGCCCACCACCTGACCGCGGTCGATCGCGAACGAGACCTGGTCGACCGCCGTAACGCCGCCGAATCGCTTAGAGATGCCGTCGACAGACAGGAAGGGCATACGCGGACAGATGCTAACAGCCCCCCGCCGGGTTCTTCAAGCCCCCGCCTGGGGCGTTTCTTACAGAGACTTAAGGAAGGCGACGAGCGCCGCGCGGTCGGCCGGTGGCAGGGCCTTGAAGCGGTCGCGCGCGCCGGCCCCCTCCCCACCGTGCAGCGCGATCGCCTGCTCGAGCGTGGTCGCCCGGCCGTCGTGGAGGAAATGCTCCGCGCCGCGGAGGTCGAGGAGCGGCTCCGTGCGGAAGTCCGCCGGGGTGGCGAGGCCGAGGCAGATGTCGGCCAGGTCGGCCCCCATGTCGTGCAGCAGAAGGTCGGTGTAGGCGGCGAACGTCTGGTACCGCAAGGCCGGTACCGGGCTGTCCCCGGTGCGGAGGGTCGGGATGTGGCAGGTCGCGCACCCGATCTGGGAGAAGAGGTCGCGGCCGCTTCGCCCGTCCTTGCCCAGCTTCAACGGCGTCGGCGGCGCGAGGAAGCGCACGAAGTCGTCGGTGAGGTCGAGCGCCTCCTGGGTGATCTCGGGGTCGGCCGCGGGGTCGACACCGGCCGGGATCGGCTTGCCCCCGATGTCCTCCTCGGTCGGCTGCTCCGGGTTGGTGACACTCATCTCCGCCGCGAACGCACCCGCGTTGAACTCCCGCAGGGTGGGGACGAACGCTTTGCGGCCGAACCGGCCGATGCGGCCGTCCAGGGAGCGGTTGGGCCGTCCTCTGACCCCATCGTGGTTCCGGTCGCCGGGGTCCGCGTAGGCGAGGAGCACGGAGTCGGGCACGAGGTCGAGCAGGCCGCGGCCGAAGATGACCGGCGACGTCCGCATCGCCCGCGCCGTCGCCGACGGGGGAAAGGGCTCCTGGTCGATGCCGAGGGCCTGCTTGAGGGCGGGGGTGGTGTGCTGCTGAATTACCGGTCCCCCCTCCTGGGCGAGTGGGTCGCAAAAAGGACTGTGGAACGCGGTAGCGTGGACTTCGATTTCGTCGCCGCGCCCGCCCGCCGGATCCTCGTGGCACTCGCCGCAGCCGGTCGCGTTAAAGAGGGGACCGAGCCCCGTCTCGGGTGTGAAGACGCTGTCGAACACGACCTTCCCGCGGTTGAACCGGTCGCGCTCCGCCTTCGAGAGCTGGGGGAGGGGATCGCCGGGCTTGACTGGCTTCTGACAGCCCACCGCGAGCAGCAAGAGAACGACCGCGACCTGCGGCCGGGTCACGGTGTGCCCACCACGAGCTTTTCGACGCGATCAGCGACCAGCCCCGTGGCGGTGCGCCGGCACTCGGTGAGCACGACGTCGCCGGGCTTTAAGTCGGCGAGGCGGGGCGCTCCGCCGGCGGCCACGAGCCGTGTCGTCGGTGTCGTGGTCATCCGTACGACCCGCAGGGACATTCCGACCCCGGTGATCAGCTCGAGCGTGCCGGTCCGCGCATTGACGGCGCGAATGGTGCCCCGGTAGGTGTACGACGCCGCCGGCTGCGCCGAGTTGAGCGCGCGCCAATCCGCCGGGGCAGAGGTGATCAGCGGCACCAGCAGGATGGCGGTCAGCGCCGCCGTCCGGATCTCACGTCGCATGCGCGCCTCCAGGGTCGCGTTTTTCGACTCGCATTGTAGGCGGTCGGACCGGACGGCGTCAACCGTGGTTTAGGGGGCGAGCTTCTCGAGCTGCTCCGCCGCCCGGCCGACCACACTGGTGTGTGCAGCCAGCGCTTGTGCGGTGGCCGCGATCTGCTGCTCGGCTTCCGACCAGTTCTTCTGCTCGATCGCCTCGCGCACGCCGGGCAGCGTCTTCACCCCGTAGCCGGTATAGAAGCCGGGCGCGTAGATCTGATGGCGGTACCAGGGTCGCCGTGGCAGGCCCGTGGCGCTCATGAGCGCCCGCTCGGTCTGGCGCAGCGTGGCGTTCAACGCCTGCGCTTCCGGCTTGGCGAGCGCGGCCCCCCCGTTCGCCTGGGCTTTCGTGAACGCGCGCTCGTAGCGCTCCGCCGTCCGATTGAGCGCGTCCACCGCGTTGTCGAGCGGCGCGAAGCTCAGATACGGCGGCAGCTCTTCCCGGGCCGGCGGGACCGACGGCTCGCGCGGGTCCGCGGTCGCGGTGAACACGCCCTCGTCGAGCTGACGATTGCGCTCGCGCACCGTGTCCTGTTTCTCCTGGAGGAGCTTCTCCACTTCCTTCACGTAGCGGCCTACCGTCTCGGCGAAGGCGGTGAACTGGTACGGCACGACCTCGGCGTCGGCGAGCCGCATGACCGCGGTGCCCACGGTCTGAGCGAGGGCGCGGCCGTACACGAACGAGGTGTCGTCGAACGTCGTGAACCACTTGAAGTCGTCGTAGATCGAATGGTAGATGCCGCCGCCGCCCTCGCCGCCGAAGCCGAGGTTCAAGGTCGCGACCCCGACGTGCTGCAGGAACGGAGTGAAGTCCGAGCCGGATCCGAGCGCATCGATGCGCAGGTCGGCCCGTTGCCGCGCCTCCTGACGGAGCTCGGCCGTGCTCGCGTCGGCGATGGCGCGGAGCTGGGCGCGCTTCCAGGCGCTGAGCCTGGTCTCGGGATCGTCGATCTCCCGCGCCACGTCGTTGATGAACGCCTCGAGCGAGTGGGAGCCGCCGACGTCCAAGTACCCTCGATTGTTGGTGTCGCTGTTGAGGTATGCCACGGCCTTCGCGCCCAGCTCGTCGGCGTGGGCCTCGACCCATTCGGTCGAGCCGAGCAGCGCGGGCTCCTCACCGTCCCACGCCGCATAGATGATCGTGCGGCGCGGCTTCCAGCCTTGCTTGAGCAGCTGCCCGTAGGCGCGCGCCTCTTCGAGCAAGGGCACCAGGCCCGAGATCGGGTCCTCGGCGCCGTTCACCCAGGCGTCGTGATGGTTGCCGCGGATGACCCACTCGTCCGGCGCGGCGGCGCCGGGAATGCGGGCGATGACGTCGTACAGGGTCTTCAAGCTCCAGTCGGACTTCACGCGAAGGTGCACCTTGGCGGGCCCCGGACCGACGTGATAGGTGATGCCGAGCCCGCCGCGCCACTCCGCCGGCGCCATAGGCCCGCGCAGGGCCGCGAGCAGCGGCTGCGCGTCGCCGTACGAAATGGGCAGCACGGGGATCTTGGTGATGGTCAGCGCCTCGCTCACCGGGAGCCGCTTCGCGTCCTTGGTGGCGCCCACGCCGGGCGTGAGCGGGTCGCCGGGGTAGAGCGGCATGTCCATCACGCTGCCGCGCTGCACCCCGTCCCTGGGGCGCCAGGGACCCTGCGGGTACACGTCGCCGTGGGTGTAGCCGTCCTCCTTCGGATCCGAGTAGATGAGGCATCCGATGGCGCCGTGCTCGGCCGCGACCTTGGGCTTGATGCCGCGCCACGACCCGAAGTAGCGCGCGATCACGATCGCGCCCTTCACCGACACGCCCAGCCGCTCGAGCCGCTCATAGTCGGCGGGCACGCCGAAGTTCACGTACACCAGCGGGGCCGTGACATCGCCGTCGATCGAGTATGCATTGTACGTCGGGAGCTGCTCCGCCTGCTGGCTCGAGGTCGGGTCTCCCGGCACCGGCGGCTCCTGCAGCTTGGCGCGGAACGTCGTGGGCGCGACGAGCTCCACGACACGCTCTCTGGGTGTGGGGAAGAGCACGTCGAACGTTTCGATGCGTGCGTCGAGCCCGAAGCTCTTGAACTTGGCGAGGAGCCACTCGGCGTTGTCCTTGTCGTACGGCGAGCCGACGTGGTGCGGGCGAGCCGACAGCCGGCGCATGTACTCGCGCAGCGAGTCGGGCGAAGGGATCGCGCGGAACTTGGCCTCCCACTCGCGCTCGGCCTTCGCTGACTCAGCCGTGAAGCCGCGCAGATCGCCGGTGGAGGAGGGCGCGAGGCCGAGCAGGGCCCCGAGACCGAGCGCGGCCAGCGGACGGGCGGTCGGGTACATGAACGGGAAACCTCGTTTCATAGGGCGAGGACGGAGGCTGCGACGAGTGTTCAACTCCTAGTATTCCAGCTCGTGCCGGGTGTACACCTCACCCCGGCGCACCACCAGCGCGATCTGGCGGACGTTGCGGATGTCGGCGAGCGGATCGGCGTCCAGCACGACCAGGTCGGCCGCGGCGCCGGCCGTGACGGTGCCGGTGCTGTCGAGCCCGATCGCGCGGGCCGCGTTCGCGGTCGCGGCGACGAGCACATCGTGCGGCGCGAGGCCCGACGCCTGCATCGCCTCGAGCTCCATGAACACCGAGGCGCCGTGCAGCGTCAGCGGGTTGCCGGCATCGGTGCCGAGAGCGACGGGAATGCCGGCGTCGTAGACCCGTTTGAGGTTCGCCTGCGCCTGGGCGAACGATCGCGCGGTCCGGGCGGTGCGCTCCTCGAGCGCGGCGCTGCTGGGGCGCTGCGCCGGAGCCACGGTGTCGGTCGCAAGCGCCTTGGCGCGGGCCGCGGGATCGACGCACGCCAGCGGCTGCCGCTCGCCAGCGAAGTGTCGGGCTGCCACCTGGCGATAGCCATCGGGGACCATGAGCGTCGGGACGTAGATCGTGCCCTGGCGCCGGGCGAGGGTCAGGAACTCGTCGTCCACGGGAGCGGACCAAACGGAGTGCACCAGCACGCGCGCGCCGGCACGCAGCGCGTCTTTCGCTTCCCACAGGCCCGTGGCGTGCACGATGAGCGGCAGCCCGACCTTGCGAGCTTCGTCGCCGGCGGCGCGCACCAGAGCGGACACGCGCGCCGTGTCGGGCGGCTGGGGCGGCATGATGTACCACACCTTGACGGCCGCGGCGCCCCACGTCTTGTGCGCGCGTACCGCCTGACGCACGGTGGCCTCGTCCGCCATATAGATGAACTGGCGTTGATCGGGCAGGTTGAGCCAGAAGTCGATGGTCGAGAGGAGCGACCCGGCGGCCCTGACCCGCGGGGCCGTAGTGCTCCGGGCGGTCCGATCCTGGAGCTCGAGGGTCCAGGGGTAACCGCCCACGTCGAAGACCGACGTGACGCCGCTGCACAAGTAGGAGCGGAAGAACCGTTCGGGTCGGGCGTGCAGCTCCGCCTCGACCACCTCGTAGGGGTAGCGATCCCGCAGGTCCAACGCGTCGGGTCGGCCGTCGACCCAGCCCGTTTGAGAGAAGTGTACGTGAGTGTCGATCAATCCCGGGATGATCCATTTGCCGGTGGCGCTCACAGTGTCGGCGTCGGCCGGCACCGGGCAGCTGGCCCGCGGGCCCGCACAGGCGATCCGGCCCTCACGCATCACAACGACGGCGTTCCGGACCGCCGCCGCGGCAGTGCCGTCCAGGAGCGTGGCGCCCAAGATCGCGATCGGTGGGGGCGCCGCGTCGGGGGTCGGGAAGGCGGTCGTCACCGCGACCTTCCAGCCTGCGGACGTCCGGACCAGCACGCGCTCGCTCACGCCGCGCGCGCTGCCGCTCGAGTCGACCACGCGGTAGCGGTACACGCCGTACGCCACGTCCGGCGTCACGGGTACGATGCGGAAGTGCGTCGCCACGAGCGTGTCCGGCCAGCCGGCGCCGGCTCCCCGGGCGAACTCCTCGTATCCCTGGCGGAGCCCGTCCGGGCCCACGCGGGCGAGCGCCGGCGTCTGGAGGTAGTGGGAGAGGTAAGCCGCGCGATCGCGCGCGTGGATCGCCGCGATGTTGGCCCGGAAGGCGTCGAGCGGTGCGCCCTGACCTGACAGCGCAGCGGCCTGAAGTAGCAGGCCGAGGGCGGACGCGGCGAACGGGCTAGCGGTCAAGCGCACGTGAAGGAGCTCAGAGCCGTGCAGCGCGCCGCCACCGCTCTGCGATGACAGCATGCCCGGCGGGCGTGGGGTGGACGCCATCGACGGCCCAGTACTGCGGCGTCCCCTTCCGGGCCAGGTCGTCGAACACCCGCTGGAGCGGGACGAACGTCGCTCCCGCTCGGTGGGCGACGCGCTCGGCCGCGGCGCGACGCTGGTCGAATTCCGGAAACCAGCGATCGTCCACCGCGCCGCAGCGCAGCACGAACGGCTCGAGCACGATGAGCCGCGCGCGCGGCAGGGCGCGCCGGGTCTCATCGAGCAGGGCGCCGTACTGATTCTCGTAGTCCTGGACGGTGCCGGTGTAACCCTTCCCGAGCTTGTGCCAGAAATCGTTCACGCCGATCAGAATGCTCAGCACGTCCGGTGCCAGCGCCACCGTGTCGGCGGCCCACCGCGCCGCGAGGTCCGGTACTTTGTTGCCGCTGACGCCGCGATTGTAGAATCGGAGCGCGCGCTCTGGGTGCGCTGCGAGCGCCGCCGAAGCGGCGAGCAGGGGATACCCCGAGCCGAGGGCGCGTGCCGCGTTCGGGTCCGCCAGTCCGCGGTCGCGGCCGGCATCGGTGATCGAGTCACCCTGAAAGAGGATCACCGTGCCGTCGGTGGGGGCAGGTGCCTGATCGGTCATCGCAGGGGCGGGCCAGAGTACGGCGCCGGCCAGCGCGGTCGCGGCGCCTACGAACTCGCGCCGGGTGACGTCGTGGGTCATGTCACCTCCCACTCAGGCTGGCGTAGACCAGGCGCTGGAACTGGCCATCCAGCGACCAGGTGACTGGCCGGTACTGGCTCCATACCATCGCGACCAGATCGGCCTTGGGATCGATCCAGAAAAAGGTGGTTGCGCCCCCCGCCCAGCGGAACGTACCCGATGACCCGGGGGGCGAGGTGTCCGAATCCACCCGCACGGCACCTCCGTATCCGAAGCCGTTCCTTCCGGGAGGCCAATCGGAGGTGACCGTGGGGATCGGCGTGAGCCCGGGCGGGAGGTGGTCGCGCATCATCAGGGCCACGGTCTCGCGCTTGAGGACCCGATGCCCGTCCAGCTCACCGCCGTTCAACAGCATCTGGGCAAAGCGGAGGTAGTCGCCCATGGTCGAGAGCAACCCACCACCGCCCGATAGCATCCTGCCCTCCGGCGTATAGTCCGTCGAGATCAAGGGGGCAGGCGCTTGCAGCTTTCCATCGGTGCCACGAGTGAATAGGGCCATGAGATGACCTTCCATTCCGGGCGTGACGTGGAAGGCGGTCATCGACATGCCAAGCGGCTGGAAGAGGGCGCTCTCGAGGTAGCGATCGAATGTCATGCCCGACACGACTTCCACGACGCGGGCGAGGACATCGATGGAATAGCCGTAGTTCCACCGTGACCCTGGTGAGAATGCCAGCGGGAGGTGCGCCAGGCTGTCGGACAGCTGGGCGAGCGTCCAGCGCGGGTCGTTGAGGCCGGCCCGGCGATAGATCGAATCGGCGGGCAAGTTGCCGATAAAGCCGTAGGTGAGGCCCGACGTGTGTGTCAGCAGGTCGGCCAGGGTCACGGGCCGCTCGGGATCGCGCAGCACGGGCGTCGCCGCGCCGCCGCCGGCGTACACCTTCACCCCCGCGAAGGCGGGAATGTACTTCGAGACCGGGTCATCGAGGCGCAGCTTGCCACGCTCGTACAGCTGCATGACGGCGGCGCTCGCAATCGGCTTGGTCAGGGAGTAGATGCGAAATACCGCGTCCGAGCTCATGGCGCGCTGGTGTTCCACATCCATCCAGCCGACGGACGCGAGGTACGCCAGTTTGCCGTGCCGAGCGACCACGGCGAGCACCCCGGGGTACTTGCCGGAGTCCACATACGATTGCAGCGTCGTCGCGATGCGCTCCAGCGCGGCGGCCGAGAGGCCGACATCCTCGGGCCGGGCGCGGGGGAGGCCCTGTGCGATGCCGGGTTCCGCCAGGAGGCAGCACGACACGAGCGTGAAGAGGGTTCTGGCGGTCGGGGAAAGAGTCATCGCCTTGCGCGTGAAGAGGGATTGGCCCCGGTGGACTCGAACCACCATTCCCAGATCCAAAGTCTGGTGTCCTGCCGTTGGACGAGGGGCCAGCGATGTTGCAGGGTCCTAACTTAGCGACTCGCTCGACGGCGCGGCACCCGTCAACTATGCCGCAACTATGCCGTTCACGTTGATCCTCGTCGGCGTCTCGACTCCGCCAACAGCTCGGCCGCTCGTTGGAGACAGGTTGTCAGCGCAGCGCTCGACGGCACTAGATCCTCGCCCATTGCGGCCACCGCGTCTTGCAGCTGCGCAAATGGCTTGCGCTTGAGCGCCTTCCGCAAACGGTGTGCCCGAGTGATGAGCGCATCCTACTTACCGGCCTCAGCGTCCCATAGAGAGGCGGCCGCCCTGAGCTTGTCTCGGCACTCCTCAAGGTCGTCT
>Ga0209761_1003162_pt1 | contig 10886 bp, 10 predicted proteins | sample GraSoi013_1_40cm_4_FD_185818 | JGI IMG/M metagenome (GOLD analysis project Ga0209761, IMG submission 185818) | Grasslands soil microbial communities from the Angelo Coastal Reserve, California, USA - Sample 09_25_2013_1_40cm (SPAdes) (version 2) | ecosystem: Environmental > Terrestrial > Soil >... | reverse complement strand
GGTAGGCCCCGACGCCGCACTCATTCCACTCCTGATTGGCAAAGGAGATGAAGCCGCGCGTGTCCTCGATGCTGCGGTGAACGAGCCAGCTCATGTAGCGAGTGGCTTCAGGGTCGCTGGCGTAGGCAGTGAAGATGGCCTGGGCATCCTCCGGCGTCGGACGTCGGAGCGTCAGCCGCGCGGTGTTCCACGTGGTAGGCGAGGCGAACATGTATACCTCGGTCGGGCCCAAAACTCGGCGGCGACGCGGGAAAGTTCCGAGCATGGAAGGCGAGGACCTGACGAGTTGATACGCGGACCGCTGGCGACGCGGATCCGGTGATCAGCGGGATCCGTCGCTCAAGAGGCATGTCGTCGAGCCGTGCGCGTAGAGCTTGCCCGCGCCGTCGATGATCGTCCCCTCCGCCGTGGCGACCTTGCCTCCCAAGTGAATGACCTTGCCGATCGCGCGCACGCGCCCCGTGTCGTGCTTCAGCGCGCGGACGAAGTTCACCTTGAGCTCCAGAGTGGTGTACGCCCGCCCTTCGGGCAAGAGCGAATGGACGGCACATCCCATCGCCGAGTCGAGCAGCGTGGCCGCAAGTCCTCCATGGACCACACCGATGGGGTTGTAGTGGTACTCCTGCGGCTCGACCACGAAGATCGCGCGGCCTTCGCCGACCTCCTCGATGTCGAAGCCCATCAGCTTTGCGATGGGAGGGGGAGGGAGCCGACGCTCCGCGATGGCGCGCAGAAAGGCGGCGCCTGGCATCGAGAACGCCGCCTTGCCGAGGGCAGCAGGATCTTGCCACGTCACGGTGCGAGTCCGGGCGATATCGCTCACGTCCGACGACCTCCTTTGCCGCAACGGCTGCGCTTGACCCTTCGCCGGCAGCGAACAACTCGACGAGCGTCCTCTGCCGGCGGCGAGCGATCCATGCGCGTCCGCGTGGCTGGCGATGAAGGTGAGGTTCCGCTCGAGCTGCCGGGCAGCATCGTGCTCATCTACGCTGTTCCGATCGACGCGCCAAGCTGGGTGATCACCAGCCAGGGCGTCGAGGTGCACGCCGATGTCCCCTTGCGAAGCCGTGGCAGTGGTCACGGCGAGCGGCGGTGGAGCCTAGGCGGGCGGATCCGACGAACGGGCCGGATCCTGCCGGCGATCACCCGCGGCGCGATCGTGGACGTGGCCGCGCAAAGTCGTGTCAACGCGGCGTAGCAACCCTCATGGCGTCTTGCCCATGAGGACTCCGGAGCGCCCCGATCGATCTGCCCCGACACGAGACTGAAATGCAGCCGCACATCGAATGCAAGGGATGTACAGCTGCTCGACAACAGTGTTTGCGAAACGTACACCGCCAGGGTCTCCTCCAAGGCGGAGGGATGGCCTGACTGGTCGCGAAGCTCGGTCCAGACGAAGAAGGGAGCGCGTGCGACCAATTGGCAGGGATCTTGATAGGACGCCCTACAAGCATCTCGTGCTGCACGAGAGGAGCGACACTGCTCGCAAGGAGAAGGCGATGAACCAGTACAAGCTCCCCGATCTGCCCTACGATTTCGGCGCCCTCGAGCCGCATGTCTCCGGGAAGATCATGGAGCTGCACCATGGGAAGCATCACGCCGGCTACGTAAATGGCGCCAACGCCACCCTCGAGCGCCTGGACGAGGCGCGGACCACGGAGCAGTTCGACCGCATTCCGGCGCTGGAGCGCGCGCTGGCGTTCCACCTCTCCGGCCACATCCTGCACTCGATCTTCTGGCGCAACCTCTCGCCGCGGGGCGGCGGAGAGCCCGCTGGAGAGCTGAAGGCCACCCTCGAAAGAGACTTCGGCGGGTTACCGGCCTTCAAGCGGCAGTTCAACGAGGTAGCCGCCTCGACCATGGGATCTGGCTGGGCCGCACTGGTCTGGGAGCCACTTTCGTCAAGGCTTCTGATCACGCAGATCTATGACCACCAGTCGAACCTGAATCAGGGCGGAGTGCCGCTGCTCGTGCTCGACGCCTGGGAGCACGCCTACTACCTGCAGTACCAGAACCGAAAAGCGGACTTCTTCGGCGCGTGCTGGAACGTATTCAACTGGCCCGACGTGGCGCGCCGCTTCGAGGCAGCGCGCAAGCTGCATGTGGACGCCGCCTGAGAGCGGGTGACTCGCTTCTGTGCGTAGCTCAGTCTGGTCGTATCGTCATACGTTCGTATGAATGGCTGAGCCGCTTGACGCGAGCCGATTGTGCGCCAGCTCGCCCTCGTTCTTGACCAGGAGCACCTCGGCCAGGATCGAGATGGCGATCTCGCCCGGCGACTTGTCGCCGAGCTGAGGCCGATGGGCGCGTGCAATCGCGGATCTCCACGCGGATCGCGGCCCAGCCGGCGAGAGATGGAGCGGAGGATGACCGCGACCTTCCGCCGGCTTCCGATCAGGCCGACGTAGCGCGCTGGAGTTTGCAGGGCGGCCTCCAACACGCCTTCGTCCAAGGCGTGGCAGCGGGTGAGGATGACCACGAAGTCCTCCGGTCCGGGCCGGAGCCCGCCGAGCGGGTCCTTGTCCAGATCGGTGCAGCGCACTTCCGCGGCACGCGGAAAACGCTCGGGCTGCGCGAAGGCAGGCCGGTCGTCGATCACCACCGTCGTCAGCCCGGCGTCGGCGGCGAGGTTGGCAACCCGCTCCCCGACGTGCCCGGCACCGTAGACGACGAGCCGCGCAGCCGGCCGCACCACGTCAACGAAGATCGACACCTCGCCGCCGCACTTCATGCCCAGGTCCTCCCTCGCCGTCGAGGTCACAGGCAGCGGATCGGCGCCGTCGCCGGCCGCAATCAAGGCGAAGCGCCGGATGCCAGCGGCTCCGCCGCCCCGCAGGAGCTGGACCGCCTCGAAGATCACACTCGCCTCGAGCGGCCCTCCTCCGACCGTTCCGCAAATCGACCCGTCCGGCGCGACCAACATCTTGGCGCCCGCATCTCGCGGCACGGAACGCGCGGTGGCGATCACCGTGCAGAGCGCAAACGGATCCGCGGTCGCCGCCCGCCGCGCTGCCTCGCCGAACAGCTCGGCATCCGTCCACGGACCCGCGGGCGCGGCCGCTCGCTTGGCATCGATCGTGGCGCTCCCGCCTTGCGCCGCCGCTCGAGCTGCGTCCGCCACCTTGCGCAAGACCTCTTGCGGAAGCTTCAACCCGAGGTCGCGACGACCGGCATCGACGGCGTGCGTCGCGCTCCTGCGATCTCGCCAAGAAGGAACAGGTCCGTGAGCAGCGCGCGCAGATGGATCGAGGCATTCAGGTTGTCGACCAGTTGGGAGCTGATCGACGGCTGGGCGAGGACCAGTTCGAGCGCGGCGAGCGAATGGCGCGCGTCCCGGTCGAGCACCGCCATGAACGGTTGGTGCGGTGCGGCCGGCTCGCCCTCTTCGCGTTCCGCCGCGATCGTGCAGCTCTCGATCAGCGCGGTGACCGCATCGACGGCGCGGCCGAGGAATTCTCGAATGCGCCGGCCGGACTCGCTGCCGTGGTCGGTCGGAAGTCCCTGCGCCGCGTAGGCAAGCATGAACTCGTAGCACTCTTCGACGGCATTGCATCGTTCCGCGATTGCAGCCAGCATTCTCAGGCTTCCCCCTTCATGGACCTCGAAGTCGAGGTCCGGACGATCCATCGCCGTGGATCGTGATCCTTCAGGAAAAACTCACGGCTCATCGAACCCGAGATCATCGACTTCGTGATCGGAAGCTTTTCGGGACGAACGGCGAAGTAGACGTGGATGGTCACCAGGCCGATCAGTCCGACTCCTGCCAACCCATGCAGGACGTACATGAATCCCCAGGTCATGTCGCTGAAGAGATACGGGTTCCGGGTGAAGAAGATCGTCTCCACGCGACGGAGCATGAAGACTCCGGTGACGATCGCCGACAGGCCGGTCGCGATGATGGCGAGGTGGTAGAGCTTGTTCTCCAGCGGGTACTTGGCAAACTTGCGCGGCGGCGGGGCAGGTCGTGCGAATGCGCGCAGGGTCCTTCTCCAGGCATCCTGCAGATCGATCTTGTCGGGCCAGATGGACCAGAAATCGAGCCAGAAGGAAGCGTGCACGATGTGGAAGACGACGGAAACCGTCAATACCGAGCCAGCGATCCAGTGCCAGGTCACCCAGTCGAACTGCGGCCCGACCTTCGGAAGGAACGCGGTGATGAGGAGCGTGAACATGGACGCTGCCATGACCCAATGGAACAGGCGCGCCACCAGCGAGTACCGGGGAATGCGTTCGGGAAGACGCAGGGCCTCTTCGGGCGAAGCGCCGGGCGCGAACGACCTGGCTTTTGCGAAATAGCGAACGTAGACGGCATGGAAGACGAGGAAGCACAGCCCCGCGATCGCCACAACCCAGATCAGGAACCAGGCGATGTGGATGGCCACTTGATCGATTCCGAGCTTCCGCGCGGCTTTTGCGATGATCGGCTCGATGATGGCGATCCCTTGCAGGCCACCGGGCGAGCTCTGCGCGCTGCGTGGCGGCGTGTTCGTCAGCACCGTGACGCCGCGGAAGCGCATGGCCTGGGGCTGGTAGAGAAGCGAGACGATGTCGCTCGAATTCGGAACGTCTCCCTGCTGCTCGTAAGGGCCGTTGTTGGAGATGACGAACATGTCGAGCGCCCTGATCCGGCCTTCCTTGGAGAAGCCCACCTTCATGCGGCCGACGAAACTGGGCCGGCCGCGCCCGATGAAATGCTCCTCCTCGCGGGTGATGCGCATCATCACCGGCGCGTTCGCCTTCTTCGAGAGCAGGGCGGGAATGGCGAGGGAGATCCCAGCGGTGACCTTGCTGCCGAATCCGCCGCCGGTATACTCGCTGATGAAGACGACGTTCTTGCGGTCGACGTTGACCCATCCCGCGATGACGGGCACCGTTTGAGCGGTGCTCTGGGTGCCGGTGTGGATGTAGACCTTGCCGTTCCGCCAGTAAGCCATCGTGGTGCGGGTCTCGAGAGGTTGGTGGCTCGTATCCGGTGTCAGGAATGTCTCGTCGAGCACCAGGGCGGCTGACTTGAAAGCGGCGTCGCGATCGCCGAAGGACCAGTCGATCTGGGCCTTGCCGATCGGCAGTCGTCCCTCGCCGGCCGCAGCGAAATCGGCCTGCGTCCACTTGAGCTCCCCGATGTCGGGAGGCAGCGTGGGCTGTGCAGGCTCCCCGGGCTTGGCGGGCGGCGCCGGATGTTGGACCCAGACGTTGCCGTCCGTTCTCGGGTTCGGCCCACCGGGACGCAGGCTTTCGAGCGGATCGATGACGAATGGAAGAGGCTCCAGATCGACGTCGATGGCTTCGATCGCCTCCGCCGCCGTGATCTCGTCGACGGCGGCGACGGCGAAAATCGGTTCGCCCGCGTAGAGCGGCTCCATGGTGAGCGCTCGCTCTCCCTTCTTGTTCGCCTTGATCACCGTGCCGAGGTCGGTGAGGCTGTCGGCGGGAGGGGGAAGGTCGTCCGCCGTCAGGATCGCCTTGACGCCGGGCATCGCGAGCGCTCTGCGGGCGTCGATTTTCCTCACGCGCGCGTGCGGCATCGGGCTGAGCAGCAGCTTGCAGAACAGCATTCCTTCGGCGCGAAAGTCCTCGGCGGATTGGCAGCAAAGACCCTTACAGGTACATGGTCCACTGCACGAGCACCGACTTGAAATTCGGGTTGGCAAGCGAGTTGCTGAACGGCCGGCGCGGGCCCCCCGGGGTGAGGGGATCGAGCGACGCGGGCACGTAGCCCGCTGCAGGGGCGGTGATGCTCGACGGCCCGTACGCCGACAGCCCGTGGTTGATCCCGAACTCGATGTTGACGTGGTTCAAGTTCTTGTTGAAGAACAGGTTCAACCCGGCCTTGAAGTTCCGGCTGTTGGCGCCGTCGACGCCGGCTTCGCAAGCGGCGAGCTCGCTCGCAGTGCCGCCGCCCCCGCTGCAGCCGAAGGACTCGAAGAAGTCGTACGCAATGTATGGTGCGATGAAACCGAACCGGTAGCCGGCCGCTGCCGAAAAGCCCGCGCCGTTGTTCGGGCTGCCGGTGCCGTTGCCGTTCAGATACCCGGTCGCCTCGACCACCAGCTCGGACTGCTCGCTGCTCGGGAAGTCCAGATACAAGCCCGCCGAAAAGACTCTCAGGTTTGCCAGGCTGCCGTAGGCGTTCTTGAGAGCGAGCCCCTGATAAGTCGCAGCTCCGTTCACGCTGAGGATCGGGGATGTTCCCCATTTGTACGCGCTGTAGAGCCATTGCCCTTCCTCGCTGCCGATGAGATCGAAGTTGACGAAGCCGGCGAAGACCGGATTCCGCCTGGGCGTGATGCAGCCTGCGCCATCGGGTGCGCACGTTCCTGCTGCTTGATCGATCGGGCCGTAACCCTCGAAGACGCCCCCCCGGAAGCCGACTCTCTTGTCGAGTGCCCAGCCCCTGACCTGCACGCCGACGCTGCGAAAGGCCTGAAAGGGGTTGTTCGGGATGCGCAACCCGTCGGTCTGCAGGTCCGTCGTGATCAAGTTCGTGGGGGATAGGAGGATATGGCGCGAGAACGGAACGTACAGCATTCCCGCCTCGAGATAGACGACGGTTCCGCCCACGATCCCCGTGGGCGCCCAACCAAACCACGCGTCCTGCACGAGCAGGCGTCCGGTGAAGTTGCTGGCCTTGCCGAAGTTCGGGCTGTCGAGCTGGAAGAAGTAACTGAAGTTCTGGCCGACGTTGCCGCCGAGGGAGATGCGAGCTCGCCGGAGGAACACGTCGTAGCTCGGGTCCCTACCATCCGGCGTACTCGCTTCGTTCACGACGAATTGAGGCTGCACTAGCAGGTCCAGGTTGAGGGTCGCCTCGGTGGTAGGCAGCGGTATGCTGATCGCGTGCGACGAGACCGGCGCGAAGAGCAGCGCGAGCCCCAGGAACAATCGCGAGGGAACCTTCATCGGGCATTCTCCGTCGAGGGCTTCTTGCTCGAGGAGGCCCATGCAGGCGATGCGCCAACCGCAAAGGCGGCTCTACGGCGCGGCTTACATTCGTGCCGTGCCATCCTCCGACACCTGTTGTCGGATCCTTGGTCCGGCAACCAGCCCGAGTCGTGCGGCGCTGATGTCGAAATGTCCGTGGCCTTGCGCAACGAGGCGGCGCCAGCGCTCCGCGATCGCCATGACCACCGGCGTCGTCTCGGCGCCAGAGGCGGCGAGGGCGAGATCAAGGTCCTTCAGCGCCCACTCCAGCGAGAAGTCGGCGGAGTAGTCGCCTCTCTCCATCTTGGCCAGCTTCGCCAAAGCCGTAGCAGACGCCAGTGGACCGCCCACGACCGCATCCGCGAGGACCGCGTACGGAACACCGAGCCGCTCTGCCAGCGCGCTGGCCTCAGCGGCGGCCTCGATCTCGAAAGCGAGCCAAGCGTTGAGCACCAGCTTCAATCGGCTGGCGGTCCCTGCGGGCCCGAGCCAGAGCGTGCGCTGGCCGAGAGCGGCGAACACAGCGTCGACGGATTCGTGCGCTCGATCGGGACCGGAAGCGAGGATCAGGAGCCGGCCGTTGCGAGCCGGTTCGCGGCTGCCCGACACCGGCGCGTCCACGAACATGACGTCGGGTCTGCGTCTTGCGACTTCGGCCGCAAGACGCTCCGTCGCTTCGACGCCGATGGTGCCCATCTGCGCCCAGGTCGCGTTGGCCCGTACCGCGTCCAGCGTGCCGCCGCCCAGCATGACATCTGCGACGGCGTCCGCGTTGGAGAGCATGGTCACGACAATCTCCGCGGCGGCCACGGCCTCGGTCGGTTTTGCGCGGGCAGTCGCACCGTGCTTGGTCAGCGCAATGACTTGGCCAGGCGTGCGGTTCCAGACATTGACGGGGAAGCCCAGATCGAGCATGCGCTGCGCCATGCCGGAGCCCATGGTGCCGGCACCCAGCAGCGCAACCGTGGGGCGTGAAGGATGATTGATGGTGGTTTCTATCATTATCGTCTCCGATTCAATGAACCGCGGGAACTGTCACGCCGAGCCCTGCAGCGTGCGGAGCGCAACGCGCTCGCTCGCGTAATCGTCGTCCGCGACCGGTGCGAAGCGAACGACGCCGAATGAGCGGAGGCGCTCTGCCGAGCGTCCATCGAAATGCATCGAGCACAGCGATGCCGCGATGCGGTCTGTGAGGGCCGAGGGCAAGCGAGTGCTCGCCACGATGGGTTGGATTGGATGAGGACCCCACGACTCGATGATCCGCAGGCGGGATGCAAGGCTCGGTTCGCGGCGCAAGAGCAGCGCGAGCGCGTTCGAATCGATCGCGGCGCCGTCGACCTCGCCAGCGCTGACGAGCCGGACCGACTGGATATGCGAGCCGGACTCGCGGAGCACCCGAAAGAATGGGGCGCCACCGACGTCGCGGAGCCGGCCCAAAAGATTGAGATAGCCGCTCCACGAACAGGGATCGTTGAAGGCCCAGGTCCCGCCGCGAAGGTCCTCGAACCGGAGCGCGGGGCTCCCCTGGGCGACGATGACGTCCGAGAAGTAGGCGGGCCGACCCTCGGTGCGCGGATCGTCGAAGACGGGTGCGGCTGCAAGAAGCCGCACGGCGGGAAGCTGGAACTCGGTCATCCAGACGTATCCCGGCGAGCAGAGAAACCCGATGTCGGCCTCGCCCAAGCTGAACGGATCGCTCTCACCGCGCGGTGGCGCTGAGATCCGGGTCACGAACCGGAGCGACGTCGCCCGACCGGTGGCCTCGGCGATTCGAGTTGCTACGGCGTCGAAGAGGCCCTCGGGCAGACCCGGCGCGAGATAGCTGAGGAGGCGGAGATCACTCACGGCGTTTTCGCGCAGATCACTGATGGAGTTGAAACAGCGGCCCGGTGACGTTGTCCTCATTTGCACGGCATCAGCGAAGCAGGATCCGGACCAATGGCCCAGCGGTCAGGACGCCTTCAGAAAAGGAGCGCCTTCTGATCGATTCAACAGCGGGGGGTGTCGGATCGCTGTGCAACGTCTACCGCGGCGCGCCGGACTCCAGCTCGAGTCACGTCGCCCGCTCCCTGGGGGGGCCTCCGCTATTGCGACGTCGCCGGCCTGGGACCGAACGCGCGCTGCGTGTTGCGGTGGGGACGGTTCGTCCTGGACAGGGCGCGTTGGCGCGCGAGCTCTTGCGCTCCCTGTTCCCGGTAGACGTCGCTTGTGAGCGACGCCATGAATGCGACCAGGTCGTCGAGCTCGCTTTCCTGGAGCCCGAGTGGCTGGATGTCCTGATCGAGTCATTGTCCCCGGCGAGGAAGCGGTCGAATGGCGAATCGAACGACGTCAAACTGCGTTCATACGACGCGAGCGCGCGCACCAGGTCCTGCGCGTTCGGGGGGCGGCCGAACACCGCCTGAAAGGCCTGCTGGTACTCGGGGAGGGCCGCGAGCGACGCGACGGCGGCCTCGAGGTCCGGCTGCCCCATCTCCACGGGATTCGTGATCGGGAGCCCCGCCTGATCCTCGAGGGTCTTCGCTCGACCGTCCCAGAACTGCGTCTGGTTGTACAGCGCGTTCAACACCGTCGGCGAGTTGCGCTGGCCGCGGCGACCCAGTACCCCGATGGAGGTCGGCCGGCCGTCGGTGAACGCGCGCTGGGGATCGTGGCAAGTGGCGCAGGCCACGGTTCCGTCGACCGACAGCCTGCCGTCGAAGAAGAGCTTCTGCCCGAGCGCGATCTTTTCGGCCGTCTGCGGATTGTCGGGCGGAATGGCTGCGAGCGTCTTGTCGTTGGGCAAGCCCACTTGCCTGGTCGATCGTGGCTGGGCGAGCGGGCCTGGCTTCGGAATGGGTGGTGGACGGGCGAGTAGCGATGACGCCGACGTATCACCGGGCATCGCGATCAAGGCGACCACCACGACGGAAGCGCAAACGGCGCAGCCGATCGACCCATCACGTCCCATGCAAGCTCACCCAGCGCGAGGCCCCAGCCACTCGGGGTGCTGCACGGTGCCGTCGAAGTGATGGCTCGTTTTGTACTTCTCGACGGAGCCCGTCTTCGCTGCCTCGGCAGTGCGCTCGAGGACGGCGGCGACCTCCTTCTCCGAGAGGAGCTTGCTCTCTCGCGCAACCGCGAGCGCCTGGTCGAGGCGCTCGAATGAATCGATGCCCGTGATCACCACGCTGACCGGCAGCGAGAGGTCGTACCGCAGGCACTCCCGCGCGGACACCGTGCCGGTCTCGAGGATGAACGGGTCGCCCATCGGCTTCATCGCCAATGCGCCGATGCCTTCGCGGACCAGCCGGGGCAGCACCTGCTTCTCGAAGCTGTCGAAGTGCGCGTCCATCACGTTGAGCGGCATCTGGACAGTATCGAAACGGAAGCCGTTGGCCTGGGCGGTATCGAGCATCTTGAGATGGATCCTCGGCGACTTGTGGCCGGTGAAGCCGAGGAAGCGCGCCTTGCCGGCCTTCCGGGCGGCGAGCATGGCTTCGATTGCGCCGCCGGCGGCGAAGGCCCGCTCGGGATCGTCGTCGCGGATCACCTCGTGAAGCTGGAGCAGATCGACGTGATCGGTCTGCAGCCGCCGGAGCGATTCGTCGATCTGGGACGCCGCGGTCTCGCGGTCGCGGCCGTCGATCTTCGTCATCAGGAAGGCCTTGGCGCGGTAGCCGTCGCGCAGCGCATTTCCCATCCTGATCTCGCTCTCGCCGCCGTTGTAGTCCCAGCAGTTGTCGAGGAAGGTGATGCCGCCGTCGATGGCCCGGCGGATGATGCGGATGCTCTCGGCCGGATCCTGCTGGTGGCCGATGTGATACCCGCCGACCCCGATGCACGAGACTTCGGCGCCGGTGCGGCCCAGCTTGCGGTGCGACACATTGGAGGCGGTGCGCTTGCCGGCTGCGGAGGCCATTTTCGGGGCGACGATCAGGGCAAGCGCGGCATCGATGAACTCCCTGCGCGTCATAGCATGCCCC
>Ga0209761_1003160_pt1 | contig 10887 bp, 10 predicted proteins | sample GraSoi013_1_40cm_4_FD_185818 | JGI IMG/M metagenome (GOLD analysis project Ga0209761, IMG submission 185818) | Grasslands soil microbial communities from the Angelo Coastal Reserve, California, USA - Sample 09_25_2013_1_40cm (SPAdes) (version 2) | ecosystem: Environmental > Terrestrial > Soil >... | reverse complement strand
CTGTGCGAGCGGGGGCTCAAGCTTGCCACGAGCGGAGATATTTCTGTTGCAATCGGGACAGGGTGTCGATCTTGCGCCCGAAAGCTTCGAGTCTCTGTCGAGCGACCTCGAAATCAAGCTCTTCCGGAACCTTGACCACCTTTGGCGGCAGCTTGCCCTCGTTCTTGGAGAGGTACTCAGCCGACAAGGCTTGGTCGGCGAAGCTCATGTCCATGACCTCGGCAGGGTGTCCATCCGCGGCCGCTAGGTTAACTAGACGTCCTTCGGAAAGCAGGTAAAGTCTCTTCTTACTTGGCAGAGTGTACTCGACGACCTCGGGGCGCACTTTCCTTTGTCTAACTGCAATTCCCTCGAGATCCCTGACTTTCACCTCTACGTCATAGTGGCCGACGTTACAGAGGATGGTCTTGTCTTTCATCTTGAGCATGTGCTCTGCGGTTATCACGTCGGTGTCTCCGGTTGCTGTGATGAATAGGTCTCCCTTCTCGGCGGCTTCGGACATTGGCATGACGTCGAACCCTTCCATCAGCGCTTCTAGTGCCCTGACAGGGTTCACTTCCGTTACGATGACCTTGGAACCCATTCCGCGAGCGCGTTCAGCTACTCCTCTTCCTACCCATCCGTAGCCTGCTACTACCACGTTTCGGCCTGCGAGGAGGAGGTTTGTCGCCCGCATTATGCCTTCGAGACCAGATTGGCCGGTTCCATATCGACTGTCGAAAAGATACTTGGTGAGGGCATCGTTGACGGCTATGACGGGAAATCTCAGTTTCCCCCGTTGTTCCATGACCTTGAGACGCGTCACGCCTGTCGTGGTTTCTTCGCATGCGCCGATGATATTGCGCAACAGTCTCCCTCCTCTCATGTGTGCAAGAATCGAGAGTTCGGCACCATCGTCGATTAGAATGTCTGGTTGCAAGTCCAAGACCCGATTCAGGTTCCTTTTGTGTTCTTCCTCGGTCACTCCGTGCCAAGCGTACACGCGGACGCCCGTTTCGGATAGTGCCGCCGCCACGTCATCTTGAGTCGAGAGAGGATTGCTGCCGGTTATTGCGACTTCCGCACCCGCTCGATGGATTGACTCTGCTAGAACCGCAGTTTTTGCTTCAAGGTGGAGGCATGTTCCGATTTTGTAGCCCTTGAAGGTCTTGTGAGCGACTAGTCTCTTCGTTATCTTCGCAAGCACGGGCATGTGTTCTCTAGCCCATTCCATCTTCATCCTGCCGGAAGGGGCAAGTTTGAGATCCTTTACTTGGCTCAAGGTCCGGCCTCGGCCTTCGAGGGGGAGAATATCAGGGTTACACGCCGAGGCCAATCGTTCTCCTCGAAAAGGCAGCGCCTAGAAGATCCGTTATGGAGAGGGGTTGAATGGTCATGAGACACGTGTTGCTAGGGGAAGAAGGGTCTGGACCTTCGGACAACCAACCTTATCTCTCAAATCCTAGCGTGCCGCTCTCTCGTGGAAGATTGGCCGAGGTAACTATAGACGGATCAAGCCTGACCCTGCAAGAGCTGGTGTCGGTGGCACGCGGTAATAGCACGGTCCAAGTGGACAGAAAGGCACTGCAAAGAACAAGGAGAGGCAGGGCAGTTCTTGAAAAGTTGCTCCAAGAAGACGAAGTAATCTACGGCGTCAATACCGGTTTCGGCGCACTCTCAAACGTAAAGGTCCCTCCTGAAGATCTCAGGCAACTTCAAGTAAACCTTCTCCGAAGCCATGCCTCAAGTGTAGGCAAACCTCACTCAACCGACGTGGTTAGGGCTATGATGCTCTTGAGAGCGAATACCCTGATCAAAGGCAATTCGGGTATTAGGCCAGAAATTCCACAACTGATCGTAGCACTGCTCAACAAACAAGTGCATCCTTACATTCCCCAAAAAGGATCCGTCGGAGCTAGCGGCGATCTTTCGCCCCTCTCGCATATGGCGCTGGTCCTAATGGGGGAAGGCAGAGTCGAGTACAAGGGCGCGTGGATCGTAGGGAAACAAGCCCTGCAGAAGATCGGTCACGATCCTGTCCAATTAGAAGCCAAAGAAGGACTCGCACTCAACAACGGCACCCAGCAGATGACCTCGATAGGCTGTCTCAACCTCTATGATTCCTATAATCTGTTAGAAACAGCGGAAGCAGCTCTGGCCCTTTCTCTGGAGGCGATCAAGGGATGGATCGATCCGTTCGATGAACGGATACACAAGGTCAGACGGCACGGAGGGCAGATCCAAGTTGCTATGGACATCCGTGCCCTTGTAAGGGGTAGTAAGTTATGCCGGTCGATAACCAAGGACGATCTGGCTGGTGGGCGCCCTCAAGACCCGTACTCTTTCCGATGCGCACCCCAGGTAATGGGGGCGGTGATCGACGCGATGGGTTTTGTCAGGTCAACACTTGACATTGAAATGAACTCCGCCACTGACAACCCACTTATTTTTCCAGACGACAAGACCTGCTTATCGGGTGGTAACTTTCACGGGCAGCCAGTTTCCATGGCTCTGGACATAATGGGGTTAGGTCTCTCGACCCTTGCGAACATCTCGGAGCGAAGAATATCCGCGCTGCTCGACGCGTCTCTGAACAACGGTCTAACTGCCTTCCTCGTTGGGAAGGAATCCAAACCTGGCCTTGCAAGTGGTTTGATGGCTCTTCAGTACACTGCAACCGCTTTGGTCGCTGAGAACAAGATTCTGGCACATCCAGCGAGCAGCGACTCGATTCCCACCTCTGGCAATTTCGAAGACTTTGTGAGCATGGGACCTGGCGCAGCCCACAAGTCAACTGGTATCCTCGAGAATTCCCGGTACGTTGTCGCGATAGAACTCCTAGCCGCCGCTCAAGCAGTTCATCTTAGGGGGGACTCGGGTCTGGGAAGGGGTACCAAGCGGGTCTATCAGGCCATCCGGAGAGTGGTTCGGCCTCTGACTCAGGACAGGTCTTCACACGATGATATCGAGCGGGTGTTCGAGCTAGTGAGGGACGGGCAAGTTAGCGATGTGGTAAGGCGATTCACCAAGGGCTCGGATTAGAGTGCAACTCTACTCAATCAAGTCCAAACTAATCCTCCCCGGTGATTCAGTAGCCGCAAGGTTCGTTGAAGCGCTTTCGGTCGCCAGACTGAGAGTCAAAAGCGGGGACATCGTTGCGGTCGCGAGCAAGGTTGTCTCGCTGTCGGAGAGGAATATTGTTTCTCTCGCGAAGGTCAAGCCCACAGTCTTGGCTAGAAGGCTTGGCCATAGGTTTGGCATCCTTCCCGAGTTTGCTCAGGTTGTGCTCGACGAATCTGACGCCGTGTACGGTGGGGTTCCCGGTGTTCTTCTCACCGTCAAGAATGGAGACGCTATAGCGAATTCAGGGGTTGACCGGAAGAATGCTCCTGGCGACAGCGTCATTCCGTGGCCCTTAGATCCGCAACGTTCCGCGGAAACGCTTCGAAGAACTCTCAATCGAAAACTAGGGAAGAGAGTCGGTGTTGTTATCGTCGACAGTCGAGTGACGCCACTCCGACTAGGGACAATAGGGCTAGCGATTGCTTGCTCGGGGATCCAACCTATACGGGACTCCAGGGGAATGAAGGATTTGTATGGACGAAAGGCGCGAATAACTTTTCAGGCCCTGGCAGACGGGATCGCTGGAGCGGCGCAGCTAATGATGGGGGAAACTCAGGAGAGGATACCCTTCGTGCTCGTTCGTGGAGCCCCAGTCCAGCTCAGCGATAGAACGGGCTCGATGACGCTCCCCATCAAAGACTGCCTCTATATGAGCCAGATTCCCCTACCACATTCTTTCCCAGCCAAAATCGCCCATTATCCGCCCTGACTCAAGATCTGAACAAGCACGATTAGAAAAGGGGGTATTCCACGCTGTAGACGCGGATAATTCCTGACCGACCTAAACCCAGAGTGTGCTCTGATCAGCCTGTCTCGCCCAGAATCACTGCCAGACGGGAAATGTTCCAGGAAAAATAGGGGGTCTCAGCGACTGCACCTCGCGCCGCAGAAGAGCGGAAACCGCAGATCACACTTTCCGTAAAACGAAAACACTATCAAAGTCTCAGATTCGTACCCCTTCAAGGCGAAATTCCTGCCGAGTCTCCTTTTCCGCTTGCTACTTGAGCATCGGCATCTGTACGCCCTTCTCCCTGGCTATTTTCCTCGCTGTTGTATACCCCGCATCCGCATGTCTCACGATTCCTATTCCTGGATCAGTAGTCAATACCCGTTCGAGTTTGCCCGAAGCCTCGGGTGTCCCATCGGCGACGAGACACATTCCGGCGTGAATGCTGTAGCCCATTCCGACACCGCCGCCTTGATGTACGCTCACCCAAGTTGCTCCGGCGGCCGTGTTTAGCAGAGCGTTGAGTATAGGCCAGTCCGCGATGGCATCACTGCCATCAAGCATGCCTTCGGTCTCTCTTCGCGGAGAGGCAACGCTTCCACAGTCAAGGTGGTCTCTTCCAATCCAGATCGGTCCAGCAAGTTCTCCATTTGCCACCATTTCGTTTATCAGTCCACCAAACTTCGCTCGTTCTCCGAATCCGAGCCAGCACACTCTGGCCGGCAGCCCCTGGAATTTCACTTCTTTCTGAGCTTTCCGAATCCACCTAGACAAACCATGGTCTTGAGGAAAGGTAGACAGAACTAGCTCATCGATCTTGCGAATATCCTCTGGATCCCCAACTAGTGAAGTCCATCTGAACGGTCCTCTGCCCTCGCAGAACATTGGTCTAATGTAGCGCTGGACAAATCCCGGGAACTCAAACGCGTTCTTCAACCCACCGTCTAAGGCCTGTTGCCGGATATTGTTTCCATATTCAAATGCCACAGCGCCTTGTCGAGACATAGCAATCATAGTTTTCACATGTGTACGAATACTCCGACTGGCCCTCTTCATGTACTCTTCCGGATTAGAGGAGCGAAGGGAATCCGCCTCCTCCTTTGCAAGGTCAGCTGCGACGCCTTAGGAGTTCTGGGTGCACCTCGGCAGCGTTTCCCAGAAGCCCAACGCTGCGAGGAACTCTGCCTTGCTTAGCTTGTTGAACAAGGTCCAGCGCCTCGTCCAGGTCGTCAGCGAAGGTCTGCAGATATCCATGCCGGATTCTTTTCTCGATAGCCCTCTTGTCGATCTCCACCGCGAGAGCGATGCCATCATTCATCGTTACGGCCAACGGCTGAGCACCTCCCATCTCGCCTAAGCCCGCGGTCAATACGAGTCTTCCAGCGAGCGTTCCGCGGAAGTGTTCTTTGGCCACCGCTGCGAGCGTTTCGTACGTCCCCTGAAGTATCCCTTGCGTTCCAATGTATGCCCACGAGCCAGCGGTCATCTGTCCGTACATTATGAGACCCTTCTGCTCGAGTTCGTAGAAGTAATCCCATGTTGCCCATTTCGGAACAATCATGCTGTTAACGATCAGTACTCGAGGAGCCAGTCTGTGAGTCTTGAAAACCGCGACCGGCTTGCCGCTCTGAATGAGAAGGGTCTGATCCTCGCCAAGTTTCTCTAGAGCATCGAGCGTTGCTTCAAGCGCATCCCAAGATCGGGCAGCTCGTCCTGTTCCCCCATAAACGATCAGGTGATCGGGGTCTTTGGCGACTTCGCGATCAAGAACGTTGTGGAGCATGCGGTAAGCTCCTTCCGTCTGCCAGCTTTTGCAGTGTAGCTCCGTCCCAGTTATCGCGGAGATCTTCCTTCGGTGTTTCTGCACCGAGGTGGCTCGAGGCTTTGGTCTTTGATTCAAAGAATCCTCCTACCGTCTTGTACTACCCATTCACCTCCGATAAGGACATTGTCAACAATCCGTTCACCGTACGTGTATCCGATCCATTTGTGGTTGGGTGCTCGCAAGGTCACAAGATCCGCTTGCTTGCCAGCGTGGAGGCTTCCAACCCTCTTCTCCGATCCTACCGCTCTGGCAGCGTTGATCGTTATCCCACGAATGATTTCAGAAGCGCTCATTCTCAACTCTCGAGACGCGAGGGCGGCGACGGTCAGCTGCCCGAGCATCCAGTTGGAAGGGCTGAAGTCTGTTCCCAAAGCCACAGGGAGGCCCATAGCAAGCATGCCTCGAGCATCCGCACTCTCCCTAGTCAACACGCTATGTGAGGATGAAGGCAGCACTACCGGTATAACGTTCGTCTTTCCCATCTTTTCGAGCTGTCTCGTTGGGGAGTGGACCAGATGGTCAGCAGAGGTAGTGTGGAGCTTGTTCGCAACCTCAGCTCCCCCGCAATCGGTGAACTGATCCGCGTGTATCTTGAGCTTGAGACCAAGCTTCGCGGCTTTCCCTAGAATCCTCCTCGACTCGATTGAATCGAATGCTCCCTGTTCACAAAATACATCGCAAAATTCTGCTAGTCCTGCATGAGCAACCTGCGGGAGCATCTCGTTGATCACCCCTAGAACGTATTCAGACGAGGTCTCTCCGGGCGGAACCGCGTGAGCTCCCAGGAAGGTGGAGACGATAGCGCATGGATGATACTTCTTGAGACGCTGAATTGTCCTGAGAATCTTGAGCTCTTCATCGTCCCTTAGTCCATACCCGCTCTTTATCTCAACGGTGGTCGAGCCAGATTCCAAACACATATCGAGTCTGCGTTTCCCGGATTGAAACAGCGATTCCGAACTAGCCTGACGGGTACGATTCATAGTCTCGATTATTCCTCCGCCCTTGCCAAGGAGGTCCATGTATGAGGCGCCCGCTGTCCTAAGCTGAAACTCTGCCTCACGGGCTCCGGCAAAGACCAAGTGGGTATGTGGGTCCACGAACCCAGGCAGAATGATTTCGTCCTCAGCATCTATGGTCCTTCTCGCCCGGAATTTTCGTTCAAGCAGTTCTGTTGACGCCGCCAGAACGATCTTGCCTTGGTTTATCGCGACACCTCCATTGTCGACTAAGCCAAGTCCTGTCGCACTGTCCCGAGAGTCTAGGGTTATGGTCTCATTCGAGTTCAGAACTAGAACGTCGACTCGGCTCTTGACCATGCGAGATCTCCGCCTCGCTTATCGGGGTGTTGATTAAAAACGGGCTGTTTGTATTACAGCGTTATTCTTCCATCAACCATTATCGTTTGCCCGTCAATCTCGACTGTAGGTTTCGTAACGGTTCCGGAGAAGGAAAAGCTGCTGTCGTTCTTACCACCGATACCCTTGTTCGCTCCCACTCCAATTGTCACGGTACCCAAGGAGAGTTCATCCGTAGTGTATCCGATCAGATCCACTTTGGGGTTTAGTCCTAGAGTAAACTGAGCTATCTTATCCCTGTCGCCCTGCGTTGCATCATAGACCTCGCGGAACACTTCTTCATACTTTTTGGCCCGGAATTCCTTGATTCGCCCTTTCTCAAAATCTAGTCTGAGCTCTTGAATTAGTCTCCCCTTCAAAGCTCGGGGCAGATCGTAAACTACAGTTCCTCTGGCTGATTCCTCCAGCGGTGCGACCTCGACCTTACCTGAAGGCAATTGTGTTGAAACGAGTCCGTGATCAACATCTGCCTGATCAACGATCCCATCCTGGACGTGAATGGGTCTCTTTGTTATCTCGAACCTCACGTCGGTGCCTCCTTTAGATGTGATGTGCACTTTGCTCCCTCGCTCCAGCCGGAGTGCCACCTTTCTCCCCAGCTCGGCTAGCTTGGGATAGTCGACCTTGATCGCTTCTTCGGTCATTTTCAGCCAGCGGTCATAGTCGAACCCGTAAGCTTTGGCGCGTTGCGGCGTGACATGGCCCAGAAGGAGTTCGGCGGTCCGAACCTTTTTCTCGAAAGTCTTGTCAAGGACAGGTTTGTCTCCTTCGAAAAGGATCTCTAGTCTCGAGGCCGGTACATCCCGGAATTTGGAGGGGTCTTCGGGACCCCCAAGCGCAATCCAGACTGTTACGTTGTCGACCGCGCTGAGAACGTGGCGGGGGATCTTGCGCATGTATTGTTCGGGAATCTCGGCAAGGGTTCCCCACCAGAGCCGGTCAGTGTTGAGTGTAATGAGCGGCTTGGCACCCGTACGATAGCACTCAAGAGCTATTTCGCTCGCTAGGTCGATCGTGTGTTGCCAGGTTTCGATGAGGACCATGTCGTCTTCGTGCACTCTCAGACAAGTGTGAACGACCCGCTTTGCAATGCTGTCCTCAAGCAAGAGAGCTATCGGCTAACTACTTGGGAACCATGCGTACATAAGCGTTCAATGGTCGCGTGGAGTCTCGTCACTAGACGATCTGGCACTTGGGCATAGAAATTGCTACGGGCCTAGTTCATTCGGAAAGGCCGAATCCGACTACGACAAGGGAATGAAAACGACGCATCAACTCGCTGACTTGCGGCTTGTAAAAGATCGTTGAAGATTCTCTTGACCCCTTGAAGTCTGCCAGAGTTCCCTTGTAATCACCCAGGACCTTGGACAATGCATATTCTTCGTAAGAGTCGCCCATTAGGGTAAACGCGCCTGCTCCCAACTCCCTCCTCCTCAACAAAACAATGGGAAGCTTGACCTTGTCATGTAATGCCTCGGGCAGCTCAGCACTCAAAGCTTCAACTTCAGACTTTTTCATAGTGACCTTCTCTCCACCCACCGTAGAAACGGTTGGCGGGTCCTCGGACAACAATTCTCTGATGGTTTTTCTGTTCTTTGGAAGATGTGTGTTGAGCTTTCGCAATTCGTTCTGAAGCATAGCATCGAAGAGGCTGTCTAGATCCACGAGAGACGGCCGCCTATTTTCCGCCTCGGACCATGCAGTGGTCTTTCTCGAAAGGGTCCAGTCGAACCATCTCTTCAATTGCGTATCCCCTCTTCTTCAGAATATCAGCTTCCTGCCGAAAAATGGCGTTTGGATCTTTAGTCACGTCAATGCTTCGCGCTTTGATTGCCATGAGGAACTCATTGCCTGGATCTAGAAACGTGTCAAGGTTTTCGGCCAATATTCTTGCCTGGTCTGGCTGTGCGATATCGCAATACACGGAGTCAACTTCGGAGACGAGGGTGCGGTATCTACTGGGAAAGCGAGCGTCCTCAAAGATTGGTACGGTGTTGATCCTGTTCTTGGACACATTGTTAACTAGGTCCCTGAAGGATCTTTGCGCAAATTCAACACAGTATACTATTCCCTCGCGTCCTACGATGTCACTTACGTGGCTGACGGTGGTTCCGCTGGCAGCTCCCAAGTATAGGACCTTCGACTTCTCCCTGATCGGGATCTTGTGAAATCCCTTCAGGATAGCGGCTGCGAGCTTACTCCGAAACGGGTCCCAAATCCGATACTCTTCATCGCCAACTTTGACGATTTCCTCTCCGTAAACGGTCTCTCCCCGGGCCAGGCTGCGGGTACCGAGCCTCTCTTCCCCTTCCCCCCCGATCAGGTATATCCCTTCGAACTTTTTGTGGGGGTGGACGCCATTGCGTGGCATGCTTCTTCTTGGGTGGTTGTCCTTGATAACGATCTTTGAGATCACTAAGCTTCTTCTCTAATGCTGTTCGCATCTTGTCGCCTTCGTTGGATCCGCCGAACGCATCCATTCGGGCAGCAATGGCGAGTTTCCCTGCAACTGCGCGGGCAATTCGGCCTCTCAGCCATCTCGGGGACTGGTGGATGGCGGCGTATTGGAATATTATCCCATGCTTCGGAGGGCGAGCTCCGGTTTTTAGGGTTCGGAACAGCGCCTTTTCCGCACCGAGCACTTGTATCGTGCTGGCCGGCATCTTACCCACGTTCTCTAAGCCTCCAGCCATCGAAAGGATCTTGGCGGAAAGAACTGCACCTAGAACTCCTGTCATGTTGGGGGCTACCTCCACCATGATCTTGTCAGTGTACTTCTCGGCTGTCTCTCTCAGCTTGTACATTTGAAGAACCGTCGCGCAGACTTCTTGAAGCCATAAGAGGTCGGGTCGAGGAAGATCTGCTCCTGAGGATTTCTGGGCTGCTTCCGAGATGATCCGTGCCCGTTCTTGAGGTATGCCCATCTCGACGAGCGACTCTTGGGAGAACGAGTCGCGTGTGCCAAGGCTTTGGACGAGCCGAATGTAGCTGTCGTGCTTTTCCACGAGCCTGTCTAGTTCAGGAAAGTGTAGCCCATACCATTCTCGTATCCGACCGGCAAGCAGGTTCAGTACCTTGTCCAGGTCCTCGATGCATCTGACGGTCTGAATAGCGTAAAGGTCACGTTTCGTACCCGTCTCCGCAATTGATGCCTGTGCGATTTCCATCGACACATCGTGAACAAGTTTCTCGTAATCGTCCTTTGACTCCACGATCCGGAACCGGACAAGCATATTGGGCAGCCGATTCCGCAGCTTTGAGATCGTTTCGTCCCTTTCGTCCAGAACGACTTCCGAGGTCAAAAATGCGCGCAGGATTCTTGCGAGATATTCGTTGTCTACAGTGAGTTTTTCCAGGCCCATCTGGGACAAGCGGTTAGCGAATTCAGAGAATTCCGGGGGTAGTTGTCCCTGGCGAACCTCGTTCAGTTTCACAGCAGCGTCTCTGGGGTTTCGGGGGAAGAGGGCCTTTTCGGCAATCTTGCCAGTCTTTTCCAGCAGGAAGAGTCCGGCCGGTGAATCGACCAAGTAGGCCTTCAAGATCGCTCGCTTGTCTTGGTTCTGTCGATCTTGTAGCGCTGGCATGGTGCGAAGATAATTAACGTGGAACGCGTATACTGTCTCGGCAGCATTTGGAACCTGACCTATCGGTGGAGTTTGCTGGTATAAAGCTCCCCAACCCCACGATTCTCGCTTCCGGAATTCTTGGCGTTTCTAGTGAAGTCATGGTCCGCGCCTCCAGAGCGGGGGCGGGAGGAGTTGTTACAAAGTCGTTCAACCGAAAGGGCAGAGAGGGTTATCGGAATCCGTCTTTCATCGAAGTTCCAGGTGGTTATCTTAACGCTCTCGGGATCCCGAATCCCGGAATGGACGAGA
>Ga0209761_1003156_pt1 | contig 10892 bp, 4 predicted proteins | sample GraSoi013_1_40cm_4_FD_185818 | JGI IMG/M metagenome (GOLD analysis project Ga0209761, IMG submission 185818) | Grasslands soil microbial communities from the Angelo Coastal Reserve, California, USA - Sample 09_25_2013_1_40cm (SPAdes) (version 2) | ecosystem: Environmental > Terrestrial > Soil >... | reverse complement strand
GTTGCGCACGGGGCAAGTGGACGCATTTGCCGGGGGCCGGGGGCCGCAGGTGATCGCCTTCATTGCCTGCTGCGGCGGGCGGCTGCTGCCCGACAACTTCTTGATCGCCAACCTGGCCATCGTGGTTGCGGACACGGCGCGGGCCCACAGCAGCGCAGGGCTGCAATACATCGACGAATTCGTTGATTGGGCAAAGACGTCCGGCCTGGTTCAGGTGGCGATCGACCGAGCCAACCAGGGCGGCACCCACGTGACTCCGCCGCTGGCACCCGAGCCGCGGATTGCGTTTCTCCAGCGTCACGTTGCGCGGCTGGTAGAAAGCGGCGTGCTGAACGACGGTCAAGGCAATGCGCTTGGCGTCAAGCTCGAGGGCGCGTTGCGAAAGCTGGCTGAGGGGGAGACCGAGCCCGCCATGAATAAGCTCGGGGCGTTCATCAATCAGGTTGAGGCATTCCGTGGTGCCGGCATGTTGTCGGAAGAGGAGAGCGCCTCGCTGCTGCTCATCGCGCGGGACGTCGTAGCCAAGGCGACGGACGGCCTTGCACTCGCAGGAGGCGTCCAATGAACGCGACACGTGGAACCGCGTGGACGCTCGTCCTGCTGCTCGCGGCAGGATGCAACGAGTCCAATGGGCCGAACACCGGCGCCATTCGGGTGACCGTGACGACCACTGGCGCAGAGCTCGACCGGAACGGCTACAGCATTGCCCTCGATGGCGGCGCCGGGCAGGCCATCCCGGTGAACGACACGATCACGCTGGCCGGCCTGAGTGCCGGCAGCCACCACGTCCTGCTCAGCGGGCTCGCCGTGAACTGCGCCGTGGCCGCCAATCCCCGCCCGGTCGAGATCGTCGGCGGCGCCACCGCTGAGGTCGCTTTTTCGGTCACCTGCGTTGCGACGCCTGGGAGGATCCTGTTCGTCAGCGAACGGAGCGGAGCCATCCAGATTCATGTCATGAATGCCGACGGATCGGCGCAGGTCCAGCTCACGTCCGATTCGCTGGGCGCCCTCGATCCCAACTGGTCGCCCGATGGCACGATGTTCGTCTACTCGAGCATTCGGGGGATCACCGACCCAGTCTTCCTCCGCGGCTACTACGCGATCGTCGTGAAGAACGCGGACGGGTCGGGCGCCCGGACGCTCGTCAACCTCGATGATACGTTCGAACCGGCTCCGGCTTGGTCGCCCGACGGCTCCACGATTGCCTATGTCGATGTAGTCCCCGGGAGCGGCGGCCAGATCTTCCTGGTGAACGCCGACGGCACCGGCCTGAGGCAATTCACGAACGGGGGAACGAACATCGGCGTTGCGTGGTCCCCCGACGGCTCGAAAATCGCGTTCAGCACCTACGGCGGGTCCGGCTACGACCTATTCGCCAAGGACGTAAATGGGTCGTCGCTCACACAACTCACGACCACGGCGGGAGCCACGGACCGGTTCCCGTCCTGGTCCCCCGACGGCGCCCGGATCGCCTTCGTCAGTGACAGAGATGGCAACGAGGAGATCTACGTCATGAACGCGGATGGCTCCGGCCAGACCCGGCTCACGACAGACCCTGGGGTGGACTATGCCCCCACCTGGTCCCCCGACGGTTCGCAGATCGCGTTCCATAGCGACCGAAGTGGCACGCTACAGGTCTACGTGATGAATGCCGACGGATCGCGCCTGACGCGGCTCACCGACGATCCCACCGGCGCCGGGTACCCGAGCTGGGGGCGCTGAAGGAAGCGGTGCACTGTGCTCTGTCCGGCCGTCGGACTAAAAGCTATAGCGCGCGGCGAGTTCGATCTGGTAGTACGAGTACGGGTTCTGCGCGCTGTAACGCAGGAACGCGGGATCGAAGCGAAAGATCGGCTGCTGCGCAGCCTGCCCTTGGACCTGCGTGAGCAGTGCGGTGTTGGGGATCTGGAGCAGTCCCCAGCGCTTGTTCATCAGGTTCAGGAGGTTGAAGATGTCGAGCTGGAGCATGAGCGTGTGCCCGCGTCGGGTCGGCAACGACTGGCGGAGGGAGAGGTTCGTTGTGTTGCGCCACGGGCTGCGGCAACTGTTCCGCTCCATGATCCTGCCGCGCTGAGCGTTGACGCACGGCGTATCGCGCAGAAACCTGTCGAATGCCGCTTGCTGGGTCGCAACGGCCGTTGCGGTGCCGCTGAACCGGATCTCCAGAGTGTCGTAGGTGCTCTTCGGAACATAGACCGGGTCGTTCTGGTTCGTGCCGTCGGCGTTCAGGTCCCCCGTGGACGGACTGCCGTTCGCGAGGTAGGTGTAGGGAAGCCCCGCTTCCCCGATGTAGACGAGGGACAGATCGGTGGTCCACGGCTGCCACGGGAAGGTGTACGTGGCGCTAAACACGACGCGCTGCGGCTGGTCATAACCGGAGATTCCTAGGTACTCGCGCAGTTGGTCGCCCGCAACCGGGCGCCCGGACTGCCAGTTGTCGTAGGCGCCAACGGCGAGGGGAGTCTGGACATCGCGCACGCGCGAGTAGTTGAAAGCGGCACTGGCCTCGAGGCTGTGAGAAAAACGCTTCTGCAGCTGGCCCGTGAGGCTGTAGGAGTAGTTCCGAGACTGATTGGTCAACTCGATCACCTTGTTCGGGAACCCTGGCGAGATCAGCGTCGGCGTTGCTACGCCGCTGCTGTCGAAGGTGCCGTACATGGCGCGGCCGTGGGGATCGACCCCGATCGGCCCAGCGAGGTTGCGGTCCGCGTAGAAGAAATCGTCGAGATTCTTCGTGTACAGTCCTTCCACCGTGGCCACGAGGCCCCAGGGAAGCCGGCGGTCGTAGCCGAGCGAGGCGCGCAGTGTCTCCGGGAACTTGAGATTGGGGTCCAGAAAGGTGACGACCGGCTTCGTACTGGTGCCCGAGCCGCTCGCACAGGCGACCGGCGGGTTGGCATAGTCGGTATCGAAAGGCGGCGGGTTGTTCTTGCATATGAGAACGCCAAGCCCCTTGCCGAAATTGGCGTAGGCGCTGAGCAGCCAGGCGAGAGGGGGCCGTCCGACGAACACGCCGACGCCTCCCCGAATCTGATTGCGCTGATCCCCGGTTACGTCCCAGTTGAAGCCAACCCGAGGCGACCACTGCGGATGACCCGTCGGGACGGCGTCCGTGCGCCGGCCGAAAGCGGCATCCACTGCGGAGTCATAGGGGGGCCTGTTGATCAAGTACGGCACGTCGACACGCAGGCCGTACGTCAGCGACCAGCGCGGGGAGAGCTGCCACTGATCCCCCGCATACACCCCAACCTGGACTCCTCGCATCGTTGCGTCCGCTCCGCCCAGGTCTCTGGCGATGCTATAGGACTGCGCGCTGTCGCGCTGCAGAGCGTCGAGACTCGAGAACGTCCACGTGCCATACGAGCCCTTGAGCTGGAGCAGGCGCAGTCGGTAGAGCTCGAGCTTCGTCCCGACGCTGACGCGGTGAGCGCCGATCGGGAACGTGAAGTCATCTGCGACGTCATAGGCCGTCTGATCCGTCAGATTTCCCTGGGCAAACTCGATCGCCCCCGCCTGCAGGGTGGTGGTTCTTCCGGGCGCACTCGCATTCGGCACGGTGACCTGGATGAGAGGCTCGTTCACGTCGGGCGTTATTCGCAACGGCTGGGTGCGGTGGCCGATGGTCAGCTCGTTCTCGGCGCCGTTACGGAAAGATGTATACAGCTGGGCGACCGCCACGTGCTTGACGGCGAGCTGGTGCCGCTGCACGGAGGACAGAGGAAAGCACGACGGCGTCGAGCACATGGTGACGACCGGTGTCTCCGGCCGCGACAGCGCTCCGCTGTCGGCTCGGGTGTAGTTGTAGCGCAGGACCAGCCGGCTGTTCCACGCCGGGAGCGCGACGTCCACCCGCGCGAACAGGTTGCTGCCGGGATCGCGGGTGTCTACCACGCCCCCCGTGCCGGCCTGGAGACCCTTGGCGGCGAGAATCTGAGCGAACCGGGTGATGTCGGCGCTGTCGGCCGGCAACGGGGTCTGGGAGGAAGCGCTTTGCCCGACGTACGGACCGTTCGCGGGAGTCCTGCGCTGCTGAAACTCGGAGGCGAGGAAGAAGTGAACCCGGTCGCGCATGATCGGGCCGCCAAGCGAGAAGCCGGTCTGTGACTGGTACGACGACGCGCCTTGGAACGAGCCGTTCCCGGCGAGCCGATCGCTCCGGGCGTAGAAGAACGCGGTTCCGTGCAGCTCGTTGGTGCCGCTCTTGGTGACGGCGTTGATCAGCGTGCCGGCGAAATCGCCCAGTGAGACGGCGTAGGGCGACAAGACGATCTGGTACTCCTTCACCGCCTCGAGCGAGATCGCCTTGGCTCCGTAGACCGCCCCGTTCAGCCGGCCGAACACGCCCAGCTCGCTCGCGCCGTCGATCAGGAAGTTGTTGAAGCGGTGGTTCACCCCGCCGCCGGAGAGGCCGCTCGCCGTGGACACCTGGGGGGCGAGCGCCACGAAGCCGTAGAGATCCCGATTCGCGGTCGGCAGCCGACGCAGGGCTGAGTCCGACACGACGGTCGCCACGCCGGTGTGGGACGTGGAGAACGCGGGATCGACGTTGCCGGGTACGACAACGGGAGCGAGAACTGCGGCCTCGGCCCGGAGGCGGACATCGAGCCGCAGGTCCTGTCCGAGGCTGAGGAAGACATGCTCGCGCGTCTCCGTGGCGAAGCCGATGCGGCGAATGACGATCGCGTAGGGTCCGCCGACCTCCAACCCCTGGACGAGATATCGGCCGGCGTCGCGCGTCACACTCGACGTGGTCACGCCTGTGGCGCGGTTGATGACTTGGACCTGGGCGGACTCGACGCCGCGGCCGCTGTCGTCGGCGACGGTCCCGCTCACCGACGCCGTCGTGGCACCCTGCGCGGCGAGGACGCTCGACCCGAGGCTCAGTAACAGCGCCGCAGTGCTACAGCCGGCGAGCATCCGGTGGGGCGGCAAGTCACGGACCCTGGAGTAACAGCGCCTGGAACCGCGGCTCGCGCCGCAGGGGATCGAGCGGCGGGTCGAGCCTCAAGTGGAGCTGGAAGTGCAGGTCGCGCATCGGTCGATAGCGCTCGAGCCACGTCAAAGCCCGGGCGGGTTCGCCGAGCACCGCATACGCGGCCGCGATGTTGACCGCGCCGTGGTTGTCGGGCGCCGCGGGGTCTGTGCGCGCTTCGGCTTCGGCCACGAGGTGGCGCGCCGCTACGGTGTCTCCAGCGGCGACGGCCAGGGAGACGAAGCCCGAGAGTCCGGCACTTCCGGGGCCTGTGGCCAGACGACGGGCGGCGGCGAGCTGCGATTGCGCTTCGTCACGGCGGCCGCGTGCGAGCGCGACCTGCCCGGCGACGACCCGCCCGAGCCCGTACAATGGGTCCGTAGCCACCGCGCTGTCCGCCCACACGGCCGCGCTGTCGTAAGCGCGCCACCACCAGTAGTGGATGGCCAGGAACGTCTTGGCGCGGACGTATCCCGGATCCAAGGCGACCGCCCGGTGCCACGCCGCTCCCGCGCTGTCCCGATGTCCAGCTTCCTCGAGTGCCATGGCCAGCTGGTCCCACGCCACAGCATTGAGGGAATCAAGCGCCAGCGCTCGGTGGATCGCTCGCAGCGCCGGTCCGCGACTGGTGGGGTCCACATCTTCCGAGGCCCATGCGCGGCTCAGCCACGCGTCGACGCTCGTGCTGTCCAGTTGGAGCGCGCGGTCGCTCGCCATGATCTCACGCGTCAGCAAACTCTCCCGCGGGACGCCGCGGACAGGGAACTCCCACCGGTTCGCATTGTGCAGCACCGCGGCGAGTCCCGCCCAAGCGGGCGCGAAGGTGGAGTCCCGTCGGATCGACTCGGAGAAGAACGCCACCGCTCGGCCCACGCTGGCGACGCTGCGCCGTGAGGCTTCGTAGCGGCCGCGCGAGAACAGGTCGTAGGCGACGGGATCGGGCGCGAGCGCAAGGCGCTCCGGGATCGCTACGACGGCTTGCCTCAAGCGTGCGGTGGCTTGCTGGTGTCGGATCGCCAGGACAGCAGCCAGGAGCGCCAGGCCGACGGTCGCGACGACCCAGCGCTCGCCCCTCCCTCGCGTGAAGCGATGAGCCGCGGAGGGCGGCCTAGCCGCTGCCTGAGGCGCCGTGAAGGACGCCGCGGCCTGCCTCGACGCGGGGAGTGAACCTGCTTCACGAGAGCGCACAAGCGCGATCAACGCTTTCGTCTCGGCCGCCGGTTCGACCTGGTACTCAACGGCGGCGCGCCTCGCGAACTCTTCGTACACTTGCACGGCGCCCACTCGGTCGCCTAGATCGTCCAGCAGCGCGACCAGGCGGCGGAGCGTCTCCTCATCGTCCGGGACCAGCGCCGCTGCGCGGCGCGCCCACTGCGCGGTGCGTACGAAATCGCCTGCCGCCTTACTGCGCTGTGCGAGCGTCCACGCGGCCTGGCACGCTCGGTTTCGTAGCTGCGCTCGCTCCTCCTCCAACCAGCGCTCGAATTCGGGCGAATCCGAAAGGAAGAAGCCTTCGAGCAGACCCCCCTGGTAGAGTTCGAGCGCGCGGCTGCAGTCCTCGGCCTCGAGGGCCTGGTGGAATGCGCGAACATCACACCACAAGCGCTGCTCGTCGACACCGACTTCCTCATCGCCACGGCTCGTGAGCACGTCGGTGCCGAGGCCCTGTCGCAGACCGTGGAGCGCCTGGCGCAGCGCGGCGCGCGCGTGCTCCTGGTCGAGCTCTGGCCAGAACAGTCCGAGCAGCGTGTCTCGGCGGTGGAAGCGGGGGGGAGTAGCAGCGGCGAGGAACGCGAGGAGGGCGACACGCTTTGGCTGGGTGAGGAGTCCGTCGAGCTTGAGCCCGCCGTCTCGTCGCAGGTCGAGTCCACCCAACAGCCGAAGCTCGATCACTCAAACCCCCACGCGCAGCCGCACACTGAGCGCGACGGTTGATGACGCTCCCATAACGCACCCATCACAGTCCGCTGACGGGCGGGTCCCATCGTGCCCTCACCAACAAGGTACCGGCCACATCCGGGCGCGGCAACTACGAGCCGCACCGGGTGGGTGCGCACAACCGGAGGAGAGCTATGAAACCGTCCGCTGCAAGGATTCTCCAGATGTCCATCGCCGTCGCTCTGGCCCAGGCCTGCGATCGAGATCGCGGGCCCTTCAGTCCCGATGCATCGCTCGCACGGGCCGACGCGCCTTCGCGAGAGCAGATGGCGGCGGGGACGTGGAGCCCCGTCGCATCGATGCCGACGGCGCGCTTCGGACTCGCGGTGACGACCGGAAAGCACGGGATCATCTACGCCATCGGCGGCTCCACCGGTCTTGCCGGCCCGATTGTCCCCGCGGTCGAAGCATACGACCAGAAGACCGGCAGCTGGTCTGCGCTGGCCCCGCTGCCCCTGCCGCGCCGTTACCTGATGGCCGCGACCGACCGGCGGGGACGCGTCTACGCCATTGGCGGCGCGCTCGCGGGTGTGTTCCGTAACCTTGTCGATCGCTACGATCCGGAAACGGACACGTGGAGCGCCATGTCACCGCTGCCCGTGGCCCTGTGTTGCGGCGCGGCGACGACCGGTCTGGACGGCAGGATCTACGTCATCGGGGGATTCGCCAACGGAAACGTCCAACTCAGCAATGTGGGGGCCTACGATCCGGAGACCGACACCTGGAGCAGCCTGGCCCCGTTGCCTGCGCCTCGAGCGGGAAAGCTGGCGGCCGTCACGGCGCCCGACGGCCGGATCTACGCGATGGGCGGCATTAACGGCGTTACCACAGTCGCCACGGTGGACGCGTACGACCCGTGCGCCAATACGTGGACGCCCGTCGCGAGCATGCCGACGCCTCGCCGCTTCCTGGATGCCGTCCGCGGTCGCGGCGGCATCATCTACGCGCTCGGCGGCACCGTCGGGTCGGTCGGATTTCCCGGCACCGAGGAGCTGACGACGGTGGAGGCGTACGATCCCGCCGTGGACGCGTGGACGGCAGTGGCTCCGCTGTCCACGCCGCGCGGGGCGCTCGGAGCGGCTGTCGGGCACGCCGGAACCATCTTTGTCATCGGCGGCTTCGATGGTAGCAGCGTACTCAGCTCCGTCGAGGCGTTCACGCCCGGGCACCTAGATGTAGGGGATGAGGACAGCGGCGACAGTGACGACAGCGACGTGCCCAGCCTGCGCTGCGACGACAGCCGGGCCCGGGTGCAGTAGGTCAGAGCGTCGCCCGCCACCGCTCCCACTGAGCCTTTTGCTCGCGCAGGAACGCAACGAACGTGGGATCGCCACGGATGTGATCGAGATTGCGATCGCTGGCAAATAACGGGTAGCACGGCCAGCCCTCTGCTGCCGCTCGGCGTAGCCAGTCCACGGAGACATACGGCTGTCGGAGCAGTGCGTATGCCGAGGCGATGTTGTATTGCGTGTGGTGGAAGTGAACGAATCCCCGCCCCTTCAGTATAGCTAACTGGATATCGGCCTCCGCCCGGCGCGCGTCGCCCCGCTTGGCGGACACGATGGCCCGCAAACTGGTCATCAGGCCGCCCCGGTCTTCGGGATGGTCGTGCAAGTAGCGTGCGATCAACGCCGAGGCGTCGTCGTTCCTCCCGAGCTCAATGAGCGCCCACGTGGCGTCGAAGTTCCAGAATGGCGGGTTGTATTCCGGGGGAACCGTTTGGAGGATCCTGTATCCTTCCTCGTATCGCCCTTGCAACAGTTGGGTCTCAGCGACGCGCTCCTGCGCCATCCAGTCGCCGGGATCGATCGCGAGCGTCTTCCGCAGCTCCTCGAGGGCCTTGTCGAGCAGCCCGATGTGCGTGTAGACCAGCCCCAGATGATGGTGCGCGGCGTCGAGGTTGGGGCTGAGCTCGACGGCGCGCCGGTCTTCCTGGATCGCCCGCTCGTGGGCGAACTGTTTGGTCGCGCCCCAGATCAGATTGGCCCTGGCGAAGTGGGCCTCCGCGAGATCCGGGTTCAGCTGGAAGGCCTTCTCCGTCGCCAGGAAGGCTCCCTCTAGGGCGGCTGAGTCCCGCGGCTCGAATTGCGCGACCCTCAACGTGTAGGCGCGCGCCAGCCACGCGTGGGCGACGGCAAACGAGGGATCGAGCGCCACCGCCCGCTGTAACAGCGCAATCGCGATCGAGTCGTCTGCCCGCGTCTCGTGCCGCACCCGGATCTTCCCGCGCAAGAAAAGGTCGTAGGCCTCGAGATTACTGGTCGGCGGTGTGCGGAGGCCCTGCGCCTCCGCGGCGGTCACAGGCAGCTTCAGGGCAGAAAGGACGCCGCGCGCCGCCGCGTCCTGGACCGTAAAGCGGTTCAGCGTCATGTCCTCGAATCGGTCCGCCCAAAGTTGGTCCCCGGAGGCCGCGTCGATCAGCTGCAAGTCCAGGCGAAACCGATCCCCCGACCGCTCGATGCCTCCTTCGACGAGGACGTCCGCGTGCAGGGACTCGGCGATTACGTGCGCGGGAAGGGTTGAGGCTTTGAACGGCAGCACCGCCCGTTTCGCGATGACGCGGAGCGCACGGATCCGTCCGAGGTCCGTGATCAAGGCCGTCGTCATGCCGTCGGCGAAGCCGTCCTGCGTGGTGTCGCGCGACAGGTTGTCGAGCGGCAGCACCGCAATCGAGCGGAGCCACGTGGCATTGCCGTTGGCTGAGATGCGACCGCGCCAGCCGCCCAGGTTGAAGCCCAGGAGCAGCGCCAGCGCCGCGACGGCCGAGAGGCCGGCGCCGATCACGAGCCAGGCCTTGCGGCTCCCGGGCACGCGCACCTCTGGCTGGGGCTCGGTGAGGGCCCGGGCGAACTCTACAACAGACGCGTGGCGATCCGCTGGCACCTTCGCCAACGCCTTCAGCACCGCCCGCTCGACTCCTTCGGATACGGTGCCTCGCACGGTCCGGATGGGGGCGACGGGATCGACGGCGTGCCGGGCCAGGATCGCTTGCGCGGTGGGGCCAGTGAACGGCGGCGTGCCGGCGAGCATCTCGTACACCACGCAGCCGAGGGCGTACAGGTCGCTCCGGCCGTCCACCGCTCCCTCCTCCGTCGCCTGCTCCGGACTCATGTACGCCGGGGTCCCCAGAGCGATTCCCGTCTCGGTGAGCCGCTCGCTGCCCGCAGCAGTGATCGCGCGCGCGATCCCGAAGTCCGCCACCAGGGCTCGGCCGTCGGCGAGCAGGATGTTCTCCGGCTTGATGTCCCGGTGCACTACGCCCAGGCTGTGGGCGTAGCTCAGTGCGTCGGCCACGTCGCCCCCAATGCGAAGCGCGTCCGCGATCGGCAGCTGCGCCTCGCGGTCGAGACGATCCCGGAGTGACTCGCCCACGATGTAGGGCATGACGAAGTACAGCAGGCCGTCGGCCTCGCCCGAGTCGTGCAGCGCCACGATGTGGGCGTGGTCGAGCCGGGCTGCGAACTGGATCTCGCGCAGGAAGCGTTCCGGCCCCACTGCAGCCGCGAGCTCGGGGTGCAGCACCTTCAGCGCGACCTGCCGATCGTGCTTCATGTCATGGGCTACGAAGACCGTCGCGGTCCGCCCCTTGGCCAGCTCACGCTCGACCCGATAGCGGGCCGTGAGCCCGGCCTGCAGGCGCGGCAGCAGGTCCACCGCGGGCAGGGGGACGGGCGGCGTCCCCTGTGCTCGCGCTCGGACGGCTGCGACGAGCGCCTGCGTCTCGGCAGCCGGCTCGGCCTCGTACTCCGCGGCGAGCCGCTGGGCGAACGTCTGATAGGCTTGGAGCGCGCTGGCGCGGTCACCGTGATGGTCCAGCACGCTGATCAGGCGCCGCACCAGCGCTTCGTCGTTCGGCGCGAGCTCGACCGCCCGCCTAGCCCAGTGCGTGGCAGTCGTGAGATTGCCGCGCGACTCGCACTGCTCGATCAATCCCTGTGCGGCTCGCGCTGCCGCTTCCCTGAGGCGCGAGCCGCACAGGGAT
>Ga0209761_1003153_pt1 | contig 10896 bp, 6 predicted proteins | sample GraSoi013_1_40cm_4_FD_185818 | JGI IMG/M metagenome (GOLD analysis project Ga0209761, IMG submission 185818) | Grasslands soil microbial communities from the Angelo Coastal Reserve, California, USA - Sample 09_25_2013_1_40cm (SPAdes) (version 2) | ecosystem: Environmental > Terrestrial > Soil >... | reverse complement strand
CCGTTTCTTCGCGCGTCCTTCTGGTTCGGCATCTTCATCGTGCTCATGGCCTCGACCCTTAAGCACCTCCACTACTGACGCGGAAGAAGAAACGGGGACAGGCTACTTTTCGCTCCGAAAAGTAGCCTGTCCCCGTTTTCACGACGCGGTGAGGAGGGGTTTGAAGGCGGGGTCGGCTTCGACGACGCCTTTGAGCGTGTCGTTCAGGAGCAGGTAGCGCCACGAGTCCACGGAGGCGCCAGCCAGCTGCAAATACCAACGGCGCGCCTCGGTCAGCTCCTCCAGCATCGCGTGGTTGTCGCGGTTCGGCATGTAGGCCTGCGCGTACGCCATCGTGTAGGCGGCCGTGAACTTGTCCAGCGGCCGATCCGTCAGCTTCAACGCCTCCTCCGCTTCCTTGTAAGCCTGCATCAGGTGCGGCTCATCCAATATGCGGTTCCAGGCGACCCTGACGATGCGGGACCAGGCGAGTTCCAGCAGGACCCGCGCCTTGAGCGCCGCCCGCTCCGGCGGGATGTTCTTGAGCACCGCCTCGTGCGTGGCGAGGGCCGCCTGCGGATCGTTGTTCCACCGATAGGCGTTGCCCAGGCGAATGCGGTTCTCCAGATCGTCCGGTTGCAGGCGCGCGAGCCGCTCCATCGCAGGGAGCATCCGGTACAGATGGTCGGCCGGGGTCGGCGCGGCGACGCCGTCCTTCCCGATCATGTTCCTCGGGTAGGAGATGTCGATGCGGGACGCCTGGGCGTAGGCGTTCCAGTAGAGCTCGTTGAAGCGGGCGGCCAGCGTCGCATCGCCGATCGGCATGCGGTGCACGGCAGCGCCGGCGTTCACCAGCGTCTGGTAGAGCTCGCCCGTGAGTATCGTCAGCGCGGCCACGTGGCCGGGGTCCACGATCAGCACTCGATTCAACAGCGCGATGCGGTCGCGTTGCTCGGCGTACTGCGCCATGCGCTGGAGCGCGGCGCTCAGCACCTCGGGCGCGTCGGTCGGCTTCCACCAGGCGCCGGAATTGGGGATGTAGCCGCCGGTCTCGGTCACGAATGGAATGGGATCCCCGCCGGGGCCGGCCACCCGCAGATTCAGCACAGCCGTGTCACCAGGGAACCCCAGCTTCCGCAGGCCTGACAGCACCACCCACTTGACGGTGACCGCCTTCAGCGGCTGCGCAGTGGTCTTGACCGTGGCGGTCAGGCCTTCCTCCTCGGGCGCGTACGTGACCGGCGAAGTGATCGGATCCTTATAGGTGACCCGGAGCCGGACCACCGCGGCCGGCACGGACACCAGGGGCGCGCCCGGGCGCATCCGGAACGAGGCTTCCGGAATGGGCGCGCTGTCCACCGGCGCGACCCGCAGGCCCCCGCCAGGCGGCGACAGGCCCAGCCGATCCATCACATAAAACGACGGCGGGTAGCTGGTGAGCTCGTTCCTGAAGAACACCAGGAATCCATTGCCCGGCCAGATCGCGTTCATCCCCTCGTCCCGTTGCTCGACGGCGGCGTCATGGGCCTGGACCAGTAACGTCCAGCACCGCCCGTAGACCGGATCGGACCCTGGCGGAAAGTCCTTGAACGGGGCGGCAGCGGCCGAGACCAGCGCGAACTGGCAGTCGAAGTCGAGCCGACCGAACGCCACCCGATCGCCCGAGGCGATGGCTTCCGCATACTGCTTGGCCGCCGCGATCACCGGAGAGGGCTTGGCCGCCGGCCGCTTGCCCTTCTTCGCGTACTCGGCCGCCGGCGCGGCTCCCGCAGCCGGGGCGAACAACAGCGCCCACCACAGGCCGGCGGCGATGCACGCCAGAACGGTCACTAGAAAAACACGCGAAGGCGACACGCACGACCGCCCCATACCACGCCTCCAAGCAGCAACAGCGAGGAGAGCTGTACTCTAGCACGGTCTGAAGAGGGATCGAAAGAGCCCACAGGGGAAGGACTGTTGCCGACAGGGAGGGGCTAGTACGGCCCCAGATGGTAGGGGACGTCGGTGACGATCACGCGGAATTTGAAGAGCAGCGCGGCCTTGATCAGCAGCGCGCGTTGATTGTGCAGCAGGTTCTCCCACCAGCGTGCGGGCAGAACCTCCCCCAGCACGACCGTGACCCACCCGCCGGGATTCTCCTGCCGGACTTTTTCAATATAGTCGAGCAACGGCTGGATAAACGACCGATACGGCGAGGGCAGGATCACCAGGGGAATGCCGGCGCCCCACTTCTCCCAGTCTGCCTTGACCTTCGCGGTCTCGTCGGGATCCACGTCCACGTGCACCGCACGGATGTCCTGCGCCCTCTGCCGGACGTAGTCCAAGGCGATGACGACCGCCCGGTTCACGCTCCCGATCGGCATCACCACAACGTTCGGCGGCGGCTGCTTAGGCCGGTCGTACATGGCCAGCGACAGCTGCCAGTCGGCCATCTTGTAGTGCCACTGGATCTTCTTGAACATGCTGATGAGGAGCGGGATCAGAAAGATCACCATCCAAGCGCCGTGCGTGAACTTCGTGATGGCCAAGACCACGGTGGCCACGCCGGTCGCGACGGCGCCCGTCAGATTGATCGCGAACTTCTTCCGCCAGCCGCGGCCCTTGCGGTCTTGCCAGTGCCGGACCATGCCCGCCTGGCAGAGCGTGAATGAAAGGAAGACCCCGACGGCGTACAACGGGATCAACGCGTGCGTCTCGCCGCGAAAGAAGATCAGCAGGAACGCCGCGCTCAGCCCCAGGATGAAAATCCCGTTCGAGAACGCCAACCGGTCACCAACACTACGCATCTGGTGCGGCAGAAAGCTGTCCTGCGCCAGCAGGCTGGCTAGGCGCGGAAAGCCGTTGTAGCTCGTGTTCGCCGCGAGGATCAGGATCAGCATCGTCGCGACCTGCATGAAATAGTACAGGACGCCCCCGCCAAGCGAGATTCGCGCGATCTGGGAGATCAGCGTCTCTTCCTCGCGCGGCACGAGCCCGTAGACATAGGCCAGGACGGTGAGACCCAGAAACAGGCTTCCCAGGATCGCAGCCATCCAGATCATAGTGGTCGCGGCGTTCTTCGATGCCGGGGGCCGGAAGGCCGGCACGCCGTTCGAGATCGCCTCGATGCCGGTCAAGGCGGTGCAGCCGGAGGAGAACGCGCGAAGGAGCAGAAACAGCGTGAGCCCTTCCACCGCCGGAACGGGCGGGGGCGGGGGCGCCTCCCCGGCGCCGAAGAGCATCCGCCCCAGGCCGGTGACGATCACCAACCCCAGGCTGCCGACGAACAGGTAGGTCGGCACCGCGAAGATCTTCCCCGACTCCCGGACGCCTCGCAGATTGCCCCAGGTCAAGACGGCGATCGCCAGAAGACCCAAGCCCACGCGATGCTCGTGCAACTCCGGCACCGCGGAGGTGATCGCGGCGATCCCCGCCGCAACGCTCACGGCCACCGTGAGGACGTAGTCGATCAGCAGGGCCGCGGCCGCGACAAGCCCCGGGTGCTCGCCCAGGGTGCACTTGGCCACGACATACGCCCCGCCGCCCGACGGATAGGCGTAGATGGTCTGACGGTAGGACACGGTGAGAATGGCCACCAGGCCGACGATCACGAGGCTGATCCCGAGGGAGTAGTGCAGGGCGGCCGTGCCGGCCAACACCAAGACGAGGAGGATTTCCTCGGTGGCGTAGGCAACCGAGGAGAGCGGGTCCGACGAGAAGACCGCTAACGCGATGGGATTAGACAGCCGCTCGTGGGCGGCCTGCTTGGTCGCGAGGGGATGGCCGAGCAACCAGCGCTTAAGCCACATGGTCCTTACCCGTTCGCGTATCCTGGGGTAGCTCCGGCGGAGTGCCCGGCTCCAGCCCCGCTCCGTCGCTTTTGCTGAACAGCGAGTACAGGACCGGCAACACGACTAGGATCAGCACGGCGGCCGTCAGCATCCCGCCGACGACCACGCGCGCGAGCGGCTGCTGGGTTTGCGCGCCGATGCCCGTCGCGACTGCCGCAGGCAGCAGCCCGATTGCGGCGCCCAGCGTGGCCATGAGGATCGGCCGCATCTGCGATTCCGCTGACCGCATGATCGCGTCCTCAGGCCTGACGCCTTCGAGCAACAACTCCTTGATGCGGGAGATCAACAGCACCCCGCCGAGGATGGCCACGCCAATGAGCGAGATGATGCCCACGGCGGCGGAGATGCTGAAGTGCGTCCCGGTCAGCACCAACGATAGGATCCCGCCGATCAGCGCGAACGGCACGGTGGCCAGGACCAGAAAGGCGTCGGTAAAGGAGTTGAACGTCAAATAGAGCAGAAAGAGGATCACGACCAGGCTCACGGGCACGATCACGGCGAGCCGCCGCTGCTCATCCCGGAGCTGATCATACTGGCCAGCCACTTCATACCGCACACCCGGAGGCAACGACACGTTCTCTCCGATCTTGGCCAGGACGTCGTGGACGGTGCTCGCCAGATCGCGGCCGCGCACGCTGAACTTGATCGGGATGTACCGCTCGTTGTTCTCTCGATAAATGATGAACGCGCCGGTCTGGTCGGTGAGAGTGGCGAGCTGCTTGAGCGGGATCCGCGCGCCGTCCGGCGTGGCGACCTGGATGTTGCTGATCGTCTGAATGTCCTGCCGATATTGCGGCAGGAAGCGGACGACTAGATCGAACCGCCGCTCGCCTTCGATGACCTGGGTCACCGCCTGGCCTCCGATGGCCGCCTGCACAACCGCGTTGACATCCGAGACCAGCACGCCGTACCGGGCGCAGGCGGTCCGATCCACCTGGATGAGCAGATTCGGCTGTCCCAGCAGCCGGAACACGCCGAGATCGGCGACGCCGGGAATGGGCTTCATCACCCTCTCAATCTGAAGCGCCGTGGCCTCGAGCTGCGCGAGATCACGGCCGAACAGCTTGATCGAGTTCTCCCCCTTGACGCCGGACATTGCTTCCTCGACGTTGTCCTGGATCGCCTGAGAGAAATTGAAGATGATGCCGGGAAACGCCTTCAGTTGTTCCTCGATCTCATGGATGATCCCGTGCTTGGCGAGCCCTGGCGGCCATTCGTCTCGTGGCTTGAGATTGACGAAAAACTCCGCGTTGAAAAAGCTCGTGGGGTCCGTCCCGTCGTCCGGGCGACCGAGTTGCGAGGCCACGGATTTGACCGCCGGGTGCGCGCGGAAGACGCTCCGCGCCTCGGCCGCGATCCGGGCCGCTTCGTTGAATGAGATGTCCACCGGCATCGTCGCCCGCACCCAGAGATTACCCTCTTCCAGCGCTGGCATGAACTCGCCGCCCATCAACGGAAGTGCCGCCAGCGCGATGAGCAGGAGTCCCGCTGCCAGCGCGACCGTGAGGCCGCGGTTCGCGAGGGCCCAGCGGAGGGTAAACAGGTAGAGCCTCTTGAGCCACGCGACGAATCGCGTGTCCTTTTCCGGTAGCGGCGGCTTAAGCAACAGCGCGCACAGAACCGGGCTGAGCGTCACGGCGATTAGCAGTGCGCCCAGGAGCGCGAACCCGTAGGTGACCGACATCGGCGCGAAGATCTTGCCCGGAACCCCGATCATCGTGAAGAGCGGGATGAACGCGACCAGGATGATGAGCGTCGAGAAGAAGATCGGACGGCCCACGTGCCGGGCCGCGCGCACGATCGTCACCCCCACAGGACGCTGCTGAGCCGCATGATGGCTGAGTTGCAGGAAGATCGCCTCGACCATGATCAGCGCCGAGTCCACGATGATCCCGAAGTCGATGGCGCCGAGGGAGATCAGATTGGCCGACTCCCCCACCGACACCATCATGGAGAAGGTGAACAACAGGGCCATGGGTACCGTCAGGGCGACAATGAGGGCCGCACGCATGTTGCCCAAAAACACGAACAGCAGTAGGAACACGAGCACCATCCCACTGAACAGGATCTCCATGATGGTCTTGATCGTGATCTGGATCAGATCGGTCCGATCATAGAAGGTTTTGATCTGAACGCCGGTCGGAAGGCGTCCGTGGTTCAATTGCTCGACCTTCTTCCGCACCCGCTCCAGCGTCGGAATGGCCTTCGCCTGGCGCTGAAGCAGGACGATGCCTTCCACCACATCGTCGCGGTCGTCGATCCCTACCTTGCCCAGACGGACGCGATAGCCATAGGCCACCTTCGCGACATTCTTGACATAGATCGGCGTGCCGCCCTTCTCCGCGACGACGACGTTCTCGATGTCGCTCAAGTCCCTGATCAAACCGACGCCGCGCACGTTGAAACTCTGCGCGCCGACCGTCAGATAGTTGCCGCCGACGTTGGCGTTGCTGTTGGCCAGCGCATTGAGAACCTGACCCAGCGTGACGTTGTACTGGAGCAGGCTTCCCGGATCGATGTCCACATGGTACTCCTTCGTCGTCCCGCCGAAGGCTGTCACGTCAATGATCCCGCGCACCTGCTTGAACTGGCGCTGGAGCTGCCAGTCCTGGATCGCCTTCAGGTCGCTCAAGGACAGCTCCGGCGGACCCGTCAGCTCGTAACGGTAGATCTCGGCGATGGCCGACCAGGGCGAAAGCTGCGGCTGCACCCCGCCGAACAGCGAGACCATGTTGACGCGGTTCAGCACTTCCTGGCGGTCGAAGTAGTAGTCGGTAGCGAAGTCGAAGTAGGCTTTGATGTCGCTCAGGCCGAAAATCGAGATCGAGCGCAGATCGGTCAGCCCGGGCATGCCGTTCAGGGCTGTCTCAAGCGGGATCGTGATTAGGCGTTCGATTTCCTCGGCGGACCACCCGGGATACTGGGTGATCACTTCGACCATCGGCGGCGACGGGTCCGGATAGGCGACCACGTCAAGGACGTGGAAGGCGTAGAGGCCGCCGAAAAGGAGTGCTACGCCGAGGGTAAGAACAAGGAGCCGCTGAGCCAGCGCCAGCTCTACGATCCGGGCGATCACCTACCCCTTCTCCTGCTCGCCCTTGAGCAGCAGCGCCCCCTTGACGACGACACGCTCTCCGGCCTGCAGTCCCTCCCGGATTTGAATGGTGTCGCCCGCCATCGTTCCGGTCATGACCGGCCGGCGCACGTACCGTCCGTCCGCCGCTTGCACGAAGACGAAGGCCTGCCCCCCCACTTCAATCACGGCTTCCTTCGGCAGAGCCAGCACCGGCGTGCTCGACCCCGTCTTGAGCCGCACCCGCGCGAACATTTCCGGCTTGAGCTTGAGGTCGCGATTTGTCACGTTGCACCGGACCTTGATCGTCCGCGTCGTCTGGTCCACCACATCGCCGACGTAGACGATCGTGCCCGAAAACGTCTCATCCGGATAGGCTTCGACCGTGACAGTGACGGGTGTGCCTTTGGACACGCGACTCAGGTCCCGCTCATACACCTCGGCTACGACCTGCAGCACGTTCAGATCGGCGATGGTATAGAGCATCTGCGTCGGATCGGCGCCCACCATCTGGCCCACGGTCACGTTCCGTTCGACCACCGTGCCGGTCAGCGGGGACTTGAGGTCGAAGCGCGAAGTGATCAGCCGCTCCGCCCGCGGCTTGTCCAGCTCTTCGGCTGGCACTCGCAGTCCGAGCAGGCGTTGCCGTGCACGCCTGAATTCGGCCTGCGCTTTCAAAAAGTCGTTCTCCGACTGGACTAGGTCTTTCTTGGATAGGGCCTTGGTCTCGTAGAGGTCCTTGGCGAGTTCGTAGTTCCGCGTGGTGAGCTGGAGATCAGACTCCGCCTTGACGAAATCGGAATAGGCGGCCCCGATGTCTGCGCTCTCGATGCTCAAGAGGACCTGTCCTGCGGCCACCTTGTCCCCAAGCTTCGCGCGCACTTCGACGACACGCCCCACAACCGGCGAGGAAACCTTGGCATAACGGTCCTCGCTGTACTGGACCTTGCCAGGCAGGGACAGTTCACCGGCGATGGGCTTGAGCTGCGCCGCCTCAACGACGATCTGGGACGGGACCGCTTGAGTGTGATTCGTCTGACCGACCGGCTTGGGCTTATCGGCCGGCTGGACGGCCTCGGTCTTTCCTCCTTCACCGCAGCCGCCTGCCAGCAAAGCCAGCAGCAGCACGCAACCGATCACGCGCCGCACGTTCACCGCGTCACCTCTCGCCCCACCGCCGCGTCGATCTCCAGCAGGCTTCGCTGATAAGTATACAGCGCATCAATGTATCCCAACATGGTGGTGTTGAACGTCCGAAATGCGTCGAGCAGATCGAGAATCGTGGTGCCCCCCCGCTGGTACGCCTTCGTCGCAATCTCCTTGACCTCCTTGGCATCGTTAACGGTGCCCCCACGATACGCCTGGACTAGCATCTGCGTCTGCGTAAAGTCACGGTATGCATTCTCGACGTCGATTTCAACTAGCAACCGGGTCTTGTCCAGATCGGTCTGCGCTGTCCGAAGGTCGGCCTCGGCCTGGAGGATGCCGCCCTGGTTCCGATTGAAGAGGGGTAAGGGCACGCTGAGCCCGAAGCCGTACCCGTGCGGCGTGTTCGGTCCCTGCGGCCCTTGTTCCAGCGCATCGGCCCCTATTGTGACATCGGGCACCCGGAACGCCCGCGCCAATTTCAGATTGGCGTCCTTCTGGGAGACGTTGCGCGTCTTGGCCCGGACATCCGGACGGGACTGCAACGCATCCGCCTTCAAGGCTTCCAGCGACAGCGTGCGGGACTTGTACTCAAGATCACCCGCCACATTCAGCGCGACCGTGGGTTTGAGGCCGAGCAAACCCTTGAGGGTGTTCTGCGCCGCCAGGTAGTCCTGGGTGGCCGTGATCACCTGGTTCTGGAAGTCCACCAACTGCACTCGCAGCTTGATTAAATCAATCTCGGGGATGGCCCCCTTCTTGAAGCGGATGTCGTTGATCTTGACCACTTCGGCGAAGTTCGCGCTGTTCTGCTGGGCCAGTTCCAGTCTCTGCTTGGCCTGGAAGACGTGGTAGAAGGCGTCCTTGACGGCGAAGCCCAAGGTCCGCACGGCGTCCGCAAAGGACGCCTCAGCCGACTGGACGCCATATCGTGCACTCTCCTGCCGAAAGCCGCGTTTTCCGGCGAGCTCGAAGAGCTGGTCGATCCGCAAGGCGAGGACACTGACCTGCCCGAACGATAGCGTCCTCGAGCCGGTCACATCCACGCTCAAGTTGGGATTGGGAAAGAGCCTCGCCGTGACCTCGAGCCCCTTGGCGGAATCGATCCCGTACTGGGCGATGAGCAGGTCCAGGTTCTGCTTAAGAAAGAGCGCCATCGCGTCATCCACGGTCAGGTTGAGGGTTTCGGCGCCGGGCGGAGGCTGGGGAGCAGGCTCCGCGCCGAAGGACGCGCCGCACAGCAGTCCAGTCGCGATCGCCACGCAGCCAAGCCAGGCCCGTAGCCTCGTACTACTGGTGTTAGAGAAACCGATCATACGACTCCTGGAAAACGATAGCCGACAGCAGATCAGTTGGTCGCGAGCGGCTGAGAGTGACAGCTCACACCCGACCTTCACGTATCGTGAAGATCAGATGCGATACGTCGAAAATCGTTGATAGAGGGGTAGGTCGGACTGTGGCGGTTTGAGGAGGACTCCGGAAATTGGCAGGATCCTGGTTTGTGGTTCAAGCGGAGCGGCAAAGGAACCGACCTGCTGACCATGCAGCAAACCCAGGAGATCTTCTCTGTTCTCCTCCGCTGGTGCAATGGCCTTCTGCACAATCGTTAGAGGCTGAGGCAGCGGGATGTCATCGCTCAGATCAAAAGTGTCCAGCCAGCACATCCCGCCCAAAACGATGAAGGCCAGGAGAAGTATCCGCACTCTTTGATTGAGAGGCATATTCCGTAACATTGCTTGATAAGTATAACCCAGTTTCGGGAACTGTCAAGAGGACTCTCCGCCCTGACCTGTCCCCCGTCAACCGTTCCAGGGTCTATGTTAGGCGTGAGAAGCGTAAATTTTAATCTAGTACTTTGCACTAGGCGTTACTTCGTGAGGTCCTGAGGCGGGACCGGCGGCGCGTCGTCCACTTTGCGGACCCGCCCCAACTGGTCGTACTCGACCCGGACGCCGTGGCGGCTCAGGGTCCCGAAGCGATAGTAGTAGGTCTCGTACACGTAGTTCCCGTACTGCTTCTCCTCGACGCTGGCGTAGTGGGCCATGATCTTGCGGACCTCGTCCTTCGTCATGCCGTAGTGGACCGCTTTCTTGTAGTACTCGTAGGGGAAGGTCCCGCGCCGCTCGATCTTGGACCACTCCATGCCGAGCTTGGCGGCCAGGGCTTTCATCTCCTGGACATACCAGATACGGTCGGCAATGACCAGGAGGACGAACGTCCCCACGATGGCGGCGATCCATTTGGCGGTCCAGGGCATGAGCAGTCAGGGGACCGCCAGCGTCGGGGCGTTGATGACTTCCGCGTCCTGGGGCACTGTGAACTCAAACAGCTTGTCCTTGAGGCCGGTATTCGCCAGGATCGCGCTGAACGTGAAGGTGGACACGTTCCCGTTCACGTCGTGCAGCTCGACCCGGCGCAGGAAATGGGAGACCGGGTCCACTTCGACGACGATCCGCGGGTGATCCGGCCCGTCGTCGGGGCGGGTCAGACTAAGAAGCGGCAGGCCTCCGCTCCCTTTGGCTCCGTCCGGCGCGGCCGTGACGAGATAGTGACGGTCCAGCCGCCCGATGCCTTGGAGCAGTTGGAGCGGGGCCTGGGAGTTGGCCATCTTGGAAAGCTGCCCAACCATCACCTGCTTGTGCTCTGGGATGTAGAACTGGATCTTGTCGTTGTCCACGAAGATCTGCTCGAGCGTGGGCGCCAGGTAATCCCATCGGAGCTTGCCCGGCCGCTTGATGTAGACCCGGCCGGACGACTGGAGCGGCTTGGCAAACCCCTTGATGTCCGTGGACTGGGAGAATTCAGCAGTGAGGTCGGTCGTCTTCTGGTAGCGGGCCTCGACCTTCCGCACCAGATCCTTCACGGGAT
>Ga0209761_1003152_pt1 | contig 10897 bp, 10 predicted proteins | sample GraSoi013_1_40cm_4_FD_185818 | JGI IMG/M metagenome (GOLD analysis project Ga0209761, IMG submission 185818) | Grasslands soil microbial communities from the Angelo Coastal Reserve, California, USA - Sample 09_25_2013_1_40cm (SPAdes) (version 2) | ecosystem: Environmental > Terrestrial > Soil >... | reverse complement strand
CCCGCCGAACGGCAGCGCATGGGTGGTACCCGCCACCACGGTCACGGTATCCTGGCCCGCGCCCGCCGCCGCGGCGCGCGCCGGAGCGCGGCGCGGGGCGCTTCCCGTGATGACGGTGCTCGTCTGCGAGTAGGCGCAGTTGCGCGCCGTGGCGAGGTCGCAGGCGTAGCCTCGCACCACCACGTTCTTCGGCAGCTGGTTGTCCACCAACGGCAGCTGCAGCGCAAACGTCTGATCCACGGTGGTCAGGTTGCCCGCGCTGACGTTCGCGGAATCGAACTTGACCAGCACCAGGCCGGTTGCCGGGGGGGTCGCCGCCGTGTCCACTCGGAACCCGATCCAGGAGATCCCGCTCGGATCGGTGGCGTGCACCGTGATGTCGTCGTTCACCTCGACGCGTGACGAGATCGTGTGCGACACGGCCGGCGCCGTGACGTCGTTCCCCGGCGTCTGCACCAGTACGGTGACCGGGTTCGACTCCTTCCGGCGCCCGGACGCGTCCCATGCGAACCCGGTCACGGTGAAGGATGTGACACCGGCCTGAACCGTCAGCGTATCCGTGTAGGTCGTGTCCGGGGGCTGACGCGCGGGTGGCGTGAACACCAGTGAGTCGCCGGGCGGCGTGGTCGCGTCCGTGACGGCGGCGCGCGGGACGATGCTGAACCCGATGGCCTCGAGCCCGCCCAGCTGCTGCGCGTGGACCTGCACCTGGATGTTCTTCCCGGTCGACGCCACGGCGGGAGTGGTGGGCGCGAGCAGCTCCACGGTCAGCGCCTGGACGTTCGACAGGAAGACCACGGTCGTCGCTTGCGTGAAGTTTCCCGCGCCGTCGGTGGCGCGGCCAGTGATCGTGATGTTCCCGCCCGCACCCGAGTTCGCCGGGAACGTGATCTTCGGGCTCTTGTTGAAGCTGGTGACCGTCGTGTTGAAAATGGTGTCGGTCCGGGCGATCGTGGGGTCCGAGTAGGTGAGGAGGACTTCCTTCAGGCCCAGGTTGTCCGAGGCGTCGACCGTGAACTGCAGCCCGTTCGCGATCTGCTGCGTGTCCGCCGCGCTGAGCGCGATGCTGGGCGGGATCGCGTCCAGCTTCACGCCCCCCGGGTTCCGGGCCGTCTCGCACGCGGCGACGGCAGCCGCGAGCGCGACCACCGCGCACCACCCCCGAGCAGTACGCACCTGCTGCATAAGAACGCTCCTGGTCACTTCCCGGTGCTGGGCGTCACCAGGTCGTCGATGATGTGCGGCGTGATGAGAATCAGCAGATCGCGCCGCTGCTCCTGCTCGGACGAGAACCCGAACAGCTTGCCAAGGATCGGCAGGTCTACAAGGAAGGGGATTCCGGACTTCGTCACCGTGACCTCCGTCACCGTGAGGCCGCCGATGACCGCCGTTTCACCGTCGTTGACCAGGATCTGGTTGTCCGCCTGCTGCGTCTGGAACGTGAAGCCGATGTCCACCGACGCGGGCTTCACGTTGGAGCGCTCGGCGTGCACTTCCATCAGCACCTGCCGGTTCGCCGTCACGTGCGGCGTCACCTTCAGGTTGATGCCGGTCTGCTCGAAGCGCACCGTGGCGCGCGGCGCGACGCCCGCGACCGTCCCCGAGCTCACATCGATCACGCGGATCGGCACGCGGTCGCCGACCAGGATCTCCGCGGCCCGGTTGTCGAGCGTCGTGATCGTGGGCTCCGCCTGGACGTCGGCCAGCTCGACCCGCTGCAGCGCCTGCAGGAACGTCGTCAAGTCGAAGTTCCCGATCGCGGTGGAGAAGATCAGGTTCAGCGCAGGGTTCACCACCTCCTGCTCGGCGTTCCCGATGGCGGACAGCGAGTTCCCGCCCAGGTCCACGATGACGTCGTTGGGCGCGAAGTTGTCCTGCGGCACGAACGCGTCAGGCACGCCGTCGCCGTTGGTATCGACGGCCTTCGCGGTGCGCGGGTCCGGCCGCTGGACCAGCTTGTTGAAGAACTGTGTCTGGGAGCCGAGGTCGTACTTCACGCCCAGCTCCTCGACGTCGGTGCGGTCGACGAAGATGATCTTCGCCTGGATCGACACCTGCGGCGTGCGGATGTCGAGCCCCTTGACGAACTCTTCGACCCGGTTGATGCGGCTCGAGATCTCGGTGATGACCAGCGCGTTGCTGGTGGAATCGGCCACCACGGCGCCCCGCTTGGTGAGGATCGACGCCACCGACGGCACCAGCGCCCCGGCCTTGGCGTAGTTCACCCGCACCAGCCGTGTCTCCACCGGGACCGTCGAGTCGGCGCGTGCCAGGTCGCGCTTATCGATGACCTGGATGATGCCGCCGTCCAGCACGTTGGCGGCGAGCCCCTGCGATTCGAGCACGGCATTGAACGCGAGGTCCCACGGCTGGTTCTTGATCTCGGCCGAGACCTGGCCCTTGACGTCCTTGGACACGATGATGGTCCGGCCGCTGAACGCCGCGAAGCCCGCCACGACCTCCCGCAAGTCCGCGTTGTCCCACGTGACCGTGATGCGCGCGGCCTGCGACTGCGCGCTCTCCTTCGCGTGGGCGGCGAGGTACGCGTCGATGCTGGGCTCATCGCCGCTCTGCGCCGGCGTCGCGACCCGCGCCGCCTGCCCGCCGTGGGCGGCCGCCACGGGCTTGCGCCCGGGGTCGGTGCTAACCCCGGACGCAAGTCCGGGGTTCGCGGGGAGGGCGGCGACGTCCCGGCTCGACCATGCTTCGAAGGCCGTCCGCTCCGAGCTGATCTTCACCCGCACCTGACCATCGCGGCGCTCGATCTGGTAGTCCTTCAGCGCGTCGAGGTCGATCACCACCCGCACCACGCCCGGCCGGAACTGCGCATACCGGATGTTCTTGATGCCGCCGCGGTTGGCGCCGTCGTACAGCACCGCGGGGGCGACGAGGCGTGCGCCCTGCAGGTCCACGACGAGCCGCGCCGGACTGGCCAACGTGAAGTCCTGGATGTCGACGGCGCCGCGGAGATCGATCACGACTTCTACGCTGCCCGCCGCCGGGACCACGCTGACGGCCTTGACCTCGCCGTCCCGCGCCGGCGGTCCCGTCATCCCCGGGCTTACGCCCGGGGTCAGCACAAGCAGGAGCGGGACGAGAGCTGCGATGCGCTTCATGGCGTTACCTCCTGCTTGGCGAGCTGCAGGCTTTCCTGCCGCTCGAAGCCGAACTCCTGCACCGTAAACACGATTTCGCGCGGCCGGATCGTGGTGGCCTTGAGGCGCCCGATGATGTTGCCCGGCTTCACTCGATACACCTTGCTGTTCGTCACATCGCGCAGCACCGCGACGCTGCGCGCCGGATACCGTCCGTCGTAATAGATCCCGACGAGGCGCAGGTCGGACAGCAGCGGCCGGATGTCGCCCGACCGGAGCAGCGACAGGAACGGGTCGCGCCCGCCGCCCTCGTAGGAGAAGACCTCGCGCACCAGCACCGGCGCGGTCGCCACCACGCTGTCGGGCTTGGGCTTGGCGCTGTCGGGTTTCGCCGCCGCGGGGGTGCGCTTCGCTTGCGCGGCGAGCCCCGTTCGCACGAACGGGGCGAGCGGACCCGCGGCGAGCAACGCGACGACGCACGCTGTGAATCGTCCGTTCACTGTCCGCCCCCCGCCCCCCCACCCTTCTTCGCCGGCGGGGGCGGCGGCGCCGCGGCCTTCACGAAGGTGCGGATCCCGAATTGCGCCTCGAGCAGCGCGCCCAGCGTATCGCCCAGCAGCTTCTGCGCCTGGCCCGCGGCCGCCTTGAGCACCACGTCCTGCGGGACGATGATGCGCGGCAGGCTGGCGATGTCGGACAGGAATTCGCCCAGCTGGTCGTAATGCCCGATGATCTCGAGGCGGTACCGGTAGGTATCGAACGGCGGTCCCGCCTCGACCGGCTGGGGCTCGATCCGGCCGATGGTCACGCCGCGCACTTTGGCCTTGGTCGAGATGTCGTCGATCAGCGCCGGGACTTCGTTCTTCTCCGGCACCAGGCGGCGCATCACCGCGAGGAGCGCCGTGTACTCCTCGACCTTGCGGCGCAGGTCCTCCACGGTGCCGCTCGCGAGATCCGCCTTCGCCTGCGCGATGACGGTCTCCATGCTCCTGATCTCGGTCTGCACGGCCTCGATCTCCTGGCCCGTCGGCGTCGCCCAGTAGTTCCAGAAGGCGTAGCCGAGCGCGAGCATGCCGATGGTGATGAGCAGCATCACCTGGCTCTGCCTGTCCTGCGGCAGCAAAGCCATGGCGCTACCTCGCCGACTGGGTCAGGGGGACGGTGCGGATGTACACCGAGTCCGCCACGCGGAACCGGACCGCGACGTTGAAGGCGGTGACGGGGCGGTCGGCCTCGATGACCGTGGAGGTCGTCGCCGGCGTCACGTCGGTCAGCCACGGCGACGCGGCGAGCTGGCGCAGGAAGGTGGTGAACGCCTGGATGTCCACCGTGCTGCCCGTGATCCAGATCCGCACCTGCGGTCTCCCGATCGAGTCCGGGCCGCTCCCGGCGACCGGCAGGGCGCCCGGTGTGCCCGGGGCGACATTGCCGCCCCCGGCCACCGAGATCCCCGTGAGCCAGGTGTAGGGCGGCAGCGCCTTGGTGATCTGGTCCAGCACGTGCGGCCAGATGTAGCGGTCGGCGTCGATTCCCCGAATGACCTGGATCTCGGCGACGAGCGAGTCGCGGATGCGCTCGGATTGGCGCTTCTGGGCGATCACCGCGTCGAAGCGCCGCTTCTCCGCCTGCACCTCGACGCGCCGGTTCTGCAGCACCCGCAGCCGCGTGCTCTGCGTGATGAACCACAGCAGCCCACCCCCGACGACGATCAACGACGTCGCGCTCGCGACGAGCAGCCAGGGGTTCCTGATGCTGGCCAGCAGACCCCGGAAGTCGGGCAGCGCGAGCTTGAAGCCCGCGCCGCCGGCCGCCGCCTTCTTCCCCTTCTTCCCGGGAAGGAGGTTTATTTCGATCATGCGGCGCGCCTCAGCGCCAGTCCCACCGACAGCATCAAGAGCGGCGCGACGTCATCCACCGCGACGGATTCGAACACGGAGTCGCGCACTTTGAGCCGCTGCACCGGGCTCGCGAGCTCCACGGGCACCCGCAGCCGGTTCGACAACGCTTCGTTCAGACCCGGAACTCGTGCCCCGCCGCCGATCGTGTACACCCGCCCCAGCCCCCCGGCGGAGCGCGAGGCCGTCGCGAGGAATGCCGCCGCCCGCTCCACCCCCACCGCGATCTCCTCGGCCCGAGCGTCCACGTACTGTGCCAGGTCGCCGCTCTGCACCTGGCCCTGAATGACCCGCTCCGAGTCTTCCGCCGACAGGCCCTTCTCCCGCTGGAGGTCCTCCCGGAAGCGCCGCGTCCCCACCGACAAATCCCGCGTCAGCACCGGGACCCCGTCCTCCAGGATGTTCACGTTGGTGACTTCGTGCCCGATGTTGACCAGCCCCACCACCCCCTGCATCGCGTCGGGGTGGTTCAGCTCGAAGGCGTTGTGGATCGCGAACGCGTCCACGTCGATGATCGCCGGCTCGAGCCCCGCCTCCCCGAGGAGCGACGTCCGGCTGTCCACCAGCTCCCGTTTCGCGGCCACGAGCAGCACGTTCATCTGCAGCCCCTCGGCGTCGGGATCGAGGATCTGGAAGTCGAGCTCGACATTCGCCATGTCGAACGGGACGTGCTGCTCGGCCTCCCACCGGATCACCTCCCGGGCGTCCCCCTCCTTCATCCGATCCATCTGGATCTTCTTGACGATCACGTCCCGACCGCCGACCGCCGTCACCACCGAGCGCTGCTTGACGCCGGCCGTGGAAAACAGTCCCCGGATCGCTTCCGACACGAGCCCGGGGTCCATGACCTCACCCTCCACGATGGCATCGGCGGCGACCTCGGTCGTGGCGACCTTGACGAGCTCCGGCTCGTTGCCGGAATGGTCGATCACCGCCAGTTTGATGATGCCGGAACCGATATCCAGGCCCACCGAGGTTTTTTTGCCACCCAGCAACCCGAAGAGGGCCATAGGTGCCTATGGGTTAAAGACAAAGATGGGGCGAGGGCAAACTACAGTAAGCCCCGCCCCTTATCCTGTCAAGCCTCGAACCTACTTGAGGCCGAACCAACAAGTACTTTAATTACCGATAGTTAGGCCACTTTAGTAGAGCTGGACCCACCCCCGCGACCGCAGCATCGTCCCCACTCCCGTCTTGTCTAACGCTTTGATAATCGCGCACTTAGAGTACATGATGTTGGCGTTGCCGACGATGGTGTTGGTCGTGTCGGCGAGCGCTACCGAATCCTGCACCATCATGGTGCCCCAGAAGTGGGCCGGGTTGCCGCCCCCACCCGACGTCCTGAGCTTGCCCTTGATGATGACCACACCGAAGAACTGGAACCCGCCTTGTACGTCCAAGCTGCCGTCCACCAGCAGGACACCCTGACCTTCCTGCCCGCTGACGGCGGCGCCGGTACCGGTAATGTGAATGATCGGAAAATACTGACCGCAGGGACCGGCGGGATCGTTCGGGCTTCCCCAGTTGGTGGGCACGCTCGTGTTGCACGTGCCGCCCGACAGCGATGGCGCGACCGTGGTCGAGAAGTCCTGCGCCGGCAGCGTGATCGTGGCCTGGCCGGCGAGCTGCGGGTAGGTCACGTCCCCGTAGACGGAAAATGAGCTATCTGCCAGCGTCGGGTCCTTGAGCACGGGCGGGGATCCGAGTACCGTCGGGTGGCCGTTGAAGGCGACGGTATTGGTCGTCTGGGTGCGGACGCCGGCCCCAGCGCTATCGGTGAGGCCGCACCCGGTCCACCCGGTAGGGATCTGATCGTTGCCGTTGATGCTCGCGTTGCCGCCGAGCACGTTGGCGCCACCGGACGTCAGCGCGGCCGGCGGGCCGAGCATCAGCGGCTTGATGCGCACCAGGAGCCCGAGCCGCTGGCTCGCGCCGCCGCCCCGGACGCGCCCGGCGAGGCTCATGTTGTCCTGCGCCGTCACGTCGATGAGGTACAGCTGGTCGTTGAGCTTGAAGAGAGTGCCGCTGTAACTCCCCGTCTTGCTCGCCGACGTCGTCGTGTCGATGACCACCGAGCTCTGTTTCGCAGGAAACGGATACAACCCGGCGTAGGTGCCGCTGTTCTTGCCCCAGTCGCGGATGATGTCGTATACCCCCTCCTCCGCCACGCCGAACGCCGCCATTACGCGCCGCACGTTCTCGCTCACGCGCTGCTCCTGCGTGGCCGCGAAGAGCGCGCCGGCGATGAGCGCGCCCACGACCATGAGCGCGACGATCGCGAGGGCCAGCGCTATGCCACGCTCGTTCTTCAGCACGTGCCTCATATCGGACTCCTTCTCGTCCAAGTCGATGAATCGAACGGCGGAGTCCGAAAGTGGCAAGTAGTGTGCCTGCTGGTTTCCAAAACAAGACGGGGCGGGGGCAACGTCGCTGCGCCCCCGCCCCGAATCCATCAAGTCTAGATCGCCTTAGTACAGCTGGACCCACCCCCGCGACCGCATCATCGACCCCACTCCGGTCTTCGCTAACGCCTTGATGATAGCGCACTTAGAGTACAGGAGGTTGGCGCTGCCGGAGATATTGTTGGTCGTGTCAGTGAACGCCGCGGTGTCCTGCACCATGACGGTGCCCCAGAAGTGGGCCGGAGTGCTACCACCGCCGGAGGTCTTGAGCGAGCCCTTGACGATCACGACGCCGTAGAACTGGAAGCCGCCCTGGACGCTCAGGCTGCCGTCCACCAGCAGGACGCCTTGACCTTCCTGCCCGTTGATGACGGCACCGTTCCCCGTGATGTGAATGATGGGGAAAAACCCGCCGCACGGGCCGGTCGGCGTACTGGGACTGCCCCAGTTCAGCCAGGCGTTGTTCCCAGTGTGGTCGCAGACGCCGCCGACCACCGCCGGCGCGATCGAGCTCGAAAAGTTTTGGGCCGCCACGGTGATCGTGGCGCTGGCGGCCAGGTCGCTGTACGTCACGTCTCCGTAGTGCGTAAACGAGCTGTCCGCAAGCGTCGGGTCCTTGAGGACCGGCGGGTTTCCGATAAGGGTCGGGTGCCCGCTGGTCGAGACGTTCCCGTCCGACTGCGTCCGGATGCCGGCCTTGGCAGAATCGAGCGGGGGGCAGCCTGCCCACCCGGTCGGCGGGTGATCGGTCCCGTCGATGCTGGCGCTCCCGACCACCACGTCGGCACCGCCCGAGGTGACGGCCGCCTGGGTATTGACCTGCAGGGGTCGGATCCGGGCGAGGAGCCCGAGCCGCTGGCTCGCGCCGCCGCCCCGGATGCGCCCGGCGAGGCTCATGGTGTCCTGGGCGGTCATGTCGATCATGTACAGCTGGTCGTTGAGCTTGTACATCTCGCCGCTATAGCTCCCCGTCTTGCTCTTCGCGGTGGTCTTGCCGAAGAGCGCCGTGTCGTGCGCGGGCGGGAATGCCGGGTACGGGTACAGGTCGGCGTACTTCTGCTTGGCCGCGACGGTGTTCCAGCCGCGGATGATGTCGTACACGCCTTCCTCCGCGACCCCGAACGACGCCTGGACCCGGCGCACGTTCTCGGCCACCCGCTGCTCCTGGGTGCCGGAGAAGAGGGCGCCGGCGATGAGCGCGCCCACGATCACGAGCGCGACGATGGCGATGGCGAGCGCCATGCCGCGCTCGTTCTTCAGGACCTGCTTCATAGACCGCTCCTTGATGTTCACAAGTAAGCCCCGGTCGCCCGTCACCCGCACGGGCGGGGAGGCATCGAGCCCGGTCCGCACCGCGGGTTGTTCCGCAGCGCGACGCGGGTCACGATGCTGTCCACCTTGTACGTCTGCACCCCATTGGCTCCGCGGATTGGCGCTACCGTACGGGCGCGCAACACGATCTGGATCTGCGCCACTTTGGAGGAGTCGGCGGTCACCGTCCCGACGCTGTCGTAGTAGGTAAACGTCACGCCGTTGCCACCGATCAGCGGTCCGACCACGGGCTGGATCGTGCCGGTCTGGGCAGGGTTGCGCTGCCCCAGATACCAGTTGCCGTCCGCGGCCTGGTAGGAGCGATATGCCACCTTGTCGAAGCCGCGGACCGGAGCGCCGTTCGAGATCGCGCCCGCCCAGTTGAGCGCGGGATTGTTGATCCACGTCGGTTGCAACGTCAGCAGGTACGCCGGATGCGTCGCCACGTTGCTGTCGGCGCAGAATCCGGGATCGGGGTCCTTCTGGAGCTGAGCGGGGAGCCACTGGTCATCGTTCCGAGAGGTGGGATTGCCCTCCCAGTAGACCAGGATCGAATCGCCTTGCTTGAAGGTCTGGCGGTTGCCGTAGATCGGCGTCGTCCGAATCGCCAGGACGATCTGCCCGAGCCCCCCGCCCAGCACCGGCGTCGCGCACACGAACGCGAGCTGGCGCATGGCACGAATCCGGAGCGAGTCCGGACCCATCCCCTTGATGTCGCCGTCGGCCGCGTCCAGCTCGCGGAACTCGGCCGGCAGGATCGCGGCCGCCGCGCGGATGTTCTGCTGCAGGTCGATCGTCTGCGTCTGCGCCAGGTACACCCGCTGGTTGTTGACCAGCACCTTATACACGGCGGCCGACACCAGGCCCAGGAGCACCAGCGCGATCATCAGTTCGATGAGGGTGAACCCTCGACGGGCTAGAAGAGACATGAGATCTGGGTCTCCGCGCTGTCGGTCCGCCATTGGCCCCGGGCGGTCGGGTACTTGCTCCGCACCACGATCTGCCAATGGTTCGCCCCCGTGGTGGCGAACCGCCACGTGAGCGAGTCCACCGGCGTCGACCCGCGCATCATCACCTCGCTGCCCCCGGCCTGCGACTTGCAGCCGGTGACGCGCAGCATCTCGAGGCGCCGCTGGGCGTACTGCGCCGCCACCGCCGAGCGCTGGCCCCGGCCGATCATTCGCGTCACCAGCGCCGCCGACGTGACGAGCGCCAGCAGGCCGATGGTGAGCACCAGAATCGCGACGATCACCTCGACGATCGTAAACCCCGCCTCGCGTTTCATTGCAGCACCACCTTACCGATCGGGTTGATCATCACCGAGTCCCTGTTCGTGGCGACGCTGCCCGTGAGCCGGACCACCGTGTTCGACGGAAAGCCGTCCAGGCTCAGCCCGCGCGGATCGTATTGCACGGAGTCGCGCGAGGCGGTGAGCGTCACCCTGAACCGCGCCTTCAGGTCCTGGACGCCCGAGACCGTATCCACCTTGGTCGGGCACCCCGTGGTCACCCATACGGCGTTCGTCGCCGCCGCAAAGTGCAGCGCGCTCCGACAGCCGCGCTGAATCGCCGCCGCCCGCGCCGTGCCCGCCAGCGTGCCCACCGCGGCGCGCGCCGAGCGGAGGTTGGTCTTGTCGAGCGTCTGCCGGATCTTCGGAAAGCCGATCAGCGTAATGATCCCGATGATCGCCACCACGATGATCATTTCAATGGTTGTGAAGCCCGAGCGCCGCATGACGTCGCCTCCCGTCGGGATTCTCCCTCTCACACCTCATGCCATGACCTAAGTTATTGCATTAGCGTTTGTTATGTTTGTTGGAGGTAATGCAAAACGTTGCAGGCGTGCAAAGTACTGCACTAGTCGATGCCGTATCGGTCCATCTTGTAGAACAGGGTCCGGAGGCTCACGCCGAGCCGCTTGGCCGCGTCGCGGCGGTTGCCCGCCGCTGCCGTCAGGGCGGCGGTGATGGCCTGGCGCTCCGCGAGCTCCACGGCGTCACGCAACGTGGCGCCGCCGAGCGACCCCGGGCTCGCGCCCGGGGTCAGTGGCGTGTCCGGGGTCGGTGCGGACCCCGGACGGGAGTCCGGGGTGCGCCGAAAATCCACCGGCTCGAGGATCTCCTTGTCGCTCAGCACCGCCGCCCGTTCGATGGCGTGCTCGAGCGAGCGCACGTTGCCCGGCCACGGCTGCTCGC
>Ga0209761_1003151_pt1 | contig 10898 bp, 4 predicted proteins | sample GraSoi013_1_40cm_4_FD_185818 | JGI IMG/M metagenome (GOLD analysis project Ga0209761, IMG submission 185818) | Grasslands soil microbial communities from the Angelo Coastal Reserve, California, USA - Sample 09_25_2013_1_40cm (SPAdes) (version 2) | ecosystem: Environmental > Terrestrial > Soil >... | reverse complement strand
TTGCGGTCTTAGCGGCCTTTGCGTTGACCTGATTTCTTCATGTCCTCTGAAGCCGTCGCGCTACTCGGACCTGTAGTTCGGCGCTTCTTTCGTGATGGCCACGTCGTGCACGTGGCTCTCGCGGAAGCCGGCGGGCGTGATGCGAATCAGCTTCGCTTCGCGCTGGAGCTCCGCGATCGTGCCGCAGCCGCAGTAGCCCATCCCCGCGCGCAGACCGCCGACGAGTTGATGGATCATGGCGGCGACGCTGCCTTTGTGGGCGACGCGCCCCTCAATCCCTTCCGGCACGAGCTTCTCGCTCGCGGCGACGCCGTCGAGATCGAAGTCGTCTTGGAAGTACCGTTCGCGGCTGCCGCGGCGCATCGCGCCGATCGATCCCATGCCGCGGTAGTCCTTATAGCTCCGCCCTTGATAGAGGATGATCTCGCCCGGGCTCTCGTCAGTCCCCGCGAACAGATTCCCAATCATCGTCGTGCTCGCGCCAACCGCGAGCGCCTTGGTGATGTCGCCGGAAAACCGGATCCCGCCATCCGCGATGATCGGGATGTCGTGCGCGTCGGCCGCGCGGGCGCATTCCATGATCGCCGTGATCATCGGCACGCCGATGCCGGCGACGACGCGCGTCGTGCAGATCGAGCCGGCGCCGATGCCGACTTTCACCGCATCCACGCCGGCGGAGATGAGCGCCTGCGTACCTTCGGCGGTCGCCACGTTGCCGGCCACGAGCTCCACGTCGGGGAATCGCTGTCGCACGCGCGCGACCATGTCGAGAACGCCCTGCGAATGTCCATGCGCCGTGTCGATGACCAGGACGTCGACGTTCGCGGACACCAGGGCGTCGGCGCGCTCCATCGTATCCGTCGCGACGCCAATGGCGGCGCCGACGCGGAGGCGGCCGAGCGAGTCCTTCGACGCGTTCGGATATTTCACCGCCTTCTGAATATCCTTGACGGTGATGAGCCCCTTCAGCCGAAAGTCACGATCGACGACGAGCAGCTTCTCGACTTTGTGCTCGTGCAGCCGCTCGCGCGCCGCGTCGAGCGTGGTGCCGACCGGGACCGTGAACAGCGGCTCGCGCGTCATCACGTCGGCGATGGGGCGGTTCACGTTGGTCTCGAACCGCAGATCGCGGTTCGTCAGAATGCCGACCAGCCGGCCTTCCTTGCTGCCGTCCTCGGTAATCGGGACGCCCGAGATACTGAACTTCTTCATCAGCTCGAGCGCTTCGTAGATGCGATGATTGGGGGACAGCGTGATCGGATTGACGATCATGCCGCTCTCCGACCGCTTCACGCGATCGACTTCCGACGCCTGTTCCTCGACGGAGAGGTTCTTGTGGATGACGCCGAGGCCGCCGTGCTGCGCCATCGCAATCGCGAGGCGCGACTCCGTCACGGTGTCCATCGCGGCGCTGACGAGCGGGACGTTCAGGCGAATCTTGCGGGTGAGCCGTGTGCTGACGTCGGTCTGGGCGGGCAAAACCTCCGAATGCTGCGGTACGAGCAGCACGTCGTCGAAGGTGAAGGCGGTCTGGAGCTGGACGTCGTTGCCCCCAGGGCCGGCGGCGCCGGCGGCGCTTCTAATCGAAGTCAGCCGGCTCCAGATGTCTTTGATCTCGTCGACCGACTTCGCTTGGCTCATGCCGCGGCTCCGTGACACTTCTTGTATTTTTTCCCGCTGCCGCACGGACAGGGATCGTTGCGTCCGACTTTCGGTTCGTCGCGCCGCACCGTCTTCGGCGTGGCGTCGTCGCCGCCGACGCGCGCCGGCTGCTGCTGACTGCGCGCCGGCGCGAACGGACTCGCCTGCTGCGTCGCGTGCGCGCGTGCGCCCACCAGCGCGGATTCCGTTGACGGATCGTTGAGGATGAGCGGGGCCGCGCGTCGCGGCGCCGGACGCCGGGGCATGGGTGCCTCTTCGCTCAGAATCGGCCGCAGCCACCACAGATACCGCACGATCTCTTCGTCGACGCGATCCTTCATCGCCTGGAAGAGCGCGAAGCTTTCCTTCTTGTACTCGACCAGCGGATCGCGCTGGCCGTAGCCGCGCAGACCGATGCCTTCCTTCAGATGGTCGAGGCTGTAGAGATGATCCTTCCACTGCTGATCGACGATCTGCAGCATGATGTCGCGCTCGACCCGCTGAAGCACCTCGCGGCCAACCAGCTTTTCCTTCTCGTCGTATGACGCGACGAGCTTCGCCCACAGCGCGTCGTGGATTTCGTCCGCCGTGCGATCGCTGAAATCGAGTGGAGCGGTATCGATGCCGAACACCCGGTTGACCTCGCGCTTCAGCGCGTCGAGATCCCATTGCTCGAAGTCCGCCTGGCGCGGCGCGTAGGTCTCGACGATCGAGTCGAGGATTTCTTCCGCGAGCGTCATCAGGTACGCGCGCGAGTCGAGGACTTCTTCCTGACCTTCTTCGTCCTGCAGCCGAATCTGACCCTCGAGAATCTGCCGCCGCAGCGCGTAGATGTTCTCGCGCTGCTTGTTCATCACATCGTCGTACTCGAGGAGATGTTTGCGGACGGAAAAGTTCTGCGACTCGACCTGCTTCTGTGCCCGTTCGATCGCCTTGGTCACCATGCCGTGCTCGATCGGAACGTTTTCTTCCATGCCGAGCCGCTGCATCAGCCCCGAGATGCGATCAGACCCGAAAATGCGCATCAAGTCGTCTTCGAGCGAGAGGTAGAAGCGCGACGCACCCGGATCGCCTTGACGGCCGGCGCGGCCTCGAAGCTGGTTGTCGATGCGCCGCGCCTCGTGGCGCTCGGTCGCGACGATGTGCAGGCCGCCGAGGGCGACGACTTCGTCGTGCTCCGCGTCGGTCAGCCGCTTGAAGTGCTCGAAGATGCGCTGATAGTCCGCCTTCGGCACGCGATAGAAGGCGTCGAGATGAAAAAAGTAGACGTACTGTTCGTCCTCGACGAATCGCTCTTCGCCTTTCGGCAGCCGTTCGGCAATCTCTTCAGCCAGCGCCTGCTGACGCGCCATGAATTCGGCGTTGCCGCCCAGCAGAATGTCCGTTCCGCGGCCGGCCATGTTGGTGGCGATCGTGACCGCGCCTTTGCGCCCCGCCTGCGCGACGAACTCGGCCTCCTGCGCGTGGTACTTCGCGTTCAGCACGACGTGCTTGTCCACGCCGCCGCCCGTCGTCGTCCCGCGTTTCAGTCCGCGGCGGTCCAACAGCGTCGAAAGCTTCTCCGATTTTTCAATCGACACGGTCCCGACGAGAACCGGCCGGCCTTTCTGGTGTTCCTCGAGAATCTCCGCCACGATCGCGTCCCACTTTTCCTTCTCGGTGCGGTAGACGAGATCGGGATTCTCGATGCGGCGCAGCGTCCGGTTCGGCGGGATGACGACGACGTCGAGCTTGTAAATCTTGTTGAACTCTTCGGCTTCCGTGTCGGCCGTGCCGGTCATGCCGGCCAGCTTCGAGTACTTACGGAAGTAGTTCTGGAAGGTGACGGTCGCGAGCGTCTGGTTCTCGCGCTCGATCTTCACCTTCTCCTTGGCCTCGACCGCCTGGTGCAGGCCGTCGCTCCAGCGGCGTCCCGGCATCAACCGTCCGGTGAACTCGTCGACAATGACGACTTCGCCGTCCTTCACCATGTAGTCGACGTCGCGGTGGAACAGGGTGTGCGCGCGCAGCGCCTGGTTGACGTGGTGGAGCACCGGCATGTTGTCCGGGTGATACAGACCGCCCGGCTGCAATCGATGGGCAAGTAGATGTTCGGCCTGTGCCATGCCGCTCTCGGTGAGCGTCACGGTCTTGTGCTTCTCGTCCTTGATGTAATCGCCCGTCGCTTCCAGCGCTTCCCGATCCTCGGCCTTGGTGTCGCCGCGCACGACCGCGCCAGCCTTCAGTCGCGGGATGATGCGATCGACCTCGTAATAGAGGTCCGTGGATTCTTCGGCCGGGCCGGAAATGATCAGCGGCGTCCGCGCTTCGTCGATGAGGATGCTGTCCACTTCGTCGACGATCGCGAAGTGATGCCCGCGCTGCACGTAGTGCGCGAGCTCGAACTTCATGTTGTCGCGCAGGTAGTCGAAGCCGAACTCGTTGTTCGTGCCGTACGTAATGTCGGCGGCGTAGGCTACCTGACGCTCCGCGTCGTTGAGCTCGTGCTGAATCACGCCGACGGTCATCCCGAGGAACCGGTAGATCTTGCCCATCCACTCCGAGTCGCGGCGGGCCAGGTAATCGTTGACCGTGACAACGTGGACGCCTTTGCCTCCGAGCGCGTTGAGATACGCGGGCAGCGTCGCGACGAGCGTCTTGCCCTCGCCGGTCTTCATCTCGGCGATCCTCCCTTTGTGGAGGACGGCGCCGCCGATGAGCTGCACATCGAAGTGCCGCATGTTCAGCACGCGACGCCCCGCTTCGCGCACGACGGCAAACGCTTCGGACATCAGCTGGTCGAGCGTTTCGCCGTTGGCGACGCGCTGCTTGAACTCGGCGGTCTTGGCGCGGAGCTGCTCGTCCGAGAGCGCTGTGACGCCCGGCTCGAGCGCATTCACCTGCGCCACGATCGGCCGCAGGCGTTTCAGTTCGCGTTCGTTTTGAGTCCCGACGACTTTGGCGAGGAGAGTGTCGATGACCATCTACAGCTTGGGATGACCCGGACCTGGGTATCCAAAGATTGTAACAAAGAAACCCAGTGGCGATGAGGGAGAAGCGCCTGCGGCCACGCTGAGCCGCGGCCGAGCGACGCCGCGGCGAAGCGTCAGCGACAGCTCGCGCCGGGGGTGGGGCCCCGGCCAGTGAAAATGTCAGTGATTTGCTGGCTGCGTCAGGAGCTGCAGCGGGTTGATTAGCTTGCCGTTCGCCAGGATCTCGTAGTGGAGATGCGCGCCGGTGGAGCGGCCCGTCGAACCCACAAAGCCGATGATGTCCCCGCGCTTGACGCGCTGACCCGGCTTGACCCCGTACGAGCTCAAGTGACCGTAACGCGTCGCGAGCCCGAAGCCGTGCTCGAGGACGATCAGATTGCCGTAGTCGCCGGTGTACGACGCGGAATCGACCACGCCATCGGCGGTCGCAAATACCGGCTGGCCCTTTTCGGTCGAGATGTCGAGTCCCTGGTGGAAGCCCGGCTCGCCGGTGAACGGATCGGACCGTCCGCCGAACGTCCCGGTCAGCCACCCGTGCGCCGGCCAGATGGACGGTGTCGCGGCGGCGAGTGTCTCGCGGCGCTCGATGTCGCGGCGCACATAGCGCAGCCGATTCTCCAACCCGTGCAGGAGATCGCGGAGCACGCCAAACGTGTCTTCAGGAGAGGAGAGGGCCGCCTTGGCGATCTCGGAGATGGCCGCGTTGGGTTGCGCGCCGCCCCCGGATGCGCGCGTTTTCACGACCGCCGGCAGCTTCTGCATCGCACGCGCCTGCGCCGGATCGAGCTCGGCGCGGGCGCCCAAATCGTTGATGACGGTCTCGAGCGATTGAATCTGCGCCGTCAGCTCGCCCGTGGCTGCGCGATAGCTGCCGTTCTCGACGTCCAGCGACGCGTTGGCGGCGCGCATGTGGTCGAGCTCGACCCGTGCGCTCCATTTCGCGCCCAGCCCCATCAATACCGGCAGCGCCATCACGGCCAGGACGGCCATCACCGCCGGACCCAGGCGGACCGTCAGGCGCCGGACAACGCCCGTTGAACGATCCGCAATCACTACCGTGTATCGACGAGCGCGCATAACTCCTTGTGTAGAGAGTATCGACCGTATGGACTTGCGCGATAAGGGGATGAACGCGGAAACCGCCGCGTCCGAGTCCGTGCACTCTACCATAGGGATCTTTGGCTCCCAAGGACGAAATCGGTCGGCGAAGATCGCGCGAAAACGTAAACCGCCGCGGTTGGGTTCGCGTTACTATTTCGCGAACGGTGCATCGTCAACTCAAACGCGGACTGTGCACAATCAGCCTGATCGCTGGATCGATCGCGTTCGCCCGCGCAAGACATCACGACGGGACGGTCTGAAGACCGTCCCTCAAGGGAGCTGCTTGTGCATTTCCGTGCCCTCACGTGTGCCGCCGTTCTCGCGATGGCCATCGCCGCGCTGTCGCAACAGCCGACGGCCGCGCTTGGCGGTCCCGGCGTCACGCCGGTTCCATGCCCGGATCAAGCGTGGCAGCCCGGCGATGCCGCGTTCGAGGCGCTGCCGGGCGCGAACGCGATCTTCGGCAAGTACGACGGCGGGTTGTATCGCATCGAGATTCCGGCGAAATGGAACGGCGAGCTGGTGCTCTTCGCGCACGGGTTCGTGCCGAACACTGGTGCGACCGGATCGAATCTTCGCGTCGGCACCCACCGGATCCGCGAGCATCTCGTCCAGCAGGGATTCGCGTGGGCCGCATCGAGTTATCGCTGCAACGGCTACGTGCCAGGACAGGGTCTGCTCGACACCGTCGCACTCGGCGATCTCTTCACGAAATCCAATGACGGCCGCGCGGCGCAGCGGACGTACCTGACGGGCGAGTCGATGGGCGGTCACATCACCCTGCTCGGCATGCAGGAGTTCCCGACGATGTTCGCCGGCGGGCTCGCCATGTGTCCGGCAGGACCGGAGCTGTTCGACTACTACGCGGCGGTCAGCGCCGCGGCCGAAGTCGTCACCGGCGTCCAATTCCACGCCGACACGATGCCGCAGGACATCGCGAAGATGGCGGAGCTGCTCGGCAAACCGCCGGAGTACACCGACAAAGGCCGGCAGCTCGCGAGCGTGCAGATTCAGATCAGCGGCGGACCGCGGCCGTTTGCCGTCGAAGGACTCGCGTCGCGCTTTCTCGCGAACATGGCCACCAGCCAGGCAGCGCTCCTCGGCAGCACGACGCCGTCAAACCGCGCGATCGACACCGCGCACATCAAGTACACGATCGACGAAAGCCTCGGCCTCACCGCCGACGCGCTCAACTCAAAGGCGCGGCGTAAGACCGGCGATCCGCAAGTGAGGAGCGCCAACGGACCGTACGAGGAGGTCGTGCCCTTCGACGGCAAGATCCAGCGGCCGCTGCTCACGATGCACGGCACCGGCGACTTGTACGTCCCAATCTTTCTCGAACAGTCGTTGAAGCGGGCGGTCGTCGCGGCGGGGAACGAGCGGTTGCTCGCGCAGCGCATCTACCGCATCGGCGCGCACTGTCAGTTCAGCCAACCCGAAATCATCAAGGCGTTCGACGATCTCGTGACGTGGGTGCGTCAGGGCACGAAGCCTGAGAGCGACGACGTGTTCGGCGACTTACGGAACGCCGGACTGAAATTCACGACGCCGCTGCGCGCGAACGATCCGGGTGGCGTGACGGTCACGCCGAAGCCCTCGTCGCAGCCGCAAGCCGCCGCACAGGCCAGGGTCGATTTCGCCCGCGACGTGCAACCGATCTTCAAGCAGAACTGCATCAGTTGCCACGGACCCGCTGTCCACCAGAATGGCTTCCGCCTCGACCAGCGCAGCGCGGCTATGCGCGGCAGCACGATGAATCCGGGCGTGATTCGCCCGGGCGAAAGCGCCGCGAGCTTTTTGTTCATGCGGATCAGTGGCGCGCAGTTCGGACCGCAGATGCCACCCACCGGTGCGCTGCGTCCCGAACAGATCGCGACCATCAAAGCCTGGCTCGATCAGGGCGCCGAATGGCCCGACGCGCTCGCCGGCGAAACGCCGCCCGCGCCAGCCGATCCGAAAGCGACGCGATTGATCGATGCGATGCGCTCCGGCGATCGTTCGTCGTTCAAGACGCTCGCGGCCGAGCGGAACGTTGGCAGCCTCCGCGGTCCCGGCGGATCGACGCCGCTCATGAACGCGGTCCTCTACGGTGACGTGGCTTTGATGCGCACGCTGCTCGACGGCGGCGCGGATCCGAACGCGCGCAACGACGCGGGCGCGACCGCATTGATGTGGGCGACCAATGACCTGGAGAAGACGCGATTACTGCTGGATCGCGGCGCGAAGGCCGACGTCAAGTCCGACGATGGCCGAACGCCGCTGCTGATTGCCGCGGGTCAGCCTGGCGCGAGCGCGGTGGTGAAGCTCCTGCTCGACCACGGCGCGAATCCGTCGGTCAAGGCGCCCGGCCTCGGCGGCGAGACGACTCCGTTGCTCGAGGCCGCGACGATCGGCGACGCCGCCATCGTCCGGCTGCTCGTCGAGCGCGGCGCCGATCTGAACGCCTTCGGCTCCGTGGGACTGGCGTTTGCGCTGCACGCGCACTGCACCGACTGCTTCGACCTGCTCGCCGGTGCGATGGATAAGCAGACCATCACGATCGCCTCGTTCGTCGCGAGTCCTCCACTCGGCGATGCCACGGCGCTCGAGCGGATCCTGGATCGCGGCGCGGATACGGCGTTCAAAGACTCCGAGGGCAGCACGATTCTGCTGCGCGCGGCCAGCTCCGATTTCTTTCCCCTGGACGTGGTGAAGACGCTGATCGCCCGCGGCGTCGACGTGAACGCGACCAACGCCCGCGGCGCCACGGCGCTCAGTATGGCCAGGCTCCAGGGCCACACACCGGTTGTCGATCTGCTGGTCAAGGCGGGCGCAAAGGATGCGTCTGCGGCGCCGACGCCGAGAACGGCCTCGACGACGCCGGCCCCCTCGCCGCGCGCCGCGGTCGAGCGTGTGCTGCCGCTCCTGCAGCAGACCGACGTCACGTTCCTGAAAAAATCCGGCTGCGTCTCGTGCCACAACAACACGCTGGCGGCGATGACCGTCGCAACGGCGCGCAGCCACGGCGTTCGCGTCGACGAAGAGACCGCGCATCAGCAGGCCGAGGCGATTGCAAGTTTCCTCGACGGGTGGCGCGAGCGGGCGCTGCAAGGCCTCGCCATTCCCGGCGAGGCCGACACCGTGAGCTACATCCTGCTCGGCCTCTCGGCGGAAAACTATCCGGCAAACGATGCAACCGAGGCGATGGCCCGCATACTCAGACGTCAGCAGCGGCCGAACGGGCAGTGGCGCATCACCGCACACCGGCCGCCGATCGAATCGAGCGACACACAGGTGACGGCGGCGTCGATGCGCTCGCTGCAAATGTACGCGCCGAAGACCGAGCGCGCCGCCTACGAGACGACCATACAAAGGGCGGCGACGTGGCTGATGAACACGCCGCCGAGGACGACGGAGGATCGAGTGTTCCAGCTGCTCGGCCTGGGCTGGGCGAAGGCGAACAGGACCGTCATCCAGAAAGCGGCGCGGGCGCTCGTCGGCGAGCAGCGGCCCGACGGAGGCTGGTCGCAGCTTCCCACGCTGGCGAGCGACGCGTATGCGACGGGGCAGGCGCTCGTCGCGCTCGAAGAGAGCGGCGCGCTCGCCGTCACCGATCCGGCGTACAAGCGCGGCGTCCAGTTCCTGCTGAACACGCAGCTCGCGGACGGATCGTGGTACGTCAGCACGCGCGCGCTGCCGATCCAGCCGCCCTTCGAGAGCGGCTTCCCGCACGGCAAGGATCAGTTCATCTCGGCGGCCGCGAGCAACTGGGCGGCGATGGCGCTCGCGCTCGCAATCGGATCAGGATCGTAGGGCGGCCCTTTCATCCCTCGACAAGCTCGGGATGCCCTGAGGGTCGAAGGGCAGGGCCGCCGCGTCGCCCGCCTCAACGAATGCGATGTTCACTTCGGTGTAGAGATAACGGAGAAGAACGGAGGGAACGGTTCTTCACAAACGGAGGAACGGAGAAAACGGAGGACGAACGGAGAAGAGCGGTTCGACGGCGTCGCGAAGCGACGCACGCGGACGAATCGGATCGGAAACCACGAACATCTGGAGTCGGGTTTTGTTCGTGGTTTCCGATCCGATCCGTCCGCGTCAGCCGGCCTGCTCCGCAGGCCGACCGTCGAACCACCTCCGTTCTTGCTCCGTTCCTCCGTTCCTCCGTTTGTGAAACCGTTGCCTCTGCCTTCTCTGTTTCCTCCATGTCGGGCGCTACAGCGAACCGCACTACAGCATCCTGAACTGCAGCGCTTCTGCGACGTGGTCGGCGGTGATCGGGTCGCTGCCGGCGAGATCGGCGATCGTCCGCGCGACCTTGCGGACGCGGTCGTAGCCGCGCGCGCTGAGCGCCATTCTGCGAATGGCCGACTTGAGCAGGCGCATTCCGTCGCGGTCGATCGCGCAGTGCCGCGTCATGAGCGACGGCGTCAGCTCCGCGTTCGTGCGCACGCGCGCGCCTTCATAGCGCGCCTGCTGGCGCGCTCGCGCAGCCATCACACGCGCGCGGACCGAAGACGAGGGCTCACCGGCCGACGATTCGCAGAGGATGTCGGGCGGAAGCGCAGGCACGTCGACGGTCAGGTCCAGCCGATCGCGCAGCGGACCGGACAGTCGATCGCGATAGCGCGCGATGTGCTGCGGCGTGCAGCGGCATTCGCGTGACGGATCGCCAGAGAATCCGCAGGGGCACGGATTCATCGCGCCGACGAGCATGAAGCGCGCAGGGAAGACCGACGTCCGCGCGGCGCGCGCCACCGTCACGCGACCTTCTTCGAGCGGCTGCCGCAGGACCTCGAGCACGTGACGGCTGAACTCGAGCATCTCGTCGAGAAACAGGACGCCGTGATGCGCGAGGCTCACCTCGCCCGGGCGCGGCAACGAGCCGCCGCCGATCAAGGCCGCGTGCGAGATCGTGTGGTGCGGCGCGCGGAAGGGGCGCTCGATCAGCAATCCCGTCCCGGACCGCAACAGTCCGGCGACCGAATGCACCGTCGTCACTTCGAGCGCCTCGTCGAAAGCCAGCGGCGGCAGGATTCCCGCCACGCGTCTTGCCATCATCGTCTTGCCCGCGCCCGGTGGGCCGACCAGAAGCAGATTGTGCCCGCCGGCGGCCGCGACTTCGAGCGCGCGGCGCGCGAGCAGCTGGCCGCGCACGTCGGCGAGATCGGGGACCGATGGGTCGGGTACGTCTGGTGGGCCGGG
>Ga0209761_1003149_pt1 | contig 10903 bp, 8 predicted proteins | sample GraSoi013_1_40cm_4_FD_185818 | JGI IMG/M metagenome (GOLD analysis project Ga0209761, IMG submission 185818) | Grasslands soil microbial communities from the Angelo Coastal Reserve, California, USA - Sample 09_25_2013_1_40cm (SPAdes) (version 2) | ecosystem: Environmental > Terrestrial > Soil >... | reverse complement strand
AGTCCTTGGATCCCGTGCCGCGCCTGCGCACGGTGCGGGAGACGGTGCCCGAGGAATTCGAGCGCGCCGTGGTGAAGGCCCTCGCCAAGGCGCCGGCGGATCGTTTCGCCACCGCCACGCAGTTTGCCGACGCGCTCGCGATAGGAAGCCCCACGCCGCGGGCGTCACGGCGCCCTATCCTCATCCGTGTGGCACTGCCCCTCGTGGCGGCACTCACGGCGATCGGGGCCGTCGTGCTCGCGCGGCGCTTCTCGCTGCTCCGCAACCCTGCTGCGCTCGACCCCAACGTTGTCGCCGTGGCCCCGTTCGACGTGCTGGAGTCAAGTCTCACCCAGTGGCGTGAAGGCCTTGTGGACGTGCTGTCAGCCAACCTCGATGGCGCAGGGCCGCTGCGGACGGTGTCGCCTACCATGGTGGTCCACAGCTGGAGCGGCCGTGGGGACCAAGCCGGGGCCGCAAACCTGGGCCGGCGCACGGGTGCCAGGCTCGTTGTCTTGGGAACGGTGTTCGGGGCAGGTGCGGACTCCGCCCGCGTCACGGCCAGGTGGCTGGACGTCGCCACAGGCAAGGTGCTGGGAGAAGTGATCGAAATCAGAGACATGACTTCCCGGATGGACCGGTTAACCGATTCCATCACGGTCCGTCTGCTGCGCGAGCTGAACCGCACGCGACCGATCGGGGCGTTCCAGCACGCCAGTCTGGGCGCAAGGTCCCTCCCTGCCCTGAGTACGTTCTTGCGAGGAGAGCAGTTCTTTCGTCGCGCCGCCTGGGATTCGGCATTGACGCACTACAAACGTGCCGTGGCGCTGGATAGCGCCTTCACAATCGCCTGGAGCCGGATGGGCGCGGTGCAGGGGTGCTGGAGAAGAGGAGGTCTGGGAGACCCGTTCGGGTACAAGTATGGTCTTCTCGCGGGGAGTTTGAATCGAGGACTAGCGCCGCGGGAAAGCCTGCTGGTCGCGGCCGACTCGCTTTTCCAGGCCCTCTTAGATGGACCCGCCGATCCCGCTGGGCGGGAGCACCACACGCGGCTGTTCACGACGCTCGGCGAAGCCGTGGGTCGCTATCCCAACGACCCCGAGGCGTGGTACGAGCTCGGGGATGCGCGGATGCACTGGCCGCTGGTCGGGCGCACGACGCCGGAGCAGATCCTGGAGGCCTTCGATCGCGCGATTGCCCTCGACTCGGCATTCGGCCCGGCCTACATCCATCCCGTCGAGGTCGCCCTCCACCTCGGACGTTCTGCCGCGGCCCGGCGCTACCTCGCAGCCTACCTCGCGCTGGACCAAGCCGATTTGAACAGCGAGGGGATGGGGCTGGTCGAGCAGCTCCTGGTTCGCCCGCAGCCCTCGCCAGCCAAGGTGCAAAGGCAGATCGACACGGCCTCGAGCCATGCGCTGATAGCGGCCTGGGTCGTGTTTCGACACCTTCCGGATTCCGCTGAAACCGACGTGAGGTTGGCCCGAGCACTCGTCGGCAGCCGCCGCACGGGCGAGCCCGTTTTCGATGATTCGCTAGTGCGCAAGTCGGTGCTGACGAACGCACTCGCGCATCGAGGCCGCCTGCGAGAGGCGTATGCCGTGGGGGGCACGCGTTTTCCCGCGGAATTCGCCCAGCTCGCGCTGCTCGGCGGCGTCCCCCCGGAGAGCGCTCGGGCAACGTTCGCCCGCTGGCTCGGCGAGCCGCTGCCCCGACAATTCAGCGTCGACCTCCTTGCCCCGCGGCTCACTGCCTTACCGTGGTGGGCAGCCCGTGGGGACACGACTTCGCTGCAGGCCTTCGTGCGGCGCTGGCGCGCGATCGCCCCGGCCGCGGGGCCAAATGTCGAGCTGAAACTGTGGGCACTGTACGGGGCGGCTTCCGGTCAAGCGTACGTCGCGCTGGCGCGCCACGATACTGCTGATGCCCTACGCCGGTTCGTCGAATTGCCGGACTCGGTCTGCCCGTGTCTGCCCGATCGGATCGTAACGGCCCACCTCCTCCAGGCGTCCAGCAAGCGATCGGAGGCAGCGGACGTCCTGGAACGCTCGTGGCCCATCGACTGGCAGGATCCCGCCGAAGGGCTTTGGCGGCTCGAGCGGGGCCGAGTCGCCGAACGACTCGGCCAGCACGCCAAGGCCGTGCAGGAATACCGCTATGTCGCGGATCTCTGGCGAACTGCCGACCCCGAGCTTCGGTCCGAGGTGGAGGAGGCAACCGCCGCCCTCAAACGATTGGCCGGCAAGCCGCGGCGATGACTCCGCTGGTCGGGCGCCTACAGTCTTATCGCTGTTCGAAAAGCAGGTCCCGAAAAGCTGCGGCTGCGGGCCCAAGTGGCGCCGCCGCGCGCCGCACGATCAGAAGATCGCGCGTCCAGCGGGGGCCGGCGAGCCGCGCGGCCACGATCCGCCGATCCCGCGCCAACACCGCGTGACGCGACACCAGCGCTACCCCGAGGCCCGCGGCGACTGCCTCGCGAATCGCCTCGGTGCTTCCGAGCTCCATCGCCGGGGTGAGCGTCACCCCCAGCCGCGCGAGATAGCGTTCCGCCACCCCGCGGGTGCTCGAGCCTTCCTCGCGAGCGATGTAGGACTCGCCCGCGATCGCGTGCGCCGTCACGTCCCGGCGTCGCGCGAACGGGTGGCCGCGCGGGACGATGAGCACCAACTCGTCCTTCACCCAGGGGTCCGCAGCTAGCCCGGGCACGAGCGGCGCTTCGCCGATCACTCCCAGCTCCAGTTGACCCACCGCCACCGAGCGCTCGATCTCCCGGGTATCGCTGATCTCGAGCCTCAGGGTGATCCCGGGATACGCCGCATGGAACCGCCCGAGCGCGGCCGGCAGGAGGTAGGTGCCGGGAGTCGTGCTGGCGCCGATCGTGAGGGAGCCCGCCCGAAGCCCGCGCACCTCGCCCGCCGCTTGCTCGGCAGAGCGCAGCAACGCGAGGGCCTGGCGCGCGTATGGCTCTACCGCGCGCGCCGCCGCAGTCGGCCGGACGCGCTGCCCGTGACGCTCGACCAGTCGGACGCCAAAGTGCGCTTCGAGTCCACGCAGGTGCTCGGAGACGGCGGGCTGGCTGATGTGGCAGGCCTGGGCGGCGCGGCCCACCCCGCCATGGTCCAAGACGGCGAGGAACAGCTCGAGGCGGTGCACCGTGAGGCCGGTCTTGATCATATGCTAAACCCTATCGGCGATATTAGTAACTCGTATTGGTCCTATGGTGCAACCTGCGCCAGCTTTGGGCAACCCCTCGTGTTGGGCGCCGAGCGCCCAAGGAGGTCCCCATGAAGCACCAGGTGATGCTCACCGTCGTCGCCGTCGTGTGCGCTGTCGCTTTCCCCTCGCGGGCGAGCGCGCAGTCCGCCGCGACTCCATCGGCCGGTCCCATCGTCGTCCATGCGCCGGGCATCAGCTGGGCCGACGGCCCGCCATCCCTGCCCCGCGGGGCCCAGTTCGCTCTGCTCGAAGGCAACCCGGCCGAGGCCGTCCCGCTCACGTTGCGCCTCAAGTTCCCGCCAAACTACCGGGTACCGCCGCACTGGCACGCCGTTCTCGAGCACGTGACCGTGCTCTCCGGGACGCTGAACGTCGGAATGGGCGAGCAGGCCACCTATTCGGGCGGCACGGCGCTTTCGGCCGGCAGCTACGCCGTGATGCCGCAGAAGATGGTCCACTACGCCTGGACCGGAAGCGACGGCGTCGTCTTCCAGCTCCACAGCGTCGGACCCTGGAGCATCACCTACGTGAATCCGAAAGACGACCCGCGCCAGGCGGGACCGTGACCGACGTCGCACGGCTTCACGCCGAAGAGCAGACCCCGCTCGAGGGAGTGATCAAGGGCGAAGTCCTGCCGATGTATCAGGAGGTGGCCGAACACCCGGAAGGTGAGTTCCATTTCCACCACGGGCGTCGGGCAGCCGAGATGTTCGGCTACGAGCGCGAGTGGCTCGATCGCGCGCCGCCCGGCGCCGTAGCGTCGTTCGCCGGCGTGGGCAACCCGCACCTGCGCAGCCGCCTCGAAGCCGGGGAAGTGGTGCTGGACCTTGGCAGCGGCGCCGGACTCGACAGCATCATCGCCGCGTGGCAGGTGGGGCCGACGGGCCAGGTAATCGGCGTCGATCTGAACCCGACGATGTGCCGCAAGGCTGAGGCGCATGCCGCCGCTTCAGGCGTGCGCATGGCGTGCCACGAGGGGAGGATGGAGGACATTCCGCTGCCCGAGGCCAGCGTGGACGTGGTGATCTCGAACGGTGTCATCAACCTGTCCTTCCGCAAGCGCAGCGTGATCCGTGAGCTGTTCCGCGTCCTCAAGCCCGGCGGCCGGCTCTCGATCACCGACATCGTGAGCGCGAAACAGCTTTCGCAGTCCATCGTCAACGATCCCAAGCTCTGGGCCAGCTGAATCGGCGGCGCTCTCCCGGAGGGAGAGGTGTTCGCACTGCTCGAGGACGCGGGGTTCAAGCGGGTGCGCTCGACGATCGTGCCGGGGTTCGCGTTCCGGAAGGAATCGACGCGTGACGCGGCCGAAGGCTACGGTGTGAAGGCGGTGCTGTTCACGGCCCAGAAGCCTGCGACCTAGGCACGCTTCCCCGATGACTGCACGGACCATCTCGACTGAAGGTCTGCGGGAGCTGCTCGAGCGGCGGGCACCGGTCACAGTCCTCGATGTGCGCCCGGCCGTCGAGCGGGCAGAATGGGCGATTCCCGGCAGCGTACACGCCGATGCGTACGATGCGTTGCGGCGCGGCGACCCGACCGCCCTCGCGGACTTCCGCCCCACGAATGGCGACCGTGTCGTGACCGTGTGCGCCGCCGGGAAGACTAGCATGCTGGCTGCCGAGCGCTTGCGCGCGCGCGGCCTGGACGCGGTGTCGCTCGAGGGCGGGATGCGCGCCTGGAGCCTGGCCTGGAACACCGCCGAGGTTCCGTGCCCCGGGAGCACCGCGCGGATCGTGCAGCTGCGCCGCACCGGGAAGGGCTGCCTCTCCTATCTCATCGGCTCGAACGGCGATGCCGTCGTGATCGATGCCTCGCTCGAGCCCCAGATCTACCATCGGGTGGCCGACGAGCACGGCTGGCGTATCCGCACGGTCCTCGAAACGCACGTGCACGCCGACCACTTGTCCCGCGCCCGGGCTCTCGCCGTCGACACCGGGGCGAGGCTCTGTCTTCCGACGACGGATCGCGTCTCCTTCGAGTACGCGCCCCTGAAAGACGGCGACACCGTGCGCGTGGGATCTGCTGGCCTCAGGGTGTTCCACACGCCTGGCCATACCCAGGAGAGCACCTGCTATCTGATGAGCGAGCGGGCCCTGTTCACTGGCGACACGCTGTTCCTAACGGCCGTCGGCCGCCCGGACCTCGAGGCGCCACCAGAGCAGGCGCGCAGCCGGGCTCACGTGCTCCATGCGTCCTTGCAACGCCTGGTCGCATTGCCGCCGGAGACCCTCGTCCTGCCTGCTCATACGAGCGAGCCCGTGGCGTTCGACGGTCGGCCCATCAGCGCGACGCTCGAGGAAGTCCAGGAGCGGACGTCGCTGCTGCGCGAGACCGAGGAAACGTTCGTGAGCCGGATCCTCGCCCGGCTGCCGCCAACACCGCCGAACCATCACCGCATTGTCGCCCTAAACGAAGCCGGTACGTTGCCTGATGACCCCACCGAGCTTGAGGCAGGCGCCAATCGCTGCGCCGTTGCCTGAGACGTCGTCTCCCATCCAGCTGGGCCTAGGCGCTAACTGGCGTCAGTTCACGCTGCTCGTCGTCGTCAACGCCTTCGTCGGCGCGATGGTGGGGCTCGAGCGCACCGTCGTCCCACTCATCGCCCAGGCGGACTTCGGGCTCGTCTCGAAGACCGTCGTCCTCTCCTTCCTTGTCAGCTTTGGAATCGTCAAAGCGCTCACCAACCTGTTTGCAGGGCAGCTCGCCGACCGGATCGGCCGCAAGCCGCTGCTCGTCGCGGGGTGGCTCGCCGGGCTCCCGGTGCCGCTGCTCATCATCTGGGCGCCGAGCTGGGGTTGGATCGTGTTCGCCAACGTCCTACTCGGTGTCAACCAGGGCCTGTGCTGGTCCACGACCGTGATCATGAAGATCGATCTCGTGGGGCCAGCGCGGCGCGGCCTGGCGATGGGGCTGAACGAGTTCGCGGGCTATGTCGCGGTGTCGCTCTCGGCGCTGCTCACCGGCTACCTCGCCGCCGCGCACGGCCTGCGGCCGGCGCCCTTCTATCCCGGCATAGCATTCGCCATGGTCGGACTGCTGCTATCGGTGTTTGCCGTCCGCGACACCCAGGGCCACGCGCGCGCGGAGGCGCGTCAGCGTGGCTCGGAGCAATCCCGCCCCGGGTTCGCCCGCGTCTTCCTGCTCACGAGCTGGCGGGACCGCGCGCTGTTCGCGGCGAGCCAGGCGGGAATGGTCAACAATCTGAACGACGGGATGGTGTGGGGACTGATCCCGGTGTTTCTCGCCGCGCGCGGCGTCACGCTCGACCGCATCGGCGTAGTCACCGCGACTTACCCCCTGGTGTGGGGTATGGGCCAGCTCGCCACGGGCGCGCTGAGCGACCGCTGGGGACGGAAGTGGATGATCGCTAGTGGGATGTGGGTGCAGGCGGTGGGCATTGCGACCTTCGTCATCGGCCACTCCTTGGGGCCGTGGTTGGCCGGCGCCATACTCTTGGGGATCGGGACTGCGCTGGTCTATCCCACTCTACTGGCCGCGGTGTCAGACGTCGCGCACCCCGACTGGCGGGCGAGCGCCGTGGGAGTGTACCGGCTCTGGCGCGACTCCGGCTACGCCATAGGCGCCATCGCCGCAGGACTCCTGGCGGACGCGTTCAACCTTCCGTTCGCGATCACCGCGGTCGCGGTTCTGACGTTCGTCTCGGGAATGGTCGTAGCCGGAGTCATGTACGAGACCCTGCCGGGTCGATTGAAGGGCTCGCGTCTCATGTCGTTCAGGCCGTAGGGGGCGGCTCCGCCTGCCACGCTTCGAGCCCTTCTCGCGTGATGAGTGGGACCATGGTCAGAGCCGCAACGGGATCCGCCCACCACCAACCGAGCATCGCGTTCAGCCCCAGACCGATAAGAGTGGTCGCCGAGAGCCACGCACACACGATGGTCTCGTGCGCGTCGGCCCGCAGCGCCCGGCTCCCGAGACTAGCCGCCACGCGGAGCTTCGCTCGGGCCAGGAGGGGCATCACGATCAATGAGAGCGCCGTGAGCACGATCCCCACGATGCTCTCTCCGGGCCGGTCGCCGGTGAGCAGGCGACGCCCCGACTCTGCCACGATGTAGACCGCGAGGGCGAGGAGCAGGACGCCCGCCCAGCGCGCCGCCCGCGCTTCGACAGCGGGCCCGACGCGCGCCGCGCCCAGCTCCGCCCGCAGCCGCCACCAAAGAACAACGCCGCTTGTCACCTCGATGACGGAGTCGATCCCGAATCCCGTGAGCGCCACGGAGCCGGCGGCGAAGCCGGCGGCAATCGCTATCACACCCTCGAGCGCGTTGTAGCCGACCGTCACGCCCTCCAACCCAACCCCTCGGCGAAGCAAAGCGACGCGATTCATTAACCGTTCAACCCTCGGCGGCGCCACAGGTAATAGATGACCGGGATCACTATCAACGTGAGAATGGTCGATGTCACCATCCCGCCCACCATCGGCGCGGCGATCCGCTTCATCACGCTCGCCCCCGCGCCGTGACTCCATAACGCCGGCACCAGCCCGAGCATGATCGCGAGCACCGTCATGAGCTTCGGCCGCACGCGGTTTACCGCGCCGTGCTCGATGGCGCCCACGAGCTCCGCGAGCGTGGGACGTCGCCCGCCCTGTGTGACCGCCTCCCAGGCGTGATCCAGGTAGATCAGCATCACTACGCCGGTCTCGGCCGCCACACCGGCTAGCGCGATGAACCCAACCGCTACGGCGATCGAGAGGTTGTAGTCGAGCAGCCACATGATCCACACCCCGCCGACCAGGGCGAACGGCAGCGACAGCATCACGATCGCCGTCTCGGCTACCGTACCGAACGTGAGATACAGGAGCAGCGCGATGATGCCCAGCGTCAACGGGACGACGACTTGGAGCCGCGCCTTGACCCGCTGAATCGCCTCATACTGACCACTCCAGCGCAGCCAGTAGCCGGTCGGGAGCTTCACCTCGCGGGCCACGACGGCCTGAGCGTCGCGCACATAGCTCCCCACGTCCCGCCCCCGCACGTCGATCGACACCTGATCGTAGAGGTAGCCGCCCTCGCTCCGGATCATCGGCGGCCCGGGGCTGAACTGAATGTCCGCCACCTGGCCGAGCGGCACCTGCGGCCCGTCACTGCCGCCGACCAGTAGCCGGCTGATCGTGGTGGGGTCATCCCGGAAGTCACGTGCATAGCGCACCTGCACGGGATAGCGCTCCCGGCCCTCCACCGTGGTCGTGATCTCCTCTCCACCGAGCGCCAGGCTGATCACCTCCTGCGCGTCGCCGGTGGTGAGTCCATAGCGGGCGAGCGCATCCGCGTCCGGCCGGATATCCAGGTAGCGCCCCCCGAACGACCGCTCGGCGTAGACGCTCGCCGTGCCCGGGAGCGGCGCGAGCGCGCGCTCGATATCCTGACCGATCCGCTGAATGGTCTGGAGGTCCGGACCGAAGATCTTGACCGCGAGGGTCGTCCGCACACCGGTCGAGAGCATGTCCGTGCGGTTCTTGATCGGCATGGTCCACGTGTTGACGGCGCCCGTGAGACGCAGCCGTTGATCCATTTCCGCGATCAGGTGATCCTGGGTCATCCCCCGTGGCCACTCGGACTCTGGCTTCAGGTTCACGACGGTCTCGACCATCGACATCGGCGCCCAGTCGGTGGCCGTATTCGCCCGGCCCGCCTTGCCCCACGCCGACGCGACCTCAGGGAAGGTCATCAGGATGGAGTCCTCCACGTGGAGCAGCCGTCGCTGTGTGGTGAGCGAGAGAGCGGGCAGCGTATTGGGCATGTACATCAGCGACCCCTCGTTCAACGGCGGCATGAACTCGCTACCGAGACTCGCTAACGGAAGGACCGTCAGCAGCAGGACGCCCGCGGCACCGCCCAGCACCAGCCAGCGGGCGCGCAGCGCCCATTGGAGCACCGGCCGATAGAGGTCGAGAGCCCAGCGGTTGAGCGGGTTCTCTGCCTCCGCGCGGATCTTTCCCTTCACGAACCAGCCCATGAGCGCGGGCACGAGCGTGACCGAGAGCAGCGCCGCCGCCGCCATCGCGAAGGTCTTGGTGAGCGCGAGCGGCCGGAACAGCCGCCCTTCCTGGTCCTCCAGCGTGAATACCGGCAGGAACGACAGCGTGATGATCAAGAGGGACATGAACAGCGCGGGGCCGACCTCACGGGCCGCGGCGAACACGCGCTCCCAGTGCGGCCGGTCCGGCTCATGCTCGATGTGCTTGTGCAGATTCTCGAGCATCACGATCGCGGCGTCGATCATGGCGCCGATCGCGATGGCGATCCCGCCGAGACTCATGATATTGCCGTTGATGCCGAGCCAGCGGATGACCGCGAGCGACACCAGAATGCCGAGCGGCAGCGTGGCGATCGCCACGAGGGCGCTGCGCACGTGCAGCAGGAACACCGCGCACACGAGCGCCACGATCACGGACTCCTCGAGCAGCGTGCGCCACAGTGTCTTGATGGACCCGTGGATCAGATTCGAGCGGTCGTACGTCGGCACGACCCGGACGCCGGCCGGCAGCGCAGGCGCGATCTCGGCAATCCGCTGCTTCACGCCGTCGATCACGCGCAAGGCGTTCTCGCCATAGCGCATGACCACCACTCCGCCCACCGCTTCGCCTTTGCCGTCCCGCTCGGCGATCCCGAGCCGCAGGTCGGGCCCGATCGTCACCCGGGCTACGTCGCCGACCCGCACTGGGCGCCCATCCTTCCCGACACCAACTGCGACCTTCCCGATGTCCCCGACTCCACGGAAGTAGCCGAGCCCGCGGATCGCGTAGTCCGAGCCCGCGACTTCCACCGTGCGCGCCCCGACGTCCTGGTTGGCCCCGCGTACGGCAGCGATGAGCTGGCGCGCCGTCACGCCATAGGCCAGGAGCCGGGCCGGGTCCAGCAGCACCTGGTACTGGCGCACGAAGCCGCCCAGGCTCGCGACCTCGGCCACGCCCGGCACAGACTGGAGCGCGTAGCGCACCTGGAAGTCCTGAATCGTGCGGAGCCGGTCGGGCGAGTAGCCGGGACCCTCGAGGGCGTACTGATAGACCCAGCCGACCCCGGTGGCGTCCGGGCCGAGCCGGGTCTTGGCGCCCGCTGGGAGCTGGCTCTGGATCGCGTTCAGGTACTCGAGCACACGTGAGCGCGCCCAGTAGAGATCGGTTCCGTCCTGGAAGATCACGTACACGAACGACGAGCTGAACATCGATTGCCCGCGCACGACTTTCACCTTCGGGACCGCGAGGAACGTGGCGAGCAAAGGATAGGTCACCTGGTCCTCTACGACTTGGGGCGCCTGGCCCGGGTAGTCGGTGTAGACGATGACCTGCGTGTCCGAGAGGTCGGGGATCGCGTCCACCGGCATCGTGCGGAGCAACAACACGCCGGCCACGAGGACGAAGATCGCGCCGAGCGCCACGAGCTCACGGCGCTTGATGGACCACGCGATGAGTTTCTCGATCATGGCCGGCGTGCCCCTTCCTTGGCGGGCATCTGCATGCCGCCCATGTTCAGGCCCATCCCCATCTGCAGCATGAGTCCCTGAATCGCCGCGGCGAGGTTCGACTCCGAGTCGAGCAGGAACGTCGCCGAGGCCACGACCTCGTCGCCCGGCTTCAGGCCTTCGACGACCTCCACGAGCGAGTCACCACGGAGGCCCACACGAACCTCCCGGGGCACGAACCGGCCGTCGCCGCGGTTCACGAACACGAGGTCCTTCGTCCCTG
>Ga0209761_1003144_pt1 | contig 10909 bp, 13 predicted proteins | sample GraSoi013_1_40cm_4_FD_185818 | JGI IMG/M metagenome (GOLD analysis project Ga0209761, IMG submission 185818) | Grasslands soil microbial communities from the Angelo Coastal Reserve, California, USA - Sample 09_25_2013_1_40cm (SPAdes) (version 2) | ecosystem: Environmental > Terrestrial > Soil >... | reverse complement strand
GGCGGACGGCCCGGCGCCTTGGTGTAGACGCGCGCGATGCCGAGATGAGCGAAGAGCCACGGGCCGATCTGCCCGAGGCCCTGCCCGGTGGTCGCGGAGACGGCGAGGGCGGGATAGCGAAGCCCGGCGACCTCGAGGAACGCCCGTAGCTCGGCGTCCGGGTCGGCGAGGCGCTCCGCCTTGTTGGCGAGCAGCAGCGTGGAAAGACGCAGCGCGAACGGATCGCCGTCGCCCTCCCCGCCGGCTCGGGCTGTCTCGCCGGCCGGCTCCCAGCGGTCGGTGAGCGTCACGCGGCGCTCGCGCAGGAGGGCGTGTACCGCCGCGACCTGCTCGATGCACCGTGGCTCGCCGAGATCCACGACCAGCAGCGCCGCGTCTGCCGTCTCGAGCGCGGTCGCGAGCCACGAGACCGGTTGCTCGGGCGCGACGGCCGGAAGGTCCACGAGCTGAAAGTAGATGTCCTCGTAGCGCATCATCCCGGGCTCGGGATACCGGGTCGTGAAGGGATATGCCGCGGCGTGCGCGCCCGAGCCAGTCAGCCGCGCGTGGAGGGACGACTTACCCACGTTCGACGGCCCGATCAGTGCGAGCTGCGTCGCGCCCTCGGGCCGGATGGACAGCGGCGGCCCGCCCCGAGCCCCGCCTCGCGCGGGTCGCTCGAGCTCCTCGGACATCTCCTTGATACGCCGCTTGATATCGCCTTGGAGGTGGTCGGTCCCCTTGTGCTTGGGGATCGTCCGCAGCATCTCGCGCAACCGCTCCAGGCGTTCCCGTGGGTCGCGCGCCTTGCGGAACGCTTCCTCGGCGGCCCTGTACTCGGGCGTGAGGTTGGCAGGCATCGGTCACGCGCCCCCGGCGAGAGCGATGGTGATCGGCTCCGCCTGCTCTAGGTGGAGCGTCTCGGCGGTGAGCCGGATGCCGCCGGGCGCCGCGAGTTGCTCCATGCCGGCGGCGTTCTCGTGCTGGCACCGAGCGCACTTCATCCCGGGCCTCCAGGAAGCCGGGTCGGTTTACTGCAGGGACGAGTGCATCGAGACTAGCTGCCGAACCTATTGCGGTCAACCGGGTCGACCAGTCGATGCTGGTGCTCTATGAAATGTAATTGCTCCGTGAAAATGTCATCCCCTCATGGAGACTTTCACGATGAGCAGGAAGGAAATCCACGCGCTGGGCTCGTCAAGGCAGCCCTGGCCGGCAAGATCACGAACCAGGAGGGCGCCCGGGCGTTGCGTCTCACCGTGCGACAGTTCAAGCGCCTCAAGGCCCGCTTCCGACGTGGGGGCCTGCGCGGCCTGGTGCATCGCCGCCGCGGCCAGCCCTCGCCGGTGAATTCCACTAAAACCAAGAACTTGAACATTACCAACGTCAGCACGAGCCAATCCCTCGTGGTGAGCGTCCCGAGCCCCAGTCCGCCGTTCAGCCTCGTCAGCGGCGGCGGGACCTTTACGATCGGCCCGTGTACGATCGCTCCGTGCCCCAATCATAAGGTGACCTTCCGCTTCGCGCCGACGAGCAGCGGACAGGCAATACAGACGCTGATCATCTCCAGCACGGATCCGGCAAGACCGACGAAGAGCATCGCACTTGATGGAACTGGAACGAGCAAGTAGCGCATAAGAAACACAGGCCCTACGGGGATTCGTGTGGGTCATTTTCGACGAATTGGGTCAGCGGGGGAGCGAGAATGACCGCGAGCCCGATCAGCCGCATGGGCACCTCGCTGGGGAGGATGGCTGGCGGGAGTGTAGCAGACCGGAACTATGGGCGGTGCGCTGACTTCAGCGTCCGGCTGGTGACCGCTCCACAAGTGCAGGTCATCCAGAACCATTCCTCTTCTGCGCCACCGTACATCTCCCCGCATCGATGGGTGTTGTGGACGCGGACTGCATATAGGCCGAGAGCGTAGGCGGTCGCAGCCGAGGTGGTCAGGTAGCGGTTCTTTACCGCGCGCGGTCTGTCGACTGCCCGCTCGCGGCCATGCACTTTTCGAAGTCGAATTTCTCCTGGGTCGTGCCCTTGACGGTGACCCTGGTCCCAGGAGGCTTAGGGATGAAGGATCGCCGCCCAGCGCTCGACAGCTTGCTCGACGCGTGCCGGCGTCGCCAGGTCGATGTCGTGGCGATCACCAAGCTCGATCGCCTCGCGCGCAGCGTCCACCACCTCGTCGCCCTCGGCCGCGAGTTGGAGACGCTCGGAGTGGATCTCGTGGTGCTCGACCAGACGATCGACACGACCACCCCAAGCGGTCGCTTGCTCTTCCATGTGCTGGCGGCCATCGCTGAATTCGAGCGCGACCTGATCCGCGACCGCGGCATCGCAGGACTGAGACGGGCAAAGGCGCAGGGCCGGCGCCTGGGCCGGCCCCGGCTGCACCAAGTTGACGCCGCCGAAGCACGCCGGCTGATGGCTCAGGGACTGTCGCTGCGAGCTGCAGGGCGGGCTCTCGGAGTTCACCCGATGGTCGTACGGCGTGCGCTCGCCGGGTGACCTCATCTGTCACAAAACCCCCGCTCCGGCTCCAGCTTAAATCCTAACCAAACGCGGGTCATCGAGCTCCAGAAGTACGGATGGCACGGCATTGGCAATGGCGCATCGGCAAGATGCAGGTCCTCTGTGCCTGGTGCCGCCGCGAATCCAAGCCCGGCTACCTGGGTGAGCGCGAACCGTTGGAAAACCCGGGGCCAACGCACGGCGTCTGCGCGCACCACAAGAAGCAACTCCTCGAATCTCTTCCCTCGCGATCGTTTCCCGATGCCGAGTTGCTCATCGTCGTGTGCCGAGACGACGCCACGCTCTACGAGCGCCTCCAGCGGTCGTTCGTGGGCGTGACTAGCGTGAAAGTGATTATGGACCGTCGGCTGGATGACCGCCGATCGGCGCAGCGCCCCGTACCCGAAGAGCGCCGGTACGTGAGAACGCGGCGGATTCGCCTAGGCATGATGTCTCCCGTCGGCGGTTACACGGTTGTCCGATTCACGCCGAGAGTGCCCACCCGAGCTCCTGTGCGTAGAAGCACAACACTTCGGAATTCATGACGCTCGCAGCGAGAACCTCAAATTTTTGAGGACGCGGCTCTAAAATTCAAGGGGAATCTCCCTGAGACGGACCAAGAACCAGGTTTCATATCGGGAATCCCTGCTAAGGGACCTCAAATGAAGGCTCCGATGCATTGTGATTTTCCTGGGAGAACCGCCGGGCTCAGCGAGCGGTCAACTGGCCTATTTGCCGAAGCGTCGAACCGGCGAGTTGGCACGACTCTGGCACGAATCCGCTCGGTCCGGGGTCAAGCGAAGGGGCGCTGCGCGGCGGCGTGGTTCCAGAGCCACCTATCCCGCTCTCTGACCCCGGTCGGGGCAATTCGGGCGCGACCCGCCGACGAACCTGATGTAGTGTTGCGGCGGATCTACGGAACTCCCGGGGGTGATGCCGTGGCGTTGAGCGACGCCGAACGAGACCGCATCGAGCGCGAAGTTAAGGCAGCGTGGATGAAATCTGACGCGCTTCCCCCATCGGCGGAGTCTGCACACGGGTGGCTACAGGAGGCAAATGCCTGGGTCGCCGAGCATAAGTGGGTGGCGCTCGGCGTCATCGCTGCGGCTTCGTTTTTTCATCTTCGCCTCGCTCGCGAGCGCGGGTATGTGGCTCGTCTTCGTTGCGCCCGTACTCGTACTTGCCACGGTCGTCTCGGTCACCAGAGAAGCGCGCGATCGCATGCGCGCGTTCGGCTGGTCTCTGGTCGGCATCGGGCCGGCGATATCCGTGGTCTCGTGGTGGCTCGCTCTGCTCGAGACCGCAAGCCGGAGACGTGCGTGGCACGAGCAGGCACTGCAGAGCATGAGCCTCAGTGAACTTCGCCTCCACTTGGACCTGCTGAATCGAGGATTAGTACCGGCGTGGACCACGGTCACGTAAACGAGTGTGCCATGCACGCCGAGAAGAACGTCGCGCGCCAGCCCGCATCTGTCACAAAACATCAGCGCTTCCTTCGAGCTAAACCCTTACCAAACGCGCGGCAGCCGAGCTGGAGGCGGGCGTCCGAAAACAAATCTTTACGGACGCCGGACACTGCACCACCAGCCCTCCGACCGCTGCGACGACCGGTCTCCCTCGACAAGGTCGAGCGCATCCTGATCTAAAGGACGACGATCGCACGCGAGGAGCGCAGTGATGACAACGTTCGCCGCCAGACCGTGGCATCCCAAATCCATGATGAATCAGGTTCAGACTGCGCAAGAAGGACCTGAGAGACGACGGGCGTGGACGCCGCACGCCGTAAAAGGAACGACTTCGAGTGATTTTGGTGAACCGTCCGGGACTCCCCCGGGAGTAGCCCGCTACGGGAGCGCACCCTGATAGTCGCCAAGACGGCGCTACATTTGCGGTGAGGTACTCGCTCGACCTATCCTGTGGGGCGAGTTAGGGTGACAGGCGCTGTGACACGAGCGGTTCAGGAAGAGTGCTCGCTCACACGATCGAAGCGGACTCCGGTCGACCGGCCAAGGCTTCCGTGCAGCGGAGGAACGTATGCAGCGCGACGCTGTGTCCTTTCTGTCAGTCGCGGTGCTTGCTGTGGTTGCGGCGGCATCTGACTTATCGGCGCAGACCATCACCCAACTGATCGTAACGCACAAGACGGCAAATGTCGCTCGGGCGGGCACCGACAGCCCGTTCACGTTACTGGTGCGCCCGACTACGGGTAGCCTTTGTAGTCGCGAGTTCCCCACGTATGACTACGACGAGAGGGAGACAGGCGGAACGGATACGTACGTATTCGATGTTTTCGGCTGTCGGCTGCAACGAGAACAAGTGGACAGCGCAAATGTCTTCGTGCGCACCAGAGGGCGCAACGCCTGGTTGCCGCAGCATTTCAAACTCATCGCGAAGATGGTTGACGGCACACAGCGCAGCGTGGTCGACCGCTCTTGGCCGAGCACGAACTGGTTCGGTGCCGACCCGAGCGACGCCGGCCAGTTGCCATCAGGGGCGGTGGTAAAAAACGAGTGGCCACTGAATGCGCCGGTTGCGATTGGCCCGTCCACGGTTACCTTCACTCTGAGGCAGTGGACGTCTGGCACGTCGACATGGCCGCAGTGCACGGCCACCATCACATTCTCTGGATCACTGCAAAACTCAGCGCCGAATGCAGTCAGTGGTCAGCCATCCTTCAGCAAGCACGTAAGCTGGTCAAATACGCCGGCGACCCACTCTAGCGGGGACCAGTATTACTGTGACGCAGCGAAGACGGTGTTCGATCTAAAGGCAGGATCGTGGCTGTTACGCTACCAGATTCAGAATGGCTTTGGAGGATCGTGCGGTAATAGTCTCCCCTTGTCCGACGCCACGTCGGGCCGAATCAACTTCACCAGCGGCAAGACGGGCTGTAATACCAGCTTTGAATTCCCGTAGTCGTCCCGGACCCACGTCCTCTTGTTCGCGTCCTCGAGTTAGAGAACGCCGTTGTAGACGGGGTGCCGTTCTCGACCGGCGTGCCGTGTCCAATTACTCAAGCGCTCATCGGTTGCTCCGGGGAATCGCCATTCGATCGAGATGGTGCGACCTTCCTCGTAGCCGAGTTCGCGAAGCCCTTGCCTCAGTGCGTCCAGAGGTCCAAGTGGAGGCGTCACCGGGGAGAGCACGCCGACTGGCTACACTTTCACGCTTTGCTGCGCCTCGCTGACGAGCGGCGCAACGACGATGCTCCCACCCATGATGGCGGTGAACGCTAGACGGTCCATCACCGGCTGACTAATTCTTGCGCCGTCATCAGCGTGGCTTGGGAGGCGCCGGTCGACGGGGCTGATGCGGGGCCCAGGGGTGCCAGAGGCGAGCGTGGGTCATTCCTGCCTGAATTGCCTGAAGTGCTCTACCATGTGCCCGAGCAACGCGCGGATTCCTCGTCAGGCTGGAATCGGGGCCTTCCAGAGATTGCAGAGATAGGGGAGCCTCACAACCGTACGGGGGCGGCCCACGGAAGTCTGGATCAACCTCCGAGACAGCGCTCCGAGTTGCGCGGGCTGACTCTAGGCAGCGCGGCGCGTGTTCTACGGCCGGGCCATAGGATTGACGGCTGAAACCGCGGGGTCCTATGGTGTTGCCTCTAGCGCGGCGAGCCGCCACTTGGGCGATGTGGCGGCCAATGCGTGCAGTGCCCAATCGTCGACCCGAAGCGAAGGGAAGGGCCTCTCATGAAATGCCTGAGAGCTAGCATCTTGTCAGCGACTGTTGGTCTTCTGGCGTTGTCCTGCGGAAGTGCCGCGGGCCAAGCCGTGTCGGCGGCGCCGCCCACGGTCAATCGACGTGGTATTCGTCCACGGCGCATTTTCAGATCACCGCGCGTGGGAAGGCCAGCGGGAGGCGGTCGCTCAGCGCCACCGGTACATTGCCCTCACCCAGCGCTACTTCGGCACCGCCCCGTGGCCGGATCGCGGCGAGAAGTTCTCGCTCGCCACGCATGCGGACGACCTCGCCGTGTTCATCCGCGAGCTCAAGGCCGGCCCCGTCCGCGTAGTGGGATGGTCGTATGGTGGGGCGATCGCCCTGGCGCTCGCCGTGCAGCACCCCGAACTGCTTAAGAGCCTATTCCTGCACGAGCCGGCCGGGACTGCGAGCTTCGTCACCGACCCCGCCGACGCCAAGGCCGCAGGCGAGGACCGCTCGGAGATGGTCGGCGCGTCGGGCGCGAGCAAGGCGGGTGATACGGCCGGAGCGGTCCGGCTCTTCTTCGACGGGGTGAACGGCCAGCCCGGCACCTTCGAGACGCTTTCCCCGGCGACGCGGTCGATGTTCCTCGACAACGCGCGCACGATTCCACTCCAGTTCGGCGCGCCGCCGCCCCCTGCGCTGAGCTGCGCCCAGCTGGGTCAGATCAAGGTGCCCGTGACCGTGGCGAAGGGGGAGCTGACGCGCGCCACCTTCCGAATCCTGGCGGACACGGCCAGCCGCTGCATGCAGGGGTCGCGCCTTGTGATCGTGTCCCAGGGACGGCACGCCGCCCCGGCGCTCACCCCGGCGGCGTTCAACGACGCTCTGCTCGACTTCCTGAAAGACAACTGATTGGCGTGACGGAATTCACTCCTGCTGAGTTGCCCTAATATGCGATAGCGCGCCTCACCTCATTCAGGAAAGCCCGCTCGTCTTGAGAGGGGACATACGCCAGCGTTGGTGCTCGCGGTTGAATGAGTTCCCGGCATGATCGCGAGAACAGAGAATGCGTTCTTGCGCGGCCGACAGGCACGCGCTCAGGTAAAACTCCATCCTCTCGATCTCACCCTGACCGGGCTTCCGAGAAATCTCGCGGAGATGGCCGAGAAAGAATCTGGCCTGTCGCAGCTTCTTATCAGCACGCGCCACAGCTTCGGAAGTAGTGACCTGACTCATGCCAGGGTGTCGGCTTTCGTCAGCGCCCCCCACGCCGCCCGCTGCGTCGCGTGCCACGGCGTGCGCTCCCAAGCGGTGCCCATCGCGCTCGTCGGCGAGTGTCTATCCCAGTCGTGTAGAACGTCGCTCGCCAGCCGCGCTCGTCGTAGCGCGTGAGCTGGAGATCGAAGCCCTGGTGCGCCATGCCACGCTCGACATCGCCTGATGCCCCGCCACGAGTCCAGCCAAAACCGCCGGGCACCGAGCACGGGCAGATCGCCGTCCAGGCGGGCTGCTTCTAAAGTGACGAGAAGCAGGTGTCCGAGCCGATCGGTCACTCCCGGAGCGCCCCAGGTCCGGCGCACGCAACCTCAATGAAATCCTCAGGACTTACCACCGCAGTAACAAGACCCATCAGGAACGAGTCCTGGATCGGCATTAGCGTGTACAGAGGTTTTCGCCTGGCGTAGGCATAGCCTATCTCCATCACCACGCTGTTCCCGACGTGGCCGTCTTTGTTGTAGATGAGGATCAGATCAGCCCGGTCCATCCTCTCAAGATGGGCGAGGATGGCGGCCTTTGCTTCTTCCACCGTCATCGTCTTGGGGTCGCGACGCTGTTCGATCGTAGGCCATTCGCAAGAAGCCCCGCTCGCCAACAGAGCGTCGCGGAGGGCGAGCATCTCGTCGTGGTGCCTGAAGCTCCCGCACATGCACACTGTCTTCATGCTGGGCTCACGAAAGCGCGAGCCGCCTCCAGCGTAACGAGGAGGAGGCGTCCGAGGCGGTCAGTCACGGTCGGAGTGCTTGGAACAAGCACGCGCTATTCGATCACTTGGTCCGCCCGCAGCAACAGCGTCTGGGGGATCGTGAGTCCGAGCGCCTTCGCAGTCTTGAGGTTGATCACGAACTCGTACTTGGTCGGCAGTTGCACCGGAAGTTCACCCGGGTTTGCCCCGCGCAGGATGCGGTCGACGTAAGACGCAGCCCCCCGCACCAATTCCAGCTGATCGATTCCATATGAGAGCAAGCCGCCACTATTGGCATAGAAACGGAAGGAATAGATCGCCGGCAGATTCAGCCGGGCAGCCGATGCGGTGATCAGAGCGCGTCTGGTCGCAGTGAGCGGGCTCGGCGTTACGATGAGGCCGCTATTGGGTTCCCGCGCGACCGCCGTGAGGACGCGCTCGATGTCGGCGGCGTTGCGCACGCCGGCTGCTGTCACTGTCATCCCGAACGAGGCGGAAGCGGCCTTGACCACATGCAGGAACGCGACATTTGCGGTTATTTCCGGAACGTGGACGACCGCTGCTCGACGCACCCGAGGTGCGATCTGCTTGAGCAGCTCCAACCATTTCCCGCCGAGCGCGGGTTCAAAATTGTGGAATCCAGTAACGTTTCCACCCGGATGCGCCAGGCTTGCGACAAAGCTGCTTCCGACCGAATCGGACACCCATGTGAAGACGATCGGGATGATGTGGGTCGCCTGCATCAAAGCCGACACAGCCGGATTGGTGGAGACCAAGATCACGTCCGGCGCGAGCGCGACCAATTCTCCGGCGGCGATGCGGATGCGTTCGGTGTTTTCGCCCGCAAACCGGTAGTCAATGCGGAGGTTACGGCCGTCGGTCCAGCCAAGCTCCTGGAGCCGCTGCTTGAAGGCCGCGAGGTAGACCTGCCAAACCTGATCGTTCTCGGCGAACCCCATGAGCACGCCGACGCGCCGCACCCGATCGCTCTGCTGCGCCTCGCCAGCGAGCGGCGCAAGAACGAGGCTGAGAGCGAGAACTAACGCGAGCCCGATCAGCCGCATAGGCACCTCGGTGGAATGGCTGGCGGGAGTCTAGCAGACGACGGCTGATCGCAGGAGCCGGCCGCAACTGCTCGAGGCGGTTACACCGAACGCGGGCTCAAGCGCCCAGTGGTGATGTCAAGCCTGCGTCGGCTATAAGCCGGCCTGATCGGCTATACTGCCGCCGCCCGATCCTCGACGCGAGGTCCGTGAGATGCGCGCCATCGCACTGCTGGCTTCTGCAGTCCCGTTTCGAACCCTCGTCGGTGTACCGCTCCTGCTACTTCCTCTCGCGGCCGCCTGCACGCTCGACGGACGGCGCGATGGATCTGCCGCCAGCGGGTACGACGTGACCATCCGCCGCGATGCATACGGCGTCCCTCACATCGTCGCTGCTGACTTCGGAAGCCTCGGCTACGGCGAGGGCTACGCCTTTGCCCAGGATCACGCGTGCACGCTGGCCGATCAGGTGCTCCGGGCGCGGGGCGAGCGGGCCCGCTATCTTGGTCGGGGCGAACGGGATGTCCACCTCGCCAGCGATGTCGTGGCGCACGCGTTCAGCACCGAGGACGCAGGCCGACTCAGCTTCGAGGCGGCGCCGCCCGAGGTGCGGGCGATGGTCGTCGGCTATGCAGACGGCTACAACCGCTATCTCGCCGAGACGCCCGTAGACCGCATTCCCGGCTGGTGTGGAGGGCAGCCCTGGGTGCGGCCGATCAGTGCGCTCGATCTGGCCCGGCGCGGGAAGTTTCCTGCCGCGTTCGTGATGGAGATCGCCACTGCGGCGCCGCCCGGGGCCGGGCCACTCGCCGCCGCGTTCTCGTTCAATCCAGAAGGTGAGGGCCTCACGACCGCGAGCAATGCCTGGGCGATCGGCGCGGAACGCTCGGAGCGCGGTCGCGGCATGCTCTTTGCGAACCCACACTGGTTCTGGACGGGCGGACAGCGCTTCTGGGAAAAGCACCTCACCGTACCCGGTGACCTCGACGTCTACGGCATTAGCACGCTTGGGAGCCCCGGCGTCGCAATCGGGTTCAACCGCCACGTGGCCTGGACGCACACCGTCTCCGCAAGTCGCCGAATCACCTTCTACTCGCTGAAGCTCGCTCCCGGCGATCCCACGGCGTACCTCTACGACGGCGCGCCCCGTCCGATGCGCAAGCGCGTGGTCACCGTGGATGTTCGGCAGCCCGATGGATCGCTCACCCCGGTGACGCGAACGCTGTACGGCACCCATTACGGTCCGGTCATCAACCTGGCTGGTTTGCCATGGACGGCGGAGCGGGCCGTCGCCTACAGAGACGTCAACGCCGCAAACTTCCGGGGTGGGGCTCTGTACCTGGCCATGCAGCGAGCGCGCAGCCTCGAGGCCTTCCAGCAAGCGCATGCCGAGCACGGTGGTCCGTCCTTCCTCAACACCATCGCCGCCAGCGTCGATGGCCGGGCCTGGTACGCCGACGCCAGCCCTGTCCCTGATCTGGCGCCGGACGTGCTCGCCGACTGGCTACGACGCCGAGAAACCGACGCCACTACTCAGGCGGCAGATCGTCGGGGAGCGATCCTCCTCGACGGCAGCGATTCGCGCTCGGAGTGGTCCAGTGAGTCCGGTCCGCGGGGGCCCGGCCTCGTGCCGTACGCTCGTTCACCGCGCCTCGAGCGGCGCGACTACGTGTTCAACGCCAACGACAGCGCCTGGGTGCCGCACGCCACGGCGCGCCTGAGCGGCTACTCAGCGGCGTTCGGGCCGGAGCGCACGCCGCGC
>Ga0209761_1003142_pt1 | contig 10911 bp, 10 predicted proteins | sample GraSoi013_1_40cm_4_FD_185818 | JGI IMG/M metagenome (GOLD analysis project Ga0209761, IMG submission 185818) | Grasslands soil microbial communities from the Angelo Coastal Reserve, California, USA - Sample 09_25_2013_1_40cm (SPAdes) (version 2) | ecosystem: Environmental > Terrestrial > Soil >... | reverse complement strand
TGTCCTCTCAGCTTGGTCTCTGAAGGTATTCCCAGCCATTTCGCGTTGGCGCCTGTGCTGATGATGGCTGTCTTTCCTTGTAGGATACGTTTTCCGACCGTGACCTCGAAGGGTTGGGACTTGAAGCTCACCTTGGAGGCGTCGTCATAGATAATTTCTGGACCGAACCGTTCCGCTTGCTTTCTAAGTCGTTCCATAAGTTCCGGCCCAAGTATCGCTTCCGGAAACCCGGGGAAGTTCTCCACATCCGACGTAAGCATCAACTGGCCACCTGGGATGGAGCCGGCAATGAGGAGGGTCTTTCTTCCAGCCCTACATGAGTAGACGGCGGCTGTATAGCCGGCAGAGCCCGACCCTAAGATGATCACGTCGTACATCGTATATTCTAAAATATCGTCTATCCGCTGATTTATGGGTATTCTCGAAGACCGTTTCTCTAGAAGGCTTAATTATCGTGTAGGCGGAGATTCGGAAACTGTGAGACCGATTGTTCGAGTATCAAGGGGTTAAAATCAGTTGGCTCGGTCACGACTCCTTCAGGCGATTCCGGACAAGGCGGACATCCTTCTGATCAGTCACGAGCATTTCGACCATCTCTCACTCGACGATATCAAGAAGGTTACTTCGGATAAGACGACCATCGTCACGATTCCCGCCTGCAAGAAAGAACTTTCGAGCATGAAGGTAAAAGAGGTCAAGGCAGTCAAGCCCGGCGACAAAGTAGCGTTGGGGGACATAACCCTCGAAGCGGTTCCTGCTTACAACTTGAACAAGTTCCGTGAACCCGGGAAACTATTTCATCCCAAAGAGGACGGAAAAGTAGGTTTCATATTATCCGTTAAGGGGGTTCGAATATACCACGCCGGGGACACTGATCCGATTCCAGAGATGAAAGAATTCAAGACCGACGTAGCTCTTCTACCTGTCAGCGGAACCTACGTAATGACACCAGAAGAAGCAGCCGAGGCCGCAAGAATGATCAAACCCAAGCTTGCCATACCCATGCACTACGGAACGATCGTCGGCTCGGAGAATGACGCTGAAAGGTTCAAGCAGCTGGCCACCTGCCCGGTGCAGATTCTCAAGCCGGAGTAGACCAAAGGAAACCTGAGGGCTCTGAAAGTCACCGTCAACGAGAGCTGGCTGAAACACCACCTAGACTCCAAGAACATCGTTGTCCTCGATGCTCGCTCCAGAACCGCCTACTCTAGATCCCATATTCCCGGCGCGAGAAATGCTGACCTCTTCCACTATTTCGTCCCAGGAACCGACGACAAGAATCTGAATGCATTTCACAGAGACCTCGAATCCAAACTTGGACGGCTCGGCCTCAGAGGCGACGAAAGAGCCATCGTATACGAGTCGGGGTTCGGTATGAGGGCTGCACGGGTTGCTTGGATGCTCGAGTACGCTGGGATGAAGAGTCCACTGATGCTTGAAGGCGGGTTTAGGGCCTGGCAGGATTCTAAGTATCCTGTCGAGAAGAGGCGGAGAGTGGGTGTCCCAACAGAGTTCAAGGCTAATCCGGACCCTACTGTCTTGGCGACAGCTGACCGTGTTAGGTCTCTATCCACGTCCCGGACCGGGTCAGTGTTGGATGTCAGAAGCAGGGGAGAATACGAAGGATCAGAAAAACGAGAGTGTTGCCCGCGTCCGGGACGGGTGCCTGGAGCGGTATGGTTTGAATGGACCAACTTTCTTAGTGGAAAGGGCGGATTCCAGAGTGGTCGATCAATCATCCGACAGCTTCACTCGATGGGCGTCCGCCCCAATACAGAGATAGCGGTATATTGTCATCGTGGGGCTCGCGCGGCGGCTGCGTTCTACGCGCTCAGATCAATGGGGTACCGTTGGGCTAGAAATTATGTAGGATCTTGGCACGAATGGTCATCAAAGAAGAACCTTCCTGCAGAAATTGGAGGAGTACCGCCCTAGGCAGAGATGGTTTTCCCTATTGGTTTTTGAAAGCGCCATGCGTCAGTGTCTTGGTGGATCTGAGTGACCCATCCCAAGGCGACTTTCTCGGGCAGTGACAGTAGGACCTTGCCCACATGTTTGCAGAGTTGCCTGGTCTCGATGGACCTTTCCCAATCTCCGCAATCATGAGTGATTGTTTTCGGGCCAGACTCCATGGTCAAGTTGTAGTCGCGTATCTTTGCAACAACTTCTGCACTCGTAGCAATCTTGATGCTCACATCCTCATCCGGGATAGCCAGTGCCCGGGCCAGCCGGGATTCTCCCATCAAAGCGCTGAGGAGGTCAATAATTTTTGGCCGATCGTCTCCTCCTTTCACCCATTCTCCCAGCCCCTCAGGCCCCTTCCCCCTCTCCAAGTGAGCCTTAGCCCTGTTGAGGGCTTCCCGTTGAGCTGGAGAAAGTTTTCCCAGCATCTGGAGAATTTTGAGCGCGTTTTCTACCGCGTAGCCGTGAAAATGATTGTTGAAGTAACCGTAGGTTGTCTTAACAGCGGGTTCGATCTCCTTGACCTTACGCACCCATGATTCCAGTTCCTTTTCCGTGTAGTGGTAGTCGTACCAGGGTCGCTGCCCGTGCCCGTGCCAGCGGATGTATGCGAAATCAGCGGTTAGGCGTACTTCAGGCGGGAGTAGAGGCTCGTCCACTATGGTGTATGCGACGTTGTACTTGGAGAGCATAGGCCATGTCGAGTCTTGTAGCCAGGATTTGTGCCGGAATTCAATTGCGTACTTGAAGCCATGGGGAAGGATCGAGAGGAAGCTCTCCAGGTGACTCAGATCGTACTTGTACTTGGGTGGCATCTGCAGGAGTAGACACCCGAGTTTTCCGCTGTTGTTCAGTGGAAGCATCAACTCCGCAAAACGGTCCAGTTCAGACTCTAGAGAAGGACCGATATCCGCGAGTTTGTCATGAGTGATAGTCTGGGGAATCTTTGCGCAAAAGATGAAATCCTTGGGAGAGAATCTGTTCCAGCCAAGCACCGTGCCCGGCTGGGGGAACGCATAGAACGTAGAATCGATCTCGGCGGTCGGAAATACTTGCGTGTAGTGTTTCAGCTTGCTTTCAGTAGAAGTGGGATAGAAGACTCCTACCCACTCAGGGTACGACCATCCTGAAGTACCCAGGAGAAATCGCCCCGTTTTCGCCGACCTCTTACCTAAATCTGAGGTTGCAAACCGTCTCAAGAAGGTATGGGTCAGCTTTACATCGGCGCAGGCGGGTGGGACTACTTCTCTATCCCCAATGGCGACCGACTGAAAGCATACTCATCAGTCTACGATTTCGTAGAGGTGAACAGCACTTACTACCAGTTACCGAGGCCGGCTAACGTAGCGAGTTGGCGCAAAAGGGTCCCGCCTGAATTCGAGTTCTCGGTTCGGTGTCAGAAGGATGTTGCCGAACTTCATCAGTTAGAGTCGACTCCCCAAACTGTTCGCATTATGGATTCCATTGAGAAGATCTGCAGACGCCTGCGGGCAAGCATTCTGACGATACTAATTCCGAAGGCGCTTCTTAGGGACAAAGAACTTGTTCCCAAACTGAACGCATTTCTTTCGACGCTAAACCTCGGCAGGACTCGCATCGCCATCGAGTTTCGGGGAGGAAAGCCGACAGAGAAAACGTTGAAGACTCTACAGGACCACGACGCTGCGCATAGCGTTGACATCTCAAATCAGGACCCTAAGGTAGAGTCGAGAATTCTCTACGCTAGGCTGTTTGGGAAGGGAAAAGAGAACATCTACGAGTTCGACGATAGCGAGCTACAAGGCATCGCGGGCAAGGCTTCCAGCCCGAAATTCGAGAAAAGCATCCTAGCATTTCATGGAGTCAGGATGTACAGAGACGCAGCGCGCTTGAAGACTTTCCTGAACTCTGGCAAGTTCCCTTCGCTAACCGGGCAGGTCGGGCTCGAATCCCTGAGCGAAGTGTTGATGGAAGATGCCGGGTTCCCTACTAGCAAGTCTCAACTCGTAAGGGAACAAGGCTGGAAGCTCTTTGACAAGACCGCTGAGGAACGTGTGAGAACCAGGGTGGTTCTTGAGAAACTTCCAGAGGGAGCCTACAGGACGCTTGACGACGTTTTAGCATCCCTCAAGGGAACGCCTCTCTGAACCATCTCCGGGACGACAAGTACATGAGACGAGCCCGATACGAACGACGCGCTCTAGCCGGAGAAAATTATACCACATAAAGTGGGACTATCATGAACTGCTACTATACGGCGTTGGGTGCCTTAGTTTCCCTGCAATCAGGCTAAGCTATTGCGAGCGGTTGGACCTGTAGGAGTTCCTTTGCGAGTACGCGGTATTGTTCTGATGCAGGGTTTCTCGGCCGGTATAGTATGCCTGGCAGCCCTTTGCTTGGAGCCTCGGCCATTCGGACGGATCTGGGAATCACGGATTTTAGAACCCGTTCGCCAAAGTTTTGGTTGACTTGTTGCATGACCCGCCGTGACAGCGCTGTTCTGCGGTCGTACATTGTCAGTATGATCCGGTAGTCAAAGGCTGCTTTCAACCTGGATCTAACGAGATCCATGACTTTGAGAAGCGTTGGCAGTCCCTCCATAGGATAGAACTCGCATTGCACTGGAATGAGGACTAGGTCGGATGATACTAGGGCGTTGAGGGTGAGCAGTCCGATGTTTGGTGGGCAATCGATAACGATTTGTTCGAACTTGTCTTTGATAGGACTAATCGATTCTCTGAGCACGTATTCTCTACCGGGGGTTGATGATAGTTCAACTTCGGCGCCGGCTAGATCTAAGTTGCTTGGTAGTAGCGATAGTTTCTCGATACGGGTGTTTAGGAGGACTTCTTCGGCTTTTCGTGATTGAGATAGAACGTTGTAGACCGTTGACGAAAGCGTCGCTTTCTCAAAGCCAAGTCCAGTTGTGGCGTTTCCTTGAGGGTCCAAGTCCACGATCAGTGTCTTTTTGCCTTCAATCGCGGTTGCTGTTGCGAGGTTGACTGCGGTTGTTGTCTTTCCAGTCCCGCCTTTGTTATTCAGTACGCTAACGATCATTGCTGGACCGTTCTATTCTGGATAATTACTAAGAGATTGATTCGCAGAAAACAGCTAATGGATACGGGTTATGCGTCTAATATCGTCAGAATTCCATGTTCTAGATGTGAGAATCTGCGAGGTTCCAGGCCCCTCTCATATAAGCTACTGAAGGGTCCGTCCTTATATGGTGAGACGTGAATGAACCGTCTTGTCAACAAACCTTTCACTGAACTTGCTAATCTGTCATTACAACATCCGCTAGGATGAGCAGGATGGGTGTAACGAACTTGGGTCCAGTTGAAGTGAGTTCGCCTGTGGCGAGACGACGATTTCTTGACCTGAATAAGGAAGTTGTCGAATGCAGGATTTGTCCTCGTCTGGTCGAATACCGAGAGTCAGTGGCTAGGGTCAAGAAGAAACAGTTTTTGGATTGGAACTACTGGGGCCGACCCGTCCCTGGTTTCGGAGACATCTCGGCTACGATTGTACTGATTGGGCTAGCCCCGGCACCTCACGGCGGGAATCGAACCGGAAGAGTGTTCACAGGGGACAGGAGCGCTGACTTCCTTGTGAGGGCTCTTTTCGAGGCTGGTTATGCAAATCAACCTCGCTCTGTTGACGTGAATGATGGATTGGAATTGCATGGAGTTTACATGACGGCCGCTGTAAAATGTGTCCCTCCAGACAACAAGCCCACTAGCGAGGAAGTGTCCAACTGCGTGCATTTCTTGAAATCCGAATTGGAGCTATGCAAAGGGTCTAGAGCCATCCTTTGCCTAGGCGAGTTTGCTTATCGTTCAACGATGAGTTTATTGAAACAAAACAACCTCTTCTCGTCCAAGATTCCGAAGTTTGCACACGGGCTCGAAATCGACCTCTCCGATAGTCGCAAGGTCTTCGCGTCGTACCATCCAAGCCCTAGGAACACGCAAACGGGCACGCTTACCGCGGACATGTTCAATTCTCTCCTCCTGAGAATAAGCAAGGGTTTGAGTCATTCGTAGCAATTTTCGTTGCTGAGGATCGCCCCTCGCGGATTAACCCTGGTCTATGTTCTATCTGGAAGGTCGAGGTCGTTCTATCTGAACATCGCGTGATAAGTACTCCCTGGATTTCGTTTCCGCCTGGACCAACAGCTCCTCGAAGTGCTTGTTCAGCGCCCTGATTTTTTCCTGGGCCAGGTGATGCCTCTCAGAGGCTTGAAGCTCGTCCTTCTTTGCTTCTTCGATCTTCTTGAAAATGGTTTTCCTGTCGAGATAGAGATTTTTGCATGCTGCGTCGTGGAGAAGTCGTTGTCGTTGACCTAGGAGGGTCCGACCTTTGCTCTGTTTCTCTGCGAGGTGTTCAGTCGTCGTTAGCTGGTCAAGTTGTACGACAACTCTAGTGGTCTTTCTATGGCTGAACCCCATCTTGCCCGAGTCCATAGCGCTCTTGAGGTTTGTGAGAATGGGGGTGAGGTAGGGTCCTGAGTTTCGGGAGAGGAAGCTTCTGTAGGGGGACTGAATGTACTCGCCTAATGCCTCTCTCTCCTCAGATCTTAGGGCGATTTCGCCTCGCTGGGAAAGGTCTCTAAGTTTTCGGAGGGGTCGTCGGAGATGGGTCAGGGTGTCAGTTCTGAATTCCCTGCTTTCCTTCCGGAGTTCCTTTTCGATCTCTAGAACTTGTTTTAGAGAATCGTTCGATGTGATTTTCTCCATCTCATTTGACAGCTCCTTCACGGCGGACGAAAGCCTTTCACGGGTTCGTTCAAGTTCGACACTCTCCTTCTTCTTCTCGTCCAGTTGAACTCCGATTTGATGAATCGTCTCGACAATGCCGGTGAGTGTTTTTGCTCGTTGAAGGTTTTCCCCGTCTCCCTCGAGGAACTGAGAGGTTTTGTCTCCTACCTTCGCTATTCTCTCGACGATCCCTGAGAACGATAGCATGTCTAACAGGTAGAGTCCGTGGACTTCTCTCTGGGTATTGTTTTTGCTCTCTCTGAGAGATCTAGCTGTGTTGGAGAGGTTGTCCCGTAGAACTTTGTAGGAATCCCAGCTGACTTCCTGGGGGATTTGGATCTTTTCTATGCTCGAGTTAGCGTCGCGGGCCACTCGTCCCACGACTCTCGCAGCTCGGTAAGAGATGGGGTCTTTCTTCGTCGTAAGGTTTCCGTCGGCTTTGCGAGAGAGTTCCTCGAAGAAGCTTCGGGCTTCATCAAGTGCTCGACGCGCGTCATCTGAAAGCTTCCCCGCTTTGTTCTTCGTAGGGCGTAGTGCTTTCTGGAGTTCTTGTTCCAACCAGTTATCGTATTCTTCTAAGCGGATTTTCAATTATCGGGGGACCAGGGGAGGATTCTTACCTAGTCTCCTCTCTAAGATTAATGACTATGGTATCCATGGTCTGTTGAGCCTTCTCTTTTCTCTTCGCGAGATCTGAAATCAGAGATTCATACAGTTCTCTAGCTATTCTCCCGCTCCGGTACTGATTCCTGAGATCCGCAGACGTGGTTCGGACTACTTGGATGTCGGCCTCAGCTCGCTCGAGTCTCTTTATCATGTCCTGATAACGTGGGTTCGACTTTGACAGCTGGTCTTTGACCGGCGCCAGTGTTCTGTCCAACTCCGCGATTCTCAGGTCAATGACGCGTCTTCTTCTCTTGAACTCATGACGGTTAAGCGACCCTCTCAAGAGGTCCTCGTCCATCTTTTCTGCTTCCAGTCGCATGGCTGATTTTTCATCGTACAATTCTACGAACCTTCCGATAAGCTCGGACGGGGCGCCTGAAACTGCGACACCGGCCATACTGGTTGCGCCAACTGCTAGGACAACAGCGGCAATAGATCCCACAGCGAGTCCAGCCCAACTAAGGGCTGAGAGACTTGCCCAGAATGGGTCCAATTGATAGTCCATGGTAAATGACAAGTTAGACATCGGTGTAACCGTGGCGACCTGCACGAGGATCTGGTTGCCGGAACTGGTGAAGGTCTGGCCGCTGAAAGAATCTAGGCGGAATCCCATGGGGGTCACTATTTTCATCTGCAGTGTTGGTTCGGAGAACTTGACGTTGTCGAACAAGCGGAAACTAAGTTCGAATCGTCCCAAGCCTATGGATGTCAGGTAGGACTGGCTCGGGAGAGCGTAGCTAATTCTAACCGAGAATGAGGCTCCGGCTTTCAGGGGTTTCACGGTTGCGAACCTCGGAATGAAAGTCACCGTATTCGTACCATCTGTGGCCGGTGCTGCAGTAAGTGTGCTAACCGTTCCAATTATGTCGCGAGCCGTTGCCGTCTGAACGTTCTTCGGAAGAGGTAGAGTAAGACTCGACAGGTCATGACTCTTGTTCGTCATGTTGTAAAAGTCTGTAACTTGAATCGAGCCAGTCTGTGCGAGCGTTATAGTCCGGTTCGCCGTGACATCGAAGATGCTTTGGCTGGTGCCGGATGACGAAAAAGTCATCGCTGCTACGGTTGTATTGAAGGGCTTCAGAGGAATTGCTTGGGAGCTGAAGGTTGCGCTCGCGAAAGTTCCATTTACAGATGATACCTTCGGAGATTGCCAGTCTCCTGTCTTGACCGATAGCGTCGCGCTGGTCACGTTGTAGTTGTCGTCCATCAGGGGGAAAGGTTCGAAGGCAAAAACGAAATTGTTGGATGTCGAGTTGAAGCTGAGTAGGTCAGAATAAACGCTGGTAAGATTGAAGCTGTAGGTTCCAGTCTTCGCCGAAGGAAACGCGATGTCCATTGCGGAATAGTTGCCTCCCGAGAGCAAACTTGCCAACTTTAGGGGTGAAATTCGTAGCTGGTTTGATTGCAAATCTACTGCCTCTGTGAACCTAAGCTTGCCACTCAGAGAGGAGGCTATGCCGAGTGTGATTTGGGAGACGGGCGAGGATCCGGTGGTCAGACTGAATTGATCACTAACAAAGGAGACGCCCCAGTTGTTGGTCGTTATGGACCTACTAACGGTGACAGTGCAGCTGCTCGAAGTGCAATCGGTCTTAGCCACAGCCGGGCTGGGAAGCTGGGTTGACAATAGTGCCAATAGTAGAAGCAGGAGTACGAGTGCCTTCATTTGCAGAAACCATTGTGCACCGTGCGACTTTGATTAGTATCCGAAAAGACTCCCTACTTATTTATTCCCATAGAAGCACGAAACCCGCACTAAGGTATCGTCATGCGAAGTATTCTAGTCACTGGTGCTGGGGGTAGCGCGGGTAACAATGTTTGTTGGAGCTTGAGGGTGAGCAAAGATGGCAAAGACATTCTTCTCGCCGGAACTGATGTTGACAAGACGAGCATCGAGCTCAACGGATGGATCGACAGATTCTACCAGCTCCCCCCAGCTACCAGCCCTCGATATTTGCAGCGCCTCAACCAAGTTATTAAGAAAGACAGGGTTGAGATGGTCTTTCCGCAGCCCGACTCGGAAGTAGGCCGATTGTCAAACGATAGAGACCAGGTTCACACTGCAATGTTCCTTCCAGATCGTGATGCTGTGAAAGCCTGTCAAGACAAGTACGAGGCGTTGTCCAGATGGTTCAACAAGGGACTCAGGAGAAAGCCTATCGTTCTCTCCCCCCGCAGTCGTCGGAACAGGCAACTGGTTAGGAGTGTGGCGTTTCCCTGCTGGGTGAGGGCGAGACAGGGAGCGGGTGGAAGCTTGAGCTGCCTAGCAAGAAGCTGGCAGAGTGTAGAATACTGGATCAGCTACCATTGGGCGGAAGGACTAAAGACGGACTTCATCGTAGAAGAATATCTTCCAGATCGAGATTTCTGTTTCATGTCGATCTGGAATGAAGGAAAGCTCGTGACCTCTATGGTTCGTGAGCGTCTGAGCTGGGTAGGGCACCGGATCGTAGGCTCCGGCGGAACCTCCAAACTAAACCGGGTGGTTCATTCAAACAAGGTAAACACGACAGCCCTAGAAGCGATAAATGCCGTCTCCGAGAAGCCTCACGGCATCTTCTGTGTCGATTTAAAAGGGGACAGGAGAGGCATCCCGCGTCCGACCGAAATCAATTGCAGGTTCACAACCAACGTTCACTACCTCACCTTAGCGTCTTTGAAATTGGGTCATCCGGAGTGGAATTTTCCTTGGCTGGCAGCAAGGATATGTCTCGGCGAGAAGATCCCATCGAGCAAAACTCTGAACGCCCTGCCCGCGAACCTGTGGTTCACCAAGAACACTGACATGGGCTTCACAATGGTGGAAGGCGAGAAATGGCGGGCAGAAGACTACTCCTAGACAGGTTCTGCGATATCTTCTCTCTTCCTGTAGAAATACAGTCGGACTTGGCGGTCCCAGATGAACAGCCAAGAAATCGACAAAACTAACGCGATCATAGCTTTCACTGCTGCGTCAAAATAGCGGCCGAGACTTGGGTCTGACTGTATGCGGAGAGGTGCTACTACTAGGGCAAGGATTCCGAATCCCACTATCATCAACCCCCATTGAGTTGTGAAGACGAGGAGTTGTAGGGCTACGGCTCGTTGGTTCAATCCTATCGCCTTATCAGAATCATCGTGATTAACGCAAGTGCGGCCGAAATTAGGTAGAGGGCAAAGATCGCAGAGACGATCTCCGACTCTTTAGCGGGTCGGCCAACGAGCAAAGTCCTTACCAGGGTCAAGGGTGCTTTGGGATCTGATGACGAGGCCAAGCGGCCATCGTCCAGCAGTCTTGTCGGTTTTGCGGTTAATGCTCTATGCTCTGTGAACCTTTTGATTTTTGAGAGGAAAAAGAAGGAATTTTGGATGTTGGGAAACATTGCTACTATGCTCGCTATCTCGGTCCTGCTGAGTATAGCCAGCGCGCCTAGGGCAGCGCCCACGGAAAGTTGTCCCACGTTTCCCGCGAAGGCTCTGGACGGATATCTGTTGAAGTAGAAGAAGCCCAGTGCCGAGAAGAGTAGGCAGGCGTATAGGAACACAGCGCTTGGCGCTGGGTCCGTAA
>Ga0209761_1003141_pt1 | contig 10915 bp, 7 predicted proteins | sample GraSoi013_1_40cm_4_FD_185818 | JGI IMG/M metagenome (GOLD analysis project Ga0209761, IMG submission 185818) | Grasslands soil microbial communities from the Angelo Coastal Reserve, California, USA - Sample 09_25_2013_1_40cm (SPAdes) (version 2) | ecosystem: Environmental > Terrestrial > Soil >... | reverse complement strand
AGGCAGGTCACGGCTTTCGCGGAGGCACGGGCGCGAGCAGGCTGTCGAGCTGGCGCATCGAGCCTTGCAGCTGGTCGCGCTCGCGCTGCAGCAGAGAGTCCGCCTGCTCGTCCGTAAACACGACGTACGGCGTCAGGAAAATTGCGATCTCAGTGCGCTCGCGGGAGACGCTGCGATTCTTGAACAACAGCCCGAGCAACGGGAGGTCCTTGAGCAAGGGCACGCCGCTCTCAACGGTTTGTTGCGTCTCGCCGATCAGCCCGCCGATGACCACCGTATGGCCCGTCTTTACGATCGCGCTCGTTTCCGCTTCGCGCGTCGTGATGATCGGAGCGTTCTGCGCCGCCGCCACCGTCTGCTGCGACAGGGCGCTTACCTCCTGGAGCAGGCGGAAGGTGACGTAGCCGTCGTTGTTTACGGTTGGGATTACCGTGAGCTGCGTACCGACGTTACGGAACTGCACGACGGTGTTCAGCTGAGCGGTCAAGCCGGCGAACGTCGACGAGACGAACGGCACCTCGCTGCCGACCAGAATGCGGGCCTCTTCGTTGTTGAGGGCGAGGATCCGCGGGGTGGACAACACGCGCACGTTCGTACGGGTCGCGAGGGCCTGGAGGATGGCTCGCACGTCGACCGTTGCAAGCGAGATAAGCCGGATGCCGAGACCCTGCAGGCCCCTGAGGAGCGAATCGCTGAACTGCTGCGGGCCAACCCCGCCCGTGACCCCACGCGTGCTGTCGCCTGAGACGCCCTTCTGCGTGAACAGTTGCCAATTGATCCCGTACTCGTTGGCGCGATCGAGGGTGACTTCGGCGATCAAGACTTCCAGCAGCACCTGGGGAGGGCGGACGTCGAGCTGGTCGATCGTCCCCTGGAGCACGGAGAAGTTCGGCGGCGCGGTGCGGATAACGAGCGAATTGGTTGCCTGGTCAGGAACGATCGTCGTCCTGCCCAGCAGTCCCTGCTGTTGGACCTGGGCGCTCTCCGCCGCGGCGGACGGCGCGGTCCGGGAAGGGGTCGTGGGAAGCATCCCGGCGCGATCTTGCGCCGACTCGACCTCACGACGTCGAAATCCTGTTAGCTCGCTCGACAGGCTGCGTCCCTCCAGCGCCTGGACGCGCTGCCGCGCCGCCGGCGTCGCGACCGCGGCACCGAACACCTGCCCGAGCGTGGCCGCGAGCTCTACCGCGCTCGCGTGCTTGAGCGGATATACGTAGGTGCGGAGTCCCTCCTCGCCCCCCGTCTTCACGTCTAGCTGGCGCAGCAGATCGAGGTAGCGTGCGATGTTCACGCCGCGGTCCGTGATCAGCACGGAGTTCGAGCGCGGCACGACCTCGAGGCGGGCGTTCTTGCTCGCGACCTGCTTCAAGAGGGTAATGCCCTCTTCCGCTCGGATGAACTCGAGCGGCACGATCTGCGTCACGAGCCCGAGTGGGGGCGGGGAGGGGAAGTCTTTTCCGACCCGCACCGGCCCCGTCGACGGCCGGTTCGCCTCGGGCATCACCTGAGCCACGGGGCCTGTCTGTACGAGCACCAGGCCCTGACTCTCGAGGATCGCCTCCAGCACCGCCCCGACCTGGGTCGCCGGCACCGGCTCCGGCGTCTGAAAGGTGATGCGACGGCTCGGCAGACCGCTGAGCACGACGTTCACGTTCAACACGGCCGCGAGCGAACGGATCACGTCGGACAGGTCCGCGTTGACGTAGTTGATGCGAGTGGTCTGCGGCTGTTGCGCCGCGGTTCGGACGGGCGCGGCTAGCAGTGCACCGAGGAGGGCCATGGCGCACCCCCTCACGGCCCCCTCCGGGCCGCGGGCTGCAGGCGGAGGACGAGCGGTCCCGACGGCTGTGCCAGCGTTACCGTCGAGTCGGTGATGGCGACGACACGCGCGCCCGCGACCAAGTCGCCGACGCGATAGAGCTCGCCGCCCGGGATGCTTGGGTCCGCGTCGATGATGGCCACCGCGCCCTGCGCCCCGACCGTGATCCCGTACAGCTGGAGCGTCGGTCCGCGGGGCTTCGTGGGCGCGGCCGCCCGCCCAGGCAGCGAGAACCGCACCCCCGGGGGGGTCCGGTCTGGCGAGAAGATGTTCGCGGCGATGATGGCGTCGGACCTCGGCACCGGACGTGTGCTCGTCGCGGCCTCGGGCTGGGCTTCTGCAGGTACGTCCAGCGGCGCCGCTTGTGCCCGAGGGAGGCGCGTCGGCGCCAGGCGCAGCCCCAAGCCGGCGATCAGGAGCGCCCCGGCGGCGGCATACAGGCTGCGCGCTAGGGTCACGAGCGGCTAGCTCCGCCTGCCGCGCGGTAGAGCCCGTGCAGGCGGAGCGACCAGGAGAAGGGCTGGGGCGCCTTACGGGGGCGAGGACCGGAGCCCGAACGGTTGCTCATTGCGAACCCAGCGTTCACCGACAACTCGTCGAGCGCGAGCAGCTTCTCGCTGTGCTCCAGCCGGGACAGAAAATCCACCAGCCCGTAGATATCCCCCTGACACTGGAGCTGCACCGGGATCGCGAGCAGGCCGGGCTGGCCGGCGTGTGGTTGGCTCGCGACGTCGACACGGTTCAGCTGCACCGAGCTCTCGTCGGCGTAGCGCTGCAGCAGTCCTTGCAGCGACGAGGCCGCGAGCGCTGGCGTCGCGCCGGTCACGAGACGGGCCTCGTCCGGGGCGTGCCCGAGCGTCCGCTCGACGAGCGCCCGCCGCAAGCCGTCGGTGTTGCCCGTGAGAGCTGCGAACCGCAGCCATTGCTCGCGGCTCGCCGTGTAGGCTGCCTCGCGGACCGCCCAGCGGTGGGCGAACGGCAGTCCGAGCGGCACGATCACGAGAGCGGTCGCGCTCACGAGCGCCCCGCCCAGCACGATCCGGCGCTCGCGCGGGTTAAGGCGCCGGAGCGTATCGGAAAGCCAGTGCAAAGCTTTCATAGTTCTTCTCGCCCAACGCACCACGCGTTGTCGCGGAGAGAAAGCGCACTTCCTTGAACTCCGGCGCCGCGCCAAGCTGCGCCATCAGGCGCGACGTATTCGGGGCGTAGCCGTCTATCTGCCACTCGGTCCCCGACCAGCGCATCCCCCGCAGGTACGCTCCGGCCGGCAGCTGCTTCGAGAGCGCCAGCAGCACGCCCAGCGGGTCGGGCCGCTTCTGCTCGACTTGCCGGATCGCCTGCGCCTCGCGGTCGAGCGCCTGGAGCTGGTTCTGCAGAGAGAGGGTGGGCGCGGCTCGCTGCTTGAGCGACTGGAGGCTCGCCTCGAGCTCGCGGGTCGCGCGCGCGCTCCAGGCGTCGGCCGACGCGACCGCGAACACCAGGGCCGCTACGCCGACGGCTACCGCGAGCCCGAGCTGACGCCACCAGCGCGCAGTGATGCGGGCACCGAGCTCAGGAGAGACCAGCGTCCGCGCGAAGTTCGGTTTGGTTCCGATTCCGAGCGCTGCCCCGAAGGCGGGAAGGAACGGACCCACGACGTCCGCCACAGTGGGCAGCGGCTGCACCATCGCCTCGGGCAGGAGGGTACCGAGCACGCGCGCCCGATCCTCGTTCCAGGGCGTCAGATAGATCGGCCCCCCCCCCGATGCGCCACCGTTCTCCAGCAGCGCCGCCGCGGCGTCGTCGAGGGCGCCGAACACGCGCCGCGCGCGCGTCACTCGGCCATCGCGGATCTCCACGACCCCGATGCCGTCAGCCTGGCCGTCGAGCAGCACGACGGCCCCCATGAGCTGCACCTGCGCCAGCGCGCGCGCCAGTGCGAGGGGACCAGGCTCGACCACGTCGACCGATCCGAGTTCTTCGAGCGCGGCGACCCAGGTTGCAAGCGGGGCCTCCTTCGCCGCGAACACGAAGTCATCGTCGCCGCGCACCGCGGGCACGATCTCCTCGGCACGTACGGGAAAGAATCGCTCGGGCTCGAGCCGCAGGATATTGCGCTTCTCCGACTCACCGAGGGGAGGAAGCTTCACCCGCTTCATGAACAGGAGGCGATTCGGCGTGCGGGCCCGAGATGTTGACGGAGTGCCTCGACCGCCTCCGCCGGGTTCGCCGGGTCGCAGTCGACCTCTACCACGCGGGCTCGGAGTCGAAGCCAGCCCTCGAGTCGCACACCGCGCAGGGCGCGGGCCCCGAGCTCGACGCCGAGGCGAGCCATCATGGATCGTGCGTGATGCAGGAATTGCACCGGGTGGATATACGCTCAGAGCAGGGGGCTGTGTGGCGTACGCGCAACAGCGGAGTGGTCTGTAGGGGCCTCGCTACAGGTCCGTCAGGTGTCCCCGAGATTCTCGGCGGCTAGCGCGCCTCGCTGCGAGGATCCGGGCGAACGGCGAAGTTCTGAGTGGATGCCCGGCCGTTGACGGTCAACCGCGCCGTGAAGGTACCGGTGAGCCGTGCCGCGCCGCCGCGCCGCGGCCCGCCCCCAGCCGCCACACCGGGAGCGGCTGGCTCGACGGGTGCGACCGGCCGCCAGACGACCCGGTGCATCCCAGCCGCCGTGGAGAACACCTCCGGCGCGGGCTGCCACAGCGGCGACACGCGCGGCAGCCCGCTCGCCCCGCTCGCCCCGCGCCCGCTTTGCGCCGCCGTCCCCGGTTCGGCGGGGGGGGGCCACTTCCGTAAGATTTTGCCCGCGGCGTCGAGGATCTCCAGCGTGACCGATCCCGACGCCGCGGGCGCCGCTTTGAGATAGTAGTCGATATAGGCGCCGTCGGGCGGGTTCAGCGCCTGCGGTTCGTCGCGCTGGAGCGGTGTGCCGTCGTCGTCGCCCGGGATGACGTTGATCGCGTCCGCGGGCCGGAAGAGCCAGGCGTCGGCCTGGAGTACTGTCTCGTTGACCTGCCGCAGCGCGCTGATGTCGTCCATGACCCAGAACCCGCGGCCGTGTGTGGCGACGATCAGGTCGTTGCCGTACACCACGAAGTCGCGCACCGACGTCACCGGCAGGTTGCGCTGGAGCGGCTGCCAGTGGTCTCCGTCGTCGAACGACACGAACGCCCCGCGCTCGGTCCCGGCGAACAGCAGCCCGCGGCGCAGCAGGTCTTCCTTGACGACGTGGACGTACACGCCCTCCGGCAGGCCCGCCGTAATCGGCTGCCATGACCGGCCCTGATCGCGCGTCCGGTAGATGTACGGCGCGAAGTCCTGGAGCTGGTGCCGGTCTACACTCGCATACGCCGTGTCCGCATCGAAGTGCGACGCTTCGATGCCGGTGATTCGACTCCACGCAGTCAGCGCCGATGGTGTGACATCGTGCCACGACGCGCCGTCGTCGGTCGTGACCTGGATGAGCCCGTCGTCGGTGCCGATCCAGATCAGCGGCGCGCGGAGCGGCGACGGGGCTACCGCGTAGATGACACCGCGCTTGCCGTTCCGATCAGTCGCGGCCGCTGCGACCGCGTCGAGGTTGGGCGGGATCCCGGGATTGGGTCGAGTCAGGTCGCGGCTGATCTGAGTCCACGTGTGCGCGCCGTCGGTAGTCTTGAACAGGAACTGGCTGGCGTAATACAACGCGTGCGGGTCCGCCGCCGAGAGCACGAGCGGCTGGGTCCAGTCGGCCCGGTCGGCCTCGGTGCCTTTCGGCGCAGCGGTGTTCGGGACTGAGAGATTCGTCTCGAGGTCCCAGCGGCTGCCTTCGCCGCCGTAGATCACGCCGGGATGCAGCGGGTCGCCGGCCGCGTAGCCGCTCTCGCCGGCGGCGCCGATCGGCTCCCAGTCGTGCTGTGAAATTTGCGCGAACTTGCCGCGCGAGCGCACCGCCACCGCGCCCGAGTCCTGTTGCGCGCCGACGACCCAGTACGGGAAGCGATAATCGACGGACGCGTGGTAGATCTGCGCCGTGGGCTGATTGAGCCACGAGCTCCAGGTCATGTCGCGCGGATCGGCGGTGCGCGCGTTGCGGGTGATGATCGTGCCCTGGTCGCTCGCGACGATCAGGAGTCCCGAGTTGTCGGGCGAAATCCAGACCTGGTGGTAATCGTCGCCGCCGGGTGAGCCGCGGATCACGTCCCAGGTGACGCCGCCGTCGCGGCTGCGGTTCACCGCCACGTTCGGCACGTAGACGATGTCGGGGTCGCGCGGATCGACCGCGATCTTTTCGAAATACCAGCCGCGGCCCCACAGCGCCTGGTCGGCGTTGACTCGCCGCCAGGTCGCACCGGCGTCGTCGGAGCGGAACACGCCGCCCTGTCCGGGCGGGGGCGGAGCCGGGCGGCCCGGCGCGGCCGGCGGCGGCGCCGGGGGGGGCGCAGTCGGATCGGGCACCAGGCAGTCCACCACGGCGTACACCCGCCGCGGATTGGACGGCGCGACGGCGATGCCGGTCCGTCCGATCCCTGTGGCGGGCAGGCCGGCCGACAGCTGGTGCCAGGTCGAGCCGCCGTCGGTGGACTTGTGGATCCCGCCACCGGGGCCGTTGGTGGGTGCGTACGTGAACCACGGCGGCCGCCGCGTATTCCACAATCCTGCGTAGACCACGCGCGCATCGGTCGGGTCGATGACGACTTCGACCGCGCCGACGTTCTCGTTCTGGTAGAGGACTTTTTGCCACGTGCGGCCGCCGTCGCGCGAGCGGAACACCCCGCGCTCGGGATTTGCGGCATAGAGCTGGCCGATCGCGGCGACAAAGACCACGTCGGGGTTCCTGGGATCGACGGCGATCTTGCCGATGTGCTGTGTTTCGTCGAGGCCGAGGTGGGTCCAGGTGCGGCCGGCGTCGGTGGATTTGTAGACGCCGTTGCCGAAGCCAACGGAGTCGCGCAAGGTGGACTCGCCGCTGCCGACGTAGATCACGTCCGGTGCCGACGGCGCGACCGCGAGTGCGCCGATCGAGGTAACGGGCTGGTCGTCGAATATCGGCAACCAGGTTCTGCCGGCGTCGATTGTTTTCCAGACGCCGCCGTTCACGTGGCCGAAGTAGAACTCGTCGGGGCGGCCGGGGACACCGCTGACGGCATCGCAGCGGCCGCCGCGAAACGGGCCCAGCATGCGCCAGTCGAGGCCGATGGGAACTTCGAGGGGGCTCGGGGCTCGGGGCTGGGGGTTGGGGAAATGCTCCGGGAGCCGGAGCGCCGAGAGCGCGACGCCGGCTTGGGCGACGCCAACGAGGAAGTCGCGGCGAGACGGCATGGCGTTACGGGGCGACGCTGCCGAAGTACACCTCGAGGTTCGTGGGGAGAGTGCCGAACGTCTTGCCAGGCCCAGTCCACGTCATCGCGGCGCTGGCAGGCAGCGAGACGATGCCGTCGTAGTCGCCGATGAACGGCCGGATACCGCTGGCGCAGGAGCCGCACGGCACGCCGTAGGCCGCCGGGTCCCAGCTCGTCTTCGTGACGCGTGTGGTCGACCACGTCCTGCCGCCGTCCGCGCTCGTGATGTACGACACGTCGAAGAGCGTATTGCCGGTGTAGCTGCGGTCGTTGGTCATCAGATCGAGCCGACCGCTCGAGGGCTCGACACTCAGCTCGACATTGATGCGATCGCCGGACGCCGGTGCGACGATCGCGGGCGTAGACCATGTCGTGATGTCGCCGACATCCGCGTAGGTGAGCAGGACCTGCGCCTTGTTCGCCACGATGTCGGTATAGGCGACGTAGAGGCGATGCGTCGTCGGATCGAACGCCGGCACCGGATAGGATCCGGGCCCGCGGAACGGCGCGCCGGAAATGTTGAAGCAGTACGGCGGATAGAGGCAGACCGGGTTTTGGAATGTGCCGAACCTGAACGACTTGCTCCACGTCGCGCCGTGGTCCGTGGACACGCTCACGAACATCGCGGTGCCTTTGCCGCCCTGGACCGAGTTGTCGAAGGTGAGGTAGGCGTAGCCGGTCGCCGGATCGACGACCACGCGCGCGTCCTGGTCGTTGCGCACCGAGCCACTCGACACTTTTACGGGGACATCGAAACTGTTCCCGCCGTCGTGCGATACCGCGATGAAAATCGGCGAATGGGCGCTGAAGCCGGTAAAGTGTGCCCACGGTACGTAGATCGTCCCGTCATTTGCGACGGTGATCGACTCGTGATCGGGGAACTGGCCGTTCGAGCCTCTCGCCTTGCCCTCGCCCTGGAACGCGCTGACGAGGGTGAGCGGATGATCGGGGCCGCCCGCGGTCCAGGTGCGGCCGCCGTCGCTCGAGCGGCTCAGCCAGAGCGCGACGTTTTTTCCGACATATCCAAAGCAGGTGAAGTACGCGGTGGATCCGTCGGGACTGAACGCCACTGCCGGATCGCCAGCGAAGTCATACGGGCCCGTCCCCGGCACGGCGGGATCGTTCGTGAATTGCGTGATCCCGGGGATGAATCCACTCGGCAGCGTCGGCGTCCACGTCTTGCCGCCGTCGAACGTCGCGTTGACGCCGCAGCCGTCGTTGTAGTTCCAGTCGTTGTTGCCAGTGATCATGTTGCTCGGGTTCGCCGGATTAACGGCGAGCGGGGTCTCGTTTTGAGCAGTGGTGTCGCGGCTGACGTTGACGACCGATACCGAGCCCGAGCCGAGGGCGCTGAAGCTTGGCGTGCCGAGGGTGGTGATGGGGGCTTCGCGGCAGGCGGCAACGAGGATGACCGCGGCAAGGACAGAAGTGTGACGCATAGGGTGCTCCAGAGAGGAGTCAGAGGGCTTGAATAGAAGCCGTATCTGAGACCCCTGCAACCTTCCTGGTGTCTACTTGGCGTCTCGCCGCCTAGTTTCTATCTTCCCTCTCCGATTTTGGGCCAGGTGGCTCAGTTGAAGGCACAGGGCGACGATTTTCACGGCACGGATCGGTTTGTAATCCGCCGGCGGCTTGGCACCGGCGGCATGGGCGCGGTATACGAGGCGTACGATGAGGAGCGCCACGAAACCGTCGCGCTGAAGACCCTGCGGTGGCAGGACCCCTCCGCCATCTACCGCCTGAAAAAAGAGTTCCGTGTGCTCAGCGACATCGCCCACGCCAATCTCGCGTCGCTGTACGAGCTCGTGGCGGACGGGGACGACTGGTTCTACACGATGGAACTGGTCGACGGCGTCGAGTTCTTCGACTACGTCCGCCCTGAACTTCCGAGCCCGTCCGAAACGATTCGGGCAAGATCCCTCCCGCGAGCGCCTCCAGATGTCCCCCGGCTCCGCGCCGCACTGGCGCAGCTGATCACAGGCGTGGTGGCGTTGCATCGTGCGGGCATCGTGCACCGCGATCTCAAACCGTCCAACGTCCTGGTCACGCCCGCTGGGCGGGTGGTCATTCTGGACTTCGGCTTGGCGGATGTGGTCGGGCCCCCGTCGCCACTGCAGACTCGAGAAGAAGGCCTGTGGGGCACAGTGGCCTACATGTCGCCGGAACAAGTTGAAGGACAGCGCAGCCCCGCGAGCGACTGGTACGCGGTGGGCGTGATGCTGTACGAAGCGCTGACCGGGCGGCTCCCGTTTCAGGGCAGCGCGTTGAGAGTCCTCGCCGATAAGGGCCGGCAGGATCCGCCGAGATTGAGCGACCTCGTGCCGGAGCTTCCCCAGGATCTCGTCACGCTGTGCGGTGATCTCATGGCTCGCGACCCGGCGGCTCGCCCGGAGGACGGGGAAATCCTGCGCCGCACCGGCGTGTCCGAGCACACGACCTCAGGAGCGGAGGCCCACGAACCCGGCCGCCCGCCGTCCCTCATCGGGCGCGAGGCGGAGCTCGCCCAGCTCCGAGACGCCTTTGGCACCGTGGGTTTCGGTCAGGCAGTCACCTTCTACGTGCATGGCGTCTCTGGGATCGGCAAGAGTGCGCTGATCGGTCATTTCGCCGACGCCGTCGAGCGAGAAGCCGCGGCCCTGGTGCTGAGGGGCCGCTGTTATGAGCGCGAGTCGGTGCCGTACAAGGCAGTGGACGGCGTCATCGACAGCTTGAGTCGCTACCTCAAGACGCTGGCGGGTCCGCAGGTAAAGGCGCTGCTCCCGGAGGGAGTATCTGCGCTCGCCCGGCTGTTCCCGGTCCTGCTCAGGATCGAGGCCGTGGGAGACGCCCGCATTGGTGAGCGTGAGCCGGCCGATCCGTTGGCGTTGCGACAGCGCGGATTCGCGTGCCTCCGGCAGTTGCTCGTGCGACTCTCCGCGCAGCAACCCGTTCTCGTGTTCATCGACGACCTGCAGTGGGCGGACCACGACAGCATGGTGTTGCTCGAGGACGTGCTGCGCCCTCCCGATCCGCCCCACGTGCTGCTGATTGCATCCTTCCGCACCGAAGATCTCGCCTCGCAGCCCTTCCTGCGCGCCCTGCTCGAGCACGCCGACACCCCGGCCTGTCGCGCCTGTCGGCTCGGGCCTCTGACCTCGGCCGACACGATGCGCTTGACCGAGACGCTGTTAGTGTCGTCGAACGGACCACCGACGGTGCAGGCGGACACCATCATTCGCGAGTCTGCAGGCAGTCCGTTCCTGGTGGAGCAGATGGTGCGGTATGCGCTCGATTCGAATGACGCCGCCGGGGCGACGGGCATCAGCTTGGGCGAAATGCTGGAATCCCGCATACGCGCTCTCCCGGAAGGGGCGCGCCCGCTCCTCGCCACGCTGGCCGTCGCCGGTCGGCCCGTCGATGCCAAAGTCGCACGCGCGGCGGCCGGCCTCGAAGGCGATGACCGGCCGCTGGTCGCACTCCTGATCAAGGCGCACTTCCTGCGCAGCTTGGGTGCTCCCTCGCGGCTCGAGTTGTATCACGACCGTATGCGAGAAACGCTGGTCGCGGCTCTAGCGCCCCAAGTGGCTGCCGGCATCCACTGGCGGCTGGCGCAGTGCTCCGAGGAGTTGTTGGGGCTCGAGGATCCCGAGGCCCTGTTCGAACATTACGTCGCGGCAGGCAACCGCGATCGGGCCGCCGTGTACGCGGCTCGCGCCGCAGACAAGGCCTTCGCGGCGCTCGCGTTCGACCGTGCGGCCCTGCTCTACGAGCGCGCGCTGGAGCTCACTGCACGGGGTGCGGCTGACCTGTC
>Ga0209761_1003140_pt1 | contig 10915 bp, 9 predicted proteins | sample GraSoi013_1_40cm_4_FD_185818 | JGI IMG/M metagenome (GOLD analysis project Ga0209761, IMG submission 185818) | Grasslands soil microbial communities from the Angelo Coastal Reserve, California, USA - Sample 09_25_2013_1_40cm (SPAdes) (version 2) | ecosystem: Environmental > Terrestrial > Soil >... | reverse complement strand
ATGAGTCCCCTGCCGGCGCGCCATCAGCTCGACGCCAAACTCCAGTCGCTTAGTAAACCACCGTCATGACGATCGAACCCGTGTAGACACCCGCCGCCTGGTTCGTCGCCGGCTGCACCTGCGCGCCAATCCAAACCCACAGCTGGCCGGATGCGTTCAGGCTCGGGCTCGAGCCCGCCGACGGAGAAAAGCCAATCCCACCGGTCTGCGTGCTGTTCTGAGCATGCACACCAGCGTAGCTCACGATCGGCATGGTGTTGCCGGCCGACGAAAGCGTAGCGGGGAGTGTGAACGACAGAGTGACGGGGGTGCTTGCCTGGCCGCTGATGTCAAAGCGGCCGGCGTTCGTGAGATCCATAGCTGCGACCGTCTTGTTCACGCCCGGGAACACGTTCCCGAAGCTCAACTGCTGAGCGCCAACCACGTTGATCGGCGTCTGCACGCTTGCCGTCGCCGTGATGCTGGCGTTGTTCGTCTGGGCCTGGAGCGTCGTGCCCGTCAGAACGAGGGCGGCAACGACCAGGGACAGCTTTGTGATGCTGCGCATTCGGACTCCTATGTTTGGTGTCGAGCTTTTAATCAGTTGGAGTGCCATTCGGCGCCTCCACGCTTCGGAAACCAAGTCATGGCAAGGCTTATGCCAACCGCCAATTTCCTGTTCGCTGTCAAATTCTTTGACGAATTCGAGTGGAATAGCGGAAGCCAAAATAGGACTTGGAGTTAGCGAACGCAAGCGAGAACGAGTGTCAGAATTATTGACGGTTTTGGCGGCTGGGCTGATCCGGAGAGAATGATTCAAGTTAGTGCAACATAAAGCATTACGTCGTTACAATTGCCCGGCACGCCGCCTGCCTTAGTGAGAAGCCGAAATCCAACGGTACTCACTCAGGGAGCAGGCAATGCGGTTCGGGATCGTAGCGGTTCTGGTGGTTGGAGCGCTGTCGTTGATGGGGCGGGATGCAGAAGCCCAAGCTCGTGGCACCCTGCAAGCCACCGCGACCGTCGTGGATACGCGCCAGGGCTTTGAGGCGCTAAGCGCGGTCCGCCAGGCGGTTACGAATTCCAGAACCCAGAGCGAGCCTGCTGTCGCGACGGTGGCGCTGATCTCCAGCGAGCGCCCCGCGTCGAAGCCGAGCACCGTCGTCGTGACGGTCGATTTCTCGAGGAACTAGCTAGAGACCGACCGGCCCGGACCGCGCGAACCCGGGTCCCTGCCGACAGCCCCGCCCGATGTACGGAAATCACTTCCCCATCCGCATTGAACAGCGGCATCGTGTAGCATGGACAACCTCGCACACGCGCTCGTCGGCGCGGCACTCATGCGCGCCGTCGCGGATCGTCACGTGCCGCGCGCCGCCTCGATCGGGATCCTCGCGGCGAACGCGCCCGACTTGAGCGAGCTCCTGATTGGACTTCCCGGAACGCGCGCCGAGTACCTCGTGCTCCATCGTGGTATCACGCACTCGCTCATCGGTGCCGCCGGGGAGATCGTCGTTCTCACGCTGCTCATCGGCGCCGGGTGGCGCCTGGCGCGCTGGATTCTCGGCCGGCACGGTCGCGCGGTCGCCGTTCCGTCATGGGGATGGCTCGCCGCGGGCATCAGCGCAGCGATACTCAGCCACCTCTACATGGACTGGCAAGGCTCCTACGGTTGGCGGCCCTTTCTTCCCTGGAGTGGGACGTGGTACTACCTGGACTGGGTCGGTATCGTGGACCCGTTCTTCTGGCTCGTGCCGCTCGTCGCGCTCGCGTGGGGCGCGGAGCGCCACTGGACTCCACTCGCCGCGGTCTTCGTGGTAGGCAGCACAATCACATTCTTCCTGGTCCGCGCCCTCGATCTCGCGGCCACGTGGGTCCTCGTTGTGTTTGGGATGGTGTGCGTCGTCGCGGTGATCGGCTGGATCGGCTACTGGTTCGGCCCCGTGGGCCGGCAACGCGCCGCGGTACTCGCCCTGTTGCTACTCGTTGCGTACGCCGCTGCTCAGGCGGTCGTCGCGACCGGCCGGAAGCGCGAGATCCGTCAGGTCGCCCAACGCCGTTTCGGTCCCGGCGCCTCGTGGGCTGCGCTCACCAATGTCGGCCGGCCGTTCACGTGGGAGGCGATCTACGCGAGCGTGGATACCGTGGCGGGCGACGACTGGCAGCTACCGCGACACCTGCGCGCGCGGGAGGTCCAGCGCGTCATCACGCAGACCCGCGAGGGCCAGGCCATGGCGCAGTTCGCTCGGTTTCTAGCGGCCGAGGTGGATACGAGCAGCGCGACGATCTATCTGTGGGATGCGCGCTACGCGCGCGGGAGCCGCGACGGCTGGGCGGTCGTGAAGGTCAGGATGGATTGAGGTCGCTGAACGTGAGACCCGAGCCGCGCCGGTCCTTCAGGTGGCGCCGCGGCCCAAACCTGCGGCGCTCCACGCGACTGCGCCGGTCGGCGAGCCCCCGCCGTTCCACCAGGACCGCGGTCTTCCGTTGCCGGCGCTCGGTGATCCGGCGATCGAGTCCCGTGCGCCGCTCCGGCCGCACGCGACGTTCGACGTGATGCCGGATCGGGCGGTGCTCGTTGTCCATCCCGATGAATCTGCGCACTCCGGGTGGTTCGTGCCAGCCGAAGCGAGCGGCTACATTACTCGCTCGTGACCACGCCAGACCGACGTTCGCCGACACCCAATGTGACGACCGTCACCAGCGTCGCGCAGACGCCGCCGGCAGGTCTGCTCGACGATGCCCTCCGCGCGCTCGAGCCGACCTTCCGGCTCGAGAGCCTCGTGGCGCTGTCAGCGGATCGCGCGCTGTATCACGGGTGGGATCGCGTGCTGAAGCGGCACGTGTCGATCCGCGTGCATCTCGCGGCCGAGGCGCCGGGTCGTGCCTGGTTCATGCGTGAGACCGAAACGCTGGCGCAGCTCGACCATCCGGCGATCCGGCATGTCTACGCCGCGGGCGAGATCGCGACGTTCGCGTACCGCACCGCCAACTGGATCGAAGGCGAGAGCCTCGCGGATGCACTCCGCCGCGGGCCGCGCCCGATTCCGCAGTGCATGTCGCTCATCCGTGATCTCCTGGCTGCGCTCGAGCACGCGCATGCGCGCGGCATCATCATGCGCCGCATTGTCCCCTCGACGCTGATGATCAACACCGGCGGGCAGGGCGTCATTACCGATCTGCGGTACTCGAACTGGTGCCTGCCGTACCTCCCGCCGATGGAGACCGACGACGCCGCCAGCGCGGCGTACATGGCGCCGGAAGTCCGCGCCGGAGAGGCCGGCGAGCCGGCCAGCGACGTCTACAGCGTCACCGCGAACATTTACGCCGCCCTGACCGGTAACCCGCCGGACCCGGATCCCGCCCGCATCGTTCCCCCCCGCCAGCTGCGCCAGGCGATTCCCGCCGCCGTCGAGCGCGTGATCATCCGCGCGCTGTCGCAGGTGCCCAAGGGCCGTTACTACACGGCCACGGAGATGCTCGAGGACTTCGTGAGTGACGCCGGCACGTTCCAGGTGCTCGCCGCCGCACCGACCGTGACGGAGTCGGGCTTCGAGCGACGTCTGCGGCGCGCGCTGGGCGACGACTATGAGCTGCTCGAGGAGATCGGTGCCGGCGGCTTTGGGCGCGTCTACCGCGCGCGCGATCTCGCGCTCGAGCGCGATGTGGCGATCAAGGTCTTGCATCCGGCGCTCACCGCTGATCCCGGCGTGGTCGAGCGCTTCCGCCGCGAGGCGCAGCTCGCGGCGCGGCTGCGGCATCCCAACATCGTCAGCGTCCTCGACATTATGGGCCGCGCCGGCCTGACCTGGTACACGATGGAATTCGTCCCGGGATCGAACCTCGCGCAGGTGGTGCAGCGCCACGGGACCTTCTCCTTGGAGCAGACCGAGCGATTGCTCAACGAAACGCTGTCCGCGCTCGAACACGCCCACGGCGTAGGCTTGATTCACCGCGACCTGAAGCCGGAAAACATGCTGATCGAGCCGGACGGCCGGCTCCGGATCACCGACTTCGGACTCGCGATCGCGCTGCGCGGCGGCGCCCGCTTCGGTGGTGCCACCTCCCGCAGCGGCACGCCGCAGTTCGCGGCACCGGAGCAGCTCCTGGGCGAGCGTGTCGACCAGCGTGCCGACCTCTATTCCCTGGGGGCGGTCGCCTATTTCGTATTGCTGGGACGCCCGCCCTTCAGCGGGAAGACGCCGGAGCAGATTCTCGCGAAACAGACCACCGATGACCTGCCCCTGTTGTCCGCTGAGCGGCGGGACGTGCCGCGGGAGCTCGAAGACGTGCTGCGGCGCGCATTGCGCAGCGACCCCGCCGAGCGGTTTCATTCCGCCGGCGCGTTTCAGGCCGCGGTAAAGGGAGTGTTCGGGGGGTTCCTGCGAAGACTGGCCGCGCTGTTTCGACCAGAATCCTAGCGCCAGCGAAAGATTTTCAGCGCAACCACGAAGCTCACGGCGCCCCAGGCCCCCACAATCGCCAGCGGCGTGCCGAGGCTCGTGACCGCGGCGCCGTCGATCATCACCGCGCGCAAGGCGTCATTGAGCGCGGTGAGCGGCAGCGCCTTCACGAACGGGATCATCGCATCGGGGAACCGCGCATACGAGAAGAACGTCCCTGACAGAATCCACATCGGCAGCATCACGAGATTCATCAGTCCCGAGACACCTTCGATCGTCTTGGCGCGACTCGCCACCAGGAGCCCCAGTCCGGCGAAGGAGAACGAGCCGAGGATCGTGATCCCGGCCAGCGTCACGAATGATCCGCGCACCGCCACACCGAACAGCAACCACCCGAAGCCTACCAGCGCGACGACCTCGACGATCAGGAATACGAGCCGCGAGAGGATGAAGCTCAGCAGGTAGTGGCTGCGCCGCATCGGCGTCGCCATGTAGCGCTTGAGCAGCTTGCGTTGGCGCGCCTGCACGACGGAGAATCCGACGCCCCAGATGCCGCTGCCGAGCAGATTCATGCCGAGCAGCCCGGGGATCAGGAAGTCGATGTAGCGCGAGCCCCGTGCGACCGCGCGGTCGTCCCGGACCGCGACGAGATCCTTCCGCCCGCGCGCGCGCTGCAGCACCTCGTCGACTTCCAGGCGGGCGAGCCCGCTCTCGGTACGGGTCGAGTCGTACCGATAGACCACGGGATCACCCGGAATCACGACCAACGCGACCCGACCGGTCCGCAGCCGGAGGCGCGCGGTCGCGGTATCGAGCACGGTGGCGACCAGCCGCGGAGACGAATCGAGCACGGCGGCAACGGCGCTGTCACCCGGCCCGGCGACCACGCCGACCTGCAGCCGGCCGGGTCCCGTGTTGCGGAAGGCGAGCCCAAGCGCGAACGCAAGCACGATCGGAAAGCCGAACACCCAGAACACCGCTTCCGGCTCGCGGTAGAACTCGCGCATCCGCGAGAGCGCCAGCTGGTACATCGGATGCTCACGTATCACGGAGCTGCCGTCCGGTGAGCGCGACGAAGACGTCGTCGAGCGTGGCGTGATGGGTGGTGAGCAGCGACAGCTCCACGCCGCGCTGTTGGAGCAGTGCGAGCAACGCGGGGAGGGCGCGGTGCAGCTCTACAACCGTGAGGGAGACGCCATCGCTGCCCGTCCGCACGGCGTTGACGCCCCCCATTTGCCGCAGGACCTCCACGAGATCCTGCGAAATGCCGCCTTCCGTGAGCGCGAAGTCCACGACGTGATCCGCGCCCAACGACGCAATCAGCTCTTTGGGCGTGCCGAGCGCGATGATCTTGCCGTGATCCATGATCGCGACGCGGTCGCATAGGCGCTCCGCTTCTTCCATGTAGTGCGTCGTGAGCAGCACCGTGCCGCCGGCCGCCCGGAAGCGCCGGATGATCTCCCACAGCTGGCGGCGCGATTGCGGATCGAGACCTGTCGTCGGCTCGTCCAGGAAGAGCAGCTCGGGCTTGCTCACGAGCGCGCATGCCACGGCGAGTCGCTGTTTTTGTCCGCCGGAGAGCGTCACCACACGCGCCTTCCGCTTCTCCTCGAGCTCGACGAGCGCGAGCACCTCCTCGACGGTGTGCGACTGGCGATAAAACGATCGGAACAGCGCGAGCACTTCGCTCACGGTCAGCTTGTCGGCGAGCTGCGTTTCCTGCAGTTGAATGCCGAGCCGCTCGCGCAGCGCGCGCCCCGCGGCGCCCTCGCGCCACGGTGTCCCCAGAATCTCGACGTCGCCGCTGTCGGGCGGCGTCAAGCCTTCGAGGATCTCGATGGTGGTCGTCTTCCCGGCGCCATTTGGTCCGAGCAGCCCGAAGCACTCGCCCGCCCCGACCGTGAGATCGAGACCCGCGACGGCGACGACGTCACCGAAGCGTTTCGTCAGGGCACGACAGTTGATCGCTACGATTGTTTTTTCTCGGTCTCTTTTTCGGGCGGCATTTCGTGGGCCATCTTGAGCGCCTGATCGAGCTGCATGGTCATGCTGTTCACGCCGTCCGCCAGGGCGCGCACCTTCATCATGATCCCGGTCCCGGCTCGGTTCGCGACGATCGCCAGGGTGCCGGCTACGTCCGGCAGCGTGCCCAGATTCGCGGTGAGCGCGCGCTGTCGCATGTGGGACAGCTCCCGCGCGATGTTCCCGCAGATGCCGTCGATGATCTTCGGTTTCGCGGCCCGGTTGGATTCGAGCTCGGAGATCAGCTTTTTCACGTGATCCACGGTCCGCACGTAGTGCTGCAGCTCCTCGATGCGGCGGATCTGATTCGCCGACTGCTTCTGTACCACGCTAGTTCCTCGGTCCCAGCGCCTCGATCCGCGCATGCCCATCCACGAGCGCCAGCGGGGACACGCCGAGCAGCACGGCGAGCGTCGGCGCAATGTCCACCGTGTTCATCCGGCCCGCGTACGATCCCCGGCGCACGCCACGGCCCCAGAAAATGATGGGCACGTGCGCGTCGTCCTCTGACGGCTGGCCGTGCATCGCGATCGGCACGTTGGGAATGTCCCAGACCGACGCGGGCTGCAGCGTCACCGTCAGCACGACGCCGGCGTCGGGCGCCAGGTGATGCAGCCAGCGGCGGGCGACCGGATCCGATGCCGTGTCGGCGCGCGCCAGGTCCGCCGGTCTGATCACGCGCGCCACGCCCTGAATCCGCACGATGCGGGCGGCGAGCGCGTCGAGGACACTGTCGGTCTTCAGGCCGATCGCGGCGAAGCGGCCGTTGTCGCGCAGAAACAGCATGCCGGTATCGAATTCGAGCCAGTCGCGCGGCGCCCCGCCGGCGCCCGCGAGCCGATCGAGATCGCGGTTGACCGCGGTCACCAGGGTGTCGAGCAAAACCCGATACGCCGCCGCGCCAGTCTTGGCGCGCGTGCGCTCGGGGAAAGACGTGACGCCGTGGTCTGCAGTGAGAACGACGACGATGTTGTCGCGCCCGACGCGATCGGTAAGACGTTTCAAGAACCACGCGAGATAGTGGTCGAGACGCAGCACTTGATCGTGAATCTCGCGCGAGTCAGGGCCGAACGCGTGTCCGACGGCGTCGGTCGTCGACAAGCTCACCGCGAGAACGTCAGTGCCCTTGCGGCCCAATCGTAGCGCCTCGAAGCCCTCGAGCGCGAACAGCAGCGTCAGCGAGTCCATCGCCGGCACGCCCGCCAGCGCGGCGGCCGCGCGGATGCTATCGGCGGGAAGCGTGTGTGGAAAGACGACGCCGGTGCCGCCGTTCTCCCACACTTCATTGTCGGCTTCCTTGTATGCGCTGTCCGGCAACAGCAGCGTCCAGACCGTATTCGCCGCCTTGAACGGCAGGCGTCGCGCGTTGAACGTCTGGACCCACGTCGGCAGCGAATCCGCGTAATAGCGGCTCGTCGTAAACAGGCCGGACTGGTACCAGTAGACCTGTTCCTTCCCGCGCCCGATGGGGAGAATCGCCCCGCGGTCCTTCCGGCTCACCGACAGCGCCCGTGTGGACGGATCGACGGCTTTGAGCCAGTCGACCAGCGTCGTACCGCGGAAGCGGCGCGGCGACGCGCCCGGACCCGCGGTGCCGATCAGCGTCGCTAGCGAGTCCTGCACACCTTCGGAATTGCGGATGATGCCGGTATGCGCGGGCCACATCCCGGAGAGAATCGTCGCATGGCCCGGTGCGGTCTCCGTGACCGCGTGATCCTGATAGCCGTCGGAGAAGACGGCCCCCTCGGTCGCCAGCTGGCCCAACCCTCCCGTCAGCTGGCTCTTCCAGCGCGTGAGATAGTCGGGACGGAGCTGGTCCACGGTGATCACGACGACCAGCTTGGGCCTGGCTGGCGCAGGGTGGAGCAGCCAGCCCAGGACGGCGAGATAAACGGCGAGATTCATGGCCAGAAACTAGCGGTCGTCAGGCCGTTGCCGCCACCGGCTCATCGGGGCGCTCACGGAATGCCAAGCGGCCCGCCACGGCCACGACGGCGGCGGCGATCAGGAACGGGACCCCATGTCCCAGCGCATCGAAGGCGAACGTCGCCCCGACGGGGCCCACGATGCTCGCGATGCCGCGCAGCGTCTGCTGCGCGCCCATGACCAACCCCAACTCGTGCCGTGGCACCCGCTGGCTCACGAGCGAGGTCGACGCGGGAAACAGCAGCGCGGTCCCCACCGGCACGAGCGTGAGAAGCAGAATGAAAACCACGATCGCGGCCCCAGGCGGCAGCACGGCCGCGGGGAGTGGCATCAGCGCAAGACCCAGAAACAGGGAGATCGTCCCCATCTGCATGGTACGGATTTCACCGAAGCGTTGGTTGAACCACCCGACCAGTCCGAACCGCATCAGGACACCGACCACGCCAAAGATCGTGAAGAAGTAGCCGATCGTCTCTTCCGTCACGCCATACACGTCCTTGAAGTACAACGCCATCACGCCGATGACGACGTTCAGGGCGAGCATTCCGACGACGTAAATCCAGATCACGCGATGCGCCGGCGCCGACGGATGCTCGACGATCTGCCAGAGTGCTTCCTTGATCGTCCGGCCGGGCGGCAGCTGCTGGCCACTGGGCGTATGCGTGTGGTGGATGCGAGATTCGGGGAGCCACTTCCACGCGAACACCACGCACAGCAGCATGAGACCGGCCGCGACCAACCCGGGCACTTCCGTTCCGAAGCTGCGCGCGATCGAACCGATCACTGGACCAATGAGCACTCCGGCGCTCGTCGCAGCGGAAATCCAGCCGAGCGCCTTCGCGCGCTCCCCAGGCGCCATCGTGTCGGCAACATAGGCCTGGGCGACGCCGGTCGTTCCGCCACCCAGGCCCTGCACCAGACGCGAGGCGAACAGCATCCAGAGACTCGTGGCAAAACCGAAGACGACATACGCGATCGCCGATCCCGAGAGCCCAATGAGCATCGCGGGCCGCCGGCCGTAGCGATCGGAGAACTTGCCCCAGATCGGCGACGAAATGAGCTGAGCGACTGCAAACGCGGAGATCAGCCAGCCGACCATCCACTCGGGGGCGTGCATGCGCGTCGCGTAGAAGGGCATGAGCGGCGCGACCAGCATCAGACCGAGCATGTCGACGAAGCAGACCGCCATCAGCACCGAGAGCCGCTTCATCGCCTCGCTCCCACACCCAGGACGACCGCGCTCACGAGCATGAGCACCACACCGAACGCCGCGGCCACACCGGTCTCGGAGAGCCGGAGGCTCGAGAGGATTTCGATGGACACGGGCCGTGTCTCATACGTGTAAAGGACAATGGACGCCACGATATCACCGAGCGCCGCGACAAACGCAAGGCTCGCCCCGGCCGCGAGGCCGGGCCGGAGCTGGGGCAGCGTGACACGCATGAGCGTGCGCCAGCGGCCGGCGCCGAGACTCGCCGCGGCTTCTTCGAGCGACGGATCGAGCTGCCGGTACGCGGCGAGCACGCCTCGCCCCGTAAGCGGCAGCGCGCGCACCAGATACGCGAGCGGCAGGATGACCGCTGTCCCCACCAACACGAATCGCAGCTGCAGCGGCGCATGCACGCTGAACGTGATCGCGAGGGCGATCGCGAAGACGGTGCCGGGAAGCGCCCACGGCAGCGCGAGCAGTGCTTCGATGGCGCGACGCCACGCCACGCGCCGCCGCACCACCAACCACCCTCCGGCGAGCGCGATCGCGACAGCAACCGCCGTGCTCGCGGCCGCCATCCAGAGCGAATTCCACATCGGCCGCAGCCGCTCGGCTTCGGAGAACAGGCGCCGGTAGTTCTCGAGATTCATGACGGGCGGCAGAATTTCGGTGGTCCAGGCACCGTACGGGACCAGGGACACGAGGATGAGCGTCAGATGCGGCAGGAGCAGCAGCACCGCGAGACCCCAACCCGCGATCGTCGCCAGCCGGCGCACACCCGCGCGCTGGATAGGCCGCGGCCGCGGCGCGATCCCCTTCCCCAGGGCGACGAGGATATCGTCGCCCTCGGTGCGGCGCAGAATGATCAGGCCGGCCACCGCGACCAGGGCCAGCGCGACCGTTTCGACCATGGCGAGCGGCAAGTCTCCGTTCAATTTCGTCGCCACGATCTGCGTCGTCATCACGCGGAATCCGCCGCCAAAGATGTACGGCGCGCTGAACGAGCCGAGCGCGGTCATGAAGGTCAGGATCGCCGCCCCGACGAGCGACGGACGGAGCAGCGGCACGATCACGCGCCACAGCGTCGCCCGTCGATCGGCGCCCAACGCCTGTGCTGCTTCCAGCATCGAGACGTCGAGCTTGGCGAGTCCCGCGCGCGTGAACAGATAGAAGTAGACGTACATCGAGTAGGCGTGGACGAGCAGGATCGCCACCGCCCCTTGGAGCCGCCACGGCGCGCTCTGGAGGTGCAGCAGCGACTGAACTGCGCGGGCGATGAAGCCCGATTCGCCGTATAGAAAGAGGAATGCGATCACGCCGACGAGGGGCGGCAACACCACGGGCAGCGCGATGAGCGCGCCGAGGGGCTTGCGGC